>Ga0247834_1000642_pt1 | contig 66539 bp, 68 predicted proteins | sample LaCruzMarch2015__8_FD_187118 | JGI IMG/M metagenome (GOLD analysis project Ga0247834, IMG submission 187118) | Freshwater microbial communities from meromictic Lake La Cruz, Castile-La Mancha, Spain - LaCruzMarch2015_12m | ecosystem: Environmental > Aquatic > Freshwater > Lake | place: Spain...
AATAAAATTTACATGTGGCTTGTTACCATTGCAACAGCAAATCAAGGGTATGAGTTATTCTGGCAGTTTAAACAAAATGCAGTTATTATTAGAACTTAACCATATGTTTCTTTTTTTTTACAAATTTAATTGCAATATATAAACTCAGACGCCTTTCCTTAACATTTCGGCATAAGGATTTGGCAAAATGCTATTCTCCACTGCTAATGCTGCTTTTTCAACATCATATTCGAACCTGTGAAAATCAACTTGAATGCTTTCTTTAACGAATTTGGAGGAATTTTCTTCTAAGGTTAGCATTACATAACAACCTCGAGAGTCGCCATCTTTTGGTTTACCCACAGAACCAATATTGATGGCATGGCGAAAAGCTTTTTGGTTTTCTATTTCATACTCGAAAATGCGGTGATAAGGTTTGTGTGTATGTCCGAAGAATAAAATATCTACATGAGCGCCTTCTAAAATGCGCATCATGCTTTTTTCTTCGCGGTCTTCAAATAAGTATTCGTTTATTTTTCGAGGACTACCATGCACCAGTAATAGAAAAAAATGGTCATTATTTAATTGAAACTCCAATTGCAAATGAGCAGGAAGTGTTCGTAAATATTGCCTTTCATCTTCATTAATTATTTGGTTTGTAAACGCAATAGATTGAGCTCCCATTGCTCTGTCTTCTTCGGTTTTGTATGCACAACCGCAATCGTCGGAGCTTCGGCCAACGCCAAAATCATAATTTCCTGCAATTGTCGGAATACCGCGTTTACGAATTGCTTGTATTACTTCGTTGGGCCAAGTATTATAACCAACCAAATCGCCCAAACAATAAACAGCATCGGGTTTTGTGGTTTCTAGATGTGCAAAAAATGCCTCTAATGCGGGCAAATTCGCATGAATGTCGCTAAATAATGCAATTTTCATTTTTTTAAATTAAGGAGTGGAGAAATATTTTTTACGCAACCAAAAAGCCACATTTACCAAAGCAATTAACACAGGCACTTCCACCAGTGGTCCAATAACACCCGCAAATGCTTGTCCTGAATTAATACCAAAAACCCCAATTGAAACAGCAATGGCTAATTCGAAATTATTCCCTGAAGCGGTAAACGCAACAGAAGCTGTTTCTTTATAAGGAGCGCCTAATGCTTTCGCCACAAAAAACATGGTGGTAAACATAATGATAAAAAAGATAATCAATGGAATTGCAACTTTGAATACATCTAGTGGAATGTCTACAATCATTTCGCCTTTTAAACTGAACATAACTACTATGGTAAAAAGGAGTGCGTGCAAGGTAAATGGAGAAATTACCGGAATAAACTTTTGATTAAACCAATTCTCACCTTTCGTTTTTAGTAAAATGAACCGGGTAAATACCGCGGCTAAAAATGGAATTCCTAAATAAATACCAACCGTCTCTGCTATTTGAAGAACAGTAATATCTATGCTTAATCCTTGAATACCAAATAAAGGCAGCATGATTTCTAAGTAAAAATAAGCGTAAAGACTAAAAAACAACACTTGCAAAATGCTATTGATTCCAACAAGTCCGGCGGTTAATTCCCGATTTCCTTCGGCCAATTCGCTCCATACTATAACCATTGCAATGCAAGGTGCTAAACCGATAATGATTAGGCCGGTCATGTAATCGGGATGGTCTTTTAAGAAAAATATAGACAATAGAAACATCACAAAAGGGCCTACAACCCAAGTGATAAATAAAGAACCAAAAAGCAATTTCGGATTTTTGAAAATATCTTTCAATTTCGAAAAATTAACCTTGCACAAAGGCGGATACATCATAATGATTAAACCAATTGCAAGCGGAATATTGGTGGTGCCTTGAGAAAATGAATTAATAAAAGCGCTGCTATCTGGAATAAAATATCCAATAGAAACGCCTACTGACATTGCTAGGAAAATCCACAACGTGAGGAAACGGTCTAGGAATTTTAGTTTCTTTCGTTTTGAGATAGTTTCAGAAACCATTGCTTATTTCTTTGCAATTAAATTTTTAGCAAGCTCCATTGTATAAAACATTTCTCTTGCAATTTGCCGGCATCGCTCATCGTATTTTGCATCTTTTTGAGGAGTTGCATCAAACAATTTCGGGTCTTCGTATGGTAAGCCCAATCTATAATTTGCACCATCTACAATAGGGCAACCTTTATCGGCTTCTGTACACACCATTACGGCACCAAATGAGTTTTTGGGATTTGTTGAATCTGTGTATTTCTTTGAGAATATTGCCCATGGTTGAATTTTTTCTCCTGCTTTTACATACCATAAAGGATTATCGCTTTGTTTATTAGAATAGATTTCGAAACCTGCTCGTTCTAAAGCGTTGATGGCATTAATATTTACTCGCGTTTGTTCTGTGCCGCCCGAAAAAGTACTCACATTTTCTATTTGATAATAATAAGCTGCCACCTGTGCCCATACTTGCGCCATGTGACTTCTACGAGAATTACTGGTGCACACAAAAAGTAAGTTTACAGGTTTGCCATCCGTTTTTGTGGTAGCAACAAACTGTGCTAATTCGTTGAGTTGCTCCTTGCGTTCGGCTGGTATTTTTTCAAACTCTTTATTCAACCCATCACAATAGGTTTGTAGCTTGGGATTAAATACAGTTTTTAAAGTGAAATTGAAGGATGACATAGTTGTAACAAGTATGATTGTAACAATTGTTAATGCTGACTTTAAATACATATTATTTCTATTTTTTTAAATTGAATTTTAGCAGCAGCCTCCGCCTGGTTTGCATGAATTTTCCAAAACTAAATCGGCTATTTTTACTTTTAATTTTTCTGCGGGAATTCCGCATTTGTCTTTTGCTAAACAGTCTGTTGTTTTGTTGAGCAAAAGGAAATTAGTTCCATCAAAATCTATATCAAATTTGCCAATTGTATCTCCTTGGTATTCAACTTCAACCTCTAAATCTTGAATGCCTAGTATTTTCTCAGAAAGGGCAATGATGTTAAGTAATTTAGCAGGTTTAAGGCGATGTTCGAAATCTTTGGCGTCCCATAACTGGAAATTTGCAACATTTTCTTCTCTAACTGTTCCACCACAGTCTATGAATTTTTTAGTGATGATGCCCACTTCTGTAACATGAAAATGAGCAGGCACCAACGTGCCGTTTTGTAATTGGAAATTTACAGTTTCCAAATTGTTTAAATGATTTTTAATAGTTGATAGTTTCATTTTTTTAGTTTTTAAATTAGTTAACAACAGCTTCTTTTCTTTTCTTGAATGTTGTGCACTATGTCTCCGAAAAATTGCTGGAGCTCATTAAGCACTTCTTCATTTATACAATAACAAATGGCAGTACCTTCAATGCTTCCTTTGATGATTCCAGCGTTTTTTAATTCTTTGAGGTGCTGTGAAACGGTAGGTTGTGCCAGCGGAAGCTCATTCACAATGTCGCCACAAATGCAAGTATCTACCTTTAACAAATATTCAATAATTGCAACTCTTGCAGGATGCCCAATGGCTTTGGTAAGTGTAGCAATTTTGTTTTGGTAATCTGTAAAATGTTCGGTTTTGGTAGCTCCCATTTTTATTTATTATTATATTGCAATATTACGATATAATTATTTACATTTTACAAATGATGCAAAAAATAAAAAGAAATTTTTAGTCTTAAAATACTACAACAATAAAAGCCTTACACTCCAAATTGAGATAAATGGTGGTTTAAGTGTTTATAGAACATGGTATTCCATTCATCAATAGACAATTTTCCGAAGGAGTGTGATTCTTTTTGGTTAAATTCTTTTTCGCCTAATTGTTGAGTTTTTTGAATGTACTGAATTAAACGCTTTTTTTCGATTTCGAAATTGCGGGAATCTTTAATAAGGAAGGCAGGTGCTGTTTGAGAATTTTTTCGGTAAGGACCGATACCAACAACTCCCTTTTTTACAAATGCATTGAGCATTAGTTTCATAAAAAAACCTGGTTTTGGGTGTTTGTTTTCATAAACCATTTCGTAAGTAACGCTGCAATGCGCCAACATTTGTTCAACGGTCATTTTACCCCAAAGCGGTTTTGTGTCAAATGATAATTTGTTGATTCTGTCTACAATTCCGTCAGAAACTTCTTTGGTAAAGATGTTTGGGAGATTCATTGTTGTTTGCATAAATGTAACGTTTAAGTTTGAAGCAAACATGGGATTTTTTGAGGTTGATTGCAAGAAATTACAAATTAAAGAATCATGAATTTTTTAAATAATCCTGCAGCCTGCGTGAGCGGCTGAGCCAAGCACCTTGTGCAGGCGAAGACGCGACCCTGCTGAGCGAAATGTTAAATTGAAAATGAATTTAAAAGCAGGGGCACGCCAAAATGAGAAATGTTAAAATTTAAAAAAGATTTTCACATTAGATGAGATTTTGTATTTCAGACTGTAATGGTTTTAAATGTCTTTTTACAATTGCCCAAATTATTGAATTGTCTAAACTATCGTAAGCATGAACCAATCTGTTCCTGAAATTAATAATCTGTTTGTCGTTTTCAATATCAATTTGGGGTTCTAACTTCTTAAATTTATTAAGTGCTTCACCGATTATTACTAATTGGCGTTCAACAGCACTTTGTGTTTTGCGGTCCTTCTCATACATATTAAAATCAATATCATCGGCAATAAATTCATTTATTAATTCGATTGCCATTAGAATGTCAGAAAGATACTTTTTGCTCTTTTCCGTCATAGATTAATATTTTGGATGAGTCAATACTTTTTTTGAGAATAGGATTTCTTATAGAAGAACTAGTAATTAGGTCGACTTTTCTGCTGAAAAATATTTCAAATTTTTCCCATAAATCCATTAAATTCTCACCGCGTTTAATAGGGTCTTGCGTATTTAATTCTACAAGTAAATCTATATCACTTAAGTCTTCTTTAAATGTATTATTTGTAGAAGAACCAAAGGCATGTAAAGTTTTTACTTCGTGGCTTTTACACAATAATAAAAACTCATTTATATTAGTTTTAATTGAATCTTTTAAATACATTGGGCTAAGATAAGATAATTTTACGCATCGTTCCGTAAACCAAACTATACTTAAGATTAAAAACAAAACTAAATAGTTAAAACTAAGCTATCGCATAGTCTTTACTATTATTTTGCGCTGCATTTACAGTAGCAGCTTGCACAAAACCGAGGAACAATGGATGTGGATTTTCAACCGTACTTTTATATTCTGGGTGAAATTGCACACCAATAAACCAAGGATGATTGGTATTTTCTACAACTTCAATCAAGGCTTTTTCTTCATTAACACCAGAAGCAATTAAACCTGCATTACCGAAATCTGATAAGTACAAATTATTGAATTCGTAACGGTGACGGTGACGCTCTGATATTTCCTCTCGCCCATAAACTTTATAAGCTAGAGAATTTTTCTTTAGTTTACAGCTATAAGCGCCTAAACGCATGGTTCCGCCTTTGTTTGTTACCTTCTTTTGGTTTTCTTGTAAGTGAATTACTGGATGCGTGGTTTTAGGAGCCATTTCGGTAGAATGGGCGTCTTGCCAACCGAGCACATTTCTCGCAAATTCAATCACAGCGCATTGCATACCTAAGCAAATTCCAAAAAATGGAATGTTTCTTTCGCGTGCGAATTTTATGGCTGAAATTTTACCTTCTATGCCACGCTCACCAAATCCTGGAGCTACTAAGACACCGTTTAAGCCTGCAAACAGCGCTTCTACATTGTCGTCTATAATATCTTCAGAATGTATCCAACGAATGTGAACCTGCACCTGATTGGCAGCTCCAGCGTGAATAAATGCTTCTGCTATAGATTTATAAGCGTCTTTTAATTCTATGTATTTTCCTACAATTCCTATTTCAACTTCAGAAGTAGGATTGCGCAATTTGTATAAAAATTCTTTCCAAATGGTAAGGTCTGCTTTTTCCAAATTAGGCATTCCCAGCTTTTTCAAAACTACACGATCTAACTCTTCTTTTTCCATCAACAAAGGAACATCGTAAATAGAATTTGCATCTCTTGATTCTATTACTGATTCAGCACTAACGTTACAAAACAAACCGATTTTACGTTTTAAATCAGCACCCAACTCATGTTCGGTGCGGCAAACTAAAATATCTGGTTGCACACCTTGTTCTAAGAACATGCGCACTGAGTGTTGTGTTGGTTTGGTTTTTAATTCACCTGCAGCTGCTATATAAGGGATAAGCGTTAAGTGAATAACCAAACTTTGTTGTGGCTCCAAAATGAGTTTTAACTGTCTGATGGCTTCTATGAAAGGTAAACTTTCTATATCGCCAACAGTTCCGCCAATTTCGGTAATTACAAAATCATAGCGGCCAGTATTGCCTAAAAGCGTGATACGGCGCTGAATTTCGTCAGTAATATGCGGAATAATTTGAACTGTTTTGCCTAAAAAATCTCCTCTTCTTTCTTTTTCAATTACCGACTTATAAATGCGACCTGTGGTTACGTTATTTGCCTGTGATGTAGGAACATTTAAAAAGCGTTCGTAATGACCCAAATCTAAATCTGTTTCGGCACCATCTTCTGTTACATAACATTCTCCATGCTCATAAGGATTGAGTGTTCCTGGGTCGATGTTTAAGTAAGGATCTAATTTTTGAATGGTAACTGAATAGCCTCGTGCTTGTAATAATTTAGCTAAAGAGGCAGAAATAATTCCCTTACCTAAGGAGGAGGCGACGCCTCCGGTTACAAAAATGTACTTAGTGGGCGTTTGCATTAGTAGGGGTCCTTATTGGTTGCGCAAAATTAAGGATTTTATCGGCTTTATTTTTATAAAGTACATTTAATTAAGATTTTACTTCCTAAAACCTGAAAAACAAACTGTTAGCAATCGCTAAAAGTGAATATTTACAAGGGTTTGGCTTGTGGATATTTTCTAAATAAGCTTTTTAACCGCATTTCTATGACACCAATAATGGCTTCCCGAAAAATTTTACCCGACATTTTCGACTGTCCTTCGGTACGGTCGTAGAAAATAATGGGCACTTCTGTTATTTTAAATCCGCATTTCCAGGCTGTAAATTTCATTTCAATTTGAAAGGCATAACCCATGAATTTAATCTTATCGAGTTCTATAGTTTCTAATACCTTTCGATTGTAACATTTAAATCCGGCTGTTGTATCCCGAATACTCATTCCCGTAATTCTTCTTACATAAGCTGATGCATAATAAGACATCAATACACGTTTCATGGGCCAGTTTACCACATTTACACCAGTAATATAGCGGGAACCAATTGCCAAATCTGCTCCACCATCGGCACAGGCGCTGTAAAGTCTCAATAAATCGTCTGGATTATGCGAAAAGTCGCAGTCCATTTCGAAAATGTAATTGTAGCTTTTTTTGAGTCCCCATTTAAAACCATGAATATAGGCTGTTCCTAAGCCAAGTTTGCCTTTGCGTTCTTCAATAAATAATTTATCAGGAAATTCGGGCATTAACTTTTTTACAACTGCTGCAGTTCCATCGGGTGAGCCATCATCTATGATCAACAAATGGAAAACTTTAGGCAAGGAAAATACCTTCCGAATCATCTTTTCGATGTTTTCGATTTCGTTGTAAGTTGGAATAATTACGAGACTATCAGACAAAATTGGATGGTTCTAAAAATGGGTTGAAACGCAGCAATTAGTGGTTAAATTGTTTTACAGTTTGCACAAAAACCTTCACCGATTCAGGGTTAGTGTCGGGATACAAACCGTGCCCTAAATTAGCAATATGATGCGAGCTACCAAAAGCCTGCAACATTTTTTCTGTTTCTTTTTTAATGGTTGAATGATCGGCATATAATAAACAAGGGTCTAAGTTGCCTTGTAATGTTTTATTGTTACCAATTATTTTGCGCGAATGAGCAATATCCATGTTCCAATCGAGGCCAATGGTATTGCAAGATAACTTACCTAAATCTTCTAAAGCGAAAAATGCACCTTTTGCAAAAACTGTAAGAGGAACTTCTGTAATTGAATCGCAAATTTGTTTAATGTACGGCGTTGAGAATGTGGCATATTGCGCAGGTGATAAAATACCAGCCCAGGAATCAAACAATTGCAACATGTCGGCACCTGCTTTTACTTGGGCTTTTAAATAGGCAATGGTGCTATCGGTAATCATTTGCAATAACTGGTGCGCGAAATCGGGTTGTGTATACAACACTTTTCGGGCAATGGAGAAAGTTTTTGAACCCGAACCTTCTGTCATGTAAGCCAAAATTGTCCAAGGAGCGCCAGCAAATCCAATTAAAGGAACACGATTATTAAGACCTTGTTTTGTTAGCTTGATGGCTTCCAATACAAAACCTAAATCTTTTTCAGGGTCAGCAATGTGTAATTTTTGGAGATTATCGGGTGTGCGAATAGTATTTTCGAACCAAGGACCTTTGTTTTCGAGCATTTTGTAAGGACAGCCCATTGCTTGAGGAATCACCAAAATATCTGAAAAGATAATGGCAGCATCTACTCCTAAAATATCTACAGGTTGAATGGTTACCTCAGCGGCCAATTCTGGCGTTTCTACCAGTTCAATAAAATCGCGCACATTGGCACGCACAGCGCGGTATTCTGGAAGAATACGTCCAGCTTGTCGCATCAACCAAACGGGTGTTCTTTCTGTTTGCTCGCCTCTTGCTGCACGTAAAATTAAGTCGTTTTGTAAATTCATTTATCTATTTTCTAATTCAGAAACTTTTAAATCCCCGATTTAAGTAAGTAATTATCAATCCATTCGCGTACACAAGCGTCGCCGCCTTTGCGACTCAGCACTACATTCACTACATTTTTTACTGCAGGTAAAGCATCAGCAGGACAAGCTGAAAAACCAACAATGTTGATAATAGAAAGGTCATTTATATCATCGCCGATAAAAGCTACTTGTTGAGGAGTAATTTCCAGGGAATCGCACCAGCGCATCAGCACTTCACTTTTTGGCTCTATTCCACAATACACGTGATTAATGTGAACAATATCCGCCCGTTTTTGTATCAGGTTGATGTTAGTACCATGACTGATAATGCCTGTTTCAAAACCAGCTTTGTTCAGCATTCTAATGGCCAATCCATCTTTTGCATTAAACTTCTTCAATTCATCGCCACTTTCGGTATAAAACATGCCACCATCGGTCATCACACCATCAATATCAAATATTATCAACCTTAAATCAGACGGAACTGCTGCTTGTGCACGTAAATCTTGTTTTAACAAATTATCTGTTGTAATTCCAGCTAAATCGCTGATTAACAAAATGCTATTCAGTTCAGGATGTTGGTTCTCAGAAAATTGCTGAAACAAATCTTCCTCAATTTTGCCCGTTTCATATAAATAGGAAATGTTTTTTCTAAAGAAATCCATCTTATACCATTTGTCTTCCTACAGCATTTGCAATAGGTTGAAGGGTTTGCATGAGATTACGAAACTGATCGTAAGTTAATTGTTGAGAGGCATCAGAAAGTGCTTTTTTCGGTTCTGGATGCACTTCTACCAATAAACCATCAATGCCCATTGCCACGCAGGCACGAGATAAATCTGCCACTCCATAAGCATAACCCATGGCATGACTTGGGTCTAAAATCAAAGGTAAATTGGTGTATTCCTTTAAATACGAAACACCGCATAAATCTAAGGTGAATCGGGTTTTAGTTTCGAAGGTACGTATTCCTCTTTCGCAGAGCATCACATTCGGATTTCCTCCGCTCAGCACAAATTCGGCACATTGCACAAATTCTTGTAAAGTGGCACCAAATCCTCTTTTTAACAAAATGGGCTTATCCGTTTTTCCGCAGCGTTTTAAGATACCATGGTCGTACATAGATTTTGCGCCAATTTGAATAATGTCTGCATATTCTATAATCGCTTCAACATTGGTGGCATCACGCACTTCAGTTACGATGCTAAAACCATATTTATCGCGCATTTTGGCCAATAACATCAAACCATCAATTCCCAAACCTTGAAATGTATAAGGTGAAGTACGCGGTTTAAATGCACCAGCGCGCATGTTGTTAACGTTTAATTCTTTTAATAATGATGCGGTAAGTTCTAATTGTGCCTCAGATTCCACTGAACAAGGACCTGCAATCATTACTGTATTTCCAGTATTGCCGCCAACAATTGTTTTTCCCCATTTCACTTCACGCACTTCTTTGCGGTATTGTTTAGATGCCAATTGAATATCAGAATCTGTAACCCAACTTTTATCTGTATATGCTTCCAATGCAGAAGGAACAGACTTTACAGAAGAAGATAATACGAAAATATAGGCTCCATTCTCCTGAAAAAAAGCAGCTTGATTGGCCTCAGCAAGTGTTGTAGCTTCTTCGTGAGAAATATTTTGACGTAATTGTAAAATCATGGGAATTTGTATGGTTGAATAAATAATGAACCTGTAATTTCTTGTTGTTCATTCACTGCAAAGAAATACGGTGAAGGAGCTTCAAATTCTTTGAGTAATTGAATGAGTTCTGAAACAGGCATGTCTTGGTTAATAAATACTGCACTTCCATTTACTTCGGCATAACTGAGCACTTGTTCCATCGCAGTGAACCATTGAGATTGATGTGAAATATCTGAAATATCAGATTTGCTTGATATGAACAGTGTGAAAGGAAGCACGCCATAAGTCAATTCTGAAGTAGTAAAATGCTCAGTTCCAGTGGCCATAATATCTTTTACTAACCAAGTAAGTGGAGCCGCGGTATTTAATAGTTCCACCGCTTTTTCAACACTTTCTTGTGCAAATAAATAAGAACCTGATACGATTTGTTCTACCCCAAAAAGTCTTAGAACACCAGCAATTTCATGCGTAACACCGCCATCAACATACATTGGCAAATGTTTATAAGCCTGACGGTATTTGATGATGTTTGCAAATTTATCGGGAGTAAATTTTCCACCACTTATTCCGGGTGTTGTCATCATTAACAAAATCCATGAAGCCGTTTTTTGATAGGTCGCAAAACGTTTGATGTGTGTGGTTGAAAGCACTGCCACACCAACTTTTCCTTGCAAATCTTTGGGAATGAATAACGGATAATGCAAGTTTTCTAGTTGCAGGGTGATGGCTTCAATTTTAGCATTCCTAATTTCGTCCCAATATTTAACCGGATCGGTCGTAATTAAGTGTAAATCGAATGGTAAAGATGTAAATGTCCTCAATTTTTGAGCGAAATAAAAAATTTCTCGGCTTTCAATACTGTCTAAATGATAGGCATAGATACCTGCTGCATCTAACTGATTTACAGTTGATTTTAAAATATTTTGAGGTACTGTACTAATGGAAGCTGAAATGCGCATGAAGAAAATGCTTCAATAAAAAAGCGGGCAAAGATACTCCAATCGTATGGATTGTAAAAATTCCCTTAGGTTTGCATTTGTTTTTTTGACCATCCAAATATGAATAAAGTATCCAAAAGGTTAATGGTGCTCAGCGAATCTGAAACGCTTGCAATGGCAAGACGCAGCAGAGAATTAAAAGCATTAGGTAAAGATATCATCAGTTTAAGCATTGGTGAGCCCGATTACGACACACCGCAATTTGTAAAAGATGCCGCCAAATTGGCCATCGACGAAAATTTTACACACTACACACCAGTTGCTGGTTATGCTGAATTACGCCAAGCAATTTCTACAAAATTCAAACGCGACAATGGTTTGAATTACACTCCAGAGCAAATTGTAGTATCTACAGGCGCTAAACAATCTATAGCAAACGCTATTTTAAGTTTGGTTGACCCTGGCGATGAAGTGTTGTTACCAGCACCATATTGGGTGAGTTATATTGAAATGATTCGATTGGCTGGAGGTATTCCAGTTGTAATTTATTCAGGAATTGAACATGATTTTAAAATTACGCCAGAACAATTAGCGCCTCATATAACCGCTAAAACCAGGATGATGATTTTTAGTTCTCCTTGTAACCCAACAGGTTCGGTGTACAGTCATGATGAACTCAAAGCAATGGCTCAGTTCTTCCAGCATTATCCAGATATTTTCATTATTTCTGATGAGATTTACGAGCACATTCACTTTGAAGGAAAACATACCAGCATTGCTTCATTCCCAGATATTTACGACCGCACCATTACGGTGAATGGGCTTTCGAAAAGTTTTGCCATGACCGGTTGGAGATTGGGCTACATTGGCGCGCCTAAATGGATTGCAGAAGCTTGTGATAAGTTTCAAGGACAAATTACTTCAGGCACTTGTTCTATTACCCAACGTGCTGCAATTGCTGCTTTAGAAGCCGACCCAGAAGTTATTGCAACGATGGTACAAGGATTTCACCAAAGACGCGATTTGATGTATGGTTTGTTGAAAGAAATAAAGCATTTACAAGTGAATTTGCCCGAAGGAGCTTTCTACTTTTTTCCGAATGTATCAGCATTCTTGGGCAAAATGGGCGCTGGACAACTCATTCAGACACCACAGGAACTTACCATGTATTTGTTAAATGAGTTTCAATTGGCCACAGTTGGCGGAGAAGCATTTGGTTGCAACGACTCCATTCGCTTGTCTTATGCAGTATCAGAAGCACAAATTATAGAATCTGTGAAACGATTAAAAGCCGGTTTAGAAAGTTTGGTTTGATGCAAAAAGCAGCAATTGAGAAATTATTTGAACGGTTTCACCAACTTACTGTTTTGGTAATTGGCGACGTTATGCTCGATAGTTATATTTGGGGCACTGTAGACCGTATTTCGCCTGAAGCACCTGTTCCTATTGTAAATGTAAAAAAGCGTGAACATCGCTTAGGCGGAGCTGCAAATGTGGCCAGAAACATTGCGGCATTAGGCGGAATCCCAATCTTAGCTGCAACAATTGGCAATGACAGGGAAGCCGATATTTTTATTGAATTACTAGAAGAAGAGAAACTTCCAACAAAAGGCATCATTTCTTGTGAAAGGCCAACAACCGTAAAAACTAGAATTATTGGAAACAACCACCAACTTCTGCGCGTAGATGCTGAAGACAGTAGTTTGTTAGATACTAAAACTTCTGAAAATTTTGAAGCGCATGTTTTAAAGCTCATCAATGGAACTTCTTTAGATGCAATTGTGTTTGAAGATTATGACAAAGGCCTGATAAATGAGCAATTAATTGAAAATGTGGTAAAATTGGCACAACAGAAAAAGATTCCCATTGCAGTTGACCCTAAAAAGAGAAATTTTAATTTCTACAAAAACGTAACGCTCTTTAAGCCAAATCTTAAAGAGATGCGTGAAGGGCTGAAAATTGAAATTCCAGCTAAAGATATTGAAGCAGTAAAATCTGCCGATGAACTATTAAGAGAAAATCTCCAACACCAAATTTCATTGATTACTTTATCAGAAAACGGTGTTTATGTAGGTGAAGCAAATTCAAACGAACATTTTTCTGCGCATGTAAGGTCAATAACCGATGTAAGCGGTGCTGGCGATACAGTTATTGCTACAGCTACTTTATGCTTGGCTGCTGAAACTAGTGCATCATTTATGGCACAATTGGCAAATCTGGCTGGAGGAATTGTTTGCGAAAAAGTAGGTGTTGTGCCTATTGATGCAGCAATTTTAAAATCAGAAGCGCTTAAACTTTTGGCAAATAACTAGAAACAATTCAGCGCCATTACTGTTATTCACACCATGTCAGTTACACCATATTCACATTCTAAAGACAGTAAAAAGCAACAAGTTGCCCAAATGTTCGATGCCATTTCGGGTAAGTACGATTTTTTGAATCGTTCGCTCTCCTTTGGTATTGATGTGTATTGGAGAAAAAAAATGGTAAGGGAATTGAAAAAAATTAAACCTCAATCCATTTTAGATATTGCAACTGGTACAGGAGATGTAGCTATTACAATGCAGCAACTGCATCCCGAAAAAATAATCGGAGTAGATATTTCTGACGGAATGCTTGAAATAGGAAGAGAAAAAATTCAACGTAAAAACTTGCAACACATCATACAATTACAAAATGGTGATTCCGAAAATTTAACATTTACGTCTAATAGTTTCGATGCAATAACGGTTGCTTTTGGAGTAAGGAACTTCGAAAACCTTTCAAAAGGCCTTTCCGAAATGCACCGTGTTTTGAAGCCTGGTGGCAAAGTGGTGATTTTAGAGTTCTCTAAACCGAAAATTTTTCCAGTAAAACAGTTGTATAACTTTTATTTCAAATACTTTTGCCCTTGGTTTGGAAAAATTATTTCAAAAGATACCTCCGCATATCAGTATTTGTTCGATTCTGTAAATGCATTTCCTGAAGGAAAAGAATTTACAGATATCGCTGAAAGCAGCGGCTTTACAAAGATGAATTGCGAGCGTGTAACTTTTGGAATCGTTAGTCTGTACACTGCTATAAAATAAAACTAATTAACTTTCGTTGAAGCAAACGATTACTAAGTACGTGATAAAAATACGCTTTCTACTTCTGGTGGCGGTATTGTCCATTGCTTCAACGGGGAATGCTCAAAATCGGAAAATCTTAAATTTACCTAATTACGACAGGCAAACCATACATTTTGGCTTTTTGTTAGGAGTCAATAGCTTGGATTTTGTCACTAAGCCCGTTAAAGACATAAGAATTCTTGATTCTTTGAATGTCATACAAAATTTTAGTGGAGCCGGTTTTAGTTTAGGAATCATTGCCAACTTGCACATGGGCGATAATTTCGATTTGCGCTTCCTTCCTACACTTTCTTTTGGCGAAAGAAGACTTACCTACACTATTAACTATAAAACTTTCGATTCATTAGTTACCAGAAACAAACCAGTAGAATCAACTTTACTGGAATTTCCATTATTGTTAAAGTTTAAATCTACTCGGCATACCAATTTTAGAACCTATGTTTTAGGTGGTATAAAACCAATGATTGACCTTGCTTCTCAAAATAAAGTGGATGATAAAGGCGAGAAAATTCTAAAACTAAAAAGAAATGACCTTGCTTTTGAAATCGGAATGGGATTCGATTTCTATTCTCAGTTTTTTAAGTTTACTCCAGAAATTAAAATGGCCTATGGTCTTAGTAATTTATTGGTACAAGAAGGTAATATTTTTACAGGAGGTTTAGATGCATTGCGTTCCAAAGCATTCTATTTTTCTATTACTTTCGAGTAACACATGCAAACGCTTCATCTTTCCCTTTCGCCGGAAGAAGGCTTTAGACCAGATTTACTAAAACTAGCAGTAATTCGCCATCTTGGCTTAAGCAAAACTGATGTTGTAAATGTTGAACTCTTAAGAAGGTCAATTGATGCGCGTAGCCGACAAGTAAAAATCCAAGTGCAGGTAAATGTTGCCATTAACGAAACATTGCCCCTATCAAAAATAGAACGACCGGCTTACAAAAATGTAAAAAATGCCGCCGAAGTCATTGTAATTGGTGCTGGTCCCGCAGGACTTTTTGCAGCCCTTCAATTGATTGAATTAGGCTTAAAACCTATTGTATTAGAACGCGGTAAAAACGTGCGCGACCGTCGCCGAGATTTGGCCGCCATCAACAAAGAACATATTGTAAATCCAGAATCTAACTATTGTTTCGGAGAAGGTGGAGCCGGAACTTATTCTGATGGTAAATTATACACCCGTTCTAATAAAAGAGGAAGTATTCAGTCTGTGCTCAATACTTTTTTTGAACACGGCGCTGTACCAGAAATTTTAATTGAAACGCATCCACATATTGGCACCAATAAACTACCCGGAATTATCACCGCTATGCGCGAAAGCATTATTGCACATGGTGGTGAAGTGCATTTTAATACAAAAGTCACCGAGTTCATTGTAAAAAATGCTGCTTTTGCAGGCATCAAAACCTCCCAAGGAATAACATTTTCGGCCAAAGCCTGCATTCTAGCGACAGGCCATTCTGCAAGAGATATTTACCAAATTCTTCAAAATCAAAGTATCACTTTAGAAAGCAAACCATTTGCCCTCGGCATTCGCATAGAACATCCACAAACATTAATTGATGCCATTCAATATAAATGTTCTGATAGAGGCGAGTTTTTACCTCCTTCCTCCTACTCTTTAGTTGAACAAGTAAATGGGCGTGGTGTGTATTCTTTTTGCATGTGCCCTGGTGGAATTATAGCTCCTTGTGCCACGAGTCCCGGAGAAGTAGTTACCAACGGTTGGTCACCTTCTCGCCGCAACAATCCTTTCGCAAATTCGGGAATTGTAGTGGAGATTTTACCGGAAGATCAGGTTCAATTTTCTCAATATGGAGCATTGGCAGGAATGTATTTGCAACAAGCTATTGAGCAATCTGCTTGCATTTCAGCCGGAGGTAATCAAACCGCACCAGCGCAACGCATGGTAGATTTTGTAAACAAAAAAACCTCATTAACACTGCCAGCAACTTCTTACCAACCGGGCATTGCCTCAGTAGATTTATATTCCGTATTACCAGCAGCAGTTTCCGGTAGATTGCAAATCGCTCTTAAAAACTACAACAATAAAATGCGCGGCTATTTTACCAACGAGGCTGTTTTACATGGAGTAGAATCGCGCACTTCCACACCTGTGCGCATTCCAAGAGACCCTGAAACATTGCAACACCTCCAAATAAAAGGACTTTTTCCTTGTGGGGAAGGCGCAGGTTACGCCGGAGGAATTGTATCGGCAGCCATGGATGGACAAAATTGTGCACAAGCAACCAAACGGTTCTTAGAAAGTTAATTTTTTGTGCGCCTTTTCTTGCTATCGCCCTTACAGCCCTCCTTCGTCGGGCGGTAATTGGCTCTATCAAGGGCGCGGGCTGTAGAAGTAAATATCATTATTTTAATATGTCGATTCAATCGACACGTTATTAGAACGTGTCGAAAAATCGCGAAAAAATCGACACGTTATTTGAACATGTCGATTCAATCGACACGTTGTTTTAACGTGTCGAAAATATTCAAATAAATCGACACGTTATTCCGGATTGTTATTTGAATTACTATATTCGCATGTTATGAATTTCAATAAAAATCAACCCTACAACTCATTACCAGACTTGCCTCCAAAAGCAGATTTGGAAACTCCCGAAATTTTTAAACTTACAATAAAAGCCAACAAGCTATTGGCAGAACTAAAAGGGTATTGTCAAACACTTCCAAATCCTAATTTACTTCTCAATACCATTATTCTTCAAGAAAGTAAAGAGTCTAATGCAATTGAGAACATTGTTACCACACAAGATGAACTGTATAAAGCCTCACTAAACATAACCGACAAAATTAAAAACCCTGCTGCAAAAGAAGTAATACAGTACAGAGAAGCAATGTATTGGGGATTAGAGCAGATAAACAAGAATGGCATTATTACAACAAATATGCTTGTTGGAATCATGCAAAAACTAAGGGATTCATCTGATAATATAAGGAAGAACCCAGGAACAAAGTTGGCAAATCCATCTACTAAATCAATCGTTTATACACCACCAGAAGGAGAATCACTTATCAGAGAAAAGCTAGCCCAATTAGAAAAGTTTATAAACGATGATACTTTAAATGATTTGGACCCTTTAATTAAAATGGCGCTCATTCATTATCAGTTCGAAGCAATTCATCCTTTCAGCGATGGTAACGGTAGAACAGGTCGAATTTTGAATGTACTTTACCTTATAAACAAGGATTTATTAGGACTTCCTGTTTTATATTTAAGCAGATACATTATTCAACATAAATCAGATTATTATAAATTTTTACGAGAAGTAACAGAAAAAAACAATTGGGAAGCTTGGGTAAAATTTGTATTAAAAGGAATTGGCGAAACCGCAGAAATGACTTTATTGAAGATAAATACCATTTTGCAACTAAAACAAGATACCCAGCCTTTGATTAAAAAGGTTCTCAAATCGTCATATTCTAAAGAGTTAGTAGACTTACTATACAGTTACCCTTACATTAAAACCAGCATTTTAGAAGAAAATTCAATTGCAAAAAGACAAACTGCTGCAGAGTACTTAAAAAAGATAGAAAATACAGGATTAATCACTTCAATAAAAATTGGTAAAGAGGTCTATTATATCAATACTGGTTTAATGAAAGTTTTGTCTGAATAACCTAATTATATTTAACAATCAAGCAGTTGCATTTTATTTATATGTCGATTGAATCGACACGTAGTTATAACGTGTCGAAAAAACGAAAAATAATCGACACGTCATTTTAATATGTCGATCCAATCGACACGTTGTTAGAACGTGTCGAAAATATTTAAAATAATCGACACGTTAAAAATATATTCATTTAAAAATATTTCTTTAAATCAGTTTTAAAGCTCATATATCCTAAAAATTCAGACAATAAATGCCATTAAAATCAATTATTAAAAGCTCCAATTGAACCATTAAATCCGATTAAAGCCTAACTTGAAAGCAAATTTTACTTTCAAATAATAAATTCTAAAAACCAACCATCAATTCTATTACCTTAAAAAACATGGTTGCAAAGTTGTTTATATTAAATTAATAAATACCTTCACTCATCATATAAAACCACCTCTATGAAGAAAATTCTACCATTTCTAGTGCTTTTGTTATTACTTTCAAAAGCAGTTTCGGCGCAAACTCCCTATGGAGTATATCAAGTTAACTTTGCGCCCGAAGAGTTTGTTGAAACCAATTTCGTTAGTTTACCCGACGATCGCTATTCAGACTCCATACAAATTGGCTTTCCATTCGTTTTTTTCGGGCAATCTTATAACAGTTTACTCATATCTTCAAACGGATACGTTCGTTTTGATATAAGTTATGCAAATAGCTTTTCCGACTTTTCTGTAACCCAATCATTGCCAGATGATAATGCACCGCTTTCTTCAATTTTTCTTTCTTGGTTTGACCTCATCCCAATATCTCAACCTTTAATTTCTTACGCAACTTTAGGTAATGCTCCTAATAGAATTTTTGTTGTGAACTATAACGATGTACCTTATTTTGGTTGCACAGGAACTGTTTACAAGGGTCAATTAAAATTGTACGAAGGTTCCAATAACATTGAAATGCACATTACGGATAAACCATTTTGCGAAGTTAATTCTGGTTGGACAAATTTTGCAATTGAAGGTATTCAAAATGCAAATGGAACAGAAGCTTACCATGTTCCAGGTAGAAACAATAATGGCGTTTGGCAAACGTCTAATGATGCATGGAAATTCGACCCTGATACAATAAGCGCAGAAGCTTGTTTTATGACAGGACGAGTAATTGCCGATTTTAATGGTAATTGTATTGTTGACGGTAACGACTATGCATTGCCAGGACAAGTGGTTATTCGTGATGGTAATCAAGTATTTACTTCTACAAACCAAGCAGGAGTTTATAGTTTTGAAGCAGACACAGGTGTTTATCAAATAGGTTTTAATGGATTAACTGCAAATCTGCCTTTCGGAACAGTTAATTGTCCTCAAAATGCAACTTTCAATTTAAACTTATCAGAAGCTGGAACAATTGCCGATAGTTTAGACTTTTTTATATTTCCAGATTCTACATGTGCTGACCCCCAAATTCATATTTCTCCGATGGGACCTTTTCGCCGTTGTGCAGGAAACGATAACCATCAAGCAATTTTTGTAACTAATCATGGTTTACTTCCCATTGAAAATTATTCTGTTTCTTTAACATTACCCGATTCATTATACCTGTACAACACCGAGCCCGCATTTTCTTCACAAGAGGGAAATACCTACACTTGGAATTTTAACGATACGCTTGTTTTTGGAGAAATAACGGCTATTCATTTGTACGATTCACTTAGTTGCTTCACTACTGATGGTACTTTTAAATGTATAGCTGCTACAGTTAGTTCTTCAGGAGATTGCAATACCAACAACAATATTTCAGAAATTTGTCAAATTATAAATGGTTCATATGATCCGAATCACATTCAATTGCTAACAACACCGCCAACACCACAATATGTGTACACCATGGAAGTTGAAGGTACTGAACAATGGTACACTTACCGCATTCAATTCCAAAATACTGGAACTGCGCCAGCTCAAACTGTTGTAGTTACAGACATTCTACCTTCATTTTTCGATTATAGCACAGCTGAACTATTAGGTGCTAGTCACGAATGTATGCTAGTAAATACAGGAGATGGAACATTAAAATTCGTTCATTATTTTATTAATCTTCCAGATAGTTCTGAGAATTTTGCTGAAAGTATTGGTACTGTAATTTTCAAGGTTAAAACAAATCAAGTATTACTTCCAGGTCAAGAAATTGCAAATCTGGCTTCTATTGTATTTGATGTAAATGAACCTGTAATTACTAATAATGCAATATTTGAAGTTCCTTTGCCAACTGGAATTAATTCGATTAACCCAAGAATGGATATTTATCCTAATCCTGCGGATCGCACGCTTACAGTTTCTTCCGAATTTTCTAATGCTACTTTACAAATTACCGATTTAAGCGGTAGAATTGTTAAAGTAGAAACTATTAATAATATCCAACAAACAATAGAAACCGCCAATATTTCAGCAGGAGTATATTTAGTAGAGCTTATTTATAATAATGTTAAAGTAGCTACTCAAAAACTAGTGGTGTCACATTAAATAACTCTGTTTCACAAAGTAAAGATCCCTTGTTTCTTATAAGATGCAAGGGATTTTACATTAGTTCTATTTGCAAGGTGTTGAAAATATTTCTAAAAATCTGTGTATTACTAATACCCTTTTTGGTGTACCATTATAATATCAGCGTTTATCTTTAAAAAACTTACTCAACAATGCTGCACTTTCTGCTGCTAAAACACCTTCAATTATTACAGCAGAAGGATGAAAAATGTTTTTTGAAAGTTGAGAAACGCCGCGTTTGGCGTCTCTGGCACCAAAAACAATGCGCCCAATTTGTGTCCAAAAGGCAGCACCAGAGCACATTACGCAAGGTTCTAAGGTTACATAAAGTGTGCATTCGTTTAAGTATTTATTATTGAGATACTCCGAAGCACTTGTGAATGCCTGCATTTCGGCATGTGCCGTAAAGTCTTTTAATTGCTCGGTTCTGTTGAATGCCCGCGCAATGATAGTTCCATTGTACACAATTACACAACCAATGGGAACTTCATCGGCATCCATTGCCTTTTGCGCCTCTTTGAGGGCGGCCTTCATAAAATAGGTATCGTCTAGCATCATTTTAATTCTTCTGTTGTTACAACATCTAAATATTCAGGATGTCTTTTTAAATAAACTACTAAAAATGGGCAAAATACCTTTGCAATAAGCTTTTCCGCGCGAATCCATTCAAAAGTTTGTTTGGCCAATTCACTTCCAAGTCCTTTTCCTTCTTCAGATTGTGGCACTTCGGTATGCATTAAGACAATTATTTTTCCCCAATAGCGATAAGTAACAAATGCCTTTTCTCCGCTATGCAATTGAAATTCCAATTGCTGTTCTGCTACATTATTTATTAAAATGTGCGCACTCATGTTGATTAATTTTAATGCAATATTAATCATATACTGTTAAAACCTTAAAATCTGCTAATTTTGCGCCCGCTTTGAAACATATTTCCCTTGAACATCCAATTTTTGAAACGCTCAGCACAGCAGCAACTGAGCTAAATGTGCGTGCATTTATAATTGGTGGATTTGTGCGCGATAAATTGTTGGGAAGACCTTGCAAAGACATTGATGTTGTTGTGGAAGGCAGCGGAATAGAAATGGCGCAAAAGGTTGCAAAAATGCTGGGGCAAACTAAGCAAATTACCGTTTTTAAAACTTACGGCACAGCCATGCTGAAACACGAGGATTTAGAAATTGAGTTTGTGGGTGCACGCAAAGAATCATACAGATTAGAATCGCGTAAACCATTGGTAGAAGATGGCACTTTGCAGGAAGACCAAGAAAGACGCGATTTTACAATTAACGCATTAGCCATTTCTTTGAATCCTTTCACCGATGAAATTGTGGACCCATTTAACGGTTTGAATGACCTTGAAAATGGAATCTTAAGAACACCATTGCATCCCGACCAAACATACAGCGACGACCCTTTGCGCATGATGCGAGCCATTAGGTTTGCCAGCCAATTAGGTTTTGAAATTGAAAAAAGTTCTTTACAATCTATACAAGCTAACAAACACAGAATCAGTATTGTTTCTATGGAAAGGATTAGTGTAGAATTAAACAAAATTGTATCATCACCAAAGCCTTCTGTGGGTTTTAAATTGCTTTTTGATACTGGTATATTGCAGTTGATTTTTCCTGAAATGGTGGCTTTACATGGGGTAGATATTATAAAAGGAAAGGCGCATAAAGATAATTTTTACCATACACTGCAGGTATTAGATAACATTTGTGCAAACAACGACAATTTATGGTTGCGTTGGGCTGCCATCTTGCACGACATTGCCAAACCTGCCACCAAAAGATTTGAACCAGAACATGGCTGGACGTTTCATGGGCATGAAGATAAAGGAGCGAGAATGGTCCCTCAAATTTTTAAACGATTAAAACTTCCCTTGAATGAAAAAATGAAGTACGTGCAAAAGTTGGTACTGCTCCATTTAAGGCCCATTGTTTTGAGCAAAGAAATTGTTACCGATTCGGCGGTTAGGCGCTTGCTATTTGAAGCTGGCGATGATATTGACGATTTAATGACCTTATGCCAGGCTGATATTACATCGAAAAACGAAGAAAAGGTAAAACGTTACCTTTCTAACTTTGAAGTAGTGAAGGTAAAACTGAGAGAAATTGAAGAAAACGATAAGATTCGCAATTGGCAACCTCCAGTAACTGGGCTAGATATTATGGAGACTTTCGGGCTAAAACCGGGAAAAGAAGTGGGAATAATTAAAACTGCCATTCGTGAAGCCATTCTGGATGGCCTGATTCCCAACGAATTTGCAGGGGCTTATGATTTTATGTTAAAAGAAGGTGCAAAATTGGATTTAATTCCTGCGAGAATATTGCAAGCTTCTGTATCTTCGCAAGATTCTGAAAACGTATGAGTATACTTAGATTTCGTGTTATTTTTGATGATTATGATGATATCCACCGCGATATTGACCTGCAGGCGGATCATACATTTGCCGATTTATTTCTGCAAATATTAAGTTCTATTGGCTTTGATAATAAGCACAAAGGTGTTTTTTATATGGCAGACCATAACCTGAGAAAAGGTGAATTAATTGGTGAGATAACTGGTGAAGAGTTAGCGCCACTAAATAAAGTTGATTTAGTGGATAGAATTGATGACCCGCATCAAAAATTCTTGTTTTCTTATGATGAAAACAATCCTTGGAATTTTAATATTGAATTGATTAAAATAATGCCCGATGCAGAATATAAAACTGTATATCCTAAAGTGGCCGCAGTTGTTGGTGCTCCTCCAGTTCAATATAAAGAAACACTCATAATTCCAAACAGAGAGCGAACCGAACCGGATGGAAGAGGACGTAAACCAAAGATTGCAGCATTAGATGATGATTTACAAATGTTTGCGGCAATGGCAGAAGATGATGAAGATGTAGAATTGGGAGAAATTGCAGAAACAGAAGAAAGTGATGAATTGGTATTGGAATTACCTGCTGAATTAGATTTAGAGACTGATAGTGAAATTGCAAAGTTGGCAGAAGAGTTTAACAATACTACTGAAACAAGCGGCTCGGGAGCAGCCGAGGAGGACGAAGAGTATGGATTTGGGGATGATGAAGATGATGAATTCGGAGAGAAAGATGATGATGAATTCGGTGGAGGCTATAGCGGCGGCGGCGGAAGTGATTACGATGAATAGGCCAAATGCCAATTGAAAATAAAAAGTTAATTGTTATTGGTGGGCCAACTGGCTCTGGTAAAACTACATTAGCAATTCAACTTGCAAAGCATTTCAATTGTTCTATTATTTCAGCAGATGCACGCCAGGTATTTCGTGAATTGAAAATTGGAAGTGCCGCACCAAATGAAGAAGAGTTAAAACTAGCTCCTCATTTTTTTGTTGGTGACCGCTCTGTTAATCAGCCTTTTAATGCTGGAATGTTTGAGCATGAAGCTATCACTTTACTTGATAATTTATTCTTTCAAAGTAACATTCAGATAGTTTGTGGAGGTTCCGGCCTTTACATCAACGCCTTGTTAAATGGAATGGATGAAATGCCAGAAATTCCAGCAGAAATACGTGATTCTTTAAATAAAAGATGGAAAGAAAAGGGCCTGATGACTCTGAGAGCTGAATTAATTGTGAAGGACCCTTCATTTGCTGCCCAAGTCGACCTCGATAATCCACAAAGGATTATCAGAGCATTAGAAATTATTAATGCAACTGGGCAGCCTTATTCAAGTTTCAGAAAGAAAACGGTCAAAGAAAGAAATTTTAAAACTTATTACTTTGCTACAGATGTTAAAAGGGAAGACTTGTATAACAACATTAATAGCAGAACTTTAAAAATGATGGAGCATGGCTGGCTGGCAGAAACAGAAGCTCTTTTGCCAAATAGGCAGCTCAATGCATTGCAAACGGTTGGTTACAAAGAACTTTTTCAACACTTGGATGGAAAGATTACCCTAGATGAGGCCATTGCATTGATTCAACAAAACACAAGAAGGTATGCAAAAAGACAGGTAACCTGGTTAAAAAACCAAGCTCCTTCAATATGGGTAAATCCAGTAAATGGACTGGAGGAAATTCTTAAAATATTAGACTAAGCTTCCCCTCCTGCAGCTTCTGCAGCGGCTTTCTTAGCATTCAGGGTTTCAATGTATTGGTCTATCATAAACAAACCTTTTCCATCATCACCAACCAACTCTATTTTATCCAAAATAGACTTAAATAACACTTCTTCTTCATGTTGCTCTGCTACATACCATTGAATAAAGTTCAGCGTAGAGAAATCTTTTTCGCGGTTGCATAAATCAACCAATTCCATCACACTTTGGGTAACCTTAATTTCACTTTGATAAATGGTTTTGAAAACCTCCGCAAGCGATTTAAATTCTGTTTTCGATTTTTTAATCTCAGGAGATTTAGCGTATCCTCCAGAATCATTTATGTAATGAAACAATTTTAACATATGCATTCTTTCTTCTTCAGAATGCTTGTAAAGGAAGCTAGCCGCTCCATCAAAACTTTTCATGTCGCACCATGAGGCAAGACCTAAATATAAAAATGAAGCATGAGCTTCTGTTGCAATCTGCTCGTTTAAAGCAGCTTCAATATTCTTTTTTAACATACAAATTGGGGTTCAATATCATTAACTGAGCATTGCTTTACGCAATAAGTTTCTTTTCAGTTTCTCTTCAATTTCTTGTGCACGTGGAATGAGAATTTCATCTTCAACTTTACCGTGTGTGAGCAAGTCAATTTCAAACAAACGCAACTCATAAAAGAGTGTAGTAATCTGAATTTTATGGTTATTTGCTTCTGAGTAATTATTCAATCTTCTTCTAATTTCAACCAGTTCATCCTCAACATGGTGATGCTCGTTTATAAAGTGAGTAATCGAATTCTCTTCAAGTAAATTATATAGCTGGTTTGTGCTTAATGTATTCACATCAGTCTTTAATAACTTCAAAACATAAGGAAAGAGATTTCTTTCTTCTATGCAAATATGCGCCAACATATCTCTTTTGTAATCTTGAAAATAGTCTTTCAACAGATACAAATGCATATCAAACTTCCCATAATGATCTACCAATAAATCTATAAATTGTTCGATTCTTGGCAATCGAGATTTTATGTAATAAACATGCGTTTTTATTAAATACTCGATAATAGACTGCAAAGGCAGTTGATCTAATTCATTCTTAGGAAAATGATTACTATCTGAAAAAGCTTTTAACATTTCCAACAAAAGAGGCATGTTAACATCATCTGTTTCACAAGCTTTTTCTAAAGTTAAAGTCCATCTTGAATAAGGAATGCCAAATCTGTCCACAACTGAAGCCAATAGTGGATTATCATTTACTATTTCTAAAAGCACCTTATCTTTAGATATGGTCATTCACTTTAATTTTTTATAAAAGTACTAATTATAACAATCCGAACAAATTTTTTGTTGTATTGCTTTTCATTTAATTTGAAGAACCATACCATCAAAAGCTGCTCTTGTGAAAGGAAATACTGATTGCGCCTGAGTTAACAATAATTCAATTTCACGATATCGTGAAGAAAAATGACCAATAATGAGTTGATTTACATTTGCTCGCTTGGCAACCAAAGCGGCCTGTCTTGCTGTAGAATGAAATGTTTCTTTGGCTCTTTGCACCAATTCATCATCAAATGTTGCTTCATGATAAAGGCAATCTATGTCTTTCAGAAATTCAAAAACCAATTCACTTGGAGCAGTATCTGAGCAAAATGCATATGACACCGTTTTAGGAGGATCATTTGTAATGAGCTTATTAGAAATAACTTGTCCGTTGGCAAGAGTTAAGTCTGCTCCTGTTTTAATTGCTTTAAGCTGACTCACATCTGGTTTGTACATCTTAATAATATCTTGCCTTATGTTTCGAGGTTTTTCTTTTTCTCTTATAATGAATCCAGTGCAAGGTATCCTGTGATGAAGTGGAAATGTTTGAATGCTGAAGGAACTATTTTCAAGAATTGTTTCTGCAATCTTATCCTGAGTAGCAATAAACTCAATTGGATAATTTAAAACGGTTTGAGAAATGCTGAATTGTTCTTTTAATATCTCATTCAATTCTGGAGGAGCTAATAATTTTAAAACTGCAGTGCGACCCATCAAATGCATAGAAGATAAAAGTCCAGGTAATCCAAAATAATGATCACCATGCAAATGACTGATTAAAATAGTATCAATTTTACTCAACTTTAACTGAAACTTCATCAATTGCATTTGAGTTCCTTCTCCACAATCTATCAATAAACATTTTCCATCAATTTGGAGAAATTGCGATGTTGGGTTTCTTGTTAAAGTTGGCGTTGCCGAGCCACTCCCTAAAATTGTTAAATCTATTGCCATAATAAAAAAAGCCCTGCTGGAACTACAAGCAGGGCTTTTATAAATATAAAAGTTTTATTAGTTATTACTAACGTTCATGCGTTTTGTAATAGATTTTTTTCCATCGTTTATTGTGTAGAAATAAATTCCAGATTTTAACTGCTCAGCAGAAACCTCGTAAGTATTTTCACCGATAATTGAAGGTATATTTTGTTTCATCACCAATGTTCCTACCATGTTGTAGATGGCTAATTCAACATATTGACTGCGCGCTACATTGTAAGTAATTTTTGTAGAACGGTTGAATGGATTGGGGTAATTTCCTTTAACTGAAAAACTATTGGCAGAAGCTTCTCCAATTGAAAGTGGGTTGCAAGTTCCAGTAGTAGGTCTTACTTTTATTTTATATCCAGAAACTGGGATAGCTGCCACACCTAATGTTGCCAAAGCTGGATCAGATAACCATTTTCCACTTCCAACAGCTATGTTAGCAATAAAATTATCTGTTGAAGTAATGAAAGCATCAACGTTAATAACAAGATTGTAATCAATACCATTTGGGTTGGCCGCAATGATTGATTGTATACTAGATTGTAAGGCAGACATAGTTATACAACCCTGAACAGGAGTATACTCAGGGTCACTCCCACCATTTACCCATTCTGCTAAATTAGGTGTGTAGGTAAAGCCAGTAGGTAAACCCGTCACTGACAAGATTCTAAACTTTTGAACTGCGGCAGAAACGGTTCCTCCACCTGGAAGTACAAAAGTCGAATCACCTAAGGTCTTAAGATTAACAACTGTATTATAACCAGCAGCATTATCAGCAAATGCACAAGGAAGATTTTCTAAAGTATCAGGCCAAACCCCAAAAGAAGAATCTGCAAAAGCAGGGTCTGGTGTGCATTGCGCATTGGCAACATTTCCTAAAAAAGAAAGCACACTAAAAGTAAAAAGTAATTTTTTAAGCATATATTTTTTGTTGGATGGTTATTCGTTGTTTAAGTCTTTTTCTATAGATTCCATAAAAAGATAATCAATCGCTTCACTTACTGTTGGAACAATATGCAAAACTGGGTCTAATTGAGAAATGGTGATTAATTTCTTAACGGTAGGCTGAAGTCCAGTTAGTACCAAAGAACCATTTGAGTTTTTGCATAACCTGTTTCCTACTAAAACGGAAGATAAACCAGAAGAATCGCAATATCTCACATCTGTTAAATCAAGAATTACATTGCAAACACCTCCTTTATTAATCAAAAGTAATTCAGATTTCAAATCAGGAGCAATTGAATTGTCCAACTTGTCTGCCTGAACCCTCAATACAGTATAGTGTTCCGTTTTTTCTTGTGTAAATGACATAATGATTAAAACTTTCGACAAACTTACGCAAATTCATTCAATCAAACAATGCTAAAATATTGCGATTTAAGGTTTGGTTTGTTGGCCTATCTAAGTTAAATTACATCAGGGCGATTGGCCAATAAATACAATACAGCCATGCGCACTGCGACACCATTCTCAACTTGATCTAGTATAATAGCATGCTCACTATCAGCAACTTCAGAAGTAATTTCTACACCTCTGTTAATTGGTCCAGGATGCATAATAACAATTGGCTTTTCTAGTGAGTCTAAAATGTCTTTATTCAAGCCATACAATTGTGTATATTCTCGTAACGATGGAAAATACTTGATATCTTGTCGCTCTAGTTGAATTCTTAACATGTTGGCCACGTCGCACCACAACAATGCTTTTTTAAGGTCATATTCTACTTTTACTCCTAAAGTATGAAGGTATTTAGGAATGAGTGTTGGTGGACCAGATACCATCACTTCAGCACCTAATTTTTGCAAGCAGAAAATATTAGAAAGTGCCACGCGTGAGTGCAAAATGTCACCTACTATTAATACCTTTTTACCAGCAACTTCACCCAATTTCCTGCGGATAGAAAATGCATCTAACAAAGCTTGTGTGGGATGTTCGTGTGCGCCATCGCCTGCATTTATTATTTTAGATTTTACTCGTTGTGATAAAAAATGAGCTGCACCTGGCATAGGATGTCTCATCACTACCATGTCTACCTTCATGGCCAAGATATTATTTACAGTGTCTATTAATGTTTCTCCTTTAGAAACAGAAGAAGATGAGGCTGTAAAATTGAGCACATCAGCTGAAAGTCTTTTTTCAGCCAATTCGAAAGATAACCTAGTTCGAGTAGAATTTTCGAAAAATAAGTTTACTATGGTCGTATCGCGAAGCGAAGGAACTTTTTTTATTGGGCGATTGATCACATCTAAAAAAGTATCAGCCGTTTTGAGAATTAAGTCAATGTCATCCTTTTTAAGGTATTTTATTCCAAGTAAATGATTGACTGATAGCATTTATCTTAATGTATTGTGGTTAAATAAACTTCAGCAGATTTTCCATTATTTTGCCAATCTACAATTACTTTTTCATTATCGACAGCGTCTACAGTTACGCCCACGTAATCGGGCTGAATAGGTAAATGTCTGCTGAATCTTCTATCTATTAATACAAGCAGTTCTACAGAAGCTGGTCTCCCAAAATGAGTAAGCGCGTCTAAAGCAGAACGCACAGAACGACCAGTATAGAGCACATCATCAATCAAAATTACTTTCTTGTTTTCAATTTCAAAATCAATAGAAGTTGCTTGTGGAATGAGTGGTTTTAATTTGAAATCGTCGCGAAAAAAAGTCGTATCCAATTCACCATAAGGGAACTCGTTACCAATAATAACACAAATATTTTTATAAAGTTGCTTAGCTAAGGCAATACCTCTTGGCTGAAGTCCGATGATAACGCTATTGTTAAAATGGTCATGATTTTCGATTAATTGAAAGCTGAGGCGTTGCAAAGTAAGGTTGCTTTGTTCTGCGTCTAATATTTTTCTTTGGCCCATTTCGGTTGCGAAGATAAGATGATATATAAAATTATTATGAACTTTTTTAAATTCAATTAAAAAAGCCCGACTAATTAAAAATCAGTCGGGCTTTCAGAATACAATTCAGGAAATTTATTTTCCTTTTTTGGAAGCAGCTTTTTCGCTTTCTTCTAATTCAGTTCTAAGATTTGAAAGAACACTTAAATCGCCTAGTGTAGATTTTTCAAGGTTATCCTTAATTTTCTTCACTGCTTTTTTAGTTTCATCGCCTTTGTTTTCTTTTGCATCAGCAGCAGATTCTTTAGCTGTTCCTGCTTTTTCCTCTTCATGAGTACGTGCATGAGAAACAATGATTTTCTTGTTTTCTTTAGAGAACTCTATTACTTTAAAGTCTAATGTTTCTTCAGCTTTTGCAAGTGTTCCATCAGCTTTTGTTAAATGCTTAGTTGGTGAGAAACCTTCAACACCGTAAGGAAGAGCAATAACACCACCTTTATCAGTGATAGCAATTACAGTTCCTTGATGTATAGAACCATCATTGAAAACTGTTTCAAACACGTCCCAAGGATTTTCTTCCAATTGTTTGTGGCCTAAGCTCAATCGACGATTTTCTTTATCAATTTCTAAAACAGTCACATCAATAGTCTCACCTACTTTAGTAAATTCACTTGGGTGTTTGATTTTCTTGCTCCAGCTTAAATCAGAGATATGAATTAAACCATCAACACCTTCTTCTAATTCAACAAAAACACCAAAGTTAGTGAAGTTGCGAACTTTTGCTGTATGACGAGAATTTGCAGGATATCTGTTTTCAATTTCAGACCATGGGTCAGGCATTAATTGTTTAATACCTAAAGACATTTTGCGTTCTTCACGGTCAATGCTTAAAATACTTGCTTCTACATCATCTCCAACTTTCAAGAAATCTTGAGCTGAACGTAGATGTTGTGACCAAGACATTTCTGAAACGTGAACAAGACCTTCGAAGCCTGGCTCAATTTCAATAAATGCACCATAATCAGCTAAAACTACAACTTTACCTTTTACAGTATCACCAACTTTTAAGTTAGCATCTACTTTATCCCAAGGATGAGGCGTTAATTGTTTTAAGCCCAATGCAATACGTTTTTTCCCTTCATCAAAATCAAGGATAACCACTTGAATTTTACCATCCAATGTAACAACTTCTTCTGGATGATTGATGCGTCCCCAACTTAAGTCGGTAATGTGGATTAATCCATCAACACCACCTAAATCTACGAATACACCATAAGATGTGATATTTTTAACTGTACCTTCTAAAACTTGTCCTTTCTCTAATTTAGAGATAATTTCGGTTTTTTGAGCTTCTAGTTCTTCTTCGATTAATGCTTTATGAGATACTACAACGTTTTTGAATTCTTTGTTGATTTTCACAACTTTAAATTCCATTGATTTACCAACGTAAACATCATAGTCACGAATTGGTTTCACATCAATTTGCGAACCTGGTAAGAAAGCTTCGATACCAAAAACGTCGACGATTAAACCACCTTTTGTGCGGCATTTAACATATCCTTTAATGATTTCATCAGTTTCTAAGGCAGTATTTACACGATCCCAAGATTTTAATGAGCGTGCTTTTTTATGAGAAAGTAATAATTGACCGCTTTTATCTTCTTTACTTTCGATATATACTTCGATGCGCTCACCGATTGTAATATCTGGATTGTAGCGTAATTCAGATAATGGAACGATACCATCAGATTTGTAACCGATGTTTACAACAGCATCTTTTGATGTTTTTGCAACGATTACACCTTCTACTACTTCATGTTCTGTAATAGAACTTAAGGATTTCTCATACAATGTTTCCATTCGCAAGCGATCAGCTGCATTGTAATTATTTGATTTTTTTCCTGCTGTGTCCCAGTCAAAGTCTACACTTGAAGGGGTAATTGGTGCAACAGGAGTTGACACTGCTTTTTCGGTAACAACTTCTGGAGTTGTTTCTGGAGTGTCTTGATTGATTTCTGACATTAAGTCAATGATTAAAAAAGTTTAACAATCTGATAATTAATTACCAGCCTTCGATTTTCGAAGGGGTGCAAAAGTAATAAATTAATTTATTGAAATTGCAATATCAGATTGCAAAATATTGATTAGGCAGCAATTTTTTCCCAAGTAAATTCAAAACAAGAACCTTCGCCTGTGTTTGAATTTACTTTAATTACTCCACCGTTTTCATCAACTATCTTTTTAGCGATTGCAAGACCTACACCTGAACTCTCAAATTTATCGCGGGTTTCTAATGTTTGAAAGATTACAAATATCTTTTCATGATACATAGGGTCTATTCCTGGCCCATTATCTTTTACTAAAAAAGAAAAATGCTTTTCAGTTTCAGTTGAACTTATTTCAATGTTTACTTGATTTTCTTTGTTAAATCGGATAGAATTCGTAATTAAAATATCGAATACCTGTTCCAATTTACTAGAATTAGTTTTAATAATTGGCAAATTGTGGGTTAAAACATTTACTGGTTTCCCGTTCTTTCGTCGGTCTACAATAGGTTGAATAAATTCATTCACATTTGTTAAAGTAAGTTTTTTAACACCTCTATCAGCCCTTGAATACTCCAATAATGCGTTTAGTAAATCATCCATTCTTTGCACCCTATTGCGAATAATATTGAGCTTCTCTTTTGAATCAATACTAAGATTTGCATCATCTTCCAAAATCATATCCGAAAGAGAACCAATTGCGCGTAAAGGCGACCTTAAATCATGTGAGGCAATAGAAGCAAATTTGTCTAATTCCATGTTCTTTTTTTCAAGAATTTTATAATTTTTAGATAATGCTTCATTTTTCTCCTTTACCTCGTCACGCGTTTTAATGAGATGGACGATTAAATGTTTTCTACCATTTTGCATATAATCACTTAATAAAGCAAACAAAGCAGATGAAAAAATTAGGTTAGTAATAAAATCATTATTAATGAGTTTTTGATTTCCCTCAAAAATGGAGTTAGATGTTAAATCGGTATAATTTGAAATGTAGTAGATATAGATTCCGTTTAAGAAAACAACCGAAGTTATAAACACTCCACCTTTACTGCCAAGGAGCATAAATGCATAAATTATCACCACTCCATAAAAAAGTGTACCCGCATTTTGAATTCCACCGCTAGTGTACGATACAATATGTAATAAAGAAATTGTTGCAATTAACATCAGCGATGAAGCAAATTTTATTTGCTCTGCTTTTGAAATTCTTATGTAATTTAGAAGTAAGAAAATGGATAAAGCAATGATGAAGTATATATTGAAATCATAATTTTTCAGTTCAAGATACTCTCTAAATGCGATTGCTAAACAAATCAAACTGCCAAAAAGAGAAAAAAGTCTAAAGACCATGAATCGCTGACGATCCATAATATCATCTTGTGGTAAGGAGTCAAACACATGCTGTTTGACTAACTTATCTTTATAAAATTGTTTAATTTTTTGTAAAAAGCTATTCATTTCTAATCTTTCATAACACCTATACTGAAAACAGATAACAGTGTTACCTTAAGAAATGATAGAAATTTTCTTTGAGTTGTAAGAAATTGTAAAAACTTGTAAATTCAATACTGTACTCTTAATCCTTAAGGATTAGTTGAATTAATATAATTTACTGAAAATATGTAAATTAAGAAATTAATTAGAATTGCTATTTTTTTTCAGATTTTCGGAGATTTTGGTCATCAACCACATAGGTGTTGAAGTAGCACCACAAATCCCTACAGACTCTTTACCTTCTAACCATGCTGCTTCAATTTCAGTTTCATCAGAAATAAAATATGTATTGGGATTAACTGTTTTACAAACATTATATAGCACTTTACCATTAGAACTTTTCTTTCCACTTACGAATAAAATTACATCGTGTGCAGAAGAAAAATCTAATAATTGGGGCTCTCTGTTTGAAACTTGTCTGCAAAGTGTGTCGTTTGATTCCAAAGCAGTTTTTATATCTTGACCAGCAGCTAACATTCTTTTAGCAATCTCATCATGCATTTCTTTAAAACCAGAAGTAGGCTGGGTAGTTTGAGAGAAAAACTTAATTGGTTTAGTAAAATCTACCAAATATAAATCTTCGATAGAATTAACAATAATAGCATGTCCTTCAGTTTGCCCCACTAATCCGTTTACCTCTGCATGTCCATCTTTACCATACACCACTAATTGTCCTTCTTTTAATTGCTCGTAACCATTTCTAATTCGGTGTTGCAATTTTAAAACAACAGGGCAAGAAGCATCAATTAATTCTATTCCATTTTCTATAGCTGTTTGGTAAGTTGTAGGAGGTTCACCATGAGCTCTTATTAACACTTTTGCATCAGTAAGCTTTGAAAAAGTATCATGGTCAATAATTTTCAATCCTTTATTCTTCAAGCGTTCAATTTCCATTTCATTGTGAACAATATCGCCCAAACAATACAATTCATTCCCTGAATCTAACTCGTCTTCCGCCATTTGAATTGCATAAACAACACCAAAGCAGAAACCAGAATTTGAGTCTATCGTAACTTCCATGCGGCAAAAGTAAAATTAATTTTGATTTTAAAACGAATTAACAACTATACAAAAAGCAAGTATCTTTATAATAATTGTTGAATGAGATTTAATGCAAATTCGAGTTGCTCCGGTTGTGTAAGATTACTGTTATCAAGAATTATAGCATCTTGAGCTTTTCTTAAAGGACTTTCAATACGATTCATATCTTCAAAATCTCTTTGAATTAGATTCTCTTTAACTTCTTCAAAAGTAGCAGCAATTTGTTTACTTTCTAATTCATCAATACGGCGTTGTGTTCGTATATTGATATCTGCAGTCATGAATAATTTAAGTTCAGCATCAGGAAAAACAGTAGTGCCAATATCACGGCCATCCATTGCTATTCCTTTGCCTTTACCCAGTTCTTGTTGAATTTTTACCATTTTTCTCCTCACTTCACCTACGGCACTTACTTGACTCACCCAATCATTTACGTCCATTTGACGAATGTATTTTTCTACATTTTCTCCATTGAGCAAAATTTCTGAAGCTAGCGTATCTTGGTTAAAATTGAATTCGATAAAAACTTGGTCCAATTCATCAATTAGCCCATCGGAATCAAGTTCTTTTCCATTGATTAATCCATTTCTCAAACAATACAATGTAACAGCTCTGTACATAGCACCTGTATCCACATAATTGTAATGCATTCGAGCCGCAATGTCTCGTGCTATTGTAGATTTACCGCAAGAAGAGTACCCGTCTATGGCTATAGTTATCTTGCGTTTTGACATTATTTCTTTCGATAAAATTCAGATAGCTTAGCACTTAAAGTTACCTGATTAGGTGAGCCCGCAAGATGGTAAGCAGAACGCGCATATGCAATAGAAAATTTATAAATTTTTATACCAAGTCCCCAAGAAATTCCAACAGTTCCCAATTTGGTATCTACTTTTAGTTCTTGTCTGCGTTGATAATTATAGCCCAATCTAAAAGCTATAGACTTTGAAATGTTAAATTCAGCTCCAAAAATAGCATGTCGCATAATTTTGTTCCCAATCCCGATTTTATTTATGACTGTATCTCCTGTAATAGGATCGATGCTTTGTTCAGGTTTAGCTGGATCGTTATAAGTTAAATCTGGGCGTTGCAAATTTGTACCGGTAAGTGAAAAGCGCAAAGGCACATGTTTAAACCTTTTAGAAATACCAGCTTGAATTTCGGCAGGAAGTGTTTCTCTATTTCCAACATCATAGGTACTAAACTGGTAACCAAAATTCTTAATTAAAACAGAAGCTTCAAATAGTTTATCTTTACTCATGTAAGAAGCACCTAAATCAACCGCCATTCCGAAAGAGTTATATGATTCTAAATTAGAAAAAATGGTTTTTATGTTTATTCCAACATTAAAAAGGGTATCTATTTTACGCGCAAAGCCTGTATTAATACAATATTCACCCGCCGAAAACTCGCCATTTATAGCTCCAGTATTATCAGTTAAATCAAATTTTCCATAATTTATATACTGAACGCTTACTGCTGCCGTTCCCGCTTTTTTTACATTGAAAGCATAAGCAGCATTTCCAAAATTAATACCTGCAAAATAATCAACAAAAGTTAGGGAAGCCCTATTTGCCATTGATGAATTTATTAATCCTGGATTTTGATATGCCATATTCACATCATCGTCCCTGAATGCAATTGCAGAACCTCCCAAAGCAAGCACTCTAGCTGAATTTGGAAGATTAATAAAGCGATAAACATTTTCTCCTCCAATTTGACTAAAGGACTTAAAACATATTAGAATTAGAAGTAGAAATAGTATTTTTCTCACGGCTGCAAATTAAAGAGATTTTGTGGCAAGTTGAACGGGCATTTACAGGAACTTATTGTAATTTTTAAATTTAAGTTGAAAATCAATATGGTAAATTTTAATTCCTTGGAATTGTTTGAATTAAGTCAAACATTGGTCTGCTTAAGTAAAACTTAACTGATTCATTGCATTTTTGCATTTCAATACAAAAGTATGAATGCATTCGTTTTCCCTGGTCAAGGCGCTCAATTTTCAGGAATGGGCAAAGATTTATATACTTCATTTCCTGAAGCAAAATTGTTATTCGAAAAAGCAAATGAAATTTTAGGCTTTGAAATAACAACAATCATGTTTGAGGGAAGTGATGAAGATTTGAAACAGACTAAAGTTACGCAACCTGCTGTATTTTTGCATTCTGTAATTCAGGCAATCGTAAAAGCGGAAAAAAATCCTGAAATGGTTGCTGGGCATTCTTTAGGTGAATTATCAGCCTTGGTTGTAAACAAAACGCTGTCTTTTCAGGATGGATTAAAATTAGTTTATCAAAGAGCTCTTGCTATGCAGAAAGCTTGCGAAATAAACCCAAGCACTATGGCTGTAATTTTAGGTTTAGAAGACAGCTTAGTTGAAGAAATTTGTGCAAGCATAGAACATGAAATTGTTGTTGCGGCAAATTACAATTGCCCGGGCCAATTAGTAATATCTGGAAGCAACAAAGGTATTGAAATTGCTTGCGAAAAAATGAAAGCTGCAGGAGCAAAAAGAGCGCTTACTTTAGCGGTAGGTGGTGCTTTTCACTCGCCATTAATGGAACCTGCAAGGGCAGAATTGGCTCATGCTATTTCAAATAAGCATTTTTCAATTCCAGTTTGCCCAATTTTTCAAAATGTAAATGCCGCAGCATCTGCAAACCCAATTGAGATTAAAGAAAATTTAATTGCACAATTAACGGCACCAGTGCTTTGGACACAAACAGTTCAAAATATGGTGGCAGCAGGTGCTTCGCATTTTACCGAATATGGTCCCGGAAAAGTATTACAAGGATTGGTTAAAAAAATTAGTCCTGAAGTAGAAGTGGCAGCTGGCTAAAAATTCATATAAGGATTTACAGACTTGTATTTAATAACCTACCAGAATCAATTAATTTCTTCAAGTAATTTTCTTTAATCGCTTTGTTTTTGAACAAGTCAATATGTGACATTTTATGAGTATCTGTGCCAATTATGTCAACTAAATTCTCATCTATCAAACGTTCTGCTATTCTTTTAGTACCCGCTCCATAATGACCAGAGAGCGATCCTAAATTCACTTGAAATAGAATTCCTTTATCTCTTATTTCGCGAAATTTTTCAAAACTCTGAAACCAATATGGATAGCGTTCGGGATGCGCTAAAACTGGTTTATACCCTTCCATTTGCAATTTAAAAGTTACAGTTTCAAAAATTTCTGGGGGATTTAAATAGGAAAGTTCAAAAAGCACATGATTTTCTGAAAATGTGAGCAGTTTTTTTTGTTCTATAAGCTTTTCGAAAACAGAATCACAGTAGTATTCAGCAGCAGCTTCTAATTCTATTTCTATTTGTTGCTTTTTTAACTCTGTCCTAACCAGCTCAAGTCCACCTAAAATTATTTCAGGCGTATTCTTATAAAAATCACTCATGATGTGAGGGGTAGTTATAAGCTTTGAATAACCCAAATCTTTGAGTCCTTTTATAAGTTCGATGCTATTTTCAAGGCTGGTTGCGCCATCATCAATTCCAGGTATTAAATGAGAATGCATATCTGTTTTTAATATGCTCAAATCTAGACCCGTTCTGGAATTTCTGAGTATGTCGCTAAGCCAACCCATGTTGTTGCTTTGTTGCAATTAAAGTTCTTTCTAATCCTTCATGCATTTTAACTTGAGGTTGATAGCCTAAAAGCTCTTTTGCTAAACTTATATTCGCCAGAGAATCTCTAATATCACCTTCGCGAGATTCGCGGTGCTTTGCATCTACTCCTCTTCCGGCAAAATTTCTCAGGATTTGATACATTTCTAAAATAGAAATCCGCTCTCCTACTGCTACATTATAAATTTTACCTGTTGCATCAGGATGTTCAGAGAATAAAGCTTTAATATTCGCCTGAACTGCATTTTCAACGAAAGTAAAATCTCGAGTTTGTCCCCCATCACCATTTATAAATGGAGCTTCGTCATTTAAAATAGAACGTATAAACAATGGCACTACAGCAGCGTAAGGTCCATCAGGATTTTGGCGAGGACCAAAAATATTAAAGTAACGAAGACCAATAACCTCCATGCCATAAGTTTTATAAAAAACGTCGGCATATAATTCGTTTACTCTCTTGCTCACTGCGTAAGGCGATAGCGGTTGACCTATTTGATTTTCAACTTTTGGGAGCGTAGGACTATCTCCATAAACACTTGACGAACTGGCAAATACCATTCTTTTAACATTTGCTTCTCTTGCAGCGTTTAGCACATTTAAAAATCCAGATACATTGGCATTGTTTGTTGCTATTGGATCTTTGATTGAGCGGGGAACAGAGCCTAATGCAGCTTGATGAGATACGAAATCAATTCCCTTCATTGCAAGTTTCACTGTTTCATAATTACAAATATCCCCATCTATAAATTTAAATCTTGGATTGTTTAGCCAATGTGCAATATTTTCTTTATAGCCTTCTGAAAGATTATCTATTACAACAACTTCTGCAGCATTATTTTGCATCAAGTAATCAACAATGTGTGAACCGATAAAACCTGCGCCTCCAGTAACAAGAAATCTTGATTGCTGAAAGGTTACTGAATCTGCATGAAATTGTAATAAAGTTGGCATTCTAATCTTAGTATTAACGCTTAGTATATTGTGACTCGTAATAATTTAAATAATCTCCTGAAGTTACTGCATTTAGCCAGTTTTCTTGAGACAAGTACCATTGAACTGTGCTTTTGAGCCCTTCTTCAAATTGTAAAGAAGGTTTCCAACCAAGTTCATTTTTTAGTTTAGTACAGTCTATAGCATATCTAGCGTCATGACCAGCTCTGTCTTTTACAAATGTAATGAGTTTTGCTGAAGTACCTTGTTCTCTTTGAAGCAACTCATCCATTACTGTGCATAATTTATGAATCAAATCGATATTTTTCCATTCATTTTCACCTCCAATATTATAAGTTTCTCCTTTTCTACCTTGGTGGAAAATTAAGTCAATTGCACTAGCATGGTCTTCTACAAACAACCAATCTCTGATATTTTCTCCCTTTCCATAAACTGGAATTGGTCTAAAATGTTTAATGTTATTAATAGCTAAAGGAATTAGCTTTTCAGGAAATTGAAAAGAACCATAATTATTGGAACAGTTTGAAACAACCACAGGTAATTTATAAGTGTGATAGTAGGCTCTAACTAGATGGTCGCTACTTGCTTTTGATGAAGAATAGGGACTTCTAGGATCATAAGCCGTTTCTTCTGTAAATAAGCCAGTTTCTCCAAGAGAACCGTAAACTTCATCTGTTGAAATATGGTAGAATGTTTTTCCTTCCATTTTATCTTTCCACTCATTTCTGGCTGCATTCAGTAAGTTAACAGTTCCAAGAATGTTTGTTTTTATAAATTCTAATGGATTTGAAATAGAACGGTCAACATGAGATTCTGCAGCCAGGTGAATTATGGCATCGAATTTTTGCTCAGCAAATAGTTCATTTACAAATGCTTCATCTACAATATCACCTTTAATAAATGTGTAATTTGGAAAATCCTCAATGTCAGCAAGATTCATTAAGTTGCCTGCATATGTCAACTTATCGAGATTTACAATATCGTATTGTGGGTATTTTGTTACAAACAGTCTAACTACATGTGAGCCAATAAAACCAGCGCCACCAGTTATACAAATCTTTAATCTATTCATTTTATTTTAAAGTTGAAAGTTTTTGTTCCCAAGCCCAAGCTGAAGCCATCATTTGTTCAATATTTAATTTTGCTTTCCAACCTAACACTTGGTTAGATAAATCTGTATTTGCATATACTTTTTCTATATCACCATCGCGTCTTGGGTAAATTTGAAAAGGCAGTTTAACGCCTGTTGCTTTTTCAAAAGCAAAAATTACTTCAAGGACTGTATTTCCATTACCTGTTCCAATATTAAAAAACTCAAATTGTGTTCTTTCAGGAATATTGAGTAACCTATTTAAAGCAGCAACATGCGCTGCAGCCACATCTACTACATGTATATAATCTCTAATACAAGTTCCATCAGAGGTATTATAATCATTTCCAAAAACACGTAAATAAGGTTGTTTACCAATTGCAGTTTGTGTGATATATGGAACTAAATTATTAGGAGTTCCGTTAGGTAATTCACCAATTAAAGCAGATTCATGTGCCCCAACAGGATTAAAATAACGTAATGCAATTGCTTGAAGTGGAGAGTTCCTAGCAACATCAGAAAGTATTTCTTCGCCGATTTGCTTTGTATTTCCGTATGGAGAAGTGGCTGGTTTAATTGCAGACTTTTCTGTAACTGGCAGGAAATCAGGCTCCCCATAAACTGTGCAACTAGATGAAAAAACCAATTTTGGAATTTCATATTGCAATTGCAGATCAATTATGTTTAATAAAGAAACAAGGTTGTTTTTATAATACAACATTGGTTTTTCGACAGATTCACCAACTGCTTTAAGTGCTGCAAAATGTATACTTGCAACTATTGATTTTTCTTGTTTAAAAACTTCTTCAAGTGCTGCTTTATCGCAACAATCTACTTGATAGAATTTTGGTAAAACGCCAGAAATTTGTTGAATTTTTTCTAAAATAAAAGAAGAAGAATTCGAAAGATTATCAGCAATTACAACATCAAAGCCTTGCTCAATGAGCGCAACCGTGGTATGAGAACCGATATAGCCCATTCCACCGGTAACAAGTATCGTTTTTTTATTATGATTCACTTAAAGGCTCCAATATTTTAGTGTAGTAATCTTATTTCTATATATACCCTTTATATCTGCGAAAATGGCTTTCTCAGTTACAAATTTGGTGAAGTAGCTTTCAGGTAAACCTACATAGTCATGATGATTAACTGCTACAATAACAGCATCATAGATACCTGTTGGCTTTTCAATAAGGCCGAAACCGTACTCGTGTTTTAATTCTTCTGAACTTGCATGAGGGTCAATCACATTTACTTCAACGCCAAATTCCAATAATTCTTTTACAACATCTGCAACTTTTGAATTCCTAATATCAGCTACATTTTCTTTGAAAGTAGCGCCCATTACCAAAACTCTTCCTTTTACTATATCAACGCCTGCAGCAACCATCTTTTTAATAACTTTTCCAGCAACGTAAGCTCCCATTCCATCATTTACTGAGCGCCCAGAAAGAATTACTTGAGCCGTGTGCCCTACTTCTTTTGCTTTATAAGTTAAATAATATGGATCTACACCGATGCAATGTCCTCCAACTAAACCAGGTACGAACTTTAAAAAATTCCATTTTGTTCCTGCAGCTTCTAATACATCGTATGTAGATATTCCCATTTGACCAAAAATCATGGAAAGCTCATTCATCAAAGCGATATTCAAATCTCTTTGGGTGTTTTCAATAATTTTAGCTGCTTCTGCTACTTTAATAGTAGATGCGCGATGAACACCTGCTTCAACAACTATTTCATAAGTTTTAGCAATATTATCGAGAGATTCGGCGTCACAACCGCTCACTACTTTTATAATTTTAGAAAGCGTATGTTCTTTATCGCCTGGATTAATTCTTTCGGGAGAATAACCAACTTTGAAGTCAGCAATAAATTTCAAACCAGAAATTTCTTCTAATAATGGAATACAATCTTCTTCAGTGCACCCAGGATAAACGGTAGATTCATAGACTACGTAATCACCTTTTTTCAAAACTCCAGCAACTGAACGTGTAGCAGATAAAAGAGGCTTTAAATCTGGTAAATTATGTTCATCGATTGGAGTTGGAACAGCTACAATAAAAAAGGTAGCTTCTTTTAATTCAGCAGGACTTGCAGTAAAAGCAATATCGCAACCTTCAAAATCCTGAGAATTTAATTCTTCACTTGGGTCGATTTTGTTTTTCATCATTTCTACCCTTTGCGCATTGATATCGAAGCCAATTACCTTAATACTTTTAGCAAACTCCAAAGCAATAGGCAATCCAACGTATCCAAGGCCTACAACGGCCAATTTTGCTTCCTTCTGAATTAGTTGTTGATACATGTTACTCATTTCAATTTTGTTAATTTTCTTAGTGCGTAAATTCTTTCTATTATCTCTACTACTTTTAATCCTTCAAGCGCATTAGTAGTTGCGCTGGTTCTGCCTTTTAATGTGTCTATCACGTTTTGAATAATGTAATGATGATTAGCTGCCGAACCTTTATAAGCGCCATAATCGTTTGCAGGATTTGCAGCTGCAAGTGTTGGCATTGTATAATCTTTAATGTGACAATATTCCACTTCATTCATATATTGACCACCAATCTTAACTGTTCCTTTTTCCCCAATAATAGTGATAGAACTTTCTAAATTCTGGTTCCAAACAGAAGTTGAATAATTGATAGAGCCCATTCCCCCATTAATAAAATCGAAGGTTACGAAGCCAGAATCTTCGAATGCCGTTAGGTCGTGGTGGTTAAAATCGTTGAACTTTCCTTGAATATCTTTGATATCGCCAAAAAGCCAAAACATGATATCAATAAAGTGAGAAAACTGAGTAAATAATGTTCCTCCATCTAAATCTGCAGTACCTTTCCAGTTGTTCTTTTTATAATATCTTTCATCTCGATTCCAGTAACAATTCAGCTGAACCAAATAAATATCACCTAATAATTTGTTTTCAATTACATTTTTAATCCACTCTGAAGGCGGTGAATATCTATTTTGCATAACACAAAACACTTGCTTTGACATTTGAAGTGCTTTGTAAATTACTTGTTCGCATTCAGCTTTAGATAAACCCATTGGTTTTTCGCAAACTATGTGTTTTCTGTTCTCTAATGCCTGAATGGAATGGTAAGCATGCAATCCATTTGGTGAACAAACATCCACAACATCGAATTCCAATCCTGAAGCAAAAAGCTCTTCAATTGATTCGAAATAGGGAACATTGAAATGATCGATACCTAGACTTTCTTTTGGTAAAATATCAGTAATAGCAACCAAAGTTGCATCATCATTACGCAAAATCATTTCTGCGTGTCTTTTACCAATGTGGCCTGCACCTATCACTGCAAATTTTACTTTTTCGTTTACAATCATGCTGCAGTTTTTTTTGTTACTTTATTATTTTTCAATTCGTACTTTTCTTTGCTTTCAGGGCATTCTGCCATTCCACTCGCATCAAATTTAAGTTTATGTCCATATTCGCTCATCCAACCTGTTTGTCGTGCAGGATTTCCAACCACCAAAGCAAAAGCAGGAACAGTCTTAGTTACAACTGCACCAGCTCCAATAAATGCATATTCACCAATATCATGACCACATACAATAGTTGCATTTGCACCAATAGAAGCACCTTTGCCAACATGTGTTTTTAAATACTGGTCGCGTCTATTTACAGCACTTCTGGGATTTATTACATTGGTAAATACCATAGAAGGGCCAAGGAATACGTCATCATCGCAGATAACTCCTGAATAAATTGATACGTTATTTTGAACCTTTACATTGTCACCTAAAACAACTTCGGGTGAAATGACAACGTTTTGGCCTAAGTTGCATTTTTTTCCCAATTTGCAATTAGGCATTACATGGGTAAAATGCCAAATTTTGGTTCCTTCACCAATTTCACAACCTTCGTCGATAATTGCACTTGGGTGCGCATAGAAATGTTTTTCCATAAATTAATTTGATTGAAAATTACGAGGTATAATTTCCCATTCAGGAAGTGCTTTAAAATACTCCCATGTTGTTTTCATTCCAACACTTCTGTGAACTTTTGGCTCCCAGTTTAATATTTTTTTAGCTTGAGAAATATCAGGCTGGCGCTGTTTTGGGTCGTCTTGTGGCAGTGGTTTATAAACAATTTTTTGGTCTGTTCCGGTAAGCTTTATAATTTCTTCAGCAAAATCTTTAATGCTAATTTCATCTGGATTACCAATATTTACTGGTAAATGATGGTCACTGAGCAATAACCTGTAGATCCCTTCCACTAAATCGTCAACATAGCAAAACGAACGCGTCTGGCTTCCATCACCGAAAACAGTAATATCTTCTCCTCTTAAAGCTTGTCCCATAAAAGCCGGCAATGCACGACCATCGTTTAAACGCATTCTTGGTCCATAAGTATTAAAAATTCTGACAATTCGCGTTTCTAATCCATGAAAAGTATGATAGGCCATGGTGATAGCCTCTTGGAAACGCTTAGCTTCATCATAAACTCCTCTTGGGCCAATTGGATTTACATTTCCCCAATATTCTTCAGTTTGAGGATGTACAGTTGGATCACCATAAACTTCTGAAGTGGAAGCGATAATCATACGTGCATTTTTAGCTTTAGCCAAGCCTAAAAGATTATGTGTTCCCAAAGAACCAACTTTTAAGGTTTGAATAGGAATTTTTAAATAATCTATCGGACTTGCTGGTGAAGCGAAATGAAGAATGTAATCTACTTCACCCGGAACAAATACAAACTTTGAAACATCATGGTGATAAAATTCGAAATTCTCAAGTTTAAAAAGATGCTCAATATTTTGTAGTGAACCTGTAATAAGGTTATCCATGGCAACAACTTTACAGCCTTCTGCAATAAATCTATCGCAAAGGTGTGAACCTAAAAATCCTGCTGCACCAGTTATCAATACTCGCTTACCTTTTATATCTGCCATTATTTAGATTTTTTTATTGATTTACGGCCAATGCTGTAATAACTATAGCCTAACTTTTTCATTTGATCTGTGCCAAAAAGATTTCTGCCATCAAATATCACTTTAGATTTTAGCAAAGTTGACATTTGTTCAAAATCTGGATTTCTAAAAGCAGCCCATTCCGTGCAAATTACTAAGGCATCAGCACCTTTTAAAGCTTCATATTGTGTTTCAGAAAAATGGATTTTCTTGCCCAACTTTGCTTTCACATTTGCCATGGCTTCAGGATCAAATGCTGTAACGGTGGCTCCTGCAGCAAGTAATTCATTAATAATGTATAATGCTGGGGCTTCTCTAATATCATCAGTATCAGGTTTAAAAGCTAATCCCCAAACAGCAATGTGTTTCCCCTTTAAATCATTGCTAAAGTACTTATTAACCTTTGGAATTAGAATGGTTTTTTGTTTTTCGTTGATGCGCATTACCGCATTTAAAATATCAAAATCATATTTCACATCGCTTGCTGACTTAACCAAAGCACTTACATCTTTAGGAAAACAACTTCCTCCATAACCAATTCCTGGGAATAAAAATCTTTTTCCAATTCTAGCATCTGAACCAATTCCCATGCGCACTTGATCTACATCAGCTCCCAATAATTCGCACAAATTAGCCACTTCATTCATAAAGGAAATTTTAGTTGCTAAAAATGAATTTGCTGCATATTTAGTAAGTTCTGCAGAGCGTTCATCCATCACAATAATTGGATTTCCTTGTCTAACAAAAGGCATGTATAACTCTTCCATCACCTTTTTTGCTTTTGTTGAGGAAGTTCCAATTACAACCCTATCTGGTTTCATAAAGTCCTCTACAGCAAACCCTTCACGTAAAAACTCAGGATTTGAAACTACATCAAATTCTCCTGTTGCATTTTTTGCAATAGCTTTGTGCACCAATTCTGCTGTACCAACAGGAACAGTGCTTTTATCAACTATAATTTTATAATCAGTTTTTTTAATTAGGTGTCCCAATTCGTTGGCAACACCCAAAATATAAGATAAATCTGCAGAACCATCTTCGCCCGGAGGTGTAGGCAAAGCAAGAAAAATAATCTCTGACTGTGCAACAGCTTCAGCAAGATTATCAGTAAAATGAAGTCTGTTTTGTTTTAAGTTTCGCTCAAAATAAACATCCAATTGAGGTTCATAAATGGTAACAGTTCCTTTTTTGAGTTTTGCCAATTTGGCTGTGTCAATATCTACGCAGATAACTTGGTTACCAGTTTCTGCAAGACATGTTCCGGTAACTAAACCAACATATCCTGTACCTACTACTGCAATTTTTTTCATTTTCTTAAATTTAACGATTTGTAAATTCTAAAACTGTTTTGATAATATGAGCCAGTTGATCTTCTCGCATTTCAGTATGCATGGGCAAAGAAAAAACTGTGGCGCATAATTTTTCTGTTACTGGAAAATCTCCTGGTTTATAACGCTCGTCGAGATAAGCTTTCTGCATGTGCAAAGGAACGGGGTAATATATCATTGCAGGAATTTGATTTGCTTCCAAAAAGCTAATTATTTCCTTGCGGTCGATGCCATTTGTTTGCAAAGTATATTGATGAAAAACATGTGTAGAATTTGCAAATCTTTTGGGTGTTATCAATTTATCTGTAACGGCAAAAGCTGTATCGTATGCATTTGCCAGCTTGTTGCGTGCTGCAGCATAATTATCTAAACTCTTCAACTTAATTTTTAAAACTGCCGCCTGAATGGTGTCTAAGCGAGAATTTACGCCTATTTCATCATGATAATAACGTACACGTTGACCATGGTTTGCAATCATTCTAATTTTCGCTGCCAGCTCGTCGTCGGTGGTAAAAAGTGCTCCACCATCTCCATAACAACCCAAATTTTTAGATGGGAAAAATGAAGTAGCGCCAATAATTCCGATGGTTCCAGCTTTTTTTCTTGTACCATCTTTAAAAGTATACTCTGCTCCTATTGCTTGCGCAGTATCTTCAATAACATGTATGTTGTGTCTTTTAGCAATATCCATTATAGCTTCCATATCTGAACATTGTCCAAATAAATGAACAGGAACTATTGCTACTGTTTTATCTGTAATTGCTTTTTCTACAGCAACTGGGTCAATGTTGAAAGTCAAAGGATCTACATCAACTAAAACTGGCTTTAAACCTAACAAAGCTATTACCTCAGCAGTTGCCACATAAGTGAAACTTGCGGTAATTACTTCGTCTCCGGGCTTAAACCCGAGGCCCATCATAGCTATTTGCAAAGCATCGGTTCCATTAGCGCATGGAATTACATGTTTAACTTGCAGATATTTTTCCAAATCTTTTTGAAATTCGCCAACTGCAGGACCATTAATAAATGTAGTATTACTAATAACTTCCCCAATCGCAGCATCCACTTCAGCCTTAATATGCTGATATTGGGCTTTGAGGTCAACCATTTGAATTTTTTCCATCGTAAAAATTTGCGCGAAGATACATATTTTGCAATTTTAGAAAGGAATGTTTTCAATGAAAGAATCGGGTATATTTGCGACATGCGATTTGCCCTTTTTTTTAGTCTCTTCTTTTCGGGTTTTTTATGCGCTCAAGTAAATGTAAAAGATTCTTTGCACAGCGTTTCAATTATTGGGATTGGAGGTGGAATTAATGTTCCTGGTGCTGATTTAAAAACAAGATTTGGCTACTTTACAAGCATACATGCTAACTATTACCGCAAACAAACTTCAGGATTAATTTGGGGTGCCGACATAAGTTATTACTTTGGCAATCAAGTAAATGAAGATGATATACTTAATGGAATTGATACTGAAAGCGGCTTTATAATTGGTGGAAATGGAACACTTTACGAACCCTTGTTTTTCATGAGAGGATATTCTACAAACGTAAAGATTGGTAAGCTATTTCCAGTTATTGGCCCCAATAAAAATTCAGGAATTTACCTTTTGGCAGGAGGAGGGTTCTTACAACACAAAATAAGAATAGAAACCGAAAGAAATGCTTTTGTTCCTTCATTAACCAAAGAGTATTTAAGAGGTTATGATAGACTTACCAATGGAATCTTATTTCAACCAACTTTAGGTTACTTGCACTTGAGTAACAGCAGACTTTTAAATTTCTCCGTACAATTGGAATATTATTTAGGATTTACACAAAACAGACGTAATTTTAATTTTGATGAAATAGCAGTGGATACGAAAAAACGAAACGACAACTTTCTCAATATTAGGTTAAATTGGTTGTTACCTGTTTATAAGAAAAAAGCAAAAGATTTTTATTATTTTTAATTGAGGATGTTTTTTTTCTATTACATCAGCATATTTTTTTATTCAATTTTCATTAAAATTGCCGCCTTACTTGATTATAAAGCAAAACTTTGGGTATCAGGAAGAATAGATTGGAGAAACCATTTAAATTCAATTTCAAAAGATAAAAAAACAATTTGGATTCATTGTGCTTCACTTGGAGAATTTGAGCAGGGAAGACCAATAATTGAGAAAATTAAATTTGAATATCCAAGCTATTTTATTGTGCTTACCTTTTTCTCTCCTTCGGGTTTCGAAGTTAGGAAAAACTATGAAAAAGCCGATTTAGTGATGTATTTACCCATTGATTTACCAACAGAAAATGCTGACTTTATTAAAGGAATAAATCCGGTATTGGCTATTTTCGTAAAATATGAATTTTGGTTTGGGTATTTAAAGAAATTAAAACAATTAAATATTCCAACTTTATTTATCGCAGTTAGATTTAGAAAAAATCAGCATTTTTTTAAATGGTTTGGTGGATGGGCGCAAAAACAATTAAAGCAAATTTCAATTATTCATGTGCAAGATGAGATGTCTAAAGAATTATTAAATAAAATAGGTTTTAATGCTGCAATTGTGAGTGGTGATACACGTTATGACAGGGTGAATGTAAATGCTGAAAAAGCAAAAAATACAGAAATAATAGAGAAATGGCTAGGGAATAAAAAATGCATTATAGCAGGAAGTACTTGGGCCATAGATGATGATTTAATGTTGCCTTGGGAAAACAAAGACTATAAATTGATTATTGCTCCGCATGAAATTAATAAGGCAAGAATTGAACAAATAAGAAACAAAATTGGTAAGCATGGTATTTTATTTACAGAATTAAATAATGCTAAGGAAGAGAACATCTTAATATTGAACAATATGGGAATGTTGCTATCTGTTTACAAAATGGGACATATTGCTTATGTTGGAGGTGGATTTGGAAGTGGATTACATAATATATTAGAACCTGCAGCTTTTGGATTGCCCGTAATATTTGGGAATAAACATAAAAAATTTCCAGAAGCAAAAGCTTTAATTGATGCAGGTGGTGCCATAGAAATAAGCAATAGAACAGAATTTAATGTTGCTATTGATTTTTTTTCAGATAAAATGAATTACGAAAATGCTTCAAATAATTGCAGTTTATTTGTAAAAAGTCAAACGGGTGCATCAAAGCTTATAATGAATTCTATAAACGAAATTCTAAATTAATACATGAAATTCCTTTTATATTTATTTTCCTTGTTGTTTTTTACTTTGGCAGGAATGCATGAAAGTAATGCGCAAGAAAAAATAAGTACAGTTGGATTACAATTTAAACCCATTTATTCTTCTCCTTTTTTTGGAACGGGGCCAATTAATTTAGTTGATAGCGGTTTTGCCCATGAAATAAGGCCCGGCAGAGGATTTTCGGGAGGAATGGTAATAAGAAAAGGATATAAAAAAAATCTTTCTCTTGAATACGGAATCAATTATGCGGTAAGAAATTATAAATTAAAAATAGAGTCAGCTGGAAATTTACTCATTGAAGATAAATTCAAAATTGTTGCTTATGAAATTCCATTTAGCCAATTAATATTTATTAAGCTAAACGAAAAAATATTTATTAACGCGGCGGTTGGAATTTGTATCAATATGTTTCCTTCGGATATTGCCAGAGGAAATGATAATTATGGAATTGTTGCGGGAAGACGCTTTCTGTTTAACCCGTCTTTATTGGCAAATTTAGGTGTGGAATACAGAACTACAAAAAATGGCTATTTTTATATTGGGACTACATTAAACAGGCCTTTTAAGGAAATTTATTCGTTTTCAATTGATTATTTGCAAAGCAGTACTGTTATTAATAATGTTTTCGGAAAATTAAATGGAGCTTATTTGACTTTAGATTTAAAATATTTCTTTCACGAAGACCCTGAAAAAAAAGCAAAAAGAAAAAATAAAACAATTACAAAAGATAAAAATAAATAAATATGGAAATAATATATGTATTTGATGTGCTGTGTGGCTGGTGTTTTGGCTTTAGCCCTGTAATGCAAGAGTTTTATAAAAAACATCCTGATTTAAAGTTTACAGTAATAAGCGGAGGATTAGTAACAGGCAGCCGTGTTGGCCCAATGAGTAACATGGCTAGTTATATTGAAAAAGCAATTCCTGGATTAGAAAAAACTACAGGAGTAAAAGTTGGAGAAGAGTTTAAAAGACAGTTGAAATTAGGCGTTAGAATTCAAAATTCTTTAACGCCAGCCATTGCTTTATGTATTTTAAAAGAAATGCTTCCTGATAAACAAGTGCAATTAGCACATGCACTGCAGCAAATATATTTTGTTGCAGGTAAAGACCTTGAGAATGAAGATACGTATGCCGAAGTAGCAAAATCTTTCGACTTAGATGAAGTTGAATTCAGAAGAAAAATGGCAGACCCGCGTTACGAGAATATGGCCACTGGGGAATTTGAACAAGCTCAAAAATGGGGAATAACTGGTTTTCCTGCTGTAATTTTGAACAGAGGAGATTCTTTAATTGCCATTAGTAATGGGTACACCACTTTTTCAGAATTAGAGAAAAGGCTCGAAAATGCTAAAGAGATGCAAATTAAAGATTAAGTAAAGCTAAAGCCTTTACTTTAACTAAAATGCTGTGCAAGGGGGCGCCGCAAATAGCCTCCGCAGGAGCTATGGCGAAGCACCCGGCTCCTTTGGAGTGCACCCAAAATAAAATTTGGTAAATAAGTTCAATTGATAAAGGGTTTTTTAGCTAATTTCGCGGCTCAAACAACACTACATTTCTTAATTTATGACAACTTCAGACATTGCAATTAATGCTTCAAAAGCCTATGAAGCTGAGCTTACAGAGTGGATTAAAGATGAAAAGGCGGCCATAGAGCTTATAAATATGGTTGGTTTACTTTGGTTCGATAGAAGTATTGAATTGGTAATTTTTAGAAATCAGTTAGTAGACAGAAGTGCAAGCGAAATTTTAAATCTGCATAATTACGCAGGGAATGTTGTAGGAAAACCTATTAATATTCAAGATTCTTTATTATTGGCTAAAGAAATTGCTGCAAAGGAATTGGCTCCATCTCGTATTGACTTAGGAAGATTAGCAACTGAATGGTTAAATGAAAAGGCTGCTTATGCATCGGCTTCTGATTTCATAATTGAGAAACTTGGAAATTTCTTAGGTAAAGACAAAAGAGTGTTGAAACCAAAAGATGTGGTATTGTATGGTTTTGGAAGAATTGGTAGAATTGCAGCTAGAGAATTAATTTCTCAGGCAGGAAAAGGTGAGCAACTTAGGCTACGTGCTATTGTAACTAGAAGTAATTCTGATGAAGATATTACTAAACGCGCTTCATTATTAAGACAAGATTCTGTTCATGGACCTTTTCCTGGTACTATTATAGAAGATTTTGAGAATAAAGCATTGATTATAAATGGTCACATGGTGAAAATGATTGCAGCTTCAAATCCTGCAACTATTGACTATGAAAGTTTTGGAATTTTTGATGCCTTGTTGATTGATAATACAGGTGTGACAAGAGATAGAGACGGTCTTTCAGAGCATTTAAAATCGAAAGGAATAGCAAAAGTATTACTTACTGCACCTGGAAAAGGTGATATTCCAAATGTTGTTTACGGCGTTAATCAAAATGCTGTTGGTTTGGAAAAAGAAACAATTTTCTCTGCCGCATCTTGTACCACCAATGCGATTGTTCCTGTAATAAAGGTGATTAGTAAAAACTTGGGTATTACTAACGGCCATATTGAAACGATACACTCTTACACTAACGATCAAAACTTACTCGACAATTACCACAAAAAATACAGACGTGGACGTTCTGCTGCATTAAATATGGTAATTACAGAAACTGGCGCGGGTAGCGCTGTTGCGAAGGTGATTCCTGAATTAGCGGGAAAATTCACTTCAAATTCTGTGCGTGTACCAACACCAAATGTTTCTTTGGCAATTTTGAATTTGCAAGTAGAAACTAAGACCAATATGACCGATGTAAACAGCGTACTGCGGATGGCTGCGCTTCATGGAGAATTGGTTGAACAAATACAATTTTCGGTATCACAAGAATTGGTATCCAGCGATTTGGTTGGAAATCCTTGTGCTTCTATTGTTGATTCACCTGCTACATTAGTAAGTGGAGATGGAAAGTCAATTGTACTATATGTATGGTACGACAACGAATATGGGTATACTAGACAAGTAATTAGGTATGCTAAATACTTAAGCGACGTAATAAGACTGACTTACTATTAAACAGTTGAAAGTTGAAAGTTGTCAATGCTTAAATAACGTTGACAGTTTTTTACTTGAATCATTAAATTTTTACGTTGCATATCCATGGGTTTTAACCCATGGATTTAGGAATATCCCCTAATGTCAATGCCTAAATAACGTTGACTGTTTTTTGCTTGAATCATTAAATTTTTACGTTGTATAGCCATGGGTTTTAACCCATGGATTTAGGAATAGCCCCTAATGTCAATGCCTAAATAACGTTGTCCGTTTTTTACTTTTTTTAATCCCAATTTATGAGTAGAAAGGGAATAATTAATTTTTTCGATTTAGTTATTCCCTTTTTCAATTTTTTCTGAAAGGTTTCTAGTTAGTCATTAATTGCTTGATGATGCTATCTACATTTAAGCCTTCAGCTTCTGCCTTATAATTTCGAATTACTCTGTGGCGCAAAATTGCGGTTGCAACGGCATTTACATCTTCAATATCAGGAGAATATTTCCCTTTAATGGCTGCATGGCATTTTGCCCCTAACACCAAAAACTGTGAAGCACGAGGACCAGCTCCCCAAGCCAAATATTTTTTTACAATTTCGGGTGCATGTTCAGAATTTGGACGGGTTTTTACAGCCAATTTTACGGCATATTCTAATACTTTATCTGATATAGGAATGCGGCGCACCAAGTCTTGAAAATACAATATTTCTTCGGCTGTTAATATAGACTTTAGTTCTTCATTGTTGTCGGAAGTGGTACTTTTAACAACTAATAACTCATTTTCGTAACTTGGATAATCTACCCAAATATTGAACATAAAGCGGTCTAATTGGGCTTCTGGTAAAGCATAAGTACCTTCTTGTTCTATAGGATTTTGAGTAGCTAAAACAAAAAATGGTTTTCCAAGTTCATAACGTTTTCCAGCAGCTGTAACAGCTTTTTCCTGCATGGCTTCGAGCAATGCTGCTTGAGTTTTTGGAGGAGTTCTGTTAATCTCATCTGCTAAAATAATGTTGGCAAACAAGGGTCCTTTAATAAAACGAAAATGTCTGTTTTCATCTAGGATTTCAGTTCCAATAATATCTGAAGGCATTAAATCGGGAGTAAACTGAATTCTGTTGTAATCTAGGCCTAAAACTCTCGAAATTGTGGTAACCAATAAAGTTTTAGCCAAACCCGGTACACCAACTAGTAAGCAATGGCCACGACTAAAAATTGAAATAATTACATCTTTAACTACATCATCTTGACCAATAACTACTTTACCAATTTCGGCTTGTAAACGTTGGTAAGCGTCTTTAAGGTTGTCGATGGCTTCTACATCTGATTGAAATGTTCGCATGAAAATATTTTGTGCTAAATTAAGGGCTAACCCATGGATTATCGAAGGGACAATTTGAAAATTCTTTGTCAATTTTTATATAAAATGACTGTCTTTTTCTATTGATCCAATTTCTTACTTGTTTATCTTTTTTTTCGGCTTCAGCAGCTTGCTGAATTTTTTGGTAATCGTCTTTTAAATTGGCCCGGTGAGGATTGGTTCTAGCCTTTAAGGAAACCAAGCGGTAAGATTCTTTTTTTTCGCCAACTCTAACAAGAGATGGGTCCGAAACTTCATTTACCTTTTGTTTATCTACAACAAAAAACAAGCTCTGGTCCATTTGCGAAACTTCAAACCATGTAGAACCAGTTGCTGGATTTACGAGTAAACCACCGTTAAATTTCGTATCCACATCATCAGAATATTTAGCTGCAGCTTCTTCAAAAGTGATACTACCAGCTTTAATTAAAGCCGCAACACTATCTAGTTTAATTCTCGCTTTGTCTAAATCGCTAGAAGAGGCCTTTGGACTCATTAAAATATGCCTCACATTAATAGTTTCCCCTCTTCTTTCTATTAATTGAATAATATGAAAACCATACATTGTTTCTATTACGTCAGAAATTTCTTTGCCTTTAAGCGCAAATGCTGCCGCTTCAAATTCAGGAACCATCTCTCCTCTTCCAACAAAACCGAGATCACCACCTTTTACTGCAGAGCCTGGGTCTTCTGAATAAAAAGCTGCCATCGATGCGAATGATTTTCCATCTGCAATTTTTCTTTTTATATCGAGCAATTCTCCTTTAACACGTTGTCTCTCCACTTCATTAACTGGTGGTTTCTTGAGAATCTGAGCAACTTGAATTTCACTTTCTATCAAGGGTAAACTATCTTGAGGAATATTATCGAAGTACGTTTTTACTTCGGCTGGGGTTACTTTTAAATCTCCTGCAATTTTTGATTGCATTTGCTGCACAACAAGCTGATCGCGAATCCTTTCTTTAAAATCATCTTTAATTTTAATTATAGACTTTCCTAAATAGGCTTCTAGTTTTTCTACAGAACCTATTTGATTTACGAAATACCTTATTTTCTTATTTAACTCTCCATCTACTTGTTCATCTGAAACTGTAACAGAATCTTTCTCCGCTTGATTTAACAAGAGTTTTTGTATAATAATATCTTCTAATACGTTGCAACGTATGGTTGAGTCGCTAACGCCAGATTGCGCTTGCATTTGCAAAGCCTGCGCTTCTACGTCTGAGAATAAAATGGCTTTATCTCCTACCACTGCAACTATTTTATCAATTACAACAGGCTGTCCACTTAATTTTAACTGGAGAATAAGTGCCAAAAGAAAATAAAATAAAGGGTTACTTTTTATATGTTTCAATGTCTTTGTTGTTTAATGCATCATTATATGCATCTATTTGCATTTTTTGCACGAGTTCAATTTTTCTTTTGTTGAGTATTCTATTTCTTATACTTTCTTTTTCAAAGCTTAATGGAGCGCTAGATTCTTTTACCATAAAACCTGTTACATTAATTATGTAATGATATTCTTTATCATCGAGTTCAAAACTTTTCTTACCATTTTTTATTTGCTCAATAGGATAATTATTTAATGGTATTTCTTTCAAAACATCCTCATATAAAAGCCAATTTGAATCATCGAGCAGGTAGTTAACGGCGTACAATTTACAGTATTGTTCTAGTTTGTTTCTGTCTGCTGAGCTGCTTCCATTGAACCATGTTTTAACTTTGTCTTTATTGGGTGTTTTAATAGGAATTTTAACATACCGAAGGCGAATGATATTATTTTTCAGTTCAAAGTTAGCAGGATTTGAGGAATAATATTTTTCAATTTCCGAATCTGAAACAATGGTGTCTAATTTCTGTCTTACCAATTCTCTTTCGTAAGAAAAAATAATAAGTGAAGCTCTGTAATCCTCTAATTGCTTTTCTACATCTTTTTGTTCATCTGTTAAATTTGATTCAGCCCTTCTTAAAACAAGTTGTCTTTTAGTCCATGCGTTAATAAACTCTTCTACTAAAGCTGCGCTATCTTTTGAAGAAGTTCCATAAGGCACAACTCCTTTTAATTCTGATTGGTATAAATAACTATCGTAAACCCTTGCAATTGCGCCTTCTTTGAGGTCTTTACCTCCGCAAGAACAGCTTAATGCTATTATAAGCAGTCCGAAAAGATTTCGCATCATTAATTATTTTTTATAGTCTACAAATTAATGCAAGTTTTTAAAAGAATAAGCCCGTTTAGCCAAAAAAGCAAAACGGGCTTATCAACAATCTTATTCTTTATTGAATAGTATCGAAAACTGCACGATCAACGGTAACAGTGTACTTCTTTTTTAGTTGTTCAATCCATTCTTTTTCAAGATAAGTTTGATAGTCAGCAGTTATTAACCCTCTTGCTTCAGATATAGACTTAGGCATAGGTTCCATTTTTTTCTTTACTTCCACAAAAGTAACAGAGCCATCTGGATTAATAATATCTGCGGAAATTCCTTCTATCCAAGTAATTTTATCGATGGTTTCATTATCTCCTTTTGAAAATACGCCTTCTTCAACTTGAAGATTTAACTGAGAAGATTCATTCATTTTCTTCGTAATTTCCTCCACTGTAGTGCCTTTCTTCATCTTTTTCTCCACCAATTTACGGCTGGCTTTTGCATTCTTTGCATCTTTCGCTTTGTAAATTACAGCATCTAATCGCTCTGCCCACATATATTTTGATTTATTATTTTCATAAAAAGCAGCAAGTCCTGAGCTGTCTTTCAATGCTTTTGACCAAACATTTTCATCTGTTATTTCGAAAAGCAAAATTCCATCTCTATATTCTTGCATCAATAGACGAAAGTCTTGGTACTTAGTTTCCAATTTAGCGTCTTCGAAAGCTATTATTTTATCGTCTTTCCAACTGTCATAGGCTTTTCTAACCAATCCATCTAAGCTACTTTCTTTTGATTGTTTGCTTTGGTTCTCCGATAAAAACTTTGCTAAGTCTTGCTGAGTGTATGCTTCATTACCTATGGTGAATAATGGTTTAATTAGTCCATTTGCACTTTCTGCCTTCCATTTACCATCATAATAAGTTGTATCTAACTTAGTTACTAATTCATTTAAAGCTTTTGCATCTTCTTTAAAGTTATTTTCAACTTTCACTCTAGCAATAACTGAATTACGGCTAACTTGAGACCTAGAATCTTTAGAGACTTTTTGTTTTAATTCACCTTTCACTTCATCAAATGCTTGCACTCCTTTTCTTTCTAATCTTTTTATAATATGAAATCCATATTGTGTTTGAATGATTTGAGAAATATCTCCATCTTTTTTAAGATCAAAAGCTGCTTTTTCAAAATCAGGAACCATTTTTCCAGTTCCAAACCATGGTAATTGACCACCGTTTTTTCCGGAGGTTCTATCATCAGAAAAATTTGAAGCTAAACTTGCAAAATCTTCACCTTTTTTAACCTTTTCGGCAATCTCTTCGATTTTCTTTCTTGCAGTTGCTACAGCAGAGTCTTTAGCATTTTCAGGAACTTTCACCATTATATGAGCAACGTGTACTTGTCCTTGCGCATCTCTAGTATCCACTACTTTTAAGATATGGTATCCAAATTTGGTGCGAACTGGCATTGAAATTTGACCAACAGCAGTGTTATAAGCAGCATTTTCGAAAGGGTACACCATCATCATGGATGTAAAATATCCTAAATCTCCATCATTTTGTTTTGCAGAAGGATCATCAGAATTAGCCTTAGCCAAAGCTCCAAAATCCTCACCTTTTAAAATCCTATTTCGAAGACCCATTATTTTGTTAAATGCTAGTAATGTGTCCTTTGGTGCTGGGTCTGTAGGTAATTTAATTAAAATATGACTTGCGCGTACATCTTTTTTCATTCGTTGATATGCCTCGTTAATCAACTTATCGTTAACATCTTTATCGGTTAAATAAGGCTGAGCTAGTTGCTTACGATAACCTTTTAACTCATTCTGAAAAGTTTTAACTGTATCTTTTCCAGCGTCTTTAGCAGCTTTTACCTTTAATTTAAAGTTTGTAAACAACTCCAAATATTCTTCTAATGCTTTTCTATCGCTTTTAGCGTCTTTTTGATTGTTTTTCCTATAGATGCTCTCAAACTCACCTTTTGTAACAGGATCCCCACCTACAGTCATTAAAATAGGATCAACTGGCACAGAAGGAGGCGGCGGCGGCGGTGGTAAAGTCGTTTTTTTATTGTTAGGTTTTGTTGTGTTTTTTTTAGTTACTGTTTGCGCCTGAAGATTAGCACTGCTAAGGGCAAAAAGTAATAATAAACAATTCACTTTTTGAAAAATTTTCATAACTTATTTTAAATGAGGGTGCGAAAATAACAGAAATGAACGTTACTTCCAATGAAAGTTAAATCCATTTGTAATTATTAATAAATATGCTATTAATAAAAAAAGCAGTTGAGGCTTCATAAACACTCAAATATAGGTATTAGTATCTAGAACTTTTTTCATTTATATTTGCAGAAATGATGTAACTATTAAATGGAATCGAAAGACCGAATTTTAGATTTTACAGAAAAGCTTCCTACAAGAGTTTTAAGTGGTGATCAAGAACGTAACAATAGAATTATCAATTCTACAATTGCATTTCTTGCTAGCTATACTGTAGTTTATGTTTCATTTCAATTTGTCACAGCCTTGTTTGCTAAGAGGTATAGTTTGTTTTACAAGCTTTTTTTCTTTAAAGTTGAATACACGCAGAACTGGGACTATTGGCAAGTTGAACCTGTATTAAAGACTTTTTTAGCTGGCCCTATTTTTTGTTTATTTGCTGGAATGATATGTTTTGTAATTCAAAATGCAGTTAGAAAAAAACCTGGTATTATTAAATTTTTTTGGCTATGGTTAGGAGTTAACTACTTAAATTTTGTAGGGACACAAGTAATACTTTTGCCAATTAAATCAGGCTCAGAAAATATGCATGCTAGTAATTTAGGTGTAGTATCGACTTACTTATATTGGGATGATTTTACTAAAATAATATTCTCAATAATTGCCAGTTTGCTAATGATTTTTGTAGGCTTTCTGGCATCAAAACCTTTCATTCAAACTTCCAATAGCACTGCTTTTGTTTATAAAAACGAAAACAAAGTAGTGTATTTATTCCATATTGTATTTCTTCCTTATATCATAGGTTCCGGAATAACTTTAGTTTATTTTAGTGATGGGTATTTTATCTTAAACATAACCATTATTTTAACTTTATTTATTACTGTAATCTCTATCTTTATTAATTCCCTTAAAAATAGAATGATAATGATCTATCGTTTTCCTGAAACAAATGGAATTGAAAACAGGTTTTTAATTTTTCTTGCTTCGGCTTTAATTCTGATGAAGATATTTTTTAATAATGGAATCAGTTTCTAAATGAAAAATATCTGGCTAATTTCAATTGCATTCGTATTTTTTGGTTGTTCTTCTGAAAAAGAAGTTGTTTACACACAATCTTTGTCATTTACTGTTTATGAAAACGAAGTAAACGTTGGTATGAATCAATTAGGAAATTTGTTATTAGTTCTTCCTTTAGATAGCATTCTAAAAGCAAATAATAGCGATATAGGACATTTCAATAAAATGCAATTAATTGAAGCTACATTAATTGCCAACGATACAAATTTGAATAGAAAAGATTTTTCTGAATTTAGATTGGATATGGCAGGAGATTTAAACAATAATCAACCAGGAAAACCCTTTACACTCGCAAGTACAAATGAAATTTCTGCAATTACTCCCTTAAAAACATTTGATACAGATATCTCTGATATGTATTCAGGTAGAGCTATTTATTTGTTGCCAATTGGTACTTTTAGTAAAAATCATCCAAGGCCATTTTCGATGCAGCTGAAATTAAAATGGAAGATGAAATTAGGACAAATAAATTAGTTTTTCGCTTACCTACTTGAATAATTTGGAGCTTCTCTGGTAACAACCACATCGTGCGGATGAGATTCTCTTATACCAGAAGCTGTTATTCTAATCATTTGTTTTGTTTGTAAATCTGCAATTGTTCTAGCTCCGCAATAACCCATTCCGGCTCTTAGGCCGCCAGTCATTTGATAAATTACCTCCGCAAGTGAGCCTTTAAAAGGAACTTGTCCTACAATTCCTTCGGGTACTAATTTTTTAATATCGTCTTCAGCATCTTGAAAATAACGGTCTTTTGAACCCGATTGCATAGCTTCGATGGAGCCCATTCCTCGGTAAGATTTGAATTTCCGTCCTTCATATATAATTGTTTCTCCTGGAGATTCTTCTACTCCGGCAAACAAGGAGCCTGCCATTATACTATTTGCTCCTCCTGCTATTGCTTTTACAATATCCCCAGAAAATCTGATACCACCATCAGCAATTACTGGAATTCCAGTACCTTTTAAAGCCTTAGCAACCTCCACTACAGCAGAAAACTGTGGAACACCAACACCAGCAATTACGCGTGTGGTGCATATTGAACCTGGGCCAATCCCTACTTTTACAGCATCTGCACCATTTTCTGCTAACATTTTTGCAGCGGCTGAAGTTGCAATATTACCTACTACAACTTGCAAATCTGGATAAACCCGTTTAACTTCTTTCAACATGTCAACAACACCTTTGGAATGCCCATGTGCTGTGTCGATAACAATTGCATCAACACCTGCATTTTTTAAAGCTTCAACTCTTTGCAATGTATCAGACGTAACACCAACTGCAGCTGCTACCCTTAATCGTCCGAAATCGTCTTTACATGCATTGGGTCTTAATCTGTTCTTTATAATATCTTTATAGGTTATTAGACCAACCAATCGATAACTACTATCAATAACAGGAAGTTTCTCTATTTTATGAGCTTGCAATAAAATTTCAGCTTTCTCTAAATTGGTTTCTGCAGTAGTGATGAGGTTTTCTTTTGTCATCACCTCTTTTATTGACTTGTTTAGTTGTTTTTCAAATCTTAAATCTCTGTTTGTAACTATCCCAACTAATTTTCTTTCTTTATCAATAACAGGAATTCCACCAATTTTATATTCCTTCATCAATTGCAGGGCATCAGCAACAAGTAAATCTTCATCCATTACCACAGGATCCAGAATCATTCCGCTTTCAGACCTTTTTACGCGCTTTACTTGAGCGGCTTGTTGTTCAATTGTCATGTTTTTATGTAACACCCCAATTCCTCCTTCTTGCGCTATAGCAATAGCCATTATAGAATCGGTAACAGTATCCATTGCGGCTGATACAATTGGAACATTTAATTTTATATTTCTAGTAAATTGGGAACTAATATCTGTATCTCTTGGTAATACTTCAGAATAGTCAGGAAGTAGCAGGACATCGTCGTAAGTGAGTCCTTCAAATAAAGTTGTTTGTTGTTCCATTGCAATAAGCGGGTTTATATCCGAATTGCGCGCAAATGTAGCAATTTTAAGTCAACTAAAAATCTAGCCTTTGCTCATTAAGAATAAAACACGAAATTTAACACTTAGGAAATATTAGAAATAAAAAAACCTGCCCAAATAAAGAACAGGTTTCAATGAAATAATGAAATAAAGTTTATATATTTTAAATTCCTAATCCATAATAAGCCCTAGAACCATTCGGATAGTAACCTTCAATAAGTAATCCTCTGCGTTCAGATTTCATAGCAGAAGTAAGGTCTTCTACCGAGTTTATAGCCTTATCGCCAATATGCGTAATTATAAAGCCTTCTTGAATTCCAATGTTTCTTAATCTTCCTTCTCTAATTTTCAGCACCTTTAATCCATTTTTAATATTAAGTCGCATTTTTTCTTTTTCATTCGGCTGTTCAAAATCTGCACCTAGTTCATTGGCAACTGCTTCTGCATGTTTTATTAACTTGGTGTCACCATTTTTATTTTTAAGTTCAACAGTAATTTCTTTGTTTTCGGAGCCACGGGCTATGGTAATTAACACCCTGTCGCCTGGTCGGTATCTTCCGATTTGTTCTTGAAGTTCAGGTACATTATTTACAATGGCAGATTGGACTTTAAGAATAACATCACCTTCCTTAATTCCAGCAGATTCAGCAGCTCCACCAGCATTTAGTCCGGAAACATAAACACCTTGAATGTGTTCTATTCCTTTCTTTTTAGCCAACTCAGCATTTAAATCTTCCAGAACAACCCCAATAAATGCGCGTTGTACTTCTCCATATTCTAATAAATCAGCAACAACTTTACGCACAATGTTTACTGGAATTGCGAATGAATACCCTGAATATGAACCAGTGTTTGAAGCTATTGCAGAATTGATTCCAATTAATTCGCCTGAAGTGTTTACTAATGCACCTCCACTATTTCCTGGATTTACGGCGGCATCAGTTTGAATGAATGATTCTATGGCAAATTTCTCGTTAAGTATATTTATATTTCTTCCTTTTGCACTAATAATTCCAGCTGTAACAGTTGAAGTTAAACTAAAAGGGTTTCCAACTGCTAATGCCCACTCTCCTACTTTCACGTTGTCGGAATTACCATAATAAACAAAAGGAAGGCCTTTGGCATCAACTTTTAAAAGCGCCAAATCTGTACTTGGGTCACGACCAATAACTTCAGCTTGATATTCTCTTTTATCATTTAAAACCACTTCTACCTTTTCTGCATTTGCAATAACGTGATTGTTAGTTACAATGTAACCGTCTTCGGAGATGATAACACCAGAACCAGAAGCTGTTGCCTTTTGAGGTGGGGCGTTTCTATATGGAGAACCAAAGAAAAAATCATAGAATGGATCGTTTCCACCTAAACGCCTATTATCTGTAAGAGTTTTAACATGCACCACACCGTTTAAACTAACATCTGCTGCTGCAATAAAATTCGGAACATTTGAAGGGTTTCCCTCGTGGTTTCCAGCAAATTGAACTGGAATTCGCTCTTTTGTTAATCTATCAAAACCGGTTTGTTCATTGTTAAAGTAATTGTTAATGGCAATGGCTGCGAAACCTCCTAAAAATGCCATTAAAAGAGATGATGCAATTTTTTTCATACTATTAAATTTATTGTTGATTTTTACTTTCAAAAATTATGCCTCCACAAAGTTAAAATTTACAATTTTTTAATCATCAACATTAATTTGTGAATCATTCAAAATTGTTCTGCATTTAACTATTGATTTTCAGCGTAGGTTTGCGCAATAACGATTGAATCTTTAGTGTGTTGTTAGAAAAATCAATTTTAACTTTTTTTAGTAAAAAATGAGTGCTGGAGGAAATAAACCATTTTCTTTTATTTCGGGAGTTTTGTTAGGAATGCTTGCCGCGATTGGCTTGATATTCTTGCTTATGAACGACTTTAATCCATTTAATCTTATTAGTGAAAAAGGTGGGAATTTATCTGGTGACACTTTAGTTGATTTAAGAGAAAACAAGAATACTAGCGTTAGGAAAAACAAAAAAAATAACTTGTTGATTGTTAAAGAGGAACAAGAAGCTTACATAACTGACAGTTTTGCAATTAAAGACGATTCAGAAACTGTCAAAATTTCATATTCAGAAGATGATATTATTGTAAGACGTGATGAATTGCTTGAAAGCAGGTCTATTGAATTGATTACACTTGATGGAAAAACCAAAAACAGCAAATCTGATTCTTTGTTGAAATTGATTGATAACAATGGTGCTGAAAAAACTCAATATAAGATTGAATTTTGGAAATCGCCGATTAATTACAAAGGGTTTAAAATGATACGAAACAATATCATTGCTTTTGGCCTAGAGACGAGTGAAAATTGTAAACTGTATAGCTATGAACAACAATTTTATTTGAAACATGGCAACTCTGTATTTAAGATATATCAAACTTCTGATTTCCAGTCATTTGTAAAATTAACTGATGAGTCAATAATTAAATTAATGCGTTAATTATGCTATTAAATTTTCATAAATATCAAGCTACAGGAAACGATTTTATAATTATTGATGATCGTGAAAGGACATTCGATATCGCTAATAATAGTTTGATACAAAAATTATGTCATCGAAAATTTGGGATTGGAGCAGATGGACTCATTTTACTTCGAAATGAAAAAGAGTTAGATTTTAAGATGTTGTATTACAATGCCGATGGTTATGAAGGATCTATGTGCGGAAATGGTGGAAGATGCGTTACGGCATTTGCCCATAAACTTTTACCATCTAAAACTGAATTCAAATTTATGGCATTTGATGGAATCCATAAAAGTGCTGTAAAATCTGTGTATGATGATGGTTTTATAGTAAAATTAGAGATGCAACAAGTTGAGGGTCCCCAGCAAATTGGCAACGATTACCTGTTAAATACAGGATCTCCACATTATGTGAAGTTTGTAAGCGATGTTGCATTAACTGAAGTAGTTGCAGAAGGAAGAAATATTAGAAATTCGGGACTTTTTTTAAGAAATGGCGTGAACGTAAATTTTGTTGAAGTAAATCAGCAAATACTTACCATGCGTACTTATGAAAGAGGTGTTGAAGATGAGACACTTTCTTGTGGAACTGGCGCTACTGCTGCTGCTATAGCTGCATATTGGGGAAAAATGATTGAAACTAATTCAGTAGAAATTCACACCAAGGGCGGTAATTTGAATATTAGTTTTGATGCTTCTGAAAAAGATATGTTTACTTCTGTTTACTTAACTGGTGAAGCGACTCCTGTTTTTGAAGGCAAAATGCAGATTTAACAATGACTTTAATTACACAGGTAAACGAGTTCGGCAATATTAAATCCGATAAAATTTACTTTATAATATTTCATGCCGACAAAAAACCTCCGCATTTGGGAATTGTTTGGAACCAACTTTACTTTTCGTTAACAATTAAAGGAGCTGAAATAGAGATACCATTTGACGAGAAGTTGGTTCTAATAAATAAAAGAAAAATACCCTGTTTGTTTGTAGAAATAAAGACACCAGAAGAATCAAGTTTTTTATTGGAGGAACTAAAAGAAATTTTTATTTCTTACCCACCACTAACCAATAAAACTAGTTGTCTTGAGCCTATTGCGGAGTTTTTTTACAAGATATTTCAATTAAGAGCAGATTCTCCCTTGTTGCACGGAATGATTGAAGCATTGCAAAAACAGGAGTTGATTATAGAAAGTTCTGCCATTTATTTGAAAATTCCTGAAAACAAAACTTTCGAATTACCTATATACAATGCTAGTATAGTTTCTGAGAGAATTAATAGGCTTAGTTTTTTAGAAAAAACCAAAGGAAGTTAACATTACCGAAATATTTAATTAACAATTTGCTGATACTTGAAGATTACTTTCGCGCAATTAATTCGCACTATGAGGTATTTTTCAATTTTATGTTTACTTGCGCTATTTGCGCTGGGTTGCACAAAAGACAGGATTTTTGAAACTGAGAATCCCGGTGGAAATAATCCTCCTGTAATAGATAGTTCAAATGTAGTTGGGAGTTTAATGGTGAATGAAGTTGTTTCTTCGGGAGGAATATTACCTTCTGAATTTGGACCTGGAGGAGATTGGTTTGAAATTTACAACCCAAAAACTATTGCTTGTACTTTAGAAGCTGGAAAGTGGTTTGTAACAGATGACTTTGCTAATCCTGAACAATTTGAGTTGCCCCCAATTACAATAAATGCTTTGAGTAGATTAGTTGTTTTTTGTGATGATTCTAATAGAGTTTTAACATATATACATACTAATTTTAAATTATCCTCAACTGGAGAAAAATTAGGTATCATTTATAAAGCCGAGAATTCCGATGTTTTTGTAGATTCAGTAAGCTTTGGAGCTCAAGGCTCAAATGAAGCATCAGCTAGGATTCCAGATGGTTCACCAATTTGGGTGTTTCCAGTAGTACCAACACCAGGACAACCAAACCAATGAAAAAAATACTCTTTTTAACACTCATTGTTTTAATAATGGTGCAGTGTAAACATGCAGATGCACAAAAATTAAAACATACCAATGTTATTCATTTGAAAGTAAAAGAACCAAGTGATATTGCATTAAGTTTTGATAAAAAACACCTGTATATTGTTAGTGATGATGGAATTTTAGTAGAAACTGACTTACAAGGAAATGTTCTGAGAAAAACAACAATAGAATTAACCGATGCAGAAGGAGTTTATGCTGATGCAACACATATATATGTAGCAGATGAATCTCCAAGATTGATTTCTTTGTTTGATGTTAAAACTTTTGAATATGTAAAGTCGGTTTACATTCCTTATGGCGGAGGCAGAAACAAAGGATTTGAGTCGCTTACTTTTGATGAAAGCAAGAAAGTTTTTTACTTAATCACTGAAAAAGACCCGACTTGGATAATGGTGTTAGATGAAAAGCTAAATGTAATTAGTCAATTTTCATTGCATGAGAAAGGCGATGTTTCAGCTGCCACTTTTTACAAAGGAAAATTATGGTTATTGAACGACGAGCGGCGAGAGATTTTAGTAATGAATGTAGACAATAAGCAAATTGATAAAAGATACCAGATTAATGTGATGAATCCTGAAGGAATTGCTTTTTTACCTGATGGGCAAATGATTATTGTAAGTGATGATAGACAATTGATGTATTTTTTTCCTAACCCCGAAAATTTGAGTAATGTGCAATAGTATTTTAATTTTATTGGTGTTGTTTGCTCAAGCATTGAGTGCACAATTTTCTGTAAATAATGGAAAGCACATCCT
>Ga0247834_1000645_pt1 | contig 66438 bp, 47 predicted proteins | sample LaCruzMarch2015__8_FD_187118 | JGI IMG/M metagenome (GOLD analysis project Ga0247834, IMG submission 187118) | Freshwater microbial communities from meromictic Lake La Cruz, Castile-La Mancha, Spain - LaCruzMarch2015_12m | ecosystem: Environmental > Aquatic > Freshwater > Lake | place: Spain...
GGCCCGCTGGGGACCAGCAGCCCCCTCGGGCGCCATGGGGCCACCGCTGACGGCACGGGCCAGGTCACCGACGACGACGATGTGACCCTGGTGACCCTGCACTTTTCAGCCCGGGCGGCGCCGTTTGTGCGGGCCCGCCCCTGGCACAGCGCCGTCGACATGGAGACCTGGGAAGACGGCGGGGTGCGGGTCTCTTTGCGCCTGGAGGGCGAGAGCTTCATGTTGGAGAGCTGGTTGTTGAGCTGGGGAGCGGAGGTGCAGGTCCTGCGGCCTGCAAGCCTTGCCCGGCGCCTGGCAGACGAGCAGGAGCGGGCGGCCCGGCAGCATCGAGCGGCGTCAACGGCGTTCACCCGCCTGCTGACCGACGATGACGGCGACGGACCCGACGATTCTGGCGGCTCCACGGGTTGACAGGGCCACCGCGACGACGCCATAGCCAGCCCATGACGAACAAGCGTGTCATCTCGACGGAGAAGGCCCCCAAGGCCATCGGTCCCTACTCCCAGGCCATCGCGGTCCAGGCGAGCGAACTGCTCTTCTGCTCCGGTCAGATTCCCCTCGATCCTGCCACCGGGCAGATCATCGCTGGCGGCATCGACGAGCAGACGGTCCGGGTCCTCGACAACATCGACGCCGTCCTCAGCGCCGCCGGCTGCACCTTCGCCGACATCGTCAAGGCGACGATCTTTCTGGCGGACCTGTCGGACTTCGCCAAGGTCAACGAGCTCTACGCGGCGCGCTTCAGCCCCGACCACCCGGCCCTGCCGGCCCGCAGCACGGTCCAGGTGGCCCGGCTGCCGCGCGACTCACGGGTCGAGATCGAAGTCATCGCCGCCAAGAAGTCCTGATGCTTCTTCGGCTGGCGCCGAAGAACGTCTGATGCTTCTTCGGCTGGCGCCGAGGGACGTCTGATGCTCCCTCGGCCATTGTTGGGCACCATCCCGAGCGACGAGGAACCAGCTGCGTGCCTCGTCGCCGTTTCCGAGGTCCGAGCATGACGAAGCAGAAGGTTGAGCCCGCGCGCACATTTCAGGAAATCATCCTGCGGCTGCAGCGTTTCTGGGCGGATCGTGGCTGCATCATCGTGCAGCCCACCCGCACCGAGGTCGGCGCCGGCACGCTCAACAAGCACACGTTTCTGCGGGTGCTCGGTCCCGAGCCCTGGAACGTCGCCTACGTCGAGCCCTCGACCCGGCCCACGGATGGCCGATACGGTGAAAACCCGAATCGTGGCCAGCATTATTATCAGTTTCAAGTCATCTTGAAGCCGGCTCCGTCGGATGTGCAGGAGCAGTACCTCGACTCCCTCCGCGCCCTCGGCATCGACCCCGAAGATTTCGACGTCCGCTTCATCGAGGATGACTGGGAGCACCCGGCCCTCGGGGCCGCCGGCCTCGGCTGGGAGGTGTGGGCCCAGGGCATGGAAGTCACGCAATTCACGTACTTCCAGCAGTGCGGGGGCATCGAATTGCCCCGCGTGGCAGCCGAACTCACCTACGGGCTCGAACGCCTGGCGATGTACATCCAGAACGTCGAGAACATGTACGACCTCGTGTGGGCCGAGCTGCCGAGCGGGCAGAAGATCAGCTACGGCGACGTGCATAAACAAGACGAGTTTGAGTGGTCTCACTATAACTTCAAACAGGCGGATACCGCAGGCCTGCTGCGCTACTTTGACGACTGCGAAAGCGAGGCCAAGCGCCTGCTGGCGGTCGTGGATCCCGGTCCACTGGCGTTGCCAGCCTACGAACACACCCTGAAGTGCAGCCATGCCTTCAACGTGCTGCAAGCCCGGGGCGTGGTCAGCCAGACCGAACGCGCCGCCTATATCGCGCGCATTCGTGACCTCGCACGGGCATGTGCCGAGACCTACTTGAAGAGCCGGGAAGCCCGGGGCTTTCCGATGTTGACGGGCGAAGACCGCGCCCACTTTGTCGTCGACACGACGAAGACCGAGGAGGCCGCCAATGGCTGAGCTGTTGTTTGAAATCGGCACCGAAGAGCTGCCAGCTGACTTCGTCGACAAAGCCCTCGCCTACATGGAGACGGCCCTCGTCAAACAGTGCGCGGACCAACGTCTGCTGTGTACGGTTTCCCGCGTCGACGGGACCCCCCGTCGGCTCGTCATCATCGCCGACATCGCCGAGAAGCAGAGTGATCTCGAAGAGGAGATCACGGGCCCGCTGTGGAGCGTGGCCTTCAACGCCGACGGCACCCCCACGCCGGCCGGCGAAGGGTTCTTGAAGAAGAACAACCTCGCCCCAGGCGACGTGAAGCCGAAGGACGGCGGCAAGAAGGGCACCGTCATCTCCGGGGTGCGCAGGGAGGCCGGCAAGGCCACCAGCGAGGTGCTGCCGGCGTTGCTGGAGGCCCTGATGCCCCGCATCCCCTTCAAAAAGACCATGCGTTGGGGCGACCGAGCCAAGACCAACGGCCAGGTCTTTGGCCGACCGGTGCGGTGGTTGCTTGTCGTGTTCGCCGGCAAGCCGCTGAGCATCCGCTTTGCCGACGTCGTCAGCGGTACCACCACGCGCGGGCATCGCTATCACGCCCCCGACGAGGTCGCCGTCGACAGCGTGGCCTCGTACCTGAAAGCCCTCGCGGACGGGCAGGTGGTGCTGTCGCGCACCGAGCGCGCCGACATCATCCGCGCCCGGGCGCAGGCCCTGGCCACCGCCGAAGGCGGCGTGCTGGTCCCCGACGAGCCGCTGGTGCAGCTGGTCAAGAACCTCGTGGAGAAGCCGTTTCCGCTGCTCGGCCGGTTCGACAAGGCGTTTCTCGAGGTGCCGAAGGAGTTGCTCATTTCTGAGGCTCGCGAGCACCAGAAGTACTTCATGATCACCGACAAAGCCGGCGACCTCTTGCCGTGCTTCGTCGTCGTCGCGGGCGCCGACAGCAAGAACAAGGAAGCCCTCGCCGCCGGCAACGCCCGCGTCATCCGCGCCCGCTTCGAAGACGGCGCCTTCTACTTCCGGACCGATCGCGAACGGACCCTGGCCGATCGGGTCGTCGACCTTGAGAAGCTCGTCTTCCACAAGGCCCTCGGGCACTACGGTGAAAAGGCCACCCGCATCGAGGCCGTCGGCAAGGCCATCGTCGACGCCACAGCGACCGTGCTCAACGCCAATGGCGACGCGAACGCCATCGGGGTCGACGTGGCGCGCGCCGCGAAGCTGGCCAAGGCCGATTTGACGTCGGGAGTGGTGAACGAATTCCCCGAACTGCAGGGGGTCATGGGTCGCTACTATGCGCGCCATGACGGCGAAAATGACGTCGTCGCCTTTGCCATCGAGGACCACTACGCGCCCCGCCACAACGGTGCCGCGCTGCCGCGCAGCGACGTTGGCGCCATCGTGGGCGTCGCCGATCGCCTGGACACCCTCGTCGGCATCATCGGCGTGGTGGGCGTGCCCTCGGGGAGCGCCGACCCCTTCGCGCTGCGCCGAGCAGCGGTGGCGTTGCTGACCATCGCCATTGAGCGCGGGTACACGTTTGCCCTCAAGGATGTCGTCGGTGCCGCCGTCGCGGCCTACGTCCGCCAGGGACGCCTGGTGAAGGTCGAAGCCTCGGTCCTGGTTTCCCAAGTGGTGGACTTCATCCAGGGGCGCCTCAAAGGCGTCCTGGTCGAAAAGGCGGCATCGGCTGGCTTCGCCGACGTATCGGACGTCGTCGACGCCGCCCTGGGCGCCCGCGGCGGCCTCGACGACCTGCCGGACGTCTGGCAGCGGGTGCTGGCGGTGGCCTCCCTGCGAAGCCAGGACGCCGACGGGTTCGCGGGCCTGGCGGCAACCTTCAAGCGGGTCGGCAACATCGTCAAAAAGGCCCGGGACGACGGCAACGTCTTTGGTTCAGGGGTGCCCCCCGAGGAGACCCTGGAGCTCCCCGCCGAGCGGGAGCTGGCCCAGGCGGCTGTGACCCTGGTGGCCACGGGCTCCCATGCCGACACCCTGCGACAAGTGGCGGCCCTGCGCCCTGCCGTGGACCGCTTTTTCACCGACGTCATGGTCATGGTGGACGACGCACCCCTGCGCACCGCCCGCCTCAGCCTGCTGGCCGCCATTGAGGGCCGCCTGGTGGACGTCGCTGATTTCACGCGCCTGCAGGCCTGAACTGGTGGCCTGGCCCGAACGAACCCCCCGGCGGGGGTTTGTCGGCGTCAGCCGCGGTCCCCGGCCCCCCGGGCGGGCAGGGTCCGCTGAACGTTTGAACTTCCACGTCGACAGAGCGATCCCGAGTGTCCTACCTTGGGCGCAATGTTTGGAAAGCTCCTCGGCCTCTTCAGCAACGACCTCGCCATTGACCTGGGCACAAGCAACACCCGCTTGTTCGTCAGGGGGCGCGGCATCGTCGTCAACGAACCAAGCGTCGTCGCCGTGCAGGTGTCGCCGGGGGGGAAGCGCGAGGTCGTCGCCGTCGGCCGCGAAGCCAAGGACATGATCGGCCGCACCCCCGACTCCATCCAGGCCATCCGCCCGGTGAAAGACGGCGTCATCGCCGACTTCGACGCCACCAGCGAGATGCTGCGGCACTTCATCCGCAAGGCCCAGGGTCGCACGACCCTCGTCCGTCCGCGCATCATCATCGCCGTGCCCGTCGGCGTCACCGAGGTCGAGAAACGCGCCGTGCGCGAATCCGCCGAGTCGGCATCGGCCCGCGAAGTCTACCTGATTGAAGAGCCCATGGCGGCAGCCATCGGTGCCGGCATGCCCATCACCGAACCGTCGGGGAACATGATTGTCGACGTGGGCGGCGGCACCTGCGAGGTCGCCGTCATCTCATTGGGTGGCATCGTCTACAACCGTTCGGTGCGGGTGGGCGGCGACAAGATGGATGTCGCCATCATCAACCACGTGAAGAAGCGCTACTCGCTGCTCATCGGCGAGCGCACCGCCGAGCAGATCAAGATCCGCATCGGCAGCGCCTATCCTGACGACGAGATCCTCACGATGGAGGTCAAGGGCCGGGACCTCATCTCGGGCACGCCCAAGACCATCGAGTGCAACAGCGACGAGATTCGCGAAGCGCTGGCCGAGCCCATCAACGCCATCACCGAGGCTGTGCGGGTTGGCCTGGAGCGCACGCCGCCCGAGCTCGCGTCGGACATCGTCGACCGCGGCATCATCTTGTCGGGAGGGGCCTCGTTGCTCCGCAACCTCGACACGCTGATCAAGAAGGAGACCGGCCTGCCCGTCTACCATTCCGAAGAGCCCATCTCCGGCACCGTCATCGGCGCCGGCAGCGTCCTCGATAAGATCGACTTGCTGCAGCAGGTTGCCCTCGGCAACTGACGGAGGGCCCCGGGTGCTGTCATTTCTCCAGCGGCACAAGGGCCTCGTCGTCGTCGGCGTGCTGTTGCTCTTGCCGGCCGTCATGCTTTACGCCCAGACCCGCCGCGGTGGTGGGCGGGGCCCGGTGGTGGGCGCCCTCATAGACGTCGCGGGCCTCGTGGAGCGTGGTTTGTTGTGGGTGTCAGGGGGCATCCTCGACGGCATCGAGCACTACGTGACGTCGGTTGGCAGCTACGAGGAATTGGTTCGCCTGCGGCAGGAGCGGATCGCGGCTGACGTCCTGCAAACCCAGGTCGCCGAACTGTCCATCGAAAACGAGCGCCTGCGGGGACTCGCCAACGCGGCTGGCAGCATCGACGGGCCAAGGCCCCTGGGGGCCCGGGTGATTGGCCGCACCGGCCGCCCGATGGCCCGCCTCATCACCATCGACAAAGGCAGCAGCGACGGCCTGCGCCGCGGTGACGGCGTCATTGCCGACGAGGGCGTCGTCGGCGTCGTGCTGGCCCTGGGCCGTGGGCATGCCGATGTGCTCGTGCTGTCGGACCCGGCCTCGGCCATCGACGTCGTGGTGCAGCGCTCCCGGGCCCGGGGCATCATTCGCGGCCGCGGTGACGACGACAAATATGCCGCCGTCGTCGAAGACTTCGACCGTTTGCGCGACGTCCAGCCCGGGGATGACCTTGTCACGTCGGGCATCGGGGCCCGCTTTCCGCCCGGGCTGCTGGTGGGACGCATCGTCGACGTCGAAGACCGTGACGACCTGACCTTGCGGGCGGTGGTGCAACCCGCGGTCTCGCTGGGGCGCGTCGAGCACGTCGCTGTGCTCATCGGGCGCGAGAATCCGACGGCACCCTTGTTGGGCGATGACGAGACCGTGGTGCCAGCACCTGCCAGCCGCCTGCGCCGCAGCAAGCGGCCCAAGCCCGACCCGTTGTTGGGCACCGGTCCTGCCGCTGCCGACACCGGCTCAGCCAGTGATGTCGACCTCAGGGATGACGGTGTCGACGATGCCGCCTCCGGGCCGTCGGGGGCCGACACCCAGACGCTCGACCCGGGGCCAGCGGGGGCTGACGCCGGGGTCCGTGGGGTGCCACCGGCGCCCACGTCGCCGGACGTGGTCCCGCCGTCGCCGTCGCCGACGCCTTCATCCGTGCCGGTTCCGTCTGCCGCGACTCCCCCCCCCGACGGGGAAGGGCAGCCACCATGAGCCGCCCGCTGATCCTGATGGGGGCAACCCTGGTGCTGGTCGCCGTGCAGCAGGTCGTGCCGATGTGGTTCGGGGTCAGCAGCATTCCCGCCACCCCTGGCGCCATTGTGGTGGCGTACGGCGCGCTGACGATGGCCCCCGTGGAGGCCATTGTTACAGCTGCCTTGTGTGGCCTGGTCGTCGACGCCCTCGGGGGAATGCCTCTGGGGGTTGGTTCCTTTTCGCTGGTGGTGACGTTGTTGGTGGCGCGGCTCGGCATGCGATTCTTGACGGAGTCTCGTGGCCCCGTCGCCGCCGCTTTCGCCGGCGGCTTTGCTGCATTTCAGGTGTTGTTGGTGGGGGCCCTCTTGTCGGCCTTTGCCGACCGGGCCGGCAGCTTCAATCTCATCGAGGCCATCGCCATCGGTGCCATTGACGGCGTGCTGGCGCTGATTCTTTTCCCCCTGTTGCACTGGATCGGCGTCACCCTCGGCGTGGAGGAGCGGGGGGCCAGCCACCGCGAGCGGCTGGCGGCCCGCCTGTGAAGAGTTCCCTCGAGCCCGCGTTTACCCAGCGTCGGGTCACCGTCTTCACGGTGCTCATCGGTGGCTTCTTCTGCATCTTGATTGGCCGCCTCTATCTCCTGCAGGTCCAGCGAGGGGAGTCCTACGTCCACAAGTCTGAAGAGAACTTCATCCAGGAGCGGCGCGTTGCCCACACCCGCGGATTGATCCTCGACCAGGCGGGCAGGGTCCTCGTCGACAACCGCCCGTCCCATGACCTGACCTTGACCGTGGCCTTCCTGCCCGAAAGCAACCGGGCCCTCGCCCAATTGCTCGCCCCCCTCGCCCTGCCGCGCTTGCGGATTGCCGAACTCGACAAGATGATTCTGGGCGGCGTCGAAGCCCGCGAACACGTCGTGGTGGCCGAGCTCGACGACGAAGACGACTGCGCCGCCATCTCGGCCCGCCAACAACGCTTTGATATCCGCGGTGCCGACGTCATTGCCCAGGGCGATGGGTGCACCGTCGATGTCGATGCCGCCGAGTTTCCCTCGCGCGCCGGGGTCTTTCTGCGATTGCGGCAGGTGCTGGGGATTTCGCCGGAGGAACTGAAGTCCCGCATCGACTCGGCCTTGCAGAAATCAGCGGGCCTCGGCCGGTTCAAGCCGACCATGCTCATCGAGGACGTCGACTACGCCCAATATGCCCGCGTGCAGCAGGCCATCTCCCTCGGCGAGCTGCCCGGTATTGACGTCGTCAACACCCAGCGCCGTCGCTATCGCGAGGGCACGAGGGCATCCCATGTGCTGGGCTATCTGAACGAGGTGTCACCGGATGAACTCAAGCGCCAGGATGAGCGCGCCCAAAACGGCGAGATCCGCGACGACGAAGTGCTCTATCTGCAAGGTGACCTGGTCGGGCGCAAAGGCATCGAGGCGTCCTACGAAAAGTACCTGCGGGGCAAGGACGGGGTCGAGCGGGTGGTTGTCGACGCCAAGGGGCGCACCAAGGGGATTCATTGGGCGGAAACCCTGCTCGGTGACGACCGGGTGACGCCACCGACGGCGGGGCGAACCCTGGTGCTGTCCATCGACGAAGAAATGCAGCGAACCGCTGAGGAGAGCTTCGGCGGTGTGGCCGGTTCCGTCGTCGCCATCGAGGTCGATACCGGTTTTGTTTTGGCCATGGCCAGCTTTCCCACCTACGACCCGAATGTGGTCACGGGGTCGACGGCCAAGCAGGTCAAGCGTGCCCTCGACCTCGACAAGAACCGGCCGTGGACCAACAAGGCGGTGCAGGACCACTACGCACCCGGGTCGACCTTCAAGGCCATCACGGCGGCCGCGGGCTTGCGCAATCAGCTGATCACCGAGACGACCACGAGGTCGTGCCCGGGCTTCTTCCGCCTGGGGCGCAGCATGTGGCGCTGCTACAACCGGTCGGGGCACGGCAGCATCGCCCTTGTGCGGGCTTTGCAGTTCAGCTGCGACACCTATTTCTACGGCCTTGGCTACGACCTCGGTCCCGACCGCCTCGCCGAGACCGGCCGTCTGTTCTCGTTTGGCAGCCGGACCGGGATTGACCTCGGCGGCGAGAGCCCTGGCATCATGCCCGACCGGGCCTACTACGAACGTCGCTTTGGCGCCTACACCCCCGGCCTCGTCGTCAACAACGCCATCGGGCAGGGCGATGTGACCGTCACGCCCCTGCAGCTGGCCGTCGCCTACGCCGCCATCGCCAACGGCGGCCGGGTGATGAAGCCGCAGATCGTACGAGAACTCCTCGACGAGCAGGGCAACGTGGTGCAGGAATTCTCTCCCGTGCAGACGGCCGACGTCGGCCTCGGCCCCGAGACCATTGCCTTGATGAATGAATCCATCGCCCACGTCACAGACCCCGGCGGCACCGCCAGCGGCCTGTGGTGGCGTCGTGACCGCTATGCCGACATGTCGAAATGGCTGCGGGAGTCGGGCACCGTCATCGTCGGCAAAACCGGCACCGCCCAGGTCGTGAAGTTGTCCAAGAGCGTGGCCCACGTCCGCGCCGAAGACATGCCCTACGAGCAGCGCGACCATGCCTGGTTCGTCGGCTACGCACCCCAGGATGCTCCCGAGGTCGTCGTCGTCACCATGACGGAACATGGTGGGTTCGGTGGCAGCACCTCGGGGCCCGTGACTGCCGAGGTGTTGCGCACCTGGTTCACCAAGACCCGCGCCGGTGAGCGGTTCAGCGACCTGCCAGCCATCGAGGCGAAGCCTCGAACCTTCGCGGCCAAGAAGGAGGAGACGGCGACGGAAGAAACCCAGGCCGTCAGTCACGATCCAACCCAGGACCCCGCCCCTGCCGAGGTGACCCCGTGACGTCGTCGCTGTCGCCGCGGGGATCCGACGGGCCCGGCTGGCCCCTGGGCCTGATTGCTGTTGCCGTCACCATCCCTCTCATCGGGGTGTTGAACCTGTATTCGGCCGCCCAGAACTTCATCGACACCGACATCTGGATCAAACAGCTGCTGTGGGCGTCGGCGGGGTTTGTCATCGCTGCCGTGGTGGCCCGGCTGCGACCGACGACCCTGGAGTTGACGGCCTGGCCCATCTACATCGTCACCTGCCTGTTGCTGGTCCTCGTGCTCGTCATCGGCGTTCCCATCAAGGGGGCCCAACGGTGGCTCAACCTCGGGGCCTTCAACATGCAGCCGTCGGAGCTCGCCAAATTGGCGATGATGCTCGTGGTGGCCCGATACTTCGCCGGCTTTGAGGTCCAGGGCGGCTACACGCTGGTGTCCCTCATCCGGCCCCTGAACCCGAGCCGTCCCCTTGGCCTCGTCGCCCTCCAACTCTGGCGGATGTACGACCAACGCAAAGACCTCGTGCGGGCGTTCAAGAAAGCCGGCCTCGACCAACCGACGTGGTCTGACGCCATCGAACGGGCCCGGGCCCTGCCGGCACCTCCCGTCGAAGTCGCCGCCGAACTCGACAAGGTCGATGGGGCCCATGTGCTGCCGGTGGTGGTTGTCGTCGCCACGATCTGGCTCGTCATCTCGCTGGTGGTGCTCGCTCGCCGGGGCCTCCATCACCGGGCCATCATTGCGCCGCTGGACATCGTCGTGGTGCCCTTCGTGCTGGTGCTCATCGAGCCCGACCTTGGCACCAGCTCCATCGTGCTCGGCATCGCGGCCACCCAGATCCTGTTCGCCGGGATGCGTCGTCGGGACCTCGTGATTGCCGGCGCGACCGGCATCGGCATGGCTTTTTATGCGTGGAACAACCTCCTGCATGACTACCAACGCAAACGGGTTGAGACGTTCTTGAACCCCGAGGCGGACATCCAGGGCTCGGGCTACCACGCGGCCCAATCCATGATCGCCGTCGGTAGCGGGCAGGTGACGGGCAAGGGCTGGTGCGAGGGCACCCAGACCCAGCTGTCGTTCCTCCCCGAGAATCACACGGACTTCGCCTTCTCCGTCCTCGCCGAGGAGTGGGGCTTCGCCGGGGCCAGCGTCCTCATCATCCTGTTCTTTGTCCTCGTGGCCTTGATGCTGCGGATGGCAACGAAGGCCACGGACCGCTTCAGCGCCCTGTTGGCCGTGGGGGCTGCGGCCATGATCTTCTGGCACGCGTTCATCAACATCGGCATGGTCACCGGCGTGCTTCCCGTCGTCGGCGTGACGCTGCCCCTGGTGAGCTACGGCGGCAGCAGTATGATTACCAAGGTCATCGCCATCGGCTTCGCCGTGAACGCCGCCCGCAACACCCGACGGACCGCCTGACGGTGACCCGAGCCTGACCCGAGCCTGACCCGAGCTGATTCGAGGAGTCCCATGGCGAAACCCCGTTCCCGCACCCGCGACGCCGACATCGTCGACGCCTACGCTGAAGGCCTCGTCGGTGCGGTGACGTCGACGGCGACCAACGCCCCGGGGGCTGCCGCCCAGGACGAGGCGCGGCGGGGCTCGCTGGATGCTTCAGTGTCTGTGACCAGCCGGGCCCTCGTGGTTGGCCGCGAAGGGGCGTTGTATGGCAGCAAGGCGTTCTTCCGGCGGGCGGCCGAAGAGCTGGTGTTGTCGACGAGGACGGGCCGGGAATTGGCCGGCAGCTGCTACCTGAAGGACCAGGGGGGCCGCGTCGTCCTCGTCGGTCTGAAGCGCGAGGTCAGCGGCATGCCCGGGCGGGTGCCCATCGACCCCACCTGGGGGGCAGCCCTGTGGCACACCCATCCGGGCCTCAAGGGTTCGTTGGCGGCGTTCTCCCTGGAAGACCTCGATGTGGCCCGGCAATCCAACAAGCCCCTGCTGGTCATCGGCTTCGTAGGCTTCTCCCTCGACGTGTTGTCGACGCTGGCCCTGCCGTTCGGCTTGAAGGCCGCCCTGGCGTCGGGAGGCATCAAGGCCCTGTTGGCCCTGGAGCGCTCGGGGAAGGTGCCCACCAAGCTCCTTGAGTACGGCGTCGGGGCCCGGGTGTGCTGGCCCTCGGGCACCATTCAGCCGGTGCTCCGCAAGGGCGCCACCCCCTTCCAGGCTGCTGTGGATGACATGAGCTTCGCCCTCGACCGGGGCGTTGGTGCTGTCGAACGGGTGGGCCAGCGGGCCCTGCGGGAGGTCCTGAACCTCCTGGTGGACCGCCCCAAGCGCTGACCACCAAGCTCTGGCCAAACTCCTGACGCAATGCGCCATCGGTCATTTGTCCGAGCCCCTTGCAGGTGTGGCTGCCTGCCCTAGGGTCCGCCCGTCCCACTGGAGTTTCCATGCTGACGTCGCTTTCCCGCGCCATTCTCGTGTGCGCCATTGTCGCTGCTGCTCCCACCCTGGCAGCGGTTGACCTCGCACAACGTGAAAACCTTTTCGATCGTCACTGGGAGCGCCTGCCCGATCTCCGCCTGGTGCGGGGCGCCCAGCCCAAGGACATCGCCCTGGAGATCACGGCCGAGGCTGGCGAGGCCTGGACCCTGAGCGCGGACGTGCCCTGGGCCACCGTGACCCCCACCTCGGGCACGGGGCCGACGACGGCCACCCTGCGCTTTGACGGCGTGCAGTTGTCGGCCCTCGGGGACCCCACCGGCGCTGTGACCCTGGTGGGCGCGACCGACCCCGACACCAACCGCGAAACCATCACCATCGAGTGGGACATCTTCCCCAAGGTCTTCGACGGGGCCCTCATCACAGGGGCGGACAGTGCCGCTCTTCGCACCTACGCCAAGAACCCCGCCAACTGGCCGAAGGACGGCTTCTCCGGCGGCTGGGAAATGTGGGGCTTCCTTCCCGACGAGACCACCCATCCGGGCCGGTTCGAGGCGGGCGCCGCCGTCGTCGACGGCAACGAAGCAACGCCATGTGTTGGCGGCGCGACCGCCGGCTGCACCCGCGAGGGCCAGGCTGGCCTCACCGCCGGCATGAAGGTCGACCAGGGCTGGCTGTTGTCGACGGGGGACCCCGCCATCGTCATCGGCGTCCTCGACTCCGGCATCAAGTGGAGCGAGGGCGGCCTCACCGAGAAATTCTACTTGAACGCCCGCGAGCTCGGCAGCTGCCCGCCTCCCGGTGCCGACCTCGCCAACGCCGACCCCTTCAAGGGCTTCGACGTCAACGGCGACGGCCTGTTCACCATCCGCGACTACGACGCCGCCCCCTGGCTTGAGGACATCAACTTCAACGGCCGCCGCGATCCCCAGGACCTCATCTACGCCGACGACGGCACCGGCCCCTGCAGTGATGACGTCGACAGCGACACCAACGGCTACACCGACGACATCGCCGGCTGGGACTTCTTCTGGAACGACAACGACCCCTCTGACGATGGCGACTTCGGCCACGGCACCGGCGAAGCCAACGACTCCACCAGCGAGATTCACGACGACGGCGGCCGCGGCGGCATCTGCGCGCGCTGCCTGGTCCTCAACGTCCGCGTTGGCGACAGCTTCATTGGCGACGTGAACCAGTTCGCCGAAGGCGCCATCTTCGTCGTCGACAGCGGCGCCAACGTCATCCAGGAGGCCCTGGGTTCCATCAACAACACGCCCTTCGCCCAGGCGGCCATCGAGTATGCCTACTTCAACAACGTGCCCATCGTGGCCTCGGCGGCCGACGAGACGAGCTACCACCACAACTACCCGGGCAGCCTTGAGCGCACCCTGTACGTGCACGCCATCGTTCACGACGGCAACGACGAGTTCAAGTCGACGACGTTCTTGAATTTCAACAACTGCACCAACTTCGGTGGCCACTTGATGCTGTCGACCCCCGGCGAGGGCTGCTCGTCGGAGGCCACCGGCAACACCGCCGGTCACGTCGGTTTGATGATGTCGTACTTCCTGCAAGAGCAGGCCCGCGCCGCCGGCTCGCCCCGCGCAGCCTACTTTGCGGCGCCACTGACGACGGAGGAGGTCTACCAGACCATCATCGCCACCGCCGAGGACATCGACGTCGACGGCGCCGAACAGGACCCCGCCGCCAAGGACCTGCGCAAGTTCCCCTCCAACGAGGGCTGGGACCTGCACTTCGGCTACGGTCGCAACGACGTCCGTCGTTCACTCGAGGCCATCCGCGACCAGCAGATCCCCCCCGAGGCCAACATCTCCGAGCCCCTGTGGTTCACGGTCTTTGACCCCGAGCGCACCCCCACCTTCGACGTGCGGGCGTCGGTGACGTCGCCACGCCTGACGAACCTGCGCTGGGAACTGCATGTCTCCGAGCAGATTGTCGCGGCCCCATTCACCAAGATTGCCGAAGGCAGCGGCGCTGTGGGCTCGAACCAGAACGACGGCGACGTCATCGTCACCATCAACCTGAAGGACCACGTACCCGCCATGGTGGCCCGCGCCTTCGACGAGGCCACCGGCGAGGCCGAGCAGTTCTCGGGAACCCTCGAGCTGCGGGTCTTTGGGCAAAATCCCGCCGGCGACGAAGTGCGCGGCGTGTTCCGCAAGACCTTCGGCGTCCGCGGCGACCGCCAGGTCCTGCCCGGCTTCCCGATCTTCCTCGGCACGTCGGGCGAGTCGTCCCCCAAGCTGACGGACCTCAACGGCGACGGCAGCGAAGAAATCGTCATGGCGACGTCGGACGGCTTCCTGCACGCCATCAGCGCCAACGGCACCGAGCTGGCGGGCTTCCCGGTGGCGTTGTCGACCTACGGTTCGCTGAACCCGGCGGTCTGTGCCGCGACCCCCGAGAAGTGCCACCGCGCCAGCCGCGCCTATCAGGCCGGCGTGACGGGCCAGATTGACCCCGACAGCATCAAGACCAGCGTGCTGGCGACCATCGCGGTCGGTGACCTCGACGGCGACAAGGACGCCTGCCGTGACATCGTCGTCGCCACCCTCGACGGCTTCGCCTTCGCCGTTGACTGCAACGGGGCCGTGCGCACGGGCTTCCCCGTCACTGCCGACCGCGCCGTCATGACCGACGGCCTCACGGGCGCCCGCGTGTGCGATGCCGACTGCCAGAAGCGGTGCGACAGCGTGTCGGGCACCCTGTACACCGAAGGCGACGTCGTCGTCGGCTGTCGCAGCGATCAGCAATACGGCGAGAGCGGCTTCTTCAGCTCGCCGATGCTGGTCGACCTCGACCAGGACGGCGACCTCGAGGTCATCATCCCCGGCCTCGACGCTCGCGTGTACGCCTGGCACCACGACGGCACCCTGGTTGATGGCTGGCCAGTGCACGTGCGTCACCCCCGCGAGCCCGACTACAACGACGAGGGCGAGGTCAACCTCTTCGTCGACCGCATCGTGGCGTCACCCACCGTGGCGGACCTCCTCGGCGACGGCACCCCCTACATCATCGTGGGCACCACCGAGCGCATCAAGAACAGCAACAGCGTGTTCCTCTACGCCATCCATCCTGAAGGCAACAACCGTGACGGTGGTCCGTTCCCCACCGGGTGGCCGACGACCGTGTCGGGCTTCATCCCCGACGAGATCCTGCCCTTCGTGGGTCGCGGCAACCCGAACTCCCCCTGCGCCGCCGACTTCGACAACGACGGCGACGACGAGGTCGTCAACGCCGGTATGGGTGGCTTCATGCTGATCATCGACGGCGACGGTCGGGCCCGTGACCTCGCCATGTCGAGTCTGAACAGCGGCTACGGCCCCCTGACCGACGTCGACGACAGCGGCAGCCTGCCCGTCATCAACAACCCCTCGGTGGCCGACATCGACGGCGACGGCCAGCTCGACATCATCAACGGCACCGCCGGCCTCGGCCTCATCGCTGTCGCCAGCCAGGGCGGCAAGCGCTCGGACTTCGACCACGGCGTCGGCGCCTGGGACGCCGACAACGGCTTCTTCCACGACGGCTTCCCCAAGAAGATCGCCGACTACCAGTTCTTCATGAACTACGCCGTGGCCGACGTCGACGGCGACGGCCAGGCCAACGTGTTGTCCGGCGACGGCGGCTACTTTGTGTGGGCCACGGCGCCCGATGGTCGCCAGGCGCCAGGCTTCCCCAAGTGGACCCAGGGCTGGCACATCACGACCCCGGCGGTGGGCGACCTCAACGGCGACGGACTCATCGACGTCGTCGCCAGCACCCGCGAGGGCTGGCTCTATGCCTGGGCCACGGGCGGTCCCGTCGGCGGTCCTGTGGAAAGCGCGCTGCCCGCCATCCAGTGGGAGGGCTTCCACCGCGACGACCAAAACACGGCCAACGTCACCGGCAAGTTCGCGGCGCTCAAGACCTATGCGCGCCTGCAACCGCCGACGGACGAGTGCCAGAGCGGGTGCTGCTGCGACCAGAGCCAGACCAACCCGATGTCGCTGGCGGGCTTCTTCGGCCTCGCTACGCTGTTGGCATGGCGTCGCCGTCGGGTGTGAGCCTCGAAGAGAAACCCGCTCTGGGGTTTGTCGCCGAGGCGAGTCTCTTGAGGGGCGGGCGGGGAAACCTCCCCGCCAATAGGGTGAGCCTGGGCCACTGTCGGTCCTTGTCGGGTCTTGTCAGATGAGGTGTTGAATGGTGCGCAAGACGTTGTTTGCCGGATTGGCCGTGTCGTCGGTGCTGGGCCTGCTCGCGGGGTGCTCGGATTTGACGACGGTGGTGGTGCCTGCCGAGAGTGAAATCGAGGTCCCCGGCGCGGGCATCCTCGCGGGCAACCCCCTGGTGGCCAGCGATGTGTTTCCCGCCGGGGCCTTGTCTGAGGCTCTGGCCCAATCCATCGCCCAGACCTTCGACACCGCCGGCTACAACAAAGACGCCGTCGACAGCTTGACCCTCACCAGGCTGACGATGACGGTCATCGACCCCAACGAAGGGGACCGCCAGTTGCGGGGCCTGGGCTTCGTCGAAGCCCTGACCATCGCTGTGAGCGCCGACGGCGTCGACGCCGTCATCGCCGCCCAGAGCGACGCCGGCGCCTTCGACGGCGCCCCCGGTCCCGTCAGCTACGACATGCCCGTCACCAACAACGAGCTGGTGGGCGTCTTCAAGGCCGCGGACCAGATGAACATGGACGCCGACCTTGAACCGTCCGAGCCCCCCCAGTTCACCACCACGGTGAAGTTCGAGACGGAGCTCACCATCAAGGTCAACGTCGTCGGCGCCCTCGGCGGCTGATCCTTTCTCCCCATGGCTGACAGTCGGCGGTGCCCGTGCCACATCCGTGGTCATGAGCACCGCCGAACTCGCTCTTGCCGAGCTGCAGGCCCCCTTCGCCGACAGCGCCGTGGTCCATCTCAACAACGCCGGGGTCGCCCCCCTGTCGAGCCGCGCCGAGCGGGCCATCAGCGACGTCGCCGCCACCATGCGCGACGGCTCCCTGGGTATGGGGCGGCTCCTCAAGCGCTATGAGCAGGCCCGGGGCACCTTTGCCCGCCTGGTGGGCTGCGACGCCGCCGACCTCGCCTTCTTCCAGACCTGTGCGGCCGCCATCTCCCAGGTGGCCTTCGGGCTGCCCCTGCAGGCGGGGGCGCGCATCGTGCGGCTCGACCAGGAGTATCCGTCCAACGCCTATCCCTGGCACCGGGCCGCCGAGCGCGCCGGCGCCGTCGTCGACATCGTGCCCTCGGGGCCCGACTACGCCATCGACCATGACGCCCTCATCAAGGCCATCGGTCCCCAGACCGCCGTCGTCGCCGTCAGCTTCGTGCAGTTTCAGACCGGCGCCGTCGTCGACCTCGCCCGCGTCGTCGAAGCCGCCCACAAAGTCTCTGCCATCGTCGTCGTCGACGCCATCCAGGGCCTCGGCATGCTGCCGTTTGATATGGCCGCCCTCGGCGTCGACGCCGTCTGCGGCGGCACCCACAAATGGCTGCTGGGGCCCGTGGGCCACGGCTTCCTGGCGGTAAGCCCCGCCCTGCGGGAGCGGCTCGTGCCCGTGCTGCAGGGGGCCTACACCTACGGCACCTCCGACGACGCCGTCGACGCCGGCAAAGGCACCCGCACCGACATCCGCCGCTTCGAGCCCGGCGCGCCCCTGCTGCTCGGGGCCATCGGTGCTGCCGCGTCCATCGAGCTGCTGCTCGATATCGGTCAGCCGCGCCTGCACACCGAGGCCACTGCGGTGTCGCAGCACATCGAGGAGCTCGCTCGTCGACGGGGCTTCGCCGTGCAGCCCCGCACCAGCAGCCCCATCGTGACCTTCATTCCCGCCGGCGACCCCCATGAGCTTGCCGCCATGTTGCGTGACGCCGACATCAGCGTCGGCGTCCGCGGCGGCGGCCTGCGGCTGGCCCCCCATGCCTTCAACAGCACCGCCGACGTCGATCGCGTCTTCGACCTGCTGGGGTGAGCGACAGGCTGCTGGGCTACAGAATGTAGCGGGACAGGTCTTCGCGCTTGAGCAGGGGCGAGAGCTTGCGCTCCACGAAGGCCTTGTCGATGACGAGGGAATGACCGCGGCGGTCGGGGGCCTCGAAGCTTTCCTCCTCCAGCAGTTGCTCAAGCACCGTCGCCAGCCGCCGGGCGCCGATGTTCTCCTGGGCTTCGTTCACCAGGGCCGCCACCTCGGCGACGGCGTCGAGGCCGTCGTCGGTGAAGGTCACGGTGACGCCCTCGACGTGGAGCAGGGCCTGGTACTGCCGGATGAGCGAGACCTCGGTGTCCTTGAGGATCTTCACGAAGTCGGCGCGGGTCAGGGGCTTGAGCTCGACGCGGATGGGCAGGCGCCCCTGCAGTTCGGGGATGAGGTCCGACGGCTTGCTCATGTGAAACGCGCCGGCGCAGATGAACAACACATGGTCGGTCTTCACCGGACCGTGCTTGGTCGACACCGTCGAGCCCTCGATGATGGGCAGGATGTCCCGCTGGACGCCTTCGCGAGAGACGTCGGCGCCGCTGCGGCCGCCACCGCTGGCAATCTTGTCGATCTCGTCGATGAAGATGATGCCGCTCTCTTCGGCGCGGCGGACGGCTTCGCGGGTGATCTGCTCGTTGTCGACGAGGCGGTGGGCTTCGTCGCGCTCCAGCAGGGGCCGGGCCTCCTTGATGGGCAGCTTCTTCTGTTTGCGCTTGCCGCCGAAGGCCTGGCTGAGGGCCTCTTGCAGTCCCCCCATGCCGCCGCCGCCGTCCATGCCACCCATGCCGCCGTCGGCGCCGCCCATGCCCGGCATGCCGAACATCTGCATGGTGGGCGCGGGGACGGCGACGTCGATCTCGATCTCGCGGTCTTCGAGTTCGTGGTTGCGCAGCATCTGCCGGAAGCGCTCGCGGGTCTTGTCGTCGGGGGCGGGGCCGCTGCTCGACGACGATGACGACGACGACGCGCCCTGGTCGAAGGGCACGCCCTGGCCAAAGAAGCCCGGGGCCGCCTTGGGCTTGGGGCGGGGCAGCAAGGCGTCGAGGAGGCGCTCTTCGGCGGCTTCGCGGGCGCGCTCCTTGACGTCGGCGACGGCCTCGTCGCGCACCAGCTTGATGCTGGCCTCCACGAGGTCCCTCACCATGGAGTCGACGTCGCGGCCGACGTAGCCGACCTCGGTGAACTTGGTGGCTTCGACCTTCACGAAGGGAGCGCGATCGAGCTTGGCGAGACGACGGGCAATCTCGGTCTTGCCGCAGCCGGTGGGGCCCATGAGCAGGATGTTCTTGGGAGCAATCTCGTCGCGCAGGGGTTCGGGCACCAGCTTGCGCCGCCAGCGGTTGCGCAGGGCGATGGCGACGGCGCGCTTGGCGTCGGCCTGGCCCACGATGTAGCGGTCGAGTTCGGAGACTATCTCGCGGGGCGTGAACGACAGCGTCTTGTCGATCATGAAAGCTCCTCGACGGTGATGTTGTGGTTGGTGAACACGCAGATGTCGGCGGCCACCTTCAAGGACTCTTCAGCGATGGTGCGGGCGGGCAGGGTGGTGTGGGCACACAATGCCCGGGCCGCCGCCAACGCAAACGGACCGCCGGAGCCGATGGCGTGGCAGTCGCCGTCGGGCTCGATGACGTCGCCGCTGCCCGAGAGCAGCAGGATGCGCTCCCGGTCGGCGATGAGCATCAACGCCTCCAAACGGCGCAGAATTTTATCCTTGCGCCAGTCCTTGGTGAGCTCGACGGCGGCGCGGGTGAGGTTGCCGCCGTGCTCCCGCAGCTTGCCCTCGAAGAGCTCAAACAGGGTGAGGGCGTCGGCGGTGGACCCCGCGAAGCCCGCCAGCAACTGGTCGCCATGGAGGCGGCGCACCTTGCGGGCGGTGCCCTTCATGATGGTGTTGCCCATCGAGACCTGGCCGTCGCCGGCGATGACCGTGTGGCCGCCTCTGCGGACGGCGACGATGGTGGTGGCGTGGAACAAGGCGTGCTCCCTGGGAAGGCGTGTGGCTTCGGATTCTTGGCGCATCGGATGCTCGTTGGTCTGGCTGCTCGGGCTGCTCGGGACACTGGAGGCGGATGGGGCAGGTGGGGGCCGGCGGTTCCTGATCAGGGCCACTGTCTGTTTTTTTGTGCCGGCGGCTGACAGCGCCTACGGTGGATCCCGTGGACGCCAACTGGTGCCACACGACAACCGACCGGACAAGTCGTCGACGACGGGACCCCTTCGCCGACACCGACTCTGGTTTTGCGCACGAATGCGCTCCTCGTGGTCACCACGTGGGCGCCGGATGAGGTGGCTTTCGTGAAGGGCGACAAGAAAAAACAGAGTCTCTATTTTCCAACCGACATGCTCGACGAGATGCAGCGCGAAGCCGAACGGCAAGAGCGCCCTCTCTCGTGGATCATGCAGCAGGCGTGGAAGTTGAGCAGGGACAAAATCATGACCTACCCAGGGGTTGAAGAACTCTGAAGGGCCATCGCGCCATCGCGAAATCCCGTGTCGCTGTGCCCTTCAGGGGAGCGGAGCGACCAGGGATGGGATCTGGCGATGGCCTCTGACGGCCGGCCACGGCGCTGGAACGGACGACGCCGCCGCAGTCCTTTGAGGATGCGGCGGCGTTTCCGTTGCCGGGCTTCGTGGCGACTTCGGCGCAAGGCGACGCTTCACTCCCGGGTTGCCGACGTGGCAGGCTGCGACCGTGATGCGCCGCCTGATTCTCCTCGCCGTCCTTCTGTCGTCCCTGCCCGTCTTGGCCCAGGACGTCCCTGCGCCGCCTGCTCCCGAGGGACAGGGGCGGGTGGTGCTGTCCGACACCGTCGATGATGTCGACAGTGGCCTTGATGACGTCGACGGGTGCCAGCCAGGCGAGTGCTGCCCGCCCACCACGACGCGCAAACTCTTGATGGGCGTGGGCTCGGTTGCCACGTTCCTGGTGCTGTTTCTTCTGCTGGTCCGCTTGATGGAGCGGGCCTTCATCCGCTCGGAGCGGTCGCCGTTGTTGGGCCGCCACGTCGGCGTGTCCCTGGCGCTGGCGCTCGGCGGCGGGGCGGTGTGCGGCATTTTTGTCGTCGTGACTGGCTGCTGGCTTCCCGCCTACACCTGGGTGGCAGGCTTCCTTGGCCTCGTGTGGCTGGCGCACCTCGCCTTCACGATGATCGCCGTGCGCAAATAGCGCCGACTGCTTCCTGTTTCCGTCGGGACACCCACCATGACCCTCACGTTCAATGATCGCGGCCTCTCCACCCAGGCAGACCAATACGACGCCCGCGTCGAGAAATACGCCCAGGACGCCGACCGACACGGCACCTACCCACCCACCATTTTGGTGGGTCTTGGCGGTACCGGTGCCAAGGTCCTCCAGCACGTCCGACGCCTGACCCTGGAGCGCTTCGGCAGCGTCGACGCATTGCAGGGGGTCGCCTACCTCTCCCTCGACACCGACATCGCCAGCCGGGATGTGTCGTCGGAGCTCGTCGGCCGTGACCCCTTCGCCACCGAGATTGCGTTCAAGGAGCACGAACGGCTGAACCTCAAGGTCGCCTTTCGGGAATACCTCGGGCCAAACCTCGTCAACCACCCCCACATCCGCGAGTGGTGGGACCCCTCCCTCACCATCGCCGACGACTTCAACCTCGAGCAGGGGGCCGGTCAGATTCGGCCTCTGTCGCGGCTCGTCTTCATGGGCAGCCGCCAGAAGATCATCGACAAGCTCGATGCCCAACTGCAGGCGGTGAAGTCCCAGGCCAACACCTCGCCCCGTCTCGACCAGACCCAGAAGACCCGCATCGTCGTCGTCGCTGGCCTCGCCGGCGGCACGGGTTCGGGCCTGTTTCTCGATTTCGCCGCCCTCTGTCGGCAGTTGGCCCGCGACGCCAACATCGAGGGCTATTTCGTGCTGCCCGGCGTGTACCGGGCTGCCGAGGGCGCCTTCGCGAAGATCGCGGCCAACGGCTACGCCGCCCTGCGTGAGCTCAACCACTACACGCGGCACCCGTTCAAGGTCCGCTGGGGGGCCCGCGATCGGGAGATCAGCGAGCGGGGCCTGTACGACCGCGCCGTCATCTTCTCGGGGTTGAACCACGCCAACCAGAACCTGAAGGACACGTCGGACTGCTACGGCATGATCGGCGAACAGCTGTTCATCGATTTCTCGGAAGGGGGCATGGCGCGCTGGGTCCAGGGCGTGCGCATCAACCGCGCCCAATACCTGATGCGTTCAGTGGACCGCGAGTACCGCATCCAGATGCCCGACGGCACGGTGGTCACGAGCCACGCCGACAGCTGGAAGACCTCGCTGCAGACCTTTGGCATCTCCAAGGTCGTGTTCCCGTCCTGGCGGTTGCTCAGCTACGCCAGCTACGAACTCGCGTCCCAGATGATGGGGCTGATGGATCCCGGTCGGGGTGGGCGCACCAACGAATCCATCACGACGCTCCGTGACGACTTCACCTTCCAGGTGGGCTTTTTCCAGGGGGAACGCAGCGACGAAGAAGGGGGTCGCAAGGCCCATCACCTCATCGTCGACGCCCTGCGGGCCCTGCGCGGGGCGAGTTCCCAGGCGGCGAATTTCGACGACCACATCGACACCCTCGCCCAGGAGATGGTCGACGAAGCTGCAGGCATGTTCGAAAACGGCAGCAGCCGCGACGATCTCGGCCGGCGCTTCCGCGAGGTCCAAAGCCTGCTTGGTGACCCGTCGTCTGCCCAGGGGGGCGGCGATTGGGCGACGATGATTCGCGAGAACACGCGAAACTTCGTCAAGGCCGTCGCCCTCAAGCTGCCCGACGTCGTCGAGCTGTTTCGCTCCAGGCCCCAGGTGGGCCCTTCGGGGGTGGCCCATCTGTTGGCCGAGGTCATCGCCCAGCTCGACAAGCCCGCGGACCGGGCCTGGTACCTGGAATGGTTCAAGCAGAAGAAGAGCGAGAAAGCCGACGGGCGCCAACTCGCCTATGGCAAATGGACCAAGCACGTCGACCACGCCGTCGAAGCCGGCTCGGGCTTTTTCAAGAGCCAGGGCAACCACCGCGAGCAGGTCAAGATGGCGGCCGACGCCTTCCGCGCCCACTGGAAGGCCGCCGTCCACGCCTTCGTCGCCGACCAGGCTGTCGAGGCCCTGACGGAAATCAAGCGGCTCCTCGAGGAGCAGGCGGATCGCTTGCGGCGCGTGTGCGAATCCATGTTCGAGATGCGGGCGGTCTTTGACGGCTACCGCGACTTCTTCGGCAAGCCCCAAAAGACGACGGCCATCCAGGAACTCGACGTTCCCCCCCACTTGCAGGCCCAATTGCTCGGCTACTACCTGGGGTCCCTTGACGAGGAGAAAGAGGCCCGGCTGACAGCCCTCATGAGCCGCGGTCTGCGGGACATGAACCTGACGACGCTGGCAGACCTCGAGGAGATGCTGCGCAAGAAGCCCGACGTCTTTCGGACCCGGCTCTTCCGATTGTGTTTCCTCGCCCTCAAGGGCGACCACGGCACCACCAACGCCTTTCGCCGCAGCGAGGAAGAAGCCTGGGTCAAGGAGGGCTTCATCAACCGCTACTCGGCCATCAAGATGCTCGCGGAGCAGGCTGGCGACGACAAAGCCTTCAAGGAGACCATCGACAGACTCTCGTTGCAGGGGCTGCCGTGGGTGCGTCCGCGCACGTTGACGGGCATGGGCCTCAGCGAAAGCGACATCCCCAAGGACTGCTTCGTCGGCTTCTTCGACGAGGGTGACGAGCGCACCGGCCAGCGGCTGATGAAGGTGCTCGAGGGGCGTGCTGGCGAGGGATTTCGACCTCGTCGCGTCAAGGTCAACGATCCCTCGGAGATCATCTTTTACACCGAGAGCGCGGCCTTCCCGGCGGCCTACATCTCCGAGCTGTACGACGACAACGGCTTGCAGCGGTATTACGAGGACGCCGTCCGCAACGGCACCGCCCTGCATATCCATCGGGACTTCCACCAGTTCCAGGACCTGTTGCCCCTCAAGGACAGCGCTGTCCGGCAGCTGAAGCAGGCCTGGAAGTTGTTCATCTTCGGCGTGATGCTCGGGCGCATCCGCACGGACCAGCCAAGTCCCGATGACGAGCGTCGCTTCACCTACGTCTACCGGCGGCAGGTGTCGGCGTTCGAGCAGCGCTGGGAATCCCTCGGTTCCGAGGCCGCCGCCATCCATCGCCTCGCCGACGATGGTCAGCTGTTGACGACGTTGTCGCGGGACATCGAAGAGGCGCGCAACGAGGTCGAACGCCGCGATTTGTGGGGCGAGGTGCTGTTCCTCGCCGACTACGTGTTTCACTGCATCTACCCCGTCCACAAGGACAAGGCGGTCAGCTCGGGCCAGGGCGCCGAGGTGGTCGGCTCCGTCGAGAACGAAGCGGTCAACGAGATCCGCAGTGAGCTGCGCGAGCGGGCCAGGAACAAGGGGGGCCTCGACGGCGCCGCCATCAGCGCCCGCATTGCCGCCGCCGCGGCCCGGATCAGCGACTGGGCCCGGCCTGTGGCCCGCCTGCCTGACCGACCTTCCCCGGCGACGTTGGACCTGCGGGCGGAAGAACGGGAGTTTGAGTGGGGGCTCCTCGAAGGCGCCCGCCTTGGCGTTGTCGCCGTCGCCGGCTACGTCCAAAACCGGGGCGAACTCGGTGAGGCTGAGCGCTCGTTTCCGCGCCTGCGCATCGAACTCGACGTGCCAACGGCGCCGGTGCCCAGGCCGGTCTCGCCAGTCTCGCCGGTCTTGGCGCCGCCGACGCCAGCAGCGCCAGCAGCGACGCCAGCAGCGCCAGCAACAGCGACCCCGGCCACCTATCACTACGCCGGCCCCGCCGGTCGGGCGGTGGCGCTGTCTGCCGCCGACATCGCCTCCCATGTGCGCGCTGCACCCACAGCCGCCCATAAGGTGTGGCGCCCGGGCCAGCCCGCCTGGGTGGCGGCGCGGGATGACGAAGCGGTGGCCGCGCTGCTGGTCGATGTCGCGCCCCCGCTGGCGGACGACGATGTTCCCTTCGAAACTGCCCGGGACAAGGAGCGGCTGGGCGCCCGGAGCGCTGCCGACGTGGCCGCGCTGGTGCGCGAGGGACGGGGGACCATCAAGGTGTGGCAGAAGGGCTTTCCCGCCTGGCTGGTGGCGACGGAGGTCCCGGCGGTGCGGGCCATCCTTGAGAGCCATCCGCCAGCCCTCGACGCGCACGACGGCCCGCCGCCCCTCGACGACGAGCCGCCACCGCTGTGACGGGCCGCGCCCGCTGTCCGGTGTGAACCTGGACAAGGCCTGCGGCCGACCCGCACGTGTGTGTCGGTGTGTGTCGCCGCCACTGCCAGTGTGCCCCGAACGTGCGGGATGGTCATCGAACAGGCTAGAACCGCAGGCGTGAGAATCCTCCTCGCCGAAGACGACAGCAGCCTCAGAGACACCATCGCCGAGGCGCTGCGCGGGCAGGGCTACGACGTCACCGCCGTGGCCAACGGTGCTGCAGCCATGGAAGCCCTGGCGGGCGATCCATTCGACGGCGCCGTTCTCGACGGCCTGCTGCCGAAGATGACGGGCTTCGACGTCGCCAAGCAGCTCCGCGCCACCAGTCCACGCACGGGCGTGATCTTGTTGAGCGGCGTCTTCAAGAGCAACGCCCAGCAGACGGACCAACTCCAGCAGACGGGCGCCAAGGGCTTCCTGGTGAAGCCGTTTGAACTCTCCCGTCTGTTTGACGCCTTGCGCCCGTTCGCTCCGCCACCGACGTCGACGTCGTCATCGTCATCGTCGGCTCAGGCGGTCGAGCAACAGCCGATCCCCCGCGAAGGCAACCTGCTCGAAACGCCACCCATCTACCTGGGCTGGCGAATTCAGCAGGAACTCCATACCGGCATCATGGAGTTCTTCGGTTCGTCTGAACGGGGCCGAATCTTCGCCTACAAAGGGCGCGCGATTTTCGCCCAACACAGCGATCCCCTGCTGCATGTCGGCGTCGAACTGCTGAAAGACGGCACCATCACGCCCGAACAGTTCAAAGAGAGCGCTGAACTCGCCGTCAAGCGCAGCGTCGGGATCTACGAGGTCCTCAAGGGTGAAGGCCTGGCCACCGAGGCCCAACTCAAGCTGGCGTACAAACTGTTGGTTCCAAGAATCATCGAGCGGCTGTCGACGTTGACGGGGCGCTACCGCTGGAACGCCACCGACGCCTTCACGTCCATTGTGCCGTCGGCGTCGGCGTCCATCGTGGACAGCATGTTCACGGGGGTGGGCAAGGCCGTCGAGAAGGACCTCGAGCCCCACGTCGCCCCACGGCGTCCCCTGCGTCTGGCTCCAGGCGACAACTGGGGCGAGGTCTGCAACATGCTGGTGGCCACCGTCGGCAGCGACTCCCTGACACGCGCCATCAACGGGCGAGCCACCATCGCCCAGCTGCTCGAAGTGTCACCGACGCCCAAGGAGCGCCTGGTGCGGCTGCGCCAGGTGTATCTGTTGATGTCGACGATGGCGGTGCGGGCGTCCCTCGAGCCGATCTCGATGGCCCGGCAGGTCGCCCCATCGGACGACTTCGTGGCGCCTCCCGTCTCCCAACCCCAACCCCCCCAGCCGTCACCAGCGCCAGCGCCCCAACAGAGCCAGAGCCTTGCCTCTTCGGCGCGCTTTGAGCGGGCAGCGTCGACGGCCGCTGCCAACGCCGCCGCCGATGCTGGTGTTGCCTTCAACAGCGCCGACAACGAAGCCCGCGCGAAGGTGGCTGCCAAGTTCGCCGAGCTCGCTGGCAAGGACCATTGGGAGATTCTGGGCGTCGCTCGTGACGCCGACGCCAATGCCCTCAAGAAGGCCTATTTCGCGTTGTCACGGGACTTCCACCCCGACAGCTTTGCCGGCCTCCAGCTGGGCTCGACCCAGCGGCAATTGGAGGATGTGTTCTCCGTCATCCAGGAGGCCTACGCCGTCCTGACGGACCCCGCCAAGCGCGGCGAGTACGACGCCAAGATGAATCTCGAGAAGGGCGGCGGTTCCAGCGACATCGGCGCCATCTTCGCCGCCGAGAGCGACTTCAACCGCGTGAAGAACCTGGTTGAACGCGGTGAGTTGGTCGCGGCGGCCAAGCTCATGCCGAAGATCGTGCAGATCCTCGCGTCGAGTGAAGAGGCCCGTGGCTACAAGCTGTTCCTCGAGTGGTGGAGCGTGAAGAACACCGCCACCGCCGCCGAGGTGATTCGCGAACTGCAAAACCTCCACAAGCTCGCGCCAGCGGCCCACGCATTGGCCGAGTTCCAGGGCTGGATCCACCTTGAGACAGGCAATCTCAAGAACGCCAAGGGCTGCTTCAAGCGGGTGCTGGATGCCGAGCCCCGCAGCGCGGGTGCCGATCGCGGCATGCGAGCGGTGGTGCGCAAACAAGAAGAGACCGACAAGGCCGCGAGTTCTGGCCTCGGCCGCCTGTTCAAACGCTGACGGTCCAGCGGTTGTCGCCGCTGGTGTCGTCGCCGCTGGTCGTCGTCAGCGGGTCAGCCGTTCGCCGCGTGCTCGTCGTCCCTTGACCCGGTTGAGCTGGTCGGGTGTTGCCGCCTTCGTCGACGGACGATCGGCAGTTTCCCAGGCATGCCCGTCGCGCTCAAACAAGGCCCGCAAGAACCGGCCCGTGTGGCTGGTGGGGTGGGCCGCAACCTGTTCAGGCGTGCCCTGGACAACGACGTGGCCGCCGCCCGAGCCCCCTTCGGGGCCCATGTCGATGACCCAATCGGCGGTCTTGATGACGTCGAGGTTGTGCTCAATGACGAGCACCGTGTTCCCCTGGTCTGCAAAGCGGTGCAGCACGCCAAGGAGCTGGTGCACGTCGTGGAAGTGCAGCCCGGTGGTGGGTTCGTCGAGGATGTAGAGGGTCTGCCCCGTGGCCCGCCGGCTCAGTTCTTTGCTGAGCTTGATGCGCTGGGCCTCGCCGCCGGACAGCGTCGTCGCCGACTGCCCGAGCTTGATGTAGCCAAGGCCCACGTCGTGCAACGTCTGCAGCTTGCGGTTGATGGCCGGAACGGCCTTGAAGAAGTCGAGGGCGTCGTCGACCTCCATGTTGAGGATCTCGGAGATGCTCTTGCCTTTGTAGTGGATGGCGAGGGTCTCGGGATTGTAGCGGGCCCCGCGGCAGACTTCGCAGACGACGTAGACGTCGGGCAGGAAGTTCATCTCGATCTTGATGACGCCGTCGCCCTCACAGTGCTCGCACCGGCCGCCAGCGACGTTGAACGAGAAGCGCCCGGGTCCGTAGCCGCGCACCTGGGCATCCTGGGTGGCGGCAAAGAGCTTGCGGATGTCGTCGAAGACCCCGGTGTAGGTGACAGGGTTGCTGCGCGGGGTGCGCCCGATGGGGGTCTGGTCGATGTCGACAACCTTGTCGACGTTCTCGAGGCCCGCGATGGTGTCGTAGGCGAGGGGACGCTCACGGGTGTCGTAGAGCGCCATCGACAACGCCCGCTGCAGGGTGTCGTTGATGAGGGTCGATTTGCCCGAGCCAGACACTCCCGTGATGCAGACGAGCTTGCCGAGGGGAATGCTCAGGTCGACGTCGTGGAGGTTGTTGCCGCGGGCGCCGGCCAGCGTGAGGGACTTGCCCTGACCCACGCGCCGCTCGGGCGGAATGGCGATGAACCGCTTGCGACTCAGATAGTCGCCCGTCAGCGAACCCGGGTGGTTCATGATGTCCGCCGGCGTGCCCTGGGCAACGATTTCGCCACCCTTGTGGCCAGCGCCGGGCCCCATGTCCAACACATGGTCGGCTGCCAGGATGGTGTCTTCGTCGTGTTCAACGACGAGGACGGTGTTTCCCAGGTCCCGCAGGTGCTGGAGGGTCTTCAGCAGCTTTTCGTTGTCGCGCTGGTGCAGGCCGATGGAGGGCTCGTCGAGAACGTAGAGCACGCCCACGAGGGCAGAGCCAATCTGGCTCGCCAGCCGAATGCGCTGGGCCTCGCCGCCGGACAATGAGCCCGTCGAACGGTCGAGGGTCAGGTACTGCAGGCCAACAGCGACGAGGAAGTCGAGGCGGGCGAGGATTTCCTTGAGGATGGCCGCCGAAATCTTGGTGTCGCGGGCGTCGAGCATCAGGCCCGCGAAGTGGTCGCGAGCGTCGGCAATCGAGCGGCCCACCAACTCGTTGAGGGGAATGCCCCCGACCTTGACGAAGCGGGCCTCCTTGCGCAGCCGGGCACCATCGCATTCGCTGCAATGGGTCTTTTCGGTGTAGCGCTCAAGCTCGAAGCGAACGCCCTCCGACGTCGTCTCCTTGAAGCGCCGTTCGAGATTGGGAATCACCCCCTCGAAGGTCTTCTTGAAATTGTATTCGTTGCCGCTGCTCTCGGCGGCGAGCTTGAAGCTGTACTCCTTGTCGGTGCCGTACAGCACGATGTCGCGGACGGCCTTGGGAAGGGTCTTCCACGGCGTCGACAGCTTGAACTTCAGGTCCTTGGCGACGGCCGCCAGCATCTGGATGTAGTAGCTCTGCCACGGGCCCGACCAGGGTTTGACGCAACCGTCGTCGAGGGAGAGCGATGGATCCGGGATGAGCAGGGACTCGGTGAACTTCTGGATTTCGCCGAGACCCGAGCACGCCGCGCACGCCCCCTGGGGGGCGTTGAACGAGAACATCCGTGGCTCAAGCTCGGGATAGCTGATGCCGCAGTCGATGCAGGCGAAGTTGGTGCTGTGGAGGTCTTCGATGTCGCCAGCCTTTTCATGGCGGATGACACTCACCAGACCATCGGCCTTCTTGATGGCGAGTTCGACGGCGTCGGCGACGCGGGCCCGGGCGTCGGCCTTGATGACAACGCGGTCAATGACGACGTCGATGGAATGTTTCTTCTGTTTGTCGAGACCGCCCCAATCCTTCTGGGCCAGGTCCTCGAGCATCAGCACCTCGCCGTCGATGCGGACGCGCGAGAAGCCGTCTTTCATGAGCTCCTTGAGCTCCTTTTTGTACTCGCCCTTCCGGGCCCGCACGATGGGCGACAGGATGGACAACTTGACGCCCTCGCCGAGGGCCATCAGGTCGTCGACGATCTGGGTGGCGGACCGGGAGACGATGGGCTTGCCGCAGCTGTAACAAAACACCTTGCCAACGCGGGCGTAGAGCAGGCGCAGGTAGTCGTAGATCTCGGTGACCGTCGCCACCGTCGAGCGAGGGTTCTTCGACGTTGTCTTTTGCTCAATGGAAATCGCCGGGCTGAGGCCCTCGATGAGCTCCACGTCGGGCTTGTCCTGCATCTGCAGGAACTGGCGGGCATAGCTGGACAGACTCTCGACGTAGCGACGCTGGCCTTCGGCGTAGATGGTGTCGAATGCCAGGCTCGACTTGCCCGAACCAGACAGCCCGGTCAGCACCACCAACTGGTTGCGCGGCAGCGTCACGTCGATGTTCTTGAGGTTGTGGACCTTGGCGCCCTTGACCCGGATGTGCTGCAGCTCGCTCATGCCAAACCTCTACGCAATTGACACGAGGACGCAACAGGCGTTCAGGTGCACGGTCGTCGAGGCGTGAGATGCCGGACGGAGCCGGCCTGATGCGCTCCGGCTCGCTGGTCGCCCGTGTCGGGAGACTGCCTACATGGTCCTCGCTCAGGCGTTCTGGAAGGCGTTCCGAAAGGCGTTCCGAAAAGCGCAGCAGCGCCCTTGTCGTCGAGCGCGGCGTGCTTCCCGACGACTGCAGTGCTGCGAGGACCGGGGCATGTGCAACGACGGCGTGGTTGGTGCATCTTTCTTCCGTCGTTCCGTTCTTCTGCCTTTTTTGAGGTGCCTGATGCTGTCCAAAGACGTCGAGATTGCCATTCGTGTGGCGCTGAACGACGCCCAACGTCGCCACCACGAGTACGCGACCGTTGAGCACCTGACCTTCGCGCTGTTGCATGACGACGAGACGGCCAATGTCCTCAAGCATTGCGGCGCCGATATCGCGGCCCTCAAGAAGAGCTTCGAGCAGTACCTGGCCGACGAGGTCGAGACTGTTGACGAGGACGAAGACACCGAGGTGTCGCCCAGCCGCGGCTTTCAGCGTGTGGTGCAGCGGGCCATCATGCACGTCGCTGGCGCCGGCAAGCCCGAGGTCAAGGGGCACAACCTCCTCGTGGCCATCTACGCCGAAGACGACAGCCATGCGGCCTTCTTGCTGAAGCAGGCGGGTGTCGATCGCCTCGACGTGGTGTCGTACATCAGCCACGGCGTCTCAAAGACCGTCGGCTCCGACGAAAACGCCCCGGGACGCAAAGAAGGCGCCGGCATGGGCGGTGGCGGCGACGACGAAGACGGCGCTGCCGGCGGCGACCCCCTGGAGGCCTTCTGCCTGAACCTCAACGTCGAGGCCAAGGCCGGGCGCCTCGATCCCCTGGTGGGACGCGAGAAGGAGATCCTCCGCACCATCCACGTGCTGTGTCGTCGTCGCAAGAACAACCCGCTCTTTGTCGGTGAAAGCGGCGTCGGCAAGACGGCCCTCGCCGAGGGGCTCGCCCGCAAGATCGTGGCTGGCGACGTCCCCGACGCCCTCAAGGATGCCGAGGTCTACTCCCTCGACATGGGCGCTCTGCTGGCAGGCACCCGCTATCGTGGCGACTTCGAGAACCGCCTCAAAGCGGTGGTGAAGGCCCTGGAGAAGAAGCCCGGCTCGGTGCTGTTCATCGACGAGATCCACACCATCGTCGGCGCCGGCGCCACCTCCGGCGGCTCGATGGATGCGAGCAACCTCCTCAAGCCTGCGCTTCAGAGCGGCAAGCTCCGATGCATGGGCAGCACCACCTACAAGGAGTTCCGCCAGTACTTCGAGAAGGACCGGGCCCTGGCCCGCCGCTTCCAGAAGATCGACGTCGACGAGCCATCCGAGGCCGAATGCATCGAGATCTTGCAGGGCCTGAAGAAGCAGTACGAGGACTTCCACGGCGTCGTCTACGAAGACGCGGCCCTGGAGGCGGCCGTCAAGCTGTCGGCCAAGCACCTCCACGACCGCAAGCTGCCCGACAAGGCCTTCGACCTCATCGACGAAGCCGCCGCCGGCCTCAAGCTCGTGAAGCGCAAGGAGGGGGACCCGGTCCCCACCGTCACCGAGAAGCACATCGAAGAGACCGTGGCCCGCATGGCCCAGATCCCGCCGAAGCAGGTCTCCGTCGACGACAAACAGGCCCTGAAGGACCTCGAGATTGACCTCAAGAAGGTGGTCTTTGGGCAAGACGGCGCCATCGAACAGGTGGCCACCGCCATCAAGATGTCGCGAGCCGGGTTGCGTGAGCCCGAGAAGCCCATCGGCTGCTTCTTGTTCACGGGGCCCACCGGCGTCGGCAAGACCGAGGTGGCCAAGCAGCTCGCCAAAACGCTGGGGGTGGGCTTCCTGCGCATCGACATGTCGGAATACATGGAGCGTCACGCCGTCAGCCGCCTCATCGGCGCGCCCCCCGGCTACGTGGGCTTCGACAACGGCGGCATCCTCACCGAGGCCATCAACAAGACGCCCCACACGGTGTTGCTCCTCGACGAAATCGAGAAGGCCCACCCCGACATCTTCAACATCCTGTTGCAGGTGATGGACCACGGCAAGCTCACCGACAACAACGGCAAGCCGGCCGATTTCCGCCACGTCGTGCTCATCATGACGAGCAACGTGGGCGCTCGCGACCTCGCCCGCAGCCGCATCGGCTTCGGCGACAGCGTCAACGTCGGCGCCGACGACGTCGCCTACAAGAACCTCTTTGCCCCCGAGTTCCGCAATCGTCTCGATGCCCGGGTGTCATTCGATTCCCTCAAGCCCGAGGCCATGGAGAAAATCGTCGCCAAGTTCATCCGCGAATTGGCGGCCCAGCTGGCGGACCGGAAGATCACCCTCGACATCACCGAGACCGCCAAGCATTGGCTCGGCGACAAGGGCTACGACAAGGTCCTCGGCGCTCGTCCCTTGCAGCGGGTCATCCGCGACGAGGTCAAACGGCCCCTCACGGAAGAGATTCTGTTTGGCGCCCTCGAAAACGGCGGCCACGCCGTCATCGACCTCGATGCCGACGCCCCCCTGCGTTACGAGGCTGAAGCCGGCGATGGTCCAAAGAAGGGGCGCCTGCTGTTCCGCTTCGATGCGACCAAGGCCATCGAGAAGGCGATGTCGTCGACGCCAGCCTGATCCCGGGTCCGGATGTTCTTGCCGACTGCGTCGGCGACGTCATCCGGCCACGGGATATCGTGTGCCCTCGCGGGCGGAGTTCTTCCGCTGCGCTTCGCTCGCCATGAAGCCAACAAGCCATCCGAAACGATGTCCTATGGTCCCAGCACCAAGCGGCGAAGGTGGCTCCCGAGGGTGGGCCGCAACCGATGGGCGCGGGCACGTGCCTTGGCGCGGTGGAGGGCTGCCAGGAAGCGTTGGTCGGCTTCGTCTCCCGCCCGCCAGGGTTCCGCATCGACCCGACGAAGAAGGCCAAGCAGCGACGGGTGGACGCCCCGCTGCCTGCTTTCTTCCCGCACGACGCCAAGGGTCAGCGGCACGACGACCAACGACGCCAGAAACGCGATGGCGACGACCACGGCCGAAGCCATCGCGGCTTCCTCAACCGGACCGCCGATGACGGCCACGCCGGTGCAACTGGCGGGTGCACCGACGATGACGACCTTGAGCGGGAAGTGAAGGCGTCGCTCCCATTGGAGCCTGGCCCGCCTCAGTTCCAACGCTGTGGCGTCGTCGAGGTCGTCGAGGTGATGGACCAGCCCGTCGCCACCCAGGACGGCCAGGGGGGCGGCGGCGCTGGTGGGGCCGAGCGGTTGAGGTTCAGGTTCGGGCGTTGGCATCGACAAGCGTGAAGTTGAAGCCACGACCACCGACAGCTTCGAGGAAGCGGCGGTATTCGGCCGGCGGCATCGTCTGACACCCGATCGAGCGCGGCGACGTCGGTGTTCCCGGGTGGAACAGGATTTCGGTCATCGTGTCGCGGCGGGCGATCTCGCTGTCTTGCATGCGGCCGTCGGCGTTTCGGTCCCGGATGCCCGGAATGCTGCCCGAACCGTCCAGGGTCTTCACGTGAAACGACGCCAACCCGCCGTCTTTGCCTCGGACCCCGTTGGGCACGACGTTGAAGTTCCCCGTGCGAATGAGCCCGACGTGGTCAACCAACGAGGTCGTCTTCTGGCCGGCGTGGGTCGCCCCGGTCAGTTCGGTGACCCGGCCGCTCTTGTCGAGGACAACGAACGTGTCGTCATAGGAGCGCCCATTGGAGGTCTCATGACGGTTTCCGCTTTTGTCCATGCCGCGGACGCCGAGGACGACGGGCTTGTCGCTCGTCAGGGGGTCTTGGCCGCCGTTGGCCATGACGATGTTGCGGTAGTGGTCGAACTTCTGGCGTTCGCTGGCGCCGGCGGGGGCGACAGTGGCTGTGGTCGACCCGGTCGGAGCCCCGCTCTGACGACGACCCGCATCAATCTCGGCCCGGCGCTGGAAGTCGGCGCCCGTCATGCCCGGGACCCGATCCTGGGCCGACGGCGTCAGTCCGGCTTCGGGGCCCGCCCGGCGGTCGACACCGGCCCCCGAGGTGCGGAGTTCGCGCATCGTCTCGGGCCCGATGATGCCGTCGACGGCGATGCCACGGCTGCGCTGAAACGCCATCACCGCGTTCTTGGTCTGGGGGCCGAAGTCGCCGTCCACAGCGACTTGCTGGCCGTGGGCCTGGAGCAGCTGCTGGGCTTCGCGAACGCTCTGCCCATCCTGCCCGGCCGAGACCGGCCGACCGCTCTCGATCTGCTGCTGGAGGCGCGTCGACGTGGGGAGCTGGTTCTGGCGCAGGGTTGTGACGGGCATGTCGACCTCTTGGGGAAAGCTATCGGCAGCGGCTGCGTCGTCGTCCCTCGGTCAATCGTCCGACCTGGCGTCAGGGACTTCTTGGCGCTGGTGGCCCGTCATCCTATCTGTGGGCCATGGCTTTCCGCATCTCGTGTCGCCACCAGGCCCCATCTCTGCTGCACGCCGCCCTCTGCGGCGCCGTCTCCCTGACGCCAGCCTGCTTCGATTTGGAGCGCGCCAGCGGCTTTGGCGAGGGCGAGATCCGCCTGGCGGTGGTCGACGCCACCGGTGCCCCCGTGGTCGGCGCCCGCGTCGCCATCGAAGGCGCCCGCCAGGCCGCGGTGACGAACGATGCCGGTTTGGCGGTCGTCGGTGGCCTTGTCGTCGGCGACTACGCCGTCCGGGTCCTGGTGGACGACGACGGCGATGGCATCCCTGAAGCCGGTGCCGTTCGCGGGGAGGCATCCATTCGCCTGGCGCCCCTGCGCGGCGTCGAACGCCTGACGACGTTTGAGTTGCCGACGACCACGCTCGTCGCCACTGGCAGCGTCGCTGGCACCGTCACCGGCTGCGGCGTCGGCGAAATCTGTCGGGTGGTGGCGTTCCGGCACATCACCCTTGGCACGGCTGGTGGTCGCAGCCGCGAGGTGGCCCTGCCCATCGAGGGCAACGCCGGCGTCGACGTCGACGGCAGCTGGCGCATCGACGGCTTGCTGCCCGGCACCGTCACGGTGGTGGCCACCGCGTATACGAAGTCAGTGGCCACCCAGCCCCTGCAGCAGCTCATTGCCGCCAGCCGGCCCCTGCGCTTTGCCGTCAGCGACGTCGAGGTCGGGGCCAACGGCGTCGCCCTCGTCGTCGACACCGACGTACCCGCCAGCGTGACCGCGACCCTGGAGGTTGCGGCGGGCCCTGACGACCTCGAGCGCCTGCAGGGCGACGTTGACTACCTGGTGCCGGGGACAGGCACCGACGTGAGCCCCGGGCTACGCGGCGCCTTTGCCGGGCTGTCGGTGGCTGTCCCCACCGTCGAGATCGACATCCCGGTCTCGGTGTTCGACCTGAGCGCCCAGGCCGACGGCGTCGTCGGCCAACTGGCGGCGGTGGCCGGTGTCCCCGGCATCGGCACGTTGCTGCCCGTCGTGTTGGGGCTGCCCGCCGTTGACGACACCGGCTGCGTCGACGTCGACGAAGACTGCCTGTGCGACATTGTGGACCCCTTTCCGGGGTGCGCCAGCAACGATCCCGTCGAGTGCACGCCGGCAGCGCCCATCGTCTGCGAGTGACGTCTTGCCGGCCGTGGCTGTTCCGGTCCCTCTGTCAGGGCGCGGGGACCGTCGTCGGCGCAGCTTCGGCGGCGTTCTTGGCCTTGGCCTCGTCCATCATCTCCTGCAGTGACTTGACGCGGCCGGGCGCAGGCGGTGCGGCAGGCGCCTGAGCACCGTCGTCAGCGCCACTGGCAGCAGCGTCACCAGCCCGGGCCTTGGCTTTGGCCTCGTCCATCATCTCCTGCAGGGACTTCACCTTCGGCGTGCCAGCATCGACGGGATCCCCGACGTTGCTGCCGGCGTTGCCGCCAGCGGTGTCCCGCATGAGTTCGTCCAGGCTCTTGACCTTCGGCGGTGTCACCGACGGCGTTCCGTCAGGTGTCGGCGACGTCGTCGATGTGGGGGCGGGCTTGCTGTGGATGTACTCCACCAGCCCCAAAGACAGCGACGGCACCCAGGTGACGATGACGAGGGCCACCATCATGATGGCCAGGGTGGGCAGCACCGAGCGAATCACCCAACCGAGGCTCTTCTTGAACAACGTCGACGACACAAAGAGGTTCAGGCCCACCGGGGGCGTCAGGTAGCCGATCTCCAGATTGACGATGAAGATGATGCCCATGTGCACGGGGTGGACGCCGACGGCGGAGGCCATGGGGGCCAGCATCGGGGCCAGAATCAAGATGGCGCTCATGATGTCCATGAAGCAGCCCACGATGAGCAGGATGATGTTGACGAGGACCAGAAAGCCCGTGCGCGACAGCTTCTGTTCCTTGAGCCACTCCACCATGGCGTCGGGGATCTGCTCGATCACCAGGAAGTAGTTGAGGGTGATGGCGAGGGCGATGATGACGAGCAGCGAGCCCATCACCACCATCGACTGCTCGGCGACACCCAGCAGCTTCTTGCCGTCGAGCTCCTTGTGGATGAACAGCTCGACGATCAGGGCATAGATGACGCTGACGGCGGCGGCCTCCGTCGCCGTAAACACGCCGCCGTAGATGCCGCCCAGGATGATGACCGGCAGCAGCAGGGACCACAGACCGCGGGCCACCTCTGAACGCCAGAAGGCGAAGTTGAAGGGCGTGCGCGGGATGCCCTCCTTGATGCCAACGCCGATGGAGTAGATGGCCAACAAGGCGCCGATGAACAGGCCCGGCACCACGCCGGCCAGGAAGAGGTCGGTGGGGTCCACCGGCGTCGTCGACGACACCATGATCGAATAGACGATCATGGGGATCGACGGCGGAATCAGGATGCCGAGGGAGCCCGCCGTGGTGAGCAGGCCCACCGAGAAGCGCTCGGGGTACTTCGCCTTGGCCAGAGCGGGCACCATGATGCTGCCGATGGCGACGACGGTGACCGGCGAACTGCCCGAGATGGCGGCGAAGAAGACGCAGCCGGCGACGGCGGAGACCGCCAGGCCGCCGGGCATCCAGGAGAATGTCGCCTTCATGACGTTGACCAGCCGCCGGGCGAGGGAGCCCTGGGTCATGATTTCGCCGGCGACGACGAAGAAGGGGATGGCCAGCAGGACTTCCTTCGACGCCAGTTCCATGACCTTGCGGATGACGACGGTGAGGTCGTCCAGGGTGCCAAGGCCCGAGACCTGGGCCAGCAGCAACGTCCCGAGGGACCCCATCAGCACGAAGAGGGGCTGGCCCGTCAGCAGTGCGGCAGCGATGGTGCCGACGACGAGGAATGAGACCTTGCCCGTGAGAAAGAACACGGCGCCGAGGATGGCGAGCCAGACGATGGCCCCCACCTTGCGCTGCCGGTAGGCGGCGATGGCGAGGATGACGTCGATGATGAACAGACCAATGGTGAGTGCGCTCATGACGCCGCTCCTTGTTCCGCAGCAACCACGGCGGCCAGCTTCTCGACCTCTTCCAGGTCGACGCTGTGGGCGTCGGCGGTGGACGGGGGACCATGGCGGAGGTCGTGGACGGCGTTCTTGCAGAAGCGAAACGCCATGACGCCAAAGGTGAGCGGGATCGAGAGCGTGGCCACCCACATCGGAATCGGCAGGGCCGGGTAGACGCCAACGCCCTCGCCTGCCGACCACTCCTGGATTTCGCCGCTCAGTTGCAGCACGCCGAGCACGACGACACCGGTACAAAACAGGCCCGAGGCCAGGCCCGAGACACACGCAAAGCGGCGGCGGTCGGCGCCTTCGAGTTTCTTGATGACGGGGTCGAGCATGATGTGCCGTCGCTGGCGGGTGGCCAGGGATGCGCCGAGCATGCCCGCCCACAACATGAAGCCCAGGGCGAACTTCTGGGCCCCGGGCACGCTGGAGGGAAACACCAGCAAGACGACCTGGACGAAGGCACCGGCAGCGAAGAAGGCCAGGGCGCCGCTGCCGACGCTGCCGGCCACCGCGGGCGGGCCGGCACCATTGCGGTCCGTGACGACGGTGCGGGCGGTGTGGGCGGCAAAGACAAACAGGCAGAGGCCGACCACCGCGAACAGGACCGTGCCGGCGTTGTTGGCCGCCGAGCGGCCAGCGTCGTCGAGGGGGCCGGCAATGGCGTCCACCACCGCGGCGGTCAGGGCCTCGGTACGCCCAACCGGTCGCGAGAAGGTGCGCTGGGTGACGTCGATGCCCACGAGCAGGGTCATCATGCCCAGGGCCACGAGCAGCAACAGGCGCTCGAACCGGGCGATGACGTCGTCAATCTGCTGCAACACAATGACCTCGCAGGTGGACCGGGACCGGGGACAGGGGGAACACGCGCCAAGCGTGGACTGCTTGGTGGCGACGACGAGCCGAGGTCCGCCGTCGGCGCACACCGGGAAGTCATCGGCGCCTGCCGATGAACGAGCAGAGAACGCACCGAGACGCGCGCAGCGCCTGTGGGTGAACTCAGCCCTTCTTGAAAGCAGCCTTGGCAGCGAGGATGGCGTCGAGCATGTCCTTGTTCGCCTTGCTCTTCTTGGAGAACGTCGCCCACACAGGCTTGGCCGTTGACGCAAAGACAGCAGATTCAGCGGGGGTCAGCGTGCAGACCATCTTGCCGGCGGCCTTCAAGTTCTCGAGGAGGGGGGCATTGAGCTGGCGCACCAGCTTGAAGCCCAGGGCCTCCTCGTCACGCTTCATCAGGACGGCCTTCAGCTCCGGCGTGAGTCCGTCGAACCACTTCTTGGAGAAGACGAGGACGGCTGGCTGGTAGATGTGCTTGGTGTAGCTGAAGGAATCGATGCCCGAGTACCAGCTGGTGGAGAACGAGAAGAGGGGCGTGTTGGAGTAGCCGTCGACAGTGCCCGTCTGCAGGGCGGCCAGCACTTCGGGGACGGCGATCTCGACGGGGGAGGCGCCAAAGGCCTTATAGGTGTCGAGGTGGATGGCCGATTCCTGGGAGCGCATCTTGAGACCCTTGAGGTCGGCGGGGCTCTTGATGCAGGTGTTGCTGCCGTCGGCCCGCTTCTTCACGCCGTAGCCGTGCCAGCCGTTTTCCGCCCACATGCCCATGACAAAGCCGCTCTTCTCGAGGATCTTGCTGACCTTCTCGCGGGTGGCCTCGAGGACGTAGTCGGCCTCTTCGTCGGACTCGAAGATGAATGGCAGTTCGTAGGCGCCAAGCTCGGGGGCGTGTGATGAAGCGATGGCGCCAATGGAGCCGCCGAACATCTGCAGCGTCCCCTTCTTGGTGTCGTCGATCATCTCCCGTTCGCCGCCCAGCTTGCCGGACAAGAAGGCCTTGGTCTTGATCTGGCCCTTCCCCTCGGCATCGATGCGGGTGCGGACGCCGTCGAGCCACTCGGCCCAGGGCGTGCCTTCAGGGGCCACCGAACCGGCCTTCATGACGATGGGGTCGGCGTTGGCGGGAAGGGCAATCGCGAGAACAACGGCGAGAACACTGAGTCGCTTCTGCATACGTGGCTCCTGGGGAAGTTCTGATGCTTCTTTGGCTGGCGCCAAAGAAGTTCTGATGCTTCTTCGGCTGGCGCCGAAGAAGTTCTGATGCTTCTTTGGCTGGCGCCAAAGAAGTTTTGATGCTTCTTTGGCTGGCGCCAAAGAAGTTTGGTGCCGCTTCGGCCGGCGCCGAAAAGGGACGGTCTGGGCCGGAGCGCAGACCATGGACGTCGGCTCGGACAGATGGATTCGCTACTGACGAATGAACGGCTTCGATGCCTGGTCGCTGCCGCCGGAGAATCCGGCTTCTTTGTGTGGGGGTTTGCCTGAAATCACTGAGAATTCAGCTGGTTGGCTCGGCTTTGCCCCCTGGGGGCGTGGACGGCCGACGTGCCGCATTCTGGTGGCGCCTCAGCAACGCCGAACACGACTGCTGCGCGCGCAGCGTTCTGTGTCTGGAGGATGCTGCCGACGGCGTCGGCAGGATGCTGCCGATGGCATCGGCAGCATCGTCCAGAGACGTGTGCTCAGAAGAGTTCGTCGATCTTGGCCAGCAGCTTCTTGGCCTTGCGCTGTTCGAGTTCGTTCTCCGGGGCGATGTCTGGGTCGACGGCGGCGTCGGCGGCAATGACCTCGTCGAGCAATTGCTTGAAGAGCTTCTTGCCATCGGGCTGACCGTCTCCGTCCTCGTCCTTCTGCATCTTTGGGCAGTAGAGGTCGGCAAACAGGACCTTGGTGCCGAAGTAGTTCGGGGCGAGGGCGATGGCCTTTTCGAAGTTGCTCTTGGAGCGGCCCAGATCGCCGCCGGCGATGCCCGAGGCCACGGCTTCGTAGCTGCCGAAGTAGCGCCATGGAGCGGCGTAGAAGAACGCCTCGTCGAGGGCCTTCACGTGGGTCATCGTCGCGAACAGGTCGTCCTTGTACTTGAGGCGCGTGACGAGCCCCTTGCCGGCGGCCCATTTCCCGAGGTTGGTCGCGTACCAGTACATGGCGGGAACGGCGTCCTTTGACGCGAGCCGGATGGCCTCGGCGTGGGGCTTGCCCGCCACCTTGGCCGCTGCGTACTCGGGCGCCGAGAGCTTGAGGGCTTCGTTGGCCCAGTCGAGACCGAGTTGGTACTCGGCGTCGCGAGCGTCGACCTTGTCGGCGAGGGCGTAGTGCCCGTCACCAAGCAGATAGTGGCCGCGAGCGAGTTTGTTGGCGAGGTCCGCGCTGGGGGAGAGCTTGATGGCCTGCTCCCACTTCGCGAGGGCCATCTTGAGCTTCTCTTCGTCGATTCGTTCGGCCCACAGAGCATCGGCTTCGCTGACGAGGGTGGCCGCTGTGGCGGCCTCGGACTCCGATGCCGTCGCCTCGAGCTTGGTGTTCAGCTTCTCGTCATACGTCGTGGCGCATCCACCCATGGACATGACGGCCCCGACAACTCCCGACACAACCAATCGACGCATGCGGCTCCTCCGGTAACTCGAAACTGGAAGGCTCATAACGCGAACGCCCCCGGCGACAAAGCACCCCGGGGGGCGAGGCCTCACATGCAGATCCCTGCATGATGCGTCGCGTCGCCCTTGACAAATGGTGACTGTGTGGTCACTGTTGATCTGTTGACGATCTTCCGTCGACGGCGAGCAGGAGTTCCAGATGATCGGCATTCCCCTTGGCATCGTGTACGCAAACGCCTTTGAGTGGGTCATCCACAAGCACCTGCTTCATGGCCTCGGGCGCAACAAGAAGTCCTTCTGGGCCTTCCACTGGCACGAGCATCACAAGAAGGCCCGCAAGCACGACATGCACGACGACCAGTACGCGGGTCGCAACGTCTTTGTGGCCATCCTCAAGGGCGACCAGACGGCCAAGACGAAGGAGGCCGTCGGGCTCATCGCGGCGTCGGCCCTGCACCTGCCCCTGTTGCCGATTGCGCCGTTTTTCACGGTGACGGTGTGGGCCTGCGCCGCCAACTACTACCGGGTGCACCGCCGCTCCCACCTCGACCCCGTGTGGGCCGAAGAGCATGTGCCCTGGCACGTCGACCATCACATGGGGAAGAACCAGGACGCCAATTGGTGCGTCACCTGGCCCCTGACCGATTGGATCATGGGCACCCGCGAGAAGTACGTCGGCACGCCGGCCTGGCTCGAAGCGAAGGCGCGTGCGGCGCGGGAGGCTTCGAAGGTTCACGGCCAGCCGTCGTCCTCGTCCTCGTCGTCGGCAGCGTCGGAGATGGAGGCGTCGACGCCATCGGAGCCGCCGTCGTCGGCGTCGTCGTCGGCACTGGCCGCCTGACTTGAGGGTTGCCGTCGACGCTGCCAGGGTCCCCTGGTGACTGTGGTCGATGTGCTTGTCTTGGTGTCGGGAAGCTTCGGCATGGGGGTCCTTGGGGGCCTCCTCGGCGTGGGTGGCGGCGTCTTCCTGGTGCCATTCCTGGTCTTCGCCGCTGGCTTGTCCGCCAAGGCCGCGGTGGCCGTCAGCTTGTGTTGCGTCATCGGCACCAGCGCTGCGGCGTCGGCGGTCGGTGGCCGAAACGGTTTGGCGCGCCTCGACATCTCCCTGGCCATCGAGCCCGCCCTGGTTGTCGGCGCTGTCCTGGCCAGTGCCCTGGTTGGCAGGGTCAGCGACGGGGCCGTCATGGTTGGCTTCGCCGCCCTGATGGCCTTCATCGTCGTGCTCATGGTCGTTCGTCGACGGCGACAGCCCGTCGATGGGGCCTCGGCGCCATTGTCGACGGTCCGGATGATCGCCCTGTCGGTGGCGGCGTTTTGGTCCGGTGCGGCCAGCGGCTTCTTCGGCGTTGGCGGCGGGGTTCTGGTGGTGCCGGCCCTGGTCATGATCGGTCGACTGCCATTGAAGTCGGCGGCGGCGACGTCGTCGTTGTGCCTGATGACGAGTGCCGCCTGCGGCGGCATGGTGCATTGGTCGAGCGGCATCCTCGAGCCAGACGTGGTGGCCGCAGCCCTCGTCGGCGTGTTGCCCGGCGGATTCCTGGGGGCCCGACTGCAGCGACGGGTGAAAGACAGCATTCTCGAGAAGGTCTTTGTGGCGCTGGCGGCAACGGTCATCGCCTTGTCGCTGTACCAGGGGCTGAGCCCATGACGGCACCCGTGGGGTCGCAGATGACGAATGATGGTGGTGCCCACGTCACGGGGCGGGTGACCACCGTCGCCGCGGCCGTCGCCATGGTCGCCGTCGTCGTCATGGCCGCGGGCAGCCTGATGGGGCACCCCGTCGTTGGCACCGCCGGTCTGGCAGTGCTGTTCGCGGTGCCGCTGGCCCGCAACCTCGCGGTGCTGGTCCTTGGCCGGGGGCGCGACCGGGTCCTTGCCCTCGTCGGCGTCTGCCTCATTGTCGTGGTTGGTGTGGCTACGTTCCGTCACGGGGGCATCACATCGACCCTTGACCGACCTTCACCCGCCCTGCCAACGTCGTCTCCATGACCGATTCAGGCGCCCCGGCACCTCAGACGACGCCGCCGGCGCCGGCCCCATCGGGGTCGCCGCCGCCGCCGGCACCGTCGCCGGCGCCCTGGCGCTTCTTTGTCAACGTCATCACCGTCATCGGGCGCGGTCCCCTGGCCTTCGTGCAGGAGTCCGGCCAGCTGGCGATGTTCTTTCTGTCGACCCTGTACTGGCTGCCCCGTCGACCGTTCCGCTGGTCCCAGCTCTTCCGCCACCTGCGCGATGTGGGGTTCGGGTCCTTGTTCATCGTGGTGCTGACGGGCTTCTTCACGGGCCTCGTGTTCGGCTTCCAGACCCTGCAAGGCTTTCGTCGCTTCGGCGCTGAGGCCCTGGTGGGTCCAGCGACCCTGCTGACGTTGTCACGGGAGCTCGGGCCCGTGCTCACCGGCTTGATGGTGGCTGGTCGCAGTGGCTCGGGCATGGCGACGGAACTCGGCACCATGCGGGTCACGGAGCAAATCGACGCCATGTCGACCCTCGCCGTGGAGCCCATGCAGTACCTGGTGGTGCCGCGCTTCATCGCCGCCACGCTGATGATGCCCCTGCTGACGGCGATCTTCACGGGCTGCGGCTTCTACGGCTGCTACTTGATTGGCGTCGGTCGCGAAGGCGTCGACCCCGGCGTGTTCTTCTACGAAACGTGGCAGGCCGCCGACCCCGACGACTTCTATGAAGGGTGGATCAAGGCGGCGTTCTTCGGCGCCCAGATTTCCATCATCGCCTCCTACCAGGGCTTCCACGCCAGCGGCGGCGCTCGCGGTGTCGGCGAGGCCGCCACCCGCGCGGTGGTGTTGTCCTCGGTGTCGATTCTCGTGGGCACCTACCTGCTCGCCGAAATCCTCGACCCGCTGATCCACGGCTACATCTGGTTCGACGCGATGCCCAAATGACCACCAGCCCCCGAGCATCCGATGACTGAAGGCATGGTCCGCCCCGAGAGCACCGCGGTGACGACGTCGGCTGCCGAGCGTCCGTCGCGACCGATGGTCGAGGTTCAGGGGTTGCGCAAGCGCTTCGGCACCCGCGAGGTGCTCAAGGGCATCGACCTCGTCGTCGCCCGTGGCTCAATCCTGGTGATTCTGGGTGGGTCGGGCATGGGCAAGAGCGTGCTCATGAAGCACCTCATCGGCCTGCTGCAGCCCGACGAAGGCGCCATCCTCATCGACGGCGAAGACATCAGCCGCTTGCCCCCCATCCAACTCAAACGGGTCCGCCGCAAGTTCGGGATGGTCTTTCAAAACGGGGCGCTGTTCGACTCGATGACGAACTACGACAACGTGGCTTTCCCCCTGCGCGAGCACCGCAAAGACCTCAAGGGCAAGGCCCTCGACGAGAAGGTCCGCCACCTCTTCGAGATTTTTTCCCTGGACCCCGACGTGCAGGGGCCGCGCTTTCCGTCGGAGATTTCCGGGGGACAACGCAAGCGCGTGGCCCTCGCCCGGGCGGTGGCCCTCGACCCCGAGATCGTCTTGTACGACGAGCCCACCACGGGCCTCGACCCCATCACCACCGACCAGGTCGACGAGATGATTCTCGACGCCAAGCGGCACCTGGGCATCACCAGCATTGTCATCAGCCACGACATCGCCAGCGCGTTCAAGATCGCCGACGACATCATCTTCATCTACGACGGCGAAATCGTGGCCCAGGGGCTCAAGGCCGAAATGCTCGGCAGCAAGCACCCGTTTGTGCGCGAGTTCTTCGCCACCTGGGCCAGCAAGAATCTTTGACGACACGGTCCTGATGCTTCTTCGGCTGGCGCCGAAGAAGTTCTGATGCTTCTTCGGCTGGCGCCGAAGAAGTTCTGATGCTTCTTCGGCTGGCGCCGAAGAAGTTCTGATGCTTCTTCGGCTGGCGCCGAAGAAGTGCGGCCAAGTTCCCCTGTCAGATCAAGCTATTGCACGGTTTGTTTGGCCGCCGCCGGTGCCCGCCATTGGGCCGCACCGTGGGCCAGGGGCGTCTGGGTGCCCGACGGAACCAGGCCCGTCACGCCCGTCCGGCTGACAACCACCGAGGGCCGGAAATAGAAGCTCAACGCCGGCAGCTCCTGCATGAAGAGGGTCTGCACCTTCCCGAGGTTCCGCACCCGCACGACGTCGTCGACGGTGGCGTCGGCTTCCTTCAAGAGCCTGGTGACCTCGTCGTTGCGCCAGCCGGGGAGGTTCAGGCCCGCGAAGCCGTTGTCGGCGGACGGAATCCGGTCCGCCCGCCACAAGCTGCCGCCGGTGCTGTCAGCGTCGACGGTCCAGGCGTAGAAGCTCAGGTGGGGCAGGCGGCGCTTCTTGGCGCCCTCGGCGAAGAAGACCTTGAACGGTCGAAGGTCCAGGGCGACGTCGACGCCCACCTGGCGCAGGCTGTCTTGCACGAGGGCCAGCAGTCGTTCGGTGTCACGCTGCCCTGAGGCCGACGCCAGCTGCAGCTGCAACGGCGTGCCCGTCGGACCCACGCGCATCGTGCCAGGCGCGGGCCGCTTGAAACCTGCTTCGTCGAGGAGCTTTTCAGCGGCGGTGGGGTCGAGCGGCAGCCGGGGCAGCGTCATTCGTGCCGGATGGTGGCGGGGCAGGAAGCCTTCGTCGATGTCGTAGGCGTCGCCGGCGACGGCGCGGACGATGGCCTCCCGGTCGATGGCCATGGCGATGGCCCGCCGCACCCTGAGGTCGGCCAGGACCGGGTTGTCGAGGTTGAAGTCGAGGTGGACCCAGGTGGTGCCCGGGGCGCGGGACAACGTGAAGCGCCCGGGATGGTCCTGAACGAGGCGCACCGCTTCGGTGGGCGACAGCCCCGCCTGGGGAAAGGTGGCGTCGAGGTCGCCAGCCAGCAGTGCCGACGTCAGCGACTCCGTCGACGCCATGAACCGCACCAGCACCTCATCGACGGACAGCGGGACATCGCTCCGACGACGAAAGAGCAGATGGGCGCCAGGGACATCGTCGACGAGGACGAACGGCCCGTTGCCCACGGGGCGGCGCAGAAAGCCCGTCGCTGCCAGGTTGCGTGGGGTGCCGGTGTCGTCGAGCACGAGGTGGGCGGGCAAGACCCGGTGAACGCGCGGTGCCGCGAAGTGTGCCTGGGGCGTGCGCCACACCACCTTGAAATGGTGGGCGTCGACGACGTCGATGGACTCGATGTTGCGGGCCTGCTCCCGGCCGGTGGTGATGGGCTGGGTCTGGTCGAGGGCGACCTTCCAGCCGGCCACGACGTCGGCGCTCGTCACGGGCGTGCCGTCGCTCCAGCGGGCGTCGGTTCGCAAGGACCAGGTCACCACCAGTCGGCCAGCGCCATCGATGGCGGCCCCGCGATTGCCCAACGAGGGAACACCATCGGCGAGATCCCCAACGGGGCCCGCGGCGTCGACGGCCACCAATTCGCGAAACAGCAGCCCACCCACCTCGCTGTCGGCGGCGCTGCCGCCAAAGAGGGGCACGAGGGTGCTGGGCTCCGCCGTGATGCCGAAGCGGAGCCGGACGGGGGATGCGGGTTCGGCGCCGACGACGGTGGGCGTGCGGGGGCACGCGCCAAGCAGCGCGCCGACGACAGCGATGACGGCGACGACAGCGACGCCGGCTTTCACGCCGACCTGGCCGCGAGCAGGGAGGCTGTGCCTCCTCAGAACGCGTCTCCGTTGTAGTTGGCGCCGCGGTCGCCACCGGCCACGATGCGCACGGGTTGCTGGGAACGGGTCCACGACGCCGACACGGGGGTGCGGAGGTCGTCGTAGCGGTCGGCGGCGACCACCCGCTCGTTGGTCTTGATGGTGCGGATGTAGGACAGCACGCCGTCGGCCACGAGCCAACGCTCCTGAATGGAGACAATCGGGCCTGGTTTGTCGACGCTGACGGGCAGGGCATCGACCCCGAAACCCGGGGGCAGGCTGACGTCGACGCGGATGGTGACCGTGCTCCGGGCGCCAAAGAACACGGGTGATTTGCGCCCTTCGCGCCACAGGAAGGCCAGCGAACGACCGACGACGTCGTCCATGATGATGGTGTTGTTGGTGCGCAAGGGTGTCAGCCGTGCTTGCAGGGTCATGGCTTCATCGCGGCCCCGGTCGTCCGTGCTGCGGGTGGCCAGCCGAAAAACATCGCCGATGCCCATCCCCCGTCGTGGTCGGGGATCACCAGCGGTCTCGCCAAAGAGCATCGTCGTCAGGGCTGCGGCCTGGTGTTGTTCTTCGAGTTCCACGACCCGCTTGGCCCGCGCGGCCTCGACGCCGCGAAAGGTGCCCCGCAATTGACCGCCCAGCACGCCGTCGGGGGCCACCTTCAACTCGTAGCGGACGTCGGCGGTGTTGTCCTCGGGAGGGTCCTCCGGCAGCGTCACCAACTCGCCCCCGTCGGGGGTGACGAGGATGCCGACGGCCCCTTGCAGGACGGCGGGCAGCTTGCCCGTCGGCAGACCGGGTGTGGCGGGATCGATGTAGGCGAAGGCGCCCCCCGTCGGAATCGCCACGACGACGTGGTTGAACGGGGCGGGGCTCGGCAAATCCGGCACGCTGGCAAAACTGCCTTCGCGCGACACCAACAACGGCAGTCCATCGATGCCAGCGGCGCGCAGCAGGGCGATGGTCAGGCTGGCCTGATCCTTGGCGTCGCCGACCTTGAAACGAACGACGTCACCGGGGGTGCGGGGGCGCAGGGCGGCGAGGTTGATGAAGGTGGGGGCATCTTCGATCTCATCCTGCACGTACCGCTGGATTTGACGGACCTTGTCGGTCTTGCCGCCCTTGAGGCCCTTGGTGAGGCGCTTGATTTCGGCGGCGGAGCTCTCGTCCTCCACCTGGCCACGGGTCAGTTCCCGGTACCAGGCGGCGACGTCGTCAATGGAGCGGAAGGCATCGGCCCCCGAGCGCAGCACGGCGTGGACCTGGGTGGCGAGGGCTTCGGGAGAGGCGCCTTCACCCTCGGGGAAGACCGCCGGGGTCCGCTCGAAAACCCAGGCGAAGCGGGTGCCGCTCGTGAGGGGGGCGGCCAGGGGCTCGGTCTCTGTCAGCAGCCGCAGCGTCGTCGGAATGCGGGTGGGCTTGTTGTTGGTGATGCGCCCGTTGCGGGTGACCCGCAGGTCGAGGTCGAGATTGCGTTGGACGTCGAAGACGACTTCGCCCCGCACAAAGGGCAGGTCGCCACCGACGGTCACGGGCGGCAGCCAGCGGGGGTCGCGCACCCGCGACAGCACCGTGTACTCAAAGATGTCGCCGACCTCGACGTCGGGGAGCTTGGCGAGCTTGAAGCCCGGGCCGTCGTACATGCGGGCGGCGGGGGTGTCCTGGGTGAAGCGGTCGACGTCGATGATGGCGGCGTCCTTCATCTCGACGGTCTGGCCGCTCTTCTTGATGACCCGCCCCTGGATCGAGAAAATGCGGGTTCGCTCGTCGAACGGCAGCAGCACCCGCGACAACTCCCGGCCGGCGTCGGTGAGCACCTGGACCCGACGGGTATGCACGACCTCGGCGACGGGACGACCAGCCTCGGTCGCGGCGGCGACGGTGACCTCGGTGCGGTCGAGGAGGATGACTGCGCGGGCGTCGGGGAAGGCGCCGGCATCCTGGATTTCGCTCAGGCCCATGCGATCGACGTCGGGGCGGGGACGGGAACAGCCAGCGCCCGCGACAGCCAGCAGCACCGTCACGCCCGCCAACACCGCCACCACCGCCGACGTCACCGACGTCACCGACGTCACCGACGTTGCCGACGCCGGCGACTGAACCATGCTCTCCGTGACGCGACAGGAATCCATGGCCGGGACCATACCGTGCCTGACGGCCCGTGTGCCGGTTCAGGTCGGTGCTCCCTCGTGCGGCGGGCGGGAGAGCAGCCGGTGGCCTGCGCTGCTACGCTGTCGTCGTGCCCATCCTCAACGGTTTATCTCGCGGCCTGCTTCGCTGTCTGCCCGTCGTCGCATTGGCGCCCGGGTTGTGGGGCGCTGGGGCGTGCGCCCCCGCTGTTGTCGACGAACCACCACCGGAAGCACCGGCACCCTCATCGGTGCTGGTGTTGGACGACGCCCGCATCGGCAGCAACGGCGCCCTGCCGAACTTTCAGGTGGCCCGGGCTGACGTCGACGTGGGGACCGCGCCCGTCACGCGGGCAACGTTGACCGTCGACTTGCGCACGACCTGCTTCCCGTTCAGCCAGTGGGCCGACGAGCCCCCGCCATCGGGCCAGAATTGGCCTGCCAGCTGCGACGCCTTCGATCGGAATTTCCACTTTCTGGTGGACGACCCCGCCGATGACGACGTCGCCGATGCTGTGGTCCCGCTGGAATTGGTCCGCGCCATCACGCCGTTTGGTGGTCCCCTGCACATTGACGTCGACGTGACCGACGTGGTCAACGGCCTGGTGGCCAGCGGTCGTGGCGGGCGCCATCGGCTCTCGGCCCACATCACCACCTTCAGCGATGGCGCCGGCATTGTCAGCGGCAGCGACGGCGGCTGGAACGTGTCGGCCCGCCTCGACCTGGTGCCTGGCGTGCCCCGACGCAACGTGGTGGACGTGCGGGCGCTGTTCTTCGGGAACCTCGTCACCGGCAGCGAGGGAGCAGGTGCGGTGGTGGACCTTGGGGACAACCAGCGGGGGCTGCTCCAGGTGCGCACCACGGGCCACGGCGGGCCCAACAGCGACGCGGATTGCTTTGGCCCCGCCGAAGAATTCTGTCGCCGCGAGCACCGTCTTGCCATTGGCAACGGTGTCGATGACGGTGTCGACGACGACGTCGCCTTCACGTTTGTGCCGCTGCGTGAAGACTGCGAAGTCCTCTGCACCCGCACCACCAGCACCATCCCCGGCGGCGGCACCATCGAGCATTGTGCCGAGAACCCCACCGGGGACATCAGGTCCGTCGAGGCGTCGCGGGCGAATTGGTGCCCCGGCAGCGTCACGCCGCCCTTTGACGTCGAATTCGGCAGCGCCACCGGTGCCGCGGGGCCACACGATGTCCGTTGGACGGTCGAGCGCATCGCCGAGGGCGGGTCCTGGTTGACGTCGTTGACGGTGTTGGTGGTCCAGCGCTGAGCCCGGCGAGCCACGTCAGGTCGTGACGTCAGGGTGCGGGTTGTGAAAGGTGGAGCCAGACGACACACTGCCTCGGTGCCCGATCCCCATGTCTTCATCCCGGGCCTCGTCAGCCGTCGCGTGGCCGCACGAGACGGAACGCCCCTGGCGGTGCAGGTGGTCGACGACCATGGCGGCACCCGGCCGACCCTCCTGCTCGTCAACGGGCTTGGCGCCACCGTCGTCACGTACGCCCATCTCATTCGGCACTGCCGTTCGGCGTTTCGCATCGTGTGTTTCGACACCCGGGGCTTGCATGGCTCTGGCCGGCCCGTCGGGGGACCAGCGTCCCTGGAAGTGCCGTTTCACGCCGATGACGTCATTGACGTGGCCGACAGCGTCGGCGCCGAGCGCTTCCATGCCCTCGGCTGGTCCATGGGAGTCCAGGTCCTCATCGAGACCGCCCGTCGCCTGGGCAACGCTTCCGCCCAGGGGCGCCTGCTGTCGTTGACCCTGTACAACGGCACCGCCGGCCACGTCTTCGCCGAGGTCCTTGGCCAACGGGCCCTGGCCCCGATGTTCGACCCCTTGCTGGCAAGCCTGGGCCGCGTTGACGGCGTCGTCGAGCGGGCGCTGGCAGCCCTGGTGGTGAGCCCGCTGCTCCGTCCAGCCCTGGTCCGGGCCGGGCTGCTGCACGAGGCCGTCGACCGCGACGTCTTTGGTGCCGCCGCCCGGGGCTTCAGAAACCTCGACGTCGCCATCTTTCTGCACATCCTCCGGGGGCTGGGGCGCCACAATGCCTGGGATGCCCTCGCCGAGATCCGCGTTCCCACCATGGTGGTCGCCGGTCGGCGGGATCTGCTGACGCCGTTGTCGACCATGAACCGCCTGGCCGCGGGCCTGCCGAACGGGCGGATTTCGGTCATCGACGCCGGCACCCACTACGCCGCCATGGAGCTGCCCGTTGAATTTCAGCGGGTGGTCGACGGCTTCTGGCGCGACGTCGGCGTCAAGGATATCGAACGGGCAGCAGCGTGAATGCGCGAACGGCCCACACCAGACCAGGATGTCCTCGTGAGTGATGCAGTGTGCGTGGTGATGGCGGGAGCGACGGGGGCTGTTGGGGCCCGGGCGCTGCACCACCTGTTGGCCGACGACCAGCGCGTCAAGCGCGTGACCTCGCTGGTTCGTCGGCCGTCCCCCCTTGGCCATGGGCGGTTGGTGTCGGCGGTGGTGGACTTCCGGAGTCCGTCAGCCATCAGCCTCGCGGTGCCCGAGGATGCCTCGGTGGCCATCTGCTGCCTGGGGACCACCATGAAGGTCGCCGGATCGAAGGAGGCCTTTCGCGCCGTCGACTTCGACGCCGTCGTGAATTTTGCCCGGTCCGCCCGCGATCGCGGTGCCAGCCGCTTCATCCTCGTGAGCTCGGCCGGTGCGAAGGCGTCGTCGGCGAACTTCTATTTGCGGACAAAGGGGGAGGCCGAGGACGCGGTCTCGACCCTCGACTTCGCCACGGTCTGCCTGCTGCGCCCCTCCATCCTCGACGACGAGGGTGCGCGCCATGGCTCCCGGCCGGCCGAAGCCGTCGGCCTGACCGTCATGCGTGGCATCGCCCGGCTCATTGGCACCACCCATCGATGGGCACCCATCAGCGTCGATACCGTTGGTCGGGCCATCGCCCGACTGGCGGTGGGGGCACCGTCGTCGCCGCGGGTCCAGGTCTTTGAGTCCGACGCCATCCATGGGCTCGCCAAAGGCTGATGACGCGATGCGTTACCGGGGAGATCTCGTCGAGGAGGCCGAATCGGGCGGCGGCCCGACGGGTTGACCCCCGTGGTGGCGGGCGCTACCGCCACCCATCGGTCGTCTCGTCGACCTCCACTCCTCGGGGTTTCAGCCATGAAGCGTTCACGCAAGCTGTTGGTGTCGTCGATCCTCGGACTCGCCCTCGCGGCCTTCTCGGTGGGCTGTCCCAAGAAGGAGGGCGCTGGCGACACGCCATCTGGAGCCGTGGCCGCCACCGGTGGTCCCGTCGCCAAGGTCAACGGCAGCGACATCAGCCGCGCCAACTTCGACCGCCAGATGGAGCGGACCCGTTCGCGTTTTCAGCGCGCCGGCCGGCAAATCGCCCCCGCCCTGGAAACCCGCCTCAAGGAAAACCTCATCCGCAAGATGGTTGAGGAAGAGCTCATCGCCCAGAAGGCCAAGGCCGAGGGTGTGACGGTGACCGCTGACGAGCTGACCGCCAAGGTCGCCGAGCACAAGGGCCGTTTTGGCAGCGACAAGGCCTTCCAGAGCTTCCTCGAACGGACCAACCAGTCCGACGCCGACGTGAAGGAAGACCTCGAGAAGAACCTGCTGCGCGACAAGCTGTTCGCCAAGATGCTGAGCAGCACCGAGCCCACCGAGGCCGACGCCAAGAAGTACTACGAGGAGAACCTCGAGAAGTACAAGCAGAAGGAGCAGATCAAGGCTGCCCACATCCTCTTCAAGGTCGAGAAGGAAACCAGCGAGAAGGACAAGAAGGCCAAGCTCGCCGAGGCCAAGAAGGTGCTCGCCGAGGCCAAGAAGTCCGGCGTCGACTTCGGCGAACTCGCCAAGCAGTACTCCGAAGGCCCCACCAAGGAGCGCGCCGGCGATCTCGGCACGTTCTCCCGCGGCCGCATGGTCAAGCCGTTCGAGGATGCCGCCTTCGCCGCCAAGGCTGGCGAGGTCATTGGCCCCGTCGAGACCCAGTTCGGCTTCCACGTCATCAAGGTCTTCGAGAAGACCGCCGAGGCCCAGCGCACCTTTGACGAGGTCAAGGACTCCATCCTCACGTCGCTCAAGGCCCGCCAGAAGTCCAAGGCGACCCGCGAATTGCTGGACACCCTGAAGACGACGGCCAAGGTCGAACTCCTCGAGCCCGGCGTCAGCCTCGACGCCAAGCGCCCGGCCCTTGGCGCCAGCGGCGACCGTGCTTTGCCCGGCGCCAAGCCCGGCGAGGCCCCCGCCGAAGCCCCCACTGATGCCCCTGCCGAAGAAGCCGGCGCCGATGAGCCTGCCAAGGACTGAGTCTCGCCAGCTGGTGGCGTGCTGGTCACGCCGCCTCTGTGCCCTGGTGGGCGCGGTCTGGGCCGCTGTCGCGTGTGCGCCAGCGGCCCTGCGCGTTTCTCCCAACGTCGACAGCACCGTCGGCGCCCCCGTCGGCGATATCAGCGCCCCCATGGACGACGTCATCCCAATCCTGGCCGAGCTGTTGCGGGCCTGGAACGGCGGCGCTGCTCCGGACCTGCTGCGGGTGGTGCAGGAGCGCCTGCCGAACCGGTCTGTCGTCGACGGCAGCGTCGATGCTGCCCAACCGCGGGCCCCGCTGCTGCTGACGGTGTCGCTGGCAGAGTTGCCCCGCTGCGCCGATCCCCAGGCTGGCGTCGTCGTCGGCGACCCGCCGCGCGTGCTTGGCTGTGGTGCCCAGGCCCTCGCTGGCCTGGCGGCCTTCATGGTCGCTGCCGAGCGCCATCCGCAGGCGGTGTTGGCCATCAGCGTCGACGGCGACCGGCCGGGCACTGCCGCCGCCCGGGTTTGGTCGGGCACCGGGGGCTATTTGCTGCGGGGCACCGACGGCGATGTCTTCGACCTCGAGGCCGTCGACGCTGGCGCGGTGGACCTGGTGCTGGCCCGGGCCGATGGCGATCCAGACACCTTGCTGGTGGGTCTTGGGCGAGCCCTGGCGTGGCGCTCGGCCCCGTTCATGCCCCGGGTGCTGGCTGACCGGGCCGCGCTGCTGCCGGCGCCCCTGGTGCGTCTGGAGGCCCCGATCACGGCCTGGTTGGGGGAACCAGCCAAGCGGTCGTTTGTGGAGGAGCGGTGCCATGTGGAGGCGCTGTCCCTCCCGTCGACCGTGCGCATGTGGTGTCAGGTACTCCCGGGTCACACCCCCGAAGCTGTTCGCGACGGGGTGCTGCTGGCCATCGACGACCCCGGGACCACCGTCACCATGGTCGGGCGTCGGCTGGTCACGGCGACAGGCTTCGGGGACCCCCTTGCGGTGGCGCTCCAGGAACGGCTCCAGCGCGAGTTGCCCCGTGCCCTCGTGGCCCCCTGGCTGCGGGCGTCCCACGCCGGCAGCGCCTGCGACGTCCATCGACAGGTGGGGGTTCCCTGTCTGGGCGGCGTGCCCCTGGCCCTCCATCCGACCGAACGGCTGCTGGCGGGCACCGCCGACGACGCCGTGGACACCGCCGAACTGGCCCGGATGGCCGCCCGCGTGACTGACGTTGTGGAGCGCCTGGTGCCGGCCGCCTCGACACCGCCGACGTCACCGTGACATCACAGACCCATGACGAGCCCCGTGCGCCCCGACCCCACCCGCCTGCCGGGGATGGACCTGCGGTCCCTCGACGACCCCTTCGCCCGCTTCGGCCTGTGGTGGCAGGACGCCAAAGACGACGCGCGCATCGGTGAACCCGCCGCCATGAGTCTGGCCACCGCCGACGCCGACGGCCGTCCGTCGGTGCGAATCGTGTTGTTGCGGGGCGTCGATCCCCGCGGCTTTGTCTTCTTCACGAACTTCGAGAGCCGCAAGGGGCGCGAGTTGCAGGCCAGGCCCCAGGCTGCCCTGTGCTTTCACTGGGAGCAGCAACACCGGCAGGTCCGCGTCGACGGCGAGGTCGTCTCCGTCGACGACGCTGACGCCGACGCCTACTTCGCCTCCCGTCCCAGGGACAGCCGGCTGTCGGCGTGGGCCAGCGATCAGAGCCGCCCCCTCGACGACGAGGCCACCCTGGCAGCGCGGCTGGCGGAACTCGAGACGCTCTACGGCGACGACAAACCGATTCCGCGCCCACCGTTTTGGGGCGGCTTTCGCGTGGTGCCGCGGGTCATCGAGTTCTGGCAGGAGGGCCCGTTTCGACGTCATCGGCGCGACCGCTACGAGCGCACACCGTCGGGCTGGCGCATCGGCCAACTGTTTCCCTGAGCGTGCCCGGTCAGCGACGTCGCTGGCTGCGGCGGACCGAGATGTCGCCGTCGACGGTGACATCGACGGCGACGGCGCCATCCCAGCCGGTGCCAAAGATGGCGCGGTCGACGATGCGCGACGTGAAGCGCTTGGCGCCCTTGCCCACGAGGACCTCCACCGGCGGGCGCGCGAGCTGGACACCATCGTGCAGCAGGCCGACGACGACGGCGCGGGGGTGGCCGTAGGCCCAGGCGGTCCAGCTGTGTTGGCGGACCGGGTCGCCCATGGCGATGAGGGCCAGGGCTGGCGACGTCGCCTCCACCAATTCCCGGGTGGTGCCGTTGGCGCTGCCGTGGTGGCCGGCCTGGTAGATGTCGACGTCGAGCCAGCGGGTGCCTTCGTAGCGGGTGATGAGGCCGCGAATGGCGACGTCTTCGAGGTCCCCCGTGATGAGGACCGAGGCTGCGCCGAAGTCCACCCGCAACACCACGCTGTGGTTGTTCTGGTTGGCGAAGCGGGCCTTGCCGTAGTTGTCCGTGCCCCAACCGGGATCCTCGTCGAGGCCGCCCCACAACACCCGCAAGGTGGGGTCGACGTCCTGGCAGGCGATGGGATCGATGACCTCGTCGGTGAGGCCGTTGCGTTTGACAATCTCGGTGGACCGCACCGAGCGGTGCCCCACCTGGTGGGTGTCGATGTAGCCCCGCAGGGCCGCCAGTTCGGCGCGCACCAGTTCGTCGTCGCCGCGGTCGCCGTTGTCGACGACGTTCTTCACCGTGACGTCTTGCAGCATCGAGGGGACGCCGCGGAGGTGGTCGATGTGGGGATGGGTGATGATCAGGCCGTCGAGGGTGCGCTTCAGGTCCGTCCGGCGGGTGAAGAACGCGTCGAGCTGCTCCTTGAGGGCCGAGCGGGAGTCGAAGCTCTCGTTGAGCTCACCGCCGGTGTCGACGAGGACCGCGCCGCAGGGAAACTCCAGCAGGGTGGCCGCCCCCTGGCCGACGTCGAGGAGGTGGATGCTCATGGTGCGTTGGGGGTCGAGGGTCGCTGGCCGGGCGGGGATGCCGCCGCGTTTGTCGTCGGCGGCCTCGCCTGCTGACGCCGTCGTGCGCTCGCTGCGCCGGCCCTCGCGCTCGCGCCCCTCGCGGCGATCTCCGCGGGCGGTGTCGTCGGTGGCGCAGCTGCCTGCGCCCAGCACGGCGGTGGCGATGACGACGACGATGGCCGTCAGGGAAAACGAAAGATGGTCACCGGGTCGCGTCATCATGGGGCCGGGGCAAAGAGGGAGCGGGCGTTGTCGCCGAGGATGAGGGCCAACTCCTGGTCGGGGAGCACGCGGGCCAATGCTTTGACTTCGCGGTCCCAGGCGTAGGGCAGGTTGGGCGCGTCGCTGCCGTAGAGCATGCGATCGGGGCGGGCCCGCACAAACGGCAGCCATGGGGAACCACTGGCGCCGTCGTCGTCGGTCTGCCCCTCGTAGAGGTCGGGAAAATAGTCAGCCACCATCATCGTCGTATCGAGCCACAGGGTGTCGTGCTTGAACAACAGCCGACGATAGCCGTCGAATTCGTTGGCGCCGAGGTGGGGGACCACCAGCTTCAACCCCGGGAAACGCTCCAGCACCCGGGCGGTGCGGTCCACGCTGCAGAGCTCGTAGGGGTCTTTGGGCAAGGCGTCGCTCCACGGTTCCCGGCCGGCATGGATGACGATGGGCATGCCCTTGTCGCGACTCAATTCGTAGACACCGTCGAGGCGGCGGTCGTCGATGGAGAAGGCCTGCACATGGCAGTGGAGCTTCAACCCCCGCAGCCCGAGGGCGAAGGCCTCCTCGACAATGTCGGTGGCGCCGTCTTCGCCCGGGCACACTGTCCCTGTGCCGATGGCGAAGCCGTCGCTGCCGGCGGCGAGGGCGGCCACGAAGCGGTTCAGGTCGCGGGCCATGCCGGGCTTGTGGGCGTAGTGAAGCAGGAGACAGCCCGCGTGCCCTCGTCGACGTTGGGCGGCGATGACCTCGTCGGCCTGCAACTTCTCGCGGATGGGCCAGCCGTGCTCGTCAAACCAGCGCCAGATGGCGGCAAACAAGCGAGGGGGAAACACATGGGTGTGGGCATCAAAGACCGGCGGCAGATCGTCGGCGAGCCGCGCCGACGCCACGTCGTCAAGGGCGGGCAGGGGAGCCCCCGTGCGGCGAGGACCCGCCGGCAGGCAACACGGCATGCGCTCGGCCTCGCCGTCGCCGTCACGGTCATCGTCAGCGTCGACAGCGAGCCAGGGGCCTTGTCCAGGTGATCCCGTCACGCGTGCACCGGCAGCCCCAACGCGGTCAGGGCACCGACGAGGGCGCCGTAGGAGACGGGCTTGGTGAGGTAGGCGGCGGCACCGCGGGAATGGCCCCGGGTGATGTCGGCCTCGGCCCCGAGGGTCGTCACCAGGACTATCGGGGTCGCGCCCAGGACAGCGTCGTCGCGGGCGGCGTCGAGGACCTGCAGGCCGCTCAACAAGGGCATGTTCACGTCGCAGAAGGCCACATCGAAGGGCGTGCCGGCCTGGGCCGCGTCGCGGATGCGGGACAGCACCGCGGCGCCGTCGTTGGCCTCGACGACGACATGCCCCATGCGCTCCAGCCAGGTGCGGATGAGCATGCGGACCACACGGGCGTCGTCGGCGACCAGGATGCGGGCCATGACTGCACCGTAGAAGAAAGCGTCGTCAGCGTCACGACGGGCAGGGGCATCGCCACAAAAGCAGACAGGGCGACCCATGTCGCCCTGTCCGCACACTCAAACCGAACCGTCGCCGTTTCAGGCGCCGATCTGGTCCTTCAGCGCCTTGCTGGCGGTGAACCCGACGTTCTTCGTCTCTGGGATCTGGATCTTCTCCGAGGGGTTGCGCGGGTTCACGCCCGTGCGGGCGCGACGGGTGCGGATCTCGAAGGTGCCGAAACCTGGGAAGGTAAACTTCTCGTCGGTCTTGATGGCATCCGTGATCTTGTCGAAGACGGCGTCAAGGAGCTCGGTGGCCGCCTTCTTGGTGAGGCCCTCCTGCTTGCTGCAGATGAGGTCCACCAGGTCCTGCTTCGTCGTCGGCATCGTCAAACTCCTTGTCGCTCAGCTGTGGACGACGGCGCCGTCCACCTGGTTCTTCTGATGACGTTCTCAGCGTGCTACCGCCAGGTTCGTCGATTCATTCTCAACACGTCGCGCTCCGGATTGGGGCGCACATGGAGCGGGGTCTTGTCCTGAACGCTGCACGCCGTCAAGCAGAACTGCCCGAGAAACGCCGCGCCGCACCCCGTGCGATAGGCGAAGGGGCCGCCAAAGCGGCAGGTCGCCACGGGGTCGTGGTGTCCCACCTTGGCGTCGCTGTCGACGTCGAATTGGATGATGGGACACCTGTCCGCCTCCGCGTGGGCCGCAAGAGCGGCATCGTGGTGGGCGATGATGTGGAAGTCGTTGGCGAGCATGCTCGCCAGCTGGAAAGGCGTACCGCGCTCTTGCGCCGGGCCTTTGGTGGAGGCGTCCATGTGGTCGCCGCCAATCTCGATGTCCTCGGGATCGTCGCCGCTGTGGACCCGCCGGCCCGGGCGGGCCTCATCGATCGCGCGGCAGTGGCTGCGCGCTCGGCGGGCGTCACGCCATTTTTGATCATCAACAAGGTCGACCTCGACGGTGCCGAGGAGATCATCGCTGCCGCGAAGGCCCGCGTCGCCGGCGAGCTCGAGTGCTTCGCCGTCAGCGCCCACGACGGCACGGGGATTGCGCTCATCGCCGACTACATTCGCGAGCACGGCCGGGGTGCGCTGGTGGGGTCGTCGGGGGTCGGTAAGTCCTCGATTTTGAACCGATTGATGCCCGGAATCGACCTGCGGGTCCGGGCCCTGTCCGAGGCCAACGGTGTCGGGCGTCACACAACGACCGTGTCGACCCTCCATCGTCTGCCCGGAGGCGGCGAGCTGGTCGACACGCCCGGGGTGCGCGAGTTCGGCCTGGTCGACGTCGACAAGCTTGAGCTGGCCCGCTTCTTCCCCGGCTTCTCCGTCGTCGAGGCCCCCTGCCGCTTTCGCGACTGCCTGCATGCCGAAGAACCCGACTGCGCCATCCAGGCCGCTGTGGACGACGGCCGCGTCGACCCCGTCCGCTACGTGGCCTACCGGACGTTGCTGGCCGAGGTCATGGGCGGGTAGCCGTCGTCGTCGTCCTCAGAGGGCGACGGCGGCGTGGGCGGCCGTGATGGCGGCGTCGAGGGCCGCGTCGTCGATGTCCCGATGCAGGCAGGCCCGCAACCGTTGCCGACCTGGCGACACCGTCCTCGCCACCGAACCCATGCGGACCCCGCGGGCGGCGATGGCCGCCAGGAAGACTTCGGGCCGGGGCACGCTGAAGAACACCAGGTTGCTCTCGACAGGTTCGACGTCGACGCCAGCCATGGCGCCCAGGGCCTCGGCCAGGCGGCGGGCCCGGCGGTGGTCGGCACCGACGTCGTCGAGGTGGTGGTCGAGGGCATACGACAGGCCGGCGGTGATGACGCCGCTTTGTCGCAAGGCACCACCGAGAGCTTGCTTCAGGCGACGGGCCCGGGGCCACAGGGCCGCCGGCATCGCCAGCACCGCGCCGAAGGGGCAGCCAAGGGCCTTGGAGAAACAGACCTGCACCGTGGTGGCGCCAGCGACGAGGCGCGCCGCCGGCACCCCAAGGGCGACCTGGGCGTTCCACAGGCGGGCGCCGTCGACGTGGACCGCCAGGCCGCGCCGGGCGCAGAGGTCGTAGACGCCATCGAGCAGGTCCAGGGGCCACACGGTGCCACCGCCGGCATTGCTGGTGTTTTCGACAACCACGCAGCGGGAACGGGGATGGTGGGGGTCGTCGGCGCGGATGGCAGCTTCGACGTCGTCGGCGCTGAACAGGCCCCGTGGGGTGTCGAGCAGATAGGCCTGGGCCCGGGCAATCAGGCTGGTGCCGCCGCCTTCGTAGTGCACCACGTGGGCCGTGCGGTGGGCGATGACTTCGCCGCCGCTCTCGACGTGGACGGCGAGGGCAATCTGGTTGGCCATCGTCGCCGACGGCACAAACAACGCCCGTTCCTTGCCAAGCAACGTGGCCACCCGTTCCTCGAGGGCCAGGGTGGTCGGGTCTTCGCCCTTCTGCTCGTCGCCGACCTCGGCGCGGCTCATGGCCAGCAGCATGGCGGCGCTGGGGCGGGTGGCGGTGTCGCTGCCGAGGTCGATGAGGGCCATGGCTGCGACGGTGCCACCGATGGCGGTTGCCGGGCAAGGCCCCAACGCCGAAGCGGCGAAGCGGTGACGACGTTGCCCAACCTGCGACGTCGCCACCGCTCGATGTTCACCGCCGTGCCCGGCGGCACGGCTACATGTTCACCCGTTGGGAGCTGTCGATGCTGCCGTCGGGGCGCAGGTAGATCTCGCGGTCGCCCTTGGTGTTGAGGGCCGCTCCCACCATGCCTTCGCGCTCCATGCGGTCGACGATGCGGGCCGCCCGCTGGTAGCCGATGTTCAGCATGCGCTGGACAAACGACGTCGAGCACTTCTTGGTGCGGGCCACCAGGGCAATGGCTTCGTCGTAGCGGGCATCGCGGGGCTCGTTGGCGAATTCCTCGGCGGAGCCGCCGCCCTCCTCGTCACCCTCGTCCTGGTAGGTGAGGATGTCCATGTTGTAGTCGGGCTTGCCCTGCTGCTTGAGGAACTCGACGACGCGGTGGAGCTCCTTCTCGGAGATGAACGCGCCGTGGACGCGGATGACGTTGGACGTGCCCGGGGGCATGAACAGCATGTCGCCGCGGCCGAGGAGCTTCTCGGCGCCGGGTTGGTTGATGATGGTCTTGCTGTCGTGGTTTGAGGCCAGACGAAAGCCCATGCGGACGGGGAAGTTGGCCTTGATGACGCCGGTGATGACGTCGACGGACGGCCGCTGGGTGGCGAGCATCACGTGCATGCCGGCGGCGCGGGCCTTCTGGGCGATGCGCATCACGTAGCCTTCGACGTCTTTGCCGGCGACCGCGATGAGGTCGGCGTATTCGTCGATGATGACGACGATGAACGGCATCTTGCCGAGGCGCTTGCCATCCTTGTCGTACAGGCCGGTCTTCACGCCGCCCGTGGGGTCCTGGGCGTCGGCCTCGAGGACCCGGTCATTGAAGCCCTTGAGGTCGCGCACGCCCATGTCGCTGAGGAGCTGATAGCGGCGTTCCATCTCGGCCACGCACCACTTGAGGGCCACGGCGGCCTTCTTGCTGTCGATGATGGGCGGCAGCAGCAGGTGGGGGATGCCGTCGTAGATCGACAGTTCGAGCATCTTTGGGTCGATCATCATGAAGCGCACGTCTTCCGGCGTGGACCGGTAGAGGATCGAGCAAATCATGGCGTTGACGGACACGGACTTGCCCGAGCCCGTGGTGCCCGAGATGAGCACGTGGGGCATGTCGGCGAGGTTGGCGTAGTAGCTCTTGCCCTCGATGTCCTTGCCCAGGGCCATCATCAGCTTCTCGTCCCGCTTCTTGAACTGCGGGTCAGCGATGATCTCCTTCATGTACACGGTTTCCCGCTTCTCATTGGGGATCTCGATGCCGACGGCGCCCTTGCCGGGGATGGGGGCCACGATGCGGACATGGACGGCTTCCATCGCCATGGCGATGTCGTCGGACAGGGCCGAGATCTTGCTGACCTTGATGCCGGGGGCGGGCACAAATTCGTAGGTGGTGACGACGGGGCCGGGGCGAATTTCGCGCACGCGACCCTCGATGCCGAAGTCCATGAACTTGGCCACCAACTTGTCAGCCTGGGAGCGCAGCTTGCTCTCGTCGAGGGGCTCAAGGACGGGCGCGTCGTAGTCGAGGAGGTTGAGGGGCGGCAGCATGTACTCGCGCTTGGCGACCACCTGCAGCTGCTGGTGCTCGACGGCGTCCATCCGTTCGGCCTCGGCCACCAGGGTGGCGGCGTCGTCTTCGCGCTCGATGATCTTCAGCTCCTCGTCGACGATCATCGACGGCAGCGGCTGCGCCACCATGGCCTCGGGCTGCTGCAGTGCCTTGGTGCGGCGGGCCTTCTCCATGGCCTCGGCCAGCGACACCACCGTGCCGTCGTCGATCTCCCGGGCCCAGGGCGGGTCGCTCTGCACGACGGTCGCGTTTTCAAAGTCCGGCTCGGCGACCACGGCGGCGACCACAGCGGCGGGGACAGCCGGGACGCCCCCGTCACCGACGGCGACGGCAGCGACGACAGCATCCTTCGTCGACCTTTGGGCTTCGCGGGGCATGACCGCCTGGGGCTGACGGCCAGCCACCAGGGGCAGCACCGTGGCGACGTCGGCCTTGCCCTTGCTGGTGCCGTCGACGACGTCGACCGCCTGCTGCGCCTGGGCGCGCTCGGCCCGTTCGGCCCGCTCGGCGCGCTCCTCGGACTCGTCCTCGAGGCGTTGGCTGGCCCGGGCGCGGGCTTTGTCGACAATGCGCTTCTGGCGCGCGTCGGCCTTTTCAAGGCGCAGCTGCTGGCGTGCTTGTTCGGCGACGTCGACCGCCGGGGTCTCGGGCAGGCTCTCGTCCTGCTCCAGGCGCTCGTGTTCCTCGGCGAGCAGGCGACGCTCCTCGCGCCAGACGTGGAGCTGTTCGGTGGCCGCGTGCCAGGCATCCACCAGGCGATCGAGGATCGACCGGGTGGTGCCGCCCAGGGGCCGGTCAAGGGCGACGACGGTGCCGATGAAGGCGCCGGCGACGGCGACAATGCCTGTGCCCAGGGGCGCCAGCACCTTGCTGCCAGCATCGGCCAGCAGGGCGCCCACCAGGCCGCCAGCGGGAAACGGCAGCACCTGGGTGCCGCGAAACACGAGGTGCAGCAGGGACATCAACGACAGCGATGCACAGACCCCGGACAGGGTGCGCAGGGCGGCATGACGGGGCTTCTCGATGGGGCGGAAGCATGCCGCCACCAGGGCCATCAGGAACACGGGCAACGCAAACGCCATCGCACCAAAGGTGATGGTCAACAGGTCGGCGACGACGGCGCCGCCGGGCCCGATCCAGTTCTCCACCGGGCGACCGGGCTGGCCGTCGCCGGGCTCAAACGACAGCAACGACAGCAGCAACAGCACGTTGATGGCGAAGACGACGACGCCCGAGATCTCCAGGGGCAGGCTGTCGCGCAGGCCCGAAGCGCGCTTCTTGCCGGTGGCTTTCCCCTTGGCCGCCGTCTTTGGTGCAGCCTTCTTCGCCCGTGGCGCCGCCTTCTTCAGGGGACGCTCGGGGGACGTGATGCCGTTGCGCTCGTCGGCGTCGGCGTCGTTGTCGTCGGCGCTGGCGAAGCGGGGCGGTGTCGAGATGTGCTCGGGGCGAGGGCGTCGCCGGGCCCGCCGGGGGGCCAGGCTGCCGTCCTCGCTATCGTCGTCATCGTCGTCGTCGTCGACGAAGCGGGGGGCCTCCGACAACGACAGGGGGCGGTGGCGTCCCGTGGGGGCGTCGGTGTCGTCGAACTTGGCCGGTCGGGTGTCTTTTGTCGCCACGTGGAGTCTCCTGTCGCCAGACAGCTCCACATGGTGCTGGCCACCGATCCCCGAATCAAGAAATCGACCGCCGTGGGCTGCCCGTGTCTGTGAGACCTCATCGGAGGAGCATGAATCCGAATCCGGAAGGCTGGGATGGGGGCCTGGGCGGGCGAAGGCCCGTCCACCAGCTGCGTGGATGACGACCGCGGTGGCATCCCAGCGGCGGCGGACCCTGTGTATGCTGCCGCCCACATGGATGCCCCCCTGAAGCTCACTCTTTCCCGCCAGCTCGCCTACGCCTGCGGCCAGGCCGGCAACGTCCTCAGCGAGTCCCTCATCGTCACGTACCTGCTGCTGCTGTATTTGCCGCCCGCGACGAAGGCTGGCGAAACGACGACAGCGCTGGTGCCCACGCTGTTTCTGGGCCTCGTGCCAGCCATCTTCCTGGCCAACGTCATCCCCCGTGGCATCGACACCTTCCTGGACCCCCTGGTGGCCAATCTGAGCGACCGCTCGGGCCACCGCTTCGGGCGTCGCCGCATCTTCATGGCCATCGGCATCGTGCCTTTGTGTTTGTCGACGGCGGCCGTCTTCTTTCCGCCCTGGGGACCCGAGTCCAACGCCAACGTGCTGTTCATGACGGCGATGTTGACCGTCTACTTTGCGAGCTTCTCCCTCTACGTGGCCCCCTACCTCGCCCTGCTGCCCGAGCTTGCGCCAGACCAGAAGCTGAACGTGCGGGTGTCGACGATGCTGGCGGCCTTTGCCCTCGTGGGCGGCTTGATGGCCCTCAACGGCGGGCAAATCCTCTGGAGTGTCTTGGCTCCTGAATCGGCGTCGTTCGCCGACCGCCAGGCCGCCCTGCAGACCACCATGGTCATTCTGACCGTCGTCGCCTTTGTCCTGCTGTTGGTGCCCATCCTCGGGGTCCCCGAGCCGCGTCTGGTGGCTCCCCGGACGGGTGAACCATCCCATGCCCCCCTCATCGCCTCGTTGAAGAAGACGTTTTCCGACCAGGCGTTCATCCCCTACGTCATCGGCACGACGCTGTTTGCCTTTGGCTTCAACATCGTGCGGACGGCGACGCTGTTCTTCATCACGGTCTTGATGGCCCAGCCCAAGGACTCACCCGCCACCATTGCCGTCTTTGGCGTCGCCGCCGTCGCCTTCCCCGTCGTCGCCACCCTGGCCACCCGCCTTGGCAAGCGGCGGGTGATGATTGCCGGCACCCTGGTGCTCGCCTTTGCCTTGTGTGGATTCTGGTTTGTCGACGACCTCATGACCGGGCTCGTGTTCCTGAGCTTGTCGGGCATCGGCGTGTCGACGTTCTTGGCCCTGCCCAACGCCATGTTGTCGGACATCTGCAATGCCGCCACCAAACGGACCGGCGAGCAGCGGGAGGCCATGTTCTTCGGGGCCCAGGGCTTTCTCCAGAAGATCAACCTCGGCATCTCGACGGGGATCTTCGGGCTGCTGTTGTCGTTCGGCAATTCCGTCGACGACCCCCTGGGCATTCGCCTGGCAGGCCCCGTCGCCGCCGTGGCCCTGGTGGGCGCCGCCATCGCCTACTGGCGCTACCCCGAGCAGCGCATCCAGGACGAACTCGCGGCGCCACCACCGACGACGCCCGCCGCGTCGGCAGCCTTGGCAGCCTGAACGCTGCAAGCCGAACATGAACGCACGAAAAAGACCTGGCGGATGCCAGGTCTTTTTCTGTGGGTCGTCGTCCTCAGGGACCTCAGCCGCGCAGCAACACGAGCCCGATGATGGTGCCCACCAGCAGGGCGACGCCGCCCGCCAGCCAGCGGGTGGTGACCGTCGGCAACATCGTCACCCAGGCCTGCTGGGCGATGCTTTCGAGCATCGTCACCGGCGCACCGGCGGGGGCCAGGCTCATGCCCGACATCCCCGTCATCCCCGACACTCCGGTCATCCCGGACATGCCCGTCATGCCTGCTGGCCCATGCATCCCGGGCTCCGAGCTCTCTCGACGCACCTCGTTGCGAGCGGCGCGGCCGGGCAGGGTCTCGTTGCCGGCGGGGCCAACGACGGTGTCCCGTTCGACGGCGGGGGACGTGATGCCGAGCTCGGCCTCGACGCGGGCGAGGGCGGCGTCGAAGTCGTCGGCGCTGAAGTAGCGCTCGTCGGCGTTGCGGGCGAGGGCCTTGATGATGACGGCGTCGATGGACGCCGGCACGCCGAAGCCGCGCTCGGTGGGCAACTGGAAGCGGCCCAGGGGCAGGTCGCCCGTGAGCAGCTCGTAAAAGATGACGCCGGCGGCGTAGATGTCGGCGCGCTGGTCGACGCGCTTGGCATCCGTGCGTTGCTCGGGGGCCATGTAGTTCACGGTGCCCATGGTCATCCGGCTCTTGGTGAGGTTCGGATGGGGATCGTTTTCCTCCTCGAGGATGCCCGCGAGGCCGAAGTCGACCAGCACCGGTCGCTCGTCGCCGACGGCGCCGTGCATGAGGATGTTCTCGGGCTTCAAGTCCCGGTGGATGACGCCGGGCCGGTGGGCGGCCGCCAACGCTTGCAGGATCCGGCGCGTGAAGCGCAGGGCCTGGGCGACGGGCAGGGGGCCCTTCTCGAGGTACTTCCGCAGGGGATGGCCCGCGATGTAGGCCATGGCGATGTAGTAGACGTCGTTGCCGGCGCAGCCCTGGTCCCACACCTGCACAACGCCCGTGTGATCGATGGCGCGCATGGCGGCACCTTCACGCTCGAAGCGCTGCACAAAGTCGGGTCGAACCGCCAGCTCGGGGGCCAGGGTCTTGATGGCGGCAGCCCGGCCCGATGCCGTGTGACGCGCGCGGTACACGCGACCCATGGCGCCCTTGCCGATGAGCTCAATGACCTCGTAGCCCGGGATGCGCGGCAGGGGGTCGACGGCGGGGGCCGCCATGACGGCGGGCGCCGCCTTGACGGCGGGCGCGGGGGCGGCCGGGGCTGGCCGGGCCGGTGCCCCTTCGAGGGAGCGGCGGGCGGCGGGGCGACCAGGGTTTGTGCCCGTCTCTTCCGCGGGG
>Ga0247834_1000652_pt1 | contig 65811 bp, 51 predicted proteins | sample LaCruzMarch2015__8_FD_187118 | JGI IMG/M metagenome (GOLD analysis project Ga0247834, IMG submission 187118) | Freshwater microbial communities from meromictic Lake La Cruz, Castile-La Mancha, Spain - LaCruzMarch2015_12m | ecosystem: Environmental > Aquatic > Freshwater > Lake | place: Spain...
AGTCCGATGCACAGCCAGTGACCACCGTTGCGCTCTACAACATGACTCTCGTTGGTCAGCCAGCGAGCGGCAAGGCTGCTACGAAGTTCCGTGACAACGCCCGCATGCAGATCAACAACAGCATCCTCATGGATTCGGGTAAGGAAGTCATCAAGAATGACAACACCGATGGCGAAGCCACCGGCGGTCAAACTGGCTACGGTTACAACGGAACCCTTACTTGGGCTGATACGTGGACCACGAACTACAACGTGTACTCCGCGGTGAATGCGTTTGCGAGTCCGTCAGCGGCGTACACCGCTCAGTCGAGCGGCAAGTTGATTCAGTACACCGATAACGTGTTCTTTAACAACGTTAATGCTGCTGCATACACCGAGGCTTCTGCTCGCGGCGTGTTTGCAGCAGGTAACAACAACGTTCTCGCTACTGCGCTCCGGTCACCGATTGGCACCCTCACCCGCGGTCCAAACGTTGTGTCGGGTGCTGTGATTGTTAATCCAGTGATCTTCATTGATCCGACCGCGCACAACGATGCGGTCACCAGCGTTGGTGCAGCTCCTGCCGGCGGATTCTTTACTCCGGCCAACTATCGCGGCGCCTTCAGCGCAAGCGAGAACTGGCTCTGTGGTTGGACTGCTGCATCGCAGTACGGCTACACCACGTCAAACTGCGGCACCCCGTGCCCAGCAGATTTGAACGGGGATCGCGTCATCGGTGGATCTGACCTTGGTGCTCTCCTCGGTAACTGGGGCAACTCTGGTTCGGGCGACATCGATGGAAACGGTGTCGTAGGCGGAGCTGACTTGGGCATCCTCCTTGGTGCGTGGGGTGCTTGCCCACAATGACTGGTTTGGTGAGTGACTGATTGTCTTGATTCAGGGGCGTCTGGTGGAGGAGAATTGCTCTCCACCAGACGCCTCTGCCTTCTTTACTTGGTACCCATGAACATGTCCTACCCTCGACTCCTCAGTGTGGTGACCTTGGCGATTGCTGCCTTGGTGGTACTTCCTGCAGCGTGTTCGTCGGAGCGCACCCAGGCGCGCTCCGGATCGGCAGTGTCTCAATCGTTAGACGCCACAAAGGTTTCTGGGACGACCGCGGCACCTACAGCCGCGTTGACGGCTTCGCGTGCCGCGCTGCTTAACACCGCGTTTGCGGGTGTTTCGCGCATGCCCATTGATCCCCATGAGCGGGATCGCGCGCGTGCTCAAGAGTCGGTGGTGCAGGCGTGCCTTGAGCTTGGCTTTCTTGATCAAGCAGCACAACTTGCTGACCAAATGCAGGGCTGGCGCCAGGGAAATGTCATCGCGCTGCTTGGTCAGCGTTACGCAGCGCTTGGTCAGGATGACCGGGCCCGCGCGTGTGCCGCTCGCGCGCTCTTAGTTGATCCAGGGGAAAGTACTTGGGGCAAGGATATTGTTGCCACTGAAGTCGCCCGGATCTATGTCAAGCTTGGCGATGACAGCAAGGCGTATGCGACGGTTGCAGCGGATCTGCAAGCGGAGCGCGGACGCGTTGAAGCGGAGCGAACCGCCAAACTTCCGGACGCGCAGTTAGACGCGCAAGCGGATATGTTTGATAAGGCTATTGCCACCATGAATTTCGACCTCGCCCGGGGCGGGATCGATGGATACTTAGCGTGGCTTGACCGGGTCATTGATGATGCACCGCGCCGGGAGCGTGCGTTGAAAGCATTGAGTGCGGCGTTACCGGGGTTGCCGTTTGACCTGCAGGTGCGGGGCAACGTGCAGTTGGCCGATGTACTGTTTGCTCACGGCTATAAAGAATTGGCCACGCTGCAAGTGGATCGAGCCTCAGAACTGTTTCGAGCGACGGTGTTTCTTCCGGAAGACACCGCTCCACTTGGGGTAGTTGTTGCCAAGGCGCGCATCCGATTGGGTGATGCGAAAGCCGGTCGCGCCGAATTGCGGCGATTGCGTACGGAATACGAGGCGCGCGCCGAAACCATTGTGAATTTACGCCGAGCAGCCTCATGGCGTGCACTTGCCGAGGGGTATCTGTCGCTTGGAGATACCGACGACGCGGGGTACTGCTATGCGGCAGCGCTTGATGCTGGAGCGCTTAACCCCAACGCGCGCCCTCGTGCCGAAGATCTGTCAGCCACCTGTGTTTCGATGGCAGTGTCAGGCTTTATGCCTCCCCCGGAGTTACTCCTCCGCATCGAAAACATACGGGCCTGCCTGGCAGATCCATGGTGAATCTGAGCAGGGCTGCGGTTGCTTCGGTGGTGATGGCTTGCTCCGTGACAAGCATGGCGGTGGCACAGGCACCGGCGGGCGGTTCCATTCGCGGAGTGGTGTATGACAAGGAGTTCAACGCGCCCATCAGCGGCGCAACCGTGAGTGTGCTTGGTTTAAAGGCCAAGGTCACCACGCGCGAGAACGGCTCGTACATCTTGCCGAATATTGCACCGGGCGCTTACACCCTGGTGATCACCAAGGACGGATACACGCGCGAAGTGAAGGCGAATGTTCCGGTAGCCGCGGGGCAACTGGTGGATGCAGATGTCACCATGGCCGGTGAGTTTGAGGACATGGAAGAGTTTGTTGTGCAGGACGTCGACCTCGGCAAGGATGCGCCGGAGCGTCAGGAGTTGGTTGTGCCGACAAACTTTGAGCCGTACGTCATTATCCCACCGATCGAATTTAGTTTGCGCCTCGAAGCTCCGCAGCTGCTCGACACTATCGGCGTGGAGATGATTTCACGCTCGGGCGCAGGTGATGCGGCGGCGGCGTTGCTCATGGTGCCTGGTGCAACGCTGCAGGATGGCAAATACGCGGTGATCCGCGGGTTACCTGATCGCTACGTAGCCACGCTGTTGGATGGCATTCGCTTGCCCAGCGCGGATCCGAATAAGCGCGCAGTGAAGCTGGATCAGTTCCCCAGTGCGGTCATTCAGGGGATTCAGGTCAGTAAGAACTTCACCCCGGATCAGCAGGGTGAAGCCTCGGGCGGAGCCGTCAACATCTCGTTGAAGGACTTCCCTGATGAGTTCTACTTCCGCGTGCAGACGCAGGTGGGCGTGAATTCGCAGGTGAAGGACGGCGAGTTTCTGAATTACAAGGGCGGCGATCTTGGCTTCTGGGGCAACAACGATGTGCTCTCGACTAAGCAAGAACTGGACGGACAGAGTTGGCCCGACAATCCAACTTCAACCGAGGAAGGCGCGGCGCCGCTGATCTACAAGTGGCAGACCGCGCTTGGTAACTCGTGGGAAGTGGATGATGGCGTCAAGGTCGGCGCGTTCGGAAACTTCTTCTACGAACAGGATGCATCGGCCTACGACAACGGTCAATTGAACTCGTTGGAGCAGGCTGGGCCTGGTACCGCCATCATTCCCGAGCGCTACGGGGTCGGCGACAATTTCAAGACCGAACTGTATGACGTCACCCAAGGAACTTCCTCCATTCAGTGGGGCGGCATGGGATCGTTTGGTATTGAGACGGACGAGCACAAGCTTGGCGCAAAGTACTTGTACACGTTGCTCTCAGAGAATCAAGCGATTCGGCTGATTGATACGCGCGGCAAGGATTACTTCTTCCCTGGCTACAACCCAGATGACCTCACCGGTGTGGGTCACGATCAGCCGGATGCTGCGCCGTACAACCGGCTGGAGACGCTGGACTACAGCCAGTTGAGTACGGAATCCGTGATTCTCAGTGGGCAGCACAAACTCAGTTTCCTTGATCCAGGCAGTGAGGACAGTGAGCGGTCTGGCGTGTTTGATCTGCTGGTTCCAACGGTGGACTGGAAGTTGGCGCTCAGCAAGGCTCGTGAGGACCAGCCGGACCAAACCCAGTTTGCGTCCTATTGGATTCCCGACTTCCAAGTTGCGCCGGGGACGGTCATTCCACAGCAGTGGGTTGCCTATCCGCCCGCCCAGAACGCATTCGTTGGTTGGGTTCAGCACATCAACTACGAGAACGAAGAAGAGAGCAAACAGGGCTCCTTCAATGTGAAGTTGCCATTCACGCAGTGGGATGATCGGGAGGGATACATCAAGACTGGTTCGTTTCTTGACTTGGTGTCGCGCAGTTATCGCCAAGACACATTCAGTAACGGCGGCGACCCGAACACCACGTATTCCAGCTCCTTCAATGAGCCGTGGAGTGCGGTGTTCCCAAGCCAAGATCATCCGATCTATCAGTCGGAAACCGATATTTCATACGACGGCACGCAGGACATTTGGGCCGCGTACGCGATGATTGATATGCCGGTGAGTGAGACGTTCAACGTCATCACCGGTCTCCGTTATGAGGGCACGCACATGTCCACCACGGTGCTCCCTGATGTCAACGCCTTGTGGATTGACACCGAAACTCAGCAGTTGCGTAACTTCGAAGGTGCCAATGACTGGGATGCGGACTTCACGACCAATCGCTATTTGCCCATGGTGGGCTGCAACTGGATTGTGGAGGAAGGCTTGATCTTCCGCGCCGCATTTGCTCAGACCCTGGCGCGGCCGAATTTCTATGAACTGGTGCCGGTGCTGCAGTACGACTACATCGGAGGTCCGATCTTCATCGGTAATCCGGAGCTGCAGATGAGTTCCCTCAACAACTACGACTTACGATTGGACTGGACTCCGTATGAGAACTGGTTGATTTCTAGCTCGTTGTTCTACAAGACCATTTCTGATCCGATTCAGTATGTCAATCGATTTACTGAAGGATTTGCATACACCAGTGCGTTGAACTTTCCCGAGGGCACGCTGCTTGGAGCGGAGTTTGAGGCGCGTGTCACCTTGGAGCCAATGTTTGGCGAGAATTTCCGCGGCATTGCATTGGGTTCCAACTTCACTTACATGTCTTCAGAGGTGACGTTGTCCAAGCAAGAGTCTGATGCATTGGCCGTCTATGGTGTGAAACAGAACACCCAGCCGATGACCGCTACCCCGGATTACCTGATGAATGTCAGTGCAACGTACGACTACGAGGACTGGGGTACCCAGCTGGGAATCTTTTACACCATGAAAGGTGACTCATTGATCAGTGGTGCCAACCCGCACACCAATTTGCTCACGCCCGCCATCTATCAGATTGGCTACGGAACCCTGAATTTCACCGCATCGCAAGAGATCTATGAAGGTTTGAAGTTCTCCATCAATGCGCGCAACCTCACTAACCCCGATGTGCAAACCGAGTACCGAACGACCGAGGGCATTAACGGATTGAACTCCTCGTATTCGGCAGGTATCGCTGTTTCCTTTGCACTGACTTATCAAGTGAACTTCTGATGCAAGCCGCACCACAAACGGCTCTATCATCGGTCTTCGGACCCGAACCAATGACAAACATGTTCCCACGCACTCTCGCCCTTGTCGTCGTTGTTGCCCTCACTGCAATCGGTTCCGCGCCTGGCTGCAAGATGATTAACAGCTTGTCCGGCAACACACCGGAGCAGGCTGCCGATGCTGCGCCTGCCGCCGATGCAACCGCTGCTGCCGCTGCCGCAGCCCCTGCTGCAGAGCCAGTGGCTCCGGACCATTCGATGACGCCGGAAGCGTTCGTGCAGGCGGTGGCAGCTTCGGACTTGCTGGAGATCAATCTGGGAACGATGGCGATGGCCAAGGCGGCTGCGCCAACCGTGAAGGACTTCGGGCACCGCATGGTGACCAACCACACTGCTATCCAAGTGATCATTGGAAAGATTGCGGTTGCGCAGGAGATCACCTTACCCACGGAGATTGCTGCTGATGACACAGCGATCGTCACCAGCTTGGAAGCGCTGAGCGGGGATGAATTCGATAAGGCGTATATGGCCTACATAGCGGATGAGAACCCCAAGGTCTTGGCCATGTACCGCTGGCAGTACGACAATTGCACGGATCCAACCGTCAAGCCGTTTGCGGCGCAGACGATGCCGATCATTGGCACACATGCACGCCTTGCTGAGGCACTGAACGCTGAAGTGAATAAGGAGGCCATTCGCCTCGCAGCCGAAAAGAAGGCAGCTGAACTGCAGGCCGCGGAGGACGCGAAGGCTGCTGCTGCGGCGGAAGCAGCGGCGGCAGCGGCGAAGAAGAAGCCTGCGCAGAAGAAGCCTCCTGCCCAGAAGAAGCCAGCGGGGGCGCCGTAAATTGGCGTAACTGGCGGCTGGGGCTCGCGGATCGGTGGTGATCCCGAGGCTGGCGATCGTAGATGAAAGACTTGTGAGCGGGCTGCTCGGCGGTGCGGGTTCCGTAGACTCCACGCGTGCTCCCCGACCTGCAATACGCCGCCATTCGTTTCGAGAACTTTGTTTCCGAGATCCTCTTGCCGGCCGCATTTCCGGAGCGGGCGCCGCTTGATATTGCGGTGTGGCAGACACCTGATCGTGTGACGCCGGATGTGGCGTTCGAGCAGACGTATGCACCTGTGCAACTTGGTTGGCGATGGGGCCCGGTGTGGAGCACGGCGTGGTTTCGGCTGCGCGGCTCATTGCCACGTTCTATGGCGGGCAAGCGTGTGGCTTTGCGCTTTTCGTCTGGGACGGAGGCGCTGTTATGGAAAGATGGCGTGCCGCATCAGGGGTTCGACCCGTACCGTGATCTGGCGTTCTTGTGGGAGCGTGCGCCGGCGACTGGTGGTGCGTCGGCGAGTGCGAAACCGACTACGGTGAGCGATACGCCGAATGATGCACCGAACGCTGGTTCCGTGGAATTGGACCTCCTCATTGAAGCTGCCTGCAATTTGCCGCTTGGAATCAGCACTTTCTGGTGGGATCCTGCGGAGCAACAGACGCGTTGGCGCGAGGAACATCCGGGTCGGCTTGAATCAGCCGAACTAGTAGTGGTGGATGAAGCAGTATGGCGCTTTGCGCAAGGCTTTGATGCCGCACGCAAGATTCTCTTGACACTTCCGGAGAGTGACGCACGCGCGCACGAACTGGACCGCGGCTTGCGTGCGCTCATGGCGCGCATTCCCGTGCGCGGCGCGGCGCAGGCTTCGCATGCGATGGCAATGCATGGCGCGTGTTCTTCGCTCTTTCCGGAATTGGCGGCGCTACTCATGGGCCGCGGTGCGCAGACGCCAGTGGTCTGTGATGCGGTCGGTCATGCGCACATCGACACGGCGTGGCTGTGGCCGATTGCTGAAACCAAGCGCAAGTGCACGCGCACGTTTGCAAATGTGCTGCGCTTGCAAGAGCGATTCCCACATTTCCACTTTCTTTGCAGTCAGGCGCAGCAGTACGCATGGGTGGAGGAGCGGTCGCCAGAACTCTTCGCGGAAATTAGCGCGCGTGTGGCTGAGGGGCGCTGGGAGGCCGCGGGTGCCATGTGGATTGAGCCGGATTGCACGTGCCCGTCAGGCGAGAGTTTCGTGCGGCAGATTCTGCACGGATGCGCGTATTGGGAGTCACGCTTTGGAATCGCCGCGCCGCAGCGATTTTTGTACCTGCCCGATACGTTTGGATTTCCAGCCAGCTTGCCGCAAATCATGGCGCAAGCAGGGCTCGACACATTCATCACCAACAAGATGAGCTGGTGCGAGACGAATAAATTCCCGAACGTCACCTTTCGTTGGCGCGGGCTTGATGGCACAGAGATTCTCACGCACCTCACCCCTGGGCACAACTACAACAGCGCGATCGAGCCCAAGGAGTTTCAGTACGGCGTGAAGAACTTGGTGGAACAGGACGGTGCGCGCATTCCGATGTACTTGCAGCCGTTCGGTTATGGCGATGGTGGCGGCGGGCCAACCGCGGAGCAGATCGAGCGCGCCAACATCGGCGCACGCTGTGATGGTCTGCCGCGTGTGGAGCAGAAGAGCGTGCATTCCTTCTGTGAGGACTTGCACCAAGCGCAGCGCGCGATGTGGCGTAATGGCCAAGACATCAAGGTCTGGGATGGCGAGCTCTATCTGGAGTTGCACCGCGGTACCTACACCAGTCAGGCATGGATCAAGGAAGCCAATCGCCGCGCTGAATGCATGTTGCGGCTTGGCGAGGCGCTGGCGTGTGCGCGCGCTGGTGTGACTGGCGACGCAGCGGGTGCGGAGGCAACGCGGGTGGCGCTTGATGGCACGTGGAAGACGGTGCTCTTGAATCAGTTTCACGACATCTTGCCAGGTAGCTCCATTAAAGAGGTGTACGACGACGCCCGCGAGCAGTTTGGTGAGGTGCGCCGTGACGCGTTGCGCGTAGTGCAGGGCGGAATGGCTTGGCTGGGCGAGGTAGTTGCAGGTGGTGTTGCTGATGCACATGCCACGGCGCAAGCTGAGAAGCTAGTGGTGTTCAATCCGGCGTCCACCGCGCAGAGTGGGACGCTGGCAACGGAGGAAGGCGACGTACTGGCAATTCGTGTGCCGGCGTTTGGAATCAAAGTGATCGACCCAGCACGCCCGGCTGAACTTGAGGCGCGCGACACAGTGTACGTTGATGGTGACCGCACCTTACGCAATGGATTGGTCTCGGTGACGATTGATGACGCGGGGCGGATCGGCGAGCTTCGTTGCCTGATTAGCGATCGCGTAGCAAATGGTGTCGATTCTCATGGTGATCCGTTGCCGATGAATCAATTGGTGATCTATGAAGATCGGCCCCGTCGCTGGGAAGCGTGGGACACCGATCGTGATTATCAAGAGCAGGCCATGCGCGTGATGAGTGCTGCTCAGCGAATCACGGTGACGAAGCGTTCGCCGCTTGCTGCAGAGATCACCGTGGAGCGTCCGCTTGGCAGTGCCAGTCGCTTGGTGCAGCGCTATCGACTGTTGGCTGGCAGTCCGCGTGTCGATATTGTGACGGACGTTGAGTGGCACGAGGAGCAGAAACTTCTGCGTGCGCTGTTCCCTTGCGCGGTGCGTGCGCGGCGTGCGACGTTTGGAATTCAGTTTGGCCACATCGAACGCGCCACTCATGACAACACTTCATGGGAGCGTGCGCAGTTTGAGGTTCCCGGGCACAATTGGATGGACATGTCCGAGCCGGGTCTTGGGGTAGCAGTGCTTGATGACGGCAAGTTTGGACGGAGCGCCAAGCATGGCGTCTTGGGACTGAGTCTCCTGAAGGCGCCGAACTTTCCAGACCCGACCGCCGATCGTGGGCATCACCGCTTCACCTACGCGGTCATGGCGCATGGCGGGGATTGGCGCGCGGCGGGGGTCGATGCGCACGCTGAGCAATTGAATCATCCGCTGTTGGGCGCCATGGTGAAGAGTGCGGGTGAGCGCCCGGGCACGCCGTCGCAGCGTCTGATTGATGGTTGGCAGGCGGTCACGGTTGGTGCAACGGGTGCAGCCCACCTGGAGATTGCGGCGCTGAAGCCTGCGGAACAATCGGGCGGCATGGCGCTGCGCGTTGTGGAAGTGCGCGGCGGCGCTGGGGTTGCCACTATTCGCTGGGGATTCCCCGTCAGTGCTGTGTGTGCCACCGATCTCTTTGAGCGACCAGTGGAGATTGACGGATTTGAGCACGATGCTGCCACCGGCACCACGCGATGTGCGGTGCGCCCGTTCCAAATCATCACGCTTCGCGCGGATATTGCGCCCGCAGGAATAGGTTCCTGATATGCAACTGCTCGACTGGATCATCGTGGTGGCGTTCTTGGTGGCGCTTGCGCTCTCGGCATGGAGCATGCGTCGGCACGCCAACACCGTCAGCGGATTTCTCAGTGCCAACCGCTTGGCAGGGCGGTACCTGCTCACCGTTTCCTACAACATGGCGCAGGTGGGTGTGATTACGTTGGTGTGGTATTTCCAAGTGGGCTACGACGTTGGATTTACCCAGTACTGGTGGGGCTACATGGAAGGGCCATCGCTGATTTTGCTAGCCGTGACTGGCTGGGTGATTTATCGATTCCGCGAGACACGCGCGATGACGTTGGCACAGTTTTTTGAGATGCGATATTCGCGTCGCTTCCGCATCTTCAGCGGCATTGTGGCGTTCATTTCCGGCATCTTGAACTATGCGATCTTCCCGGGCGTGACCGCGCGATTCTTCATGGCGATGTTGGGCATGCCCGAACGTTTCGAAGTCCTTGGCGCAACATTTCCAACGTTCCCGGCAGTCATGGTGGCGCTCCTTTCCTTTGCAGTGTTCCTAGTGTTTGCCGGCGGAATGCTGGCAGTGCTGGTGACCGACTTCTTCCAAGGGGTGTTCTGTTTCTGCACATTTGTGGCAGTGTGCTACTGGGTGCTTCTCAAATTCCCGTGGCTGAAATTGGAAGAGACGATGGCGATGCTCCCTGCTGGAAAGAGCATGCTCAATCCACTGGGATTGCAGGACGAGCAGAACTTTGGCGTCGTGTTCTGGCTCATTAGCGCCTTCACTCTGTTTTACGCGTGTCGTGCGTGGCAAGGTGATCAGGGTTACAACAGCGCCGCCCGCGATGCGCACGAAGCGCGCATGGGTCAACTGTTGAACGGCTGGCGATACCGAACGTTGATGCTGGTGACGGTGTTGATTCCGCTGGCGGTACGTGCGTTTCTGACGCATCCGGACTACGAAGCTGCCGCAGCGCCTCTCAAGGATCTCATTGCGGCGCAGCCAACCGAAGCACTGCAATCAGAAATGCGCGTGCCGTTGGCATTGGGAGTCATGCTTCCCACTGGGCTCTTGGGCTTGGTGGTGGCAGCGATGTTGGGTGCGGCCATCAGTACTGATGAGGCGTATCTGCACTCCTGGGCAAGCATCTTTGTGCAAGATGTGGTGCTCCCATTCCGGAAGAAGCCAATGTCGGCGCGCGGACAATTGCTGCTGTTGAAGGCGGCGGTACTTGGTGTAGCGATCTTCGCCTTCTGCTTCAGTATGTGGTACGAGCCCGGCATTTACATCGCTATGTTTGCGGCGATGAGTGCCAGCATCTTTGTGGCTGGTGGCGGAGCAGCGATCATCGGCGGCCTATACACGCGGTGGGGGACGACGGCCGGTGCATGGTCAGGAATGATTGTTGGCATGACATTGTGTGTATTGGGAGTGATCATCACCAACGTGCCTCAGGAGTGGGTGGATGGGTGGAACGCGACTGATGCAGGCGCGGTGCTCAACGCTTGGGGTGGAAGCTGCCAGTGGGTGCGCGTCAATTTGACGGGCATGGTGATCAGCTTCATTGCCATGATTGCTTCATGCATCTTCTATGTCACAGTGAGCCTGGCGGGGGGCACAAAGCAATTTGATCTGGACCGATTGTTGCACCGTGGCGCGTACCGCACTGACGGTGATGCCGCGCTTGACGAAGCCCCGCAGACATTCTGGGAGAAGATTGGATTTGATCGCCAGTACAAAGGATGGGACCGATTTATTGCTTGGATCACGCTAAGTTGGCCGCTGTGCTTCACCCTGCTGTTCTGTGTCGGCACACCGTGGATGGTGTGGCGGAAGAGTCAGGGCACCGCGGTCACGGACGCTGAGTGGTCGGCCTATTGGCACGTGTGGACGTGGGTGATTCTGGTGGCAAGCACTGCGGTCATGGTGTGGTTTGTCATTGGCGGCATGCGCGACTACTTCCGATTACGGCGTGATCTGCGGGCATTCACTCCCGACGCCTCCGATGACGGCTCGGTGCGGTAGCGTCCTGCCATGATCAGCGTGTTACCGAAAGCCGAAGGTTGGACCGTGGAATGCACCGCGTGTAGCAGCGCAGCGGTGCCTGCGGGCGTGATTGGCACGCGGTTTGCGTCCGAAGTGCCGGGGTGTGTGCACTATGACCTGATGCGCGCCGGCGTCATTGGTCCGGTTGATGAGGGTGATGGCGAGGCGCAGCAGGTATGGGTCGGACACGCGGATTGGCTGTGGCGCGGGACGATCGAAGTGAGTGCGGATGCGCTCGCCGAGGAGTGCTGCGAGTTGGTCTTTGCGTCGATCGACACCATCGCCACTATCACTGTCAACGGAATTGAAGTGGGGACTGCCGCGAATCAATTTGTACAGCACCGATGTGCCGTGAAGCGGGCGCTGCATGTTGGAGTGAATGAAATCACCGTAGCGATTCGAGCGCCGGTTGATTGGGTTGCTGCGCAAGAGCGACTGCTGGGCGCGCGGCCGGTCAATGGCGATTGGACTCCGTATCCATTCATGCGTAAGAGTGCCTGCAACTTTGGTTGGGACTGGGGTCCGCGCGTTCCAACATCGGGCATACCTGGAAGCGTGCAGCTGCAGTGCTGGAGCGGGGTGCGCCTAGCTGCGGTGCGACCCTTAGTCACCCATTGTGATGGAGCACGCGCGACCGTGGAAGTACACGTCCGCGTGGAGCGATCGGCGGCAGCGATCGACGGTCCGCCTGCGCATGGCAGTGACGCAGAAGTTGTCCCGCTCAAAGTGATGGCACGCTGCGAATTGCGCATGCCGCCCCGTTCATCGGCGCCGGTGGAGGACGATCGCAAAGAGAAACGTTCCAAGCTTCCATCGAAGATCGTGGTCTATGTGCCAGTGCATGCTGACGGCACCGGACTGGCAATCATTGACGTGGAGCGACCGGATCGCTGGTGGCCGCGCGGAATTGGCCGGCAGCCGCTGCATGCGTTACATGTGGAATTGGTGCCAGGACCAGGTGCCGAAGCGGAGTGGCCAGTGCGCGGTGCCAAGGAGCGCATCGTTCGCAAGATCGGGCTGCGCACCTGCGAACTGGATACTGCAGCCGACGAATATGGATCGCAGTTCACGTTTCGTGTGAACGGAGTTGCAGTGCCGGTGACTGGCGCCAACTGGATTCCCGCTTCATTGTTCCCGTGTGCCACGCGTGATGACCGAACGGTGGAACGGCTTATTGATCTTGCAGCAGCAGCCAACCTCAACATGTTGCGGGTGTGGGGCGGCGGTATCTATGAGCATGACTGCTTCTATGAGCATTGTGATGAAATCGGCATGCTGGTTTGGCAGGACTTCATGTTTGCGTGTGCAACGTATCCAGAAGACGCGCCCATGATGGCGTCGGTCGAGCGTGAGGCGCAGCAGCAAGTTGAGCGACTTGCATCGCACCCGAGCATTGTGTTGTGGTGCGGTGGAAATGAAGACGTGTTGGCGTGGCAGTCGTGGGGATTCCGCGAGCGGCTGGCTCCTGAGCAGTCGTGGGGAATTGGATATTGGGCGGAGTTGCTGCCGCGCATCTGCGCGGAGTTGGACCCAACGCGTACCTACTGGGTGGATAGCCCGTGGAGTGGTTCGCTTGATGTGCATGCCAATGATCCGGACCACGGCGATCGGCATACCTGGGACTTGAAGTTGGACGGCTATCGAGCAATGGTGCCGCGCTTCACCAGTGAATTTGGCCATCAGGGTCCCGCCAACATGCAGTCATTGCGGGAGGCGCTTGGCGACGCGGCGTTAACGATTGGCTCGCCGGCGCTGGCATTGCGACAACGCGCCACGGGTGGTGATGCGCCACAGTATTCAACTTATATGGAGGCAGCGTTTCGTCCAGCGCGTGACTTCGCAGAGTGGCACTGGCAGGCGCAGCTATTGCAAGCGCGGGCGATGGAGACGGCGATCACTTGGCTGCGGGCGCATCCCGAACGATCATCCGGGAGTCTCTTCTGGCAGCTCAATGACGTGTGGACTGGCCATAGTTGGAGCATCATTGATGGAAAGATGCGCCCCAAGCCGGCGTACCACGCGGTGCGTCGGGCGGCGGCTCCAAAGTTAGTCACCATTCAGCCCGTGGGTGTTGCGGATGCCGCTGGTGTGCGCGCGCTGCGAGTGGTCTTGGTGAATGACACCGTGTCGCGATGGAATGCGCACGTCATTGTTCGTCGGATTGATATTCATGGGAAGGTCATCGCGCAGGCGCAAGAACGCATCGTGGTTCCGCCGCGTTCGGTTGATATGTCACTGGAGGTGCAGGACCTGGTGGGCGCGCCGGACGATGCGCGCGCGGAGGGGATTGTGGTTGATGTGCCCAGTCAGGACGATGCCATCGGCGAAGAGATTCCGCTGGCCGATCGCGACCGCATGCGCGCGTGGTGGTGGTTTGCCGCTGATCGTGATCAGCCGGCAACCAAGCCGGAATTTGAAGTCACTACCGGGCGATCGGTGAGTGACTTGTGGATTCAGGTGCACGCTCGGACGTTGGTGCGCGACCTGTGGATTGAGCCGGAGTGTGACTGGACGGAATGTTCACCGAATCTGGTGTCCCTGCTGCCCGGCGAGCGCTTGAACATGGTGCTGAAGGTGCGGGGCGGTTCTGCCGAGCCGCCAACGTTCCGAATTCACGCGCATTGACGACGGTACGGCTATTGAATGCGCAATGTGCGGAGAAATTCCGCCGCCAATTCTGGTTGTGATCAAAGTGCTGCGTACTTTGCGCGTGCAAGGATCTTCAACCGAGGAGGTGGAATCATGTGTTATGGAACTGACGGATCGGCAAGTGTGTCTGGGGCTCAGGGGCAACGTAGCGTTGCGTCAGTGAGTCGCCGGGTGCGGCGCAGGCGGACCCTTCGAGGTGGGCTTGATCAGGCGCGCCTTGCGCAGTTGGCACGGGAAGCGACCGCAATGCGGAAAGCGCAGACTGCGGAACGGAGCCAGCGCATTGACGAACTGGTTTCTGCCGCTCAAGAGACCGGCGGTGAACCGGATCGCTTCTACTGGACGCTTGTCTATGACATGGAAATGGCACCGAGTACTACCGGGCGCGCCATGTTGCTGGAGCATCACATTGTGCCGGTCCCGCCGCAAGATCTGGCGGCCGACGAAGATCTGCACGATGAGCTTTGGACCGTCGTAGAGGCGCTGGCCGCTTCCGGGGTATTCATTCTGAATAGCGATCATCTTTGCGATCGTGATCTGTATGCGCGGCTCTATTACCGAATTCTTGATGAGCCAACCCGTTGCTTGCCCCCGGAGTCCGAGGCCTCAGAGTTCATTGATTGCCTCCATCCCATGGATCTTGATGACCACGGTATGGGCAAGCAACTCTTTGATCGGCAACAGGCGGGGCATGAGCCGGAGGAATCGGTGCGCGGCGCTGGCGTTCGCGGACCGTTCAATCCCCGCTCCCTTGCCGATCGGGATCGATGGATGCCGCGGCCGAGGGCCTAACCAGGCATGGATTCACGGGCGGAGGTTGGCGTAGCGGGTGATTTGCACTTGAACTTTCCGCTACCGTGCGGTGATGTTCCAAGCGAAACCAGCATTGATAGTCATCTCCGCCCTCATGCTTGTTGGCTGCCTGGGAAGGACCAAAGTTGAGGAGCCAGATGCGGCAGTCGTAGGCGATTGGCGTGCAGCAGCGAACGGAACGGTGATTACCTTTTCGCGCAGTGGTCTGTATTCGATCGCCATCAAGGAGCAGCCGCGTCCGGTGATGGGATCCTTTACGTTTGACCCGGAGGAAGGAACCCTGGTCATGCAGACGCGCCGCGAGTCGCCCATGTGTGCGGATGACATTGGTCAGTACAAGGTGCGCATTGGCAGCATGACTATGGACGTTGAATTGGTTCGTGATACGTGCGCTCCTCGGTCCAAGCTGATGGTGACATCGTTTGAACGGGTCAAGGGCGCAAGTTCCAAGCTGGCGGTGGTGGAGCCATGAGATTGCTGCTGAGACTTATCCGAGTGGCCGCGATGGCATGTTGTGCTGGCCTTGGTATGCCGGCAGCTGCGGAATCTTCGTGGCCACAGACAGTGAGTGCGGGGGATCGTAGTTTTGTTGTTTACGCCCCCCAATTCAATTCGTACGGTGGCGACATGGTGGGTCTGACCCATGCAGTGACACGTATGCGTAACGGGGTAGCCAGTGTTTCGCCTGCGGACATTGGCGTGATGACCGTGTCAGCACAGGCGGCATCAGCGGCGGACGATGGCGAACTTGAGATTGCTTCATTTCAAGTTGATTCGTTGACATTTGCGGGTGTCGGTGCGGCGCAGGACGATATTGATGCCATCCAACGCGCGCTTGCAAACCGTGCTTTTTGCATCACTCGGCGCGCGTTGGTGCATGACATGCAGATTGAGAATTCGCGAGCTGCGGGTACTCCCGGCCTTGGCGACTTCGTTCCAAACTTCCGCGTGGAGCGGCAGCGTGCGACGCTGATCACCATTGACGGTGATCCGCAATTCAAAGAGTTGGCCGACACCAACTGGCGACAGGTGATCAATACACCGTTCCTGGTACTGCAAGCGCAGGACGGATCGTTTGTGGTTCGACTTGGTGATGGTCACTGGATGGCAAGCATGCAGCTTGCGCAGGGCTACAGTTCTGTTGCTGCGCCGCCTGCCGCAGTCATAGCGGCCATCGGAACGGCGCCCATGCCGCCCGCTGGAGTGAACGTGTTAGCGCCAGCCGGGCAGCCGCCGAGCGCCGCGCCGACGCCGAGCGCGGCGCCAGCGGCACTCCCTGCCGTGTTCGTGGTCACGGAACCAACCGTATTGATCGCCATGAACGGCGAACCAATCCTTGCTGAGGTTGCGCCCAGCGTGCAATGGGTGGCGAACTCGCGTGCAGTGCTCCTGCGCACGGCGGCTCCCGCGGCGTGGTGGACGCTGGCATCCGGGCGCTGGTTCTCTGCGTCCACGCTGGACGGTGCGTGGACCCGCGTTGCGCCTGCGGCGGTTCCAGCCGCGTTTCGGGCATTACCGGGCGGCCGCGTGTTTGATCACGTGAAGGCGAGTGTTCCGCAGACGCCGGAGTCAGTCGCAGCGGTCGCAGCGGCGCAGGAGGCTCGCACCGTCCAGATCGTTCGTGCCGCAGCCCATTGCAGCCTCACGTGGCGCGGCACTCCGCTTTGGCAGGGCATTGCTGGCACACTCCTGCGCGGCTCAGTAAACGCCTCTCAGCCAGTGATCGAATGCGATCGTTACTACTACTGCTGCGACAACGCGGTGTGGTTTAGCGCGGCGGCACCGCAAGGGCCGTGGCAAGTGTGTGATGATTTGCCCGATGCCATTTCGCAGATCCAAGCATTTTCGCCTCTCTATGCAGCCACCGCAGTTGACATTGTGGGATCGACCACTGACAGCGTGACGTTCTCGTATGTGCCCGCGTACCTGGGCACGTTTGTCGATGACGGCACCGTGGTCTATGGCAATGGTTACGACCAACCTGGCGTAGCACTCGCGGACAACGGATGGATGCCGCAGCCACAGACCTTTGACCTTCCCTTGACGTTCGATATGAATACCGGCACGTTTGCGCCGCCGACTGAGGACGCGGATCAGGACACGCAGCCTGCGCTTGACCCGGATGTCCTGGTGGGCGGATGGATCGGCTGGGGTTGGTGCCCAGGTTGGACCAGCGCATGCGGTTGGGGCTGGCGCAATCCCGCCTGGTGGTCAGACTGGCGATCCTGGTGGCGCCATTGGAATCCGTACTGGAATCAGTGGGCAAATGCTCGAACGGCCGCGCAGCTTGCTCGTGATAACGCGGCAACCGCCGAGCGCAATGCCCGTGAACAGTCTGATGCGGCGCGGCAGCAAGGTGCCGCCGATCAGCGCCGCATTGATTCGCAAGAAGCAGAATGGCGTGCCCGCCAAGCAGCCGCGCGATCCAACGCGGACGAAGCGCGCCGCGCCGAACGCGCGGAAGAAGCGCGTCTCCGTGACCTGCGCGACGCAAACCGTCGCGCGCAAGATGAGCGCACGCGAGCGGCATCAGCATCCAGTGGTCCGACCGCGCCGCGCGGAAGTATGGCGTGGTGGTACGAGTATGCCAATGACTACTCAAGCGGGTACTTGAGCCGCGCCACGGGATATCGCGATCCGCGTTACGGAGTAGCGGTTGGGCGCGGCGGCAACTTGTAGCCAAGGAGCCGCAGGCTGTTGAGTACGACCGACACGGTCGATCCTTCATGCATGATGACGGCAAGCCAGATAGGAATGATTCCTAGGATTGCTAAGGGAATCAATGTAAAGACCATTCCCATGGAGATGAAGACATTCTGGCGCACGATGGATCGGGAAGCGCGGCTGATTCCAACAGCAAACGGCAGGCGCATGAGGTCGTCAGACATCAGTGCAATGTCAGCAGCTTCGAGCGCAACGTCGGTGCCCGATTTCCCCATGGCAATTCCAACGGTAGCAGCCGCCAGTGCAGGGGCATCATTGACACCATCGCCCACCATGGCAAGTGCGCCGTACCGCGATTGCAGTTCGCGCACGGCATTAATTTTGTTCTCTGGCATCAGTGCTGCGCGCACTTCATCAATGCCTACCAAGCGAGCCACGGCCTGAGCAACCGCCTCGTTGTCGCCAGTGAGCATGACCACCGGCTTGACTCCCAGCGCATGCAGTTCAGCGATCGCCTCGGCAGCTTCTGGGCGAGGCCCATCAATCAGTCCGATGGCTCCAAGGAACTTTCCATCCGCGGCAACCAACATGACCGTGCACGCTTCCGCCTCCAACGATGCAATCGCGGCAGAGGCCTCAGCGGTGGCGCGTGGTGGCGCAGTGGCGTCGCGTCCGGCTTCGTCGCCAACAAAGAGTCGGAGCGCTCCCAGGTGAACGCGTTCACCATCCACCATTCCAGTCATCCCCTTGCCGCGGATCGCTTGCGCGTCCGTCGCCGCCGCAAAGGTGATGCCTCGCGATCGCGCTGCGCCAACAATCGCGCTAGCAAGTGGATGCGTCGAATGATCTTCAATGGCCGCAGCGGTACGCAGGACGCGTGCTTCGTCTGCTCCTGCAAAGGTAATCACGCGGCGAAGCGCTGGCCGTCCAACCGTCAACGTGCCGGTCTTGTCCATGGCAAAGCAATTGATGGCGCCCAGTGATTCAAGATGCGCGCCACCTTTGATCAATATGCCATGTCGCGCCGCGCGGGCGACGCCTGCGAGCACTGCAGCTGGAGTGCTGATGGCCAGTGCGCAGGGAGATGCTCCAACTAAGAGCGTCATCGCCCGCAGGAACGCATCGCTCCACGGAAGCCATCCAACCAACGGTGGCAGAATGGCCATCACCACCGTTGAACCAATGACGGCCGGGACATACACCCGCGTAAATCGCTCGGCGTAGCGCTGCGTGGTGGACTTCTGCCCTTGCGCTTCTTCCACCATGCGGATCATGCGAGTAACGGTGGAATCGGCAGCAATACGCGTGACTTTCACTTCCAGCAAGCCATCACCATTCAGCGTGCCGGCGAATACATCGTCGCCGGTTCCCTTTTCAACTGGAATACTCTCGCCAGTAATCGGGCTTTGGTCAATACTGCTCGCACCGGCAGCGACCGTTCCGTCCATCGCTACACGCTCTGCGGGTCGAACACGCACCAGATTTCCCAGCGCAACGCTTGCAACAGCTACCTCAGCGAACTCGTTTCCTCTGCGTACCCATGCGGTCTTGGGCGTGAGTCGTCCAAGCGACCGTATCGCCTTGCGCGCCTGACCCATGGCGTAGTGCTCCAGCCCGTGTCCCAGTGAGAAGAGCACCAAGAGCATGGCGCCCTCGGCGTACTCACCGATCGCGGCGGCACCCAAGGCGGCCACCGCCATGAGGAAGTCCACATCAAGGTGCCCGCGTCGCAGTTCGCGCATTCCTTCGGCGAACGCTGACCAACCGGCCACAACGTAACTGATGGCAAACAGCGTGCCCCACGCGGCCAGCGGCGCTTCGTTTCGCTGCAGCAGCCAGCCAGCCAGCAGGGCGGTTGCCGCTACCGCCGGCTCCAGGAGTTCGCGGTTGCGGCGCAACCACGGCGCGTCATCTGGGAGTTCATCAGGGGTAGTGTCGCTCACGGGAGTACGAAGGATATCGGGGCATTCGGCTAGAATGAGTGAGCCATGTCAGAAGAAGGATTTCACTTTCCTGCCCCCACCCCGAGCGATCTTGGAGATCACGAAGTTCGCCGCGAGGGAAGTGCCCTTGAAGGCGCGCGAGTGGCGCTCTTGGTGACGGGGGGCATCGCGGCAATGAAGGCTCCGCTGTTGGCTCGGGCGTTGCGCCGTCAAGGCGCCGAGGTCACCGCATTCGCAACCACCGAGGCGCTTCGCTACGTTGCGCGCGAAGCCCTGGAGTGGTCATGCACGCGGCCGGTCATTGTGGAACTCACCGCCAATGCCGAACATCTTTCAGACGCGGCGCCCTTTGACGTGTATTTGACCGCGCCCGCAACGTACAGCGTGATCGGCAAATGCGCTCACGGAATTGCCGACACGCCAGTCACTGCAACGTTGGCAAGTGCGATTGGTCGCATGGAGCGCGGCAGCGCGGCGGTGCTCTTTGCGCCCACCATGCACGGATCAATGCACAACTCAATTCTGGTGGCCAACCTGCAGTCATTGCACGCTATTGGCTGCACGATTGTGTCTCCGCGTGACGATGGAGGCAAGCACAATCTTCCCAGCGAGCAAGCACTTGTTGAAGCATGCGCACACGCGTTCCATGCACTACGGGTGCCGGGTCGCCCGCGCGCTCGTCACTCTTAACCCCTTGATTCGATGGCTTATCCAATGAATATTGTCGCGATTGCAGCGTGCGCATCGTCCATGGTTGTCCTGTCAGCCCATGGAATGCAGGGTGCTTCTGGGCAACCGGTTCCGCAGTTACTTGCTCCGACCACGGGTGCCGCGCCGCGGTTAGTTTCCGCGCCTGCCGCCAATTCCAGTCCTGGATCCGCGCTGGTTGCGCTGGCGCCGATCACCGAGACCGCCGTACTCAGTGCGCCGGTGCCGACCATCTCTCCGACCTGGGGATATCGCGTGGCGGTGATCGGTAGTCAGGTGTTTGCAACGGGTCCAGAGCGCGCCATGTCGATTGGATCGTTCGGGCAGGTTTGCACATGGGACCGTGCACCGGACGGAGCATGGAAAGCCAACCTGAACCTTTCGCAATTGTCGGACAGCATGCCCGGGGACTACGGATTTCAACGGCTTGAGCGCGGCGGCCCGTTCCTCTTTACCGCGGTGAATCGCAATGGGCTTGGCACTTCGCTGCGCGTCCTGACGCCGCGTGATGGGCAAGTGAAAGAAGTGGCAACCGTTGCATTACCAGCGGGTGCAGACATCGCCACCTTCGGCTCGTGGTTTGCAAGTGACGGCGCAACCTTGGCGGTCAGTGCCACCGACATGCGCTTCAACCTCGGCGCCGCAAGTGCCGATCGCGAACGTGATCCGAAGACGTTCATCTATTCGAATCGGCAGGGTGTTTGGAATCTTGATGGATTTGTTCGGGCGCCGAGTGCTGCGAATGGCGTGCCCACGGAGGCAATGTGGTTTGGCGCATCGCTTGATGTTGACGGCGATGTCTTGGCGATCGGTCGGCCAGCCACCATTCCGCCGCGACAATCGGAGACGATGCCGATCTCCGGTAGCGCGCGCGTTCATGTGTACCGACGCATGTCCGGGCAGTGGATGCCGGAAGCGGAAATCCTGGGCGCATCAGTCACGGATATGAAGTGTTTTGGCTTGAGTGTTGTGGTGGAAGGTGATCTGCTCATCGTGCGTGGCATGGACCCGGATGACTTGCAGGCCCCCTCGCGCGTTTGGCTCTTTGCACGGATCGGCGGCACATGGACGTTGCGGCAAGAGCTGGTGCCCCAGACCGGCATTGTTCCGGGTCGTGCCTACGGATTTGCCATGGCAATTTCCAAGGGTCACATCGTGCTTGGCGACACCAGCGCGCGAGGAGCCGATGAACTTGGCGATGCCACGCCAGGCATGGCATTGGTCTTTGAAGAGCGCGATGGCCAGTGGATCAATACCAAGCGCCTCATGCCCGCGGCGCCGTGTGCGCAGCGAAGTTTCGGCAACGATGTTGCAGCCGATTGGCCAATCGTTGTGGTGGGACGTTCCAAGAACACCAATCTCGGCCTTGAGCCGGGTGGTGCGTACGTCTTTGATCTTGCAGGTGACGGTCAGGCCGTCTCGCCGCGGCCCCAGTAACGGACCACGAAGGCACCAGCGGTGGCGCCACAGAGAAGTGACATGGCGGTTGCCCACTTGTCCCACGGCAGTGGCTCATGCCAAGCGCTCAACTTCACCCATGGGTTCCATCCGATGGCGAGCGCCGCAAAGATAGCGGCCCACAAGGCGTTGCCAGCGCGCACGCTGACGCCGGACCCGATCAGAAAGATCCCAAACAGCGCGGCTTGTGACCACACCACGAACGGTCCATCGTTGATGATTCCTGCTCCGCGAAGAAGCAGGTAGATCGCGGCGAACATGACGGCGAAGAGGGCACCCTTTGGCATACTTCCTTCTTCGGCACTGCTGCCGTTGGATCCTTACAGTTCCATGGCGGTGCTCTGTTTCGGGCGAGAGCTTGTCCCAATAACACCGCAGACGGCTGTTTTCGCCGTACACTTGGGCACAGATGAACGTAGACCGAGCCCGGATCGCGGAACTTGCCGAGGCGGCGCGGCGCTTGCCAACGGCAGAGCGGCGCGCGTTCTTGGATGGATTCCGGCTTGATCCAGACACGCGCCGTGCGGTTGACAACGCGTTGGCATCCGACCCGACGCGTGCATGGACGCCTTCCAAGGTTGAGCCGGCTGCCGATGAAAGTGTGCATGCTGGCGCCACCATTGCCATGGCGAAGGGCGATCTTGCCGCGCAGAATGCCGGCCGCGACGGTGTTGCCGAGGCGCGCCCGACGGATGCGGCGCGTGTCATGGACCCATACCTTGGGAAAGAACTGGGCGGCGTCAAGATTGAGCGCGTGATTGGTTCGGGCGGTATGGGGCGCGTCTATCTGGGTATCGACCTGACATCGGGAACACGCGTTGCGCTCAAGGTATTGCTGCGAACCCTTCGGGACGAAGATGTCCGCAAGCGATTTGACCGCGAGGGACGCATGATGGAAAAGCTGCGTCATCCCGGCATTGCGACCGTGTTTCGCACTGGCATCGAGCAGGACGCGGATGTGGATATCCCCTACATCGTCATGGAGTATGTCGAGGGGGTGCAAACCATTTCCGATTACGTATTCCGTGAGCGCCTGGGAACACGCGAAACGGTTGACGCGTTTCTGCAAGCGTGCGATGCCGTTGCATTTGCACATCGCGAGGGGTATGTCCATCGCGATATAAAGCCGCCGAATATTCTTGTTGATCGCCATGGTCGTGTGAAAGTCATTGATTTTGGCGTGGCGCGTGCTATTGCTGTTGATAATGCAGCGGCCACCATTCGCACCGAAACTGGACAATTGGTGGGCACCATGCAATACATGAGCCCAGAGCAATTCATTGCTGATCCGCGCGGCATTGATGCGCGCACCGATGTGTACGCCCTGTGTGCGGTGTTGTACGAATTACTCACCGGTGTGCAGCCGCATGATTTGCGCGGCTTGCCAGTACATGAGGCTGCGCGATTGGTGTGCGAGACGGATCCGGCGGATGTTCGCGAATGCAATCCAAAGATTGACGACCAGTTAGCCGCGATTGTCATGGATGGGCTGAGCCGAAAAAAATCGCAGCGCCCTGATGACGCGCGCGCCTTGGTGCTGCGCCTTCGTGGTTGGGTGGTGAATGGGTCGCGTGCTTCCGCTGTTGCTCCAGTAGCCACCGACAGTACCCGCAGTCGTCACGTTGGTTTGCAGCCGGAAGCAGAGCGCCCACGTATCGCGGTTGGTGCTGGTGGGGTGGTGCGCATTGATGGAAGTGATGTCAAGACGTCACGGCCGGCACGCGCGCCGCGCCGCGGTGCTTGGATCGGTGGATTTCTACTGGTGTGCGCGGTTGGTCTCGCCCTCGCTGTGTCGTTTGGGTTGATTGATGTGCGTGCCTTGGTGACGCGCGCTCGCACATGGATTGAGATGGCGAGTGGCATGGCATCCGGAAACAGCGCAGCGAACACTGCTCCTCCAAGTAATCCCGGAGATATCGGGTCGCCGGGGGCATCCGGATCATCCTCAAACGCTCCCGCGCCCAGCGTTCGCATGTCGCAGTTTCAAGTGATCAGCGCGCCACTTGGCGCATCGGTCACTGTCGATGGAACTGCGCGCGGTCGTACCCCTGCGGTCATCCTGATACCGGCAACAGCCGCTCCGCACGCCGTTGAGGTGACCTTGGAAGGTTGGCAGACCGCACGCACCTCATGGGTGGGTGCAGACACGCCCATCGTTGCCATCAACATGGAGCCAACTGCAGCGGTCGAAAGCCTCCCGCGGCTCTTCACTCTGGACGTTGGAGCAATGCCGCGCGGCGCAACGCTTCGGATGAGTGTGCCCAATGATCAGCAATTTACGGCCGGTACTTGGTACGTAGCGTTGCCATTCGTGAAAAACGCCGGTGCGTGGCAAGCAAAGGACATTGTCCTCACGGCAAGTGATGCTGCCGGAAAGCCACTATTGATTGAGCACGGAACACGACAGTCCACTGGTGAGGCGCGCCTGACGGTACTCCCTGACGATGCGAACATTCGCATTCGTATTCGCGTGCACTGAGTACGCACGCTGCGTGTGGGTAGCGTTGTAAACGCAGGTTCAGTGGCCAGGGCGCATGTTCTTCGACATATTGAAGATCGGTAGCAGCATCGCGGAAGCAATACCGCCAACCACCAAACCCATGCCGACGATCATGATCGGCTCCACCATGCTGGTGGTTGATTTGACCGCGATATCGAGATCGTCTTCTGCAGCAGTTGCAGCGTGTTCCAGCACCTCCGAGAGTCGACCAGATTTCTCTCCGCTGGCAATCATTGCCACGACGTTGCGCGGGACGAAATCGAATTCGCGGAAGGTGGGCGCAATCTCTTGCCCCTTACTGATGCGATCCTCCAGCAGAATCCACAGCTTGGTGTAGTGCACATTTCCGGTTACTTCTCGGCAGATCCGCACTACATCGATCAGTGAAACGCCAGCCGAGAGCAGGGTGGCCATGGTGCTTGAGAAACGTACCAAGTACAGGCATCGGAACATATGTCCCAAGACCGGCATGCGAAGTTTGAGCGTATCAAGAGTGATCCGTCCCGCTTCAGTGCGCGCGTACCACCAGGTGCCGCCAACGATGGCAGCGAGCGCGGGTCCATAGATCATCCATCCGGTGCGCAGGAAACTGCTGAGCCACACCAAAGCCTTGGTTGGCGCGGGCAGACGGTCGCCTTGCGCCTTAAAGAGTGGGCCGAACTTGGGAAGAACGAAGACCATGATGATGACCACTGCCAGCACTGCCACAATGAGCATGATGGCCGGGTACATCATCGCGCCCTTGATCTGCTTACTGGTCCGACGCGCCTTGGAGAGGTCCTTAGAAACACGCGCCAACATTTCGTCCAACTTGCCCGATGCTTCGGCAGCGCGCATCAACGAAACTAACAGCGCTGGAAATACCCGTGGGTACTTTCCAAGGACAGCACTAAAGTCTTCACCCTCGCAAACATCGGTTCGAATCAGTCGCACAAACTCAGCAACATCCTTCTTAGAAGCCTGTTCTGCATAGGTATCAAGTGATTCTGCAAGTGGTACACCAGTTCGAAGCATTACAGCAAGCTGTTGGCAGAACGAAACGACGTCGTCCTTGGACATGGCTTTCGAGAGCCGACGTCGCAGGCGTGCGGGGTCAGATTCTTGGCCGACGGCCGCAGCTATGTCTCCAAGCTCCACTGACAGAATTGCCAGGCCTTGCTGGCGGAGTTGGCGTACTGCCCCTGCATGATCATGCGCTTCCACCACACCTTTGACCAACGCACCGCCTTCCGAGCGGCGGGCGCGGTAGATGAACTTTCGAGTAGAAGCATCAATTGCAGCAGATTTATCAGCGGCGGCAGGCACCATAGACCTCCTCAATTGTGGTCATTCCTTCAAGCACTTTTTGGACGCCGTCGTCCCAGAGCGTGCTAAATCCGCCGGCCTTCAGAACCTCGCGAATCTTCGCTGGTTCTGCGTGTGCGCAGATGGCATCGATGAGCGCTTCGTCTGGCACCATCAATTCGTACACACCCAATCGACCGGAAAGTCCGGTGTCATGGCATTTGCGGCATCCGGTGCCCTTCCACAGGCGGCTGCACATCGGTGCGTATTCGCCAAGAGACTTGAGCTGCTGCGCATCCGGTTCGAATTCTTGCTTGCACTGGCTGCAGATGCGGCGTACCAGCCGCTGCGCAAGAACGCCCTTCAAACTTGCTGCAACCAAGAATGGCTCAACACCAAGGTTTTGGAGTCGGGTGATGGAACTTGGCGCATCGTTGGTGTGCAGCGTGCTGAGCACCAAGTGACCGGTGAGCGCAGCCTGGACCGCAATCTGGCCAGTTTCGCCGTCACGAATTTCACCGACCATGATGATGTCAGGGTCTTGTCGGAGCAGTGCGCGAAGCGCGCCGGAGAATGTGAAACCCGCCTTCGGATTGATTTGCGCCTGATGAACTCCCTGCAAGTTCGCTTCCACCGGATCTTCAACCGTGGAAACGTTGTTGGCGACGGTGTCAAAGGTTCCCAGTACTGAATACAGAGTGGTGGACTTACCCGATCCAGTCGGTCCAGTCACCAAGACGATTCCGTAAGGCTGATCAATCACGTTCTGGAAACTCTCCAGCATCTTTGGCCGGAAGCCCAACTTCTCCAATCCAAGCTTGGCAGTCGAAACATCAATGATTCGCATCACGATCTTCTCGCCGAACTTTCCAGGCAGGGTGCTGACGCGTAGGTCAATGGCACGTCCCTTGACGCGCACAGAAATCTCGCCGTCTTGGGGCACGCGGCGCTCTGAAATATCCATGTGCGCCATGATCTTCACGCGGCTCGAAATGGCAGCATGCATGCGATACGGCGGGCTCAACTTGTGAAACAGAACGCCGTCGATGCGGTAGCGAACCCGCAGGTGGCCTTCGTCAGGCTCAATGTGAATATCGCTGGCGCCTTCAGCGGCGGCACTGCAGATCATGAAATTCACAAGCTTCACCACTGGGCCAACATCATCAGTGGCGTCGAAGCCCATCATCTCCTCGACGCGCTTCTCCTGCAGCTGATAGTCAGCCTCGTCGGTGCCATCGAACAGATCGGCGACCAATTCCTCGGCTTGCTTGTTGACATTCTCAGTAGCGCGGGTGGGATCACTGAGCAGCGCATCAATGCTCTCATCGGGAGACGCGACAAACCGGACTTTGAATCCAGTCTCGCGGGCAATGAGTTCTTCAACGAAGTAGTTCTGCGGATCAGCAGTGGCAACTACCAGTTCAGTACCAGCGAGGAATAGCGCGCAGACGCGGTGTTCCTTGCGCATGTTTTCTGGAATGAGCGCCATGGCGCCTTCTTCAAACAGTGCGGCTGGTTCCATGACAAACTCAACGCCGCGATTCTTGGCAACGGCCTGCAACAGAACGGTCTTGTCGACCAAGCCCATTTGAATCAAGACTTCGCCCAAGAGCAAACGTTGGCCACCTTTGACCTGCGCCGCGAGGGCTTGGCGAAGTTGATCGGTGCTGAGCGTTCCGTCCTCAACTAAAATCTGCCCGAGCGGGGGAAGCGTAGAAAGTTCGATGTTGTGCGGACGGCTGAGCGCTGAGTCGCGCTGCATTCCGTGTCCGCCATGATCGCCTCCGTGATTCACTTCCGTGTTCCCTTCGTGGACTTATCCGAAGCGCGCCCAGTGGACGCGTAGCCAAGTTCTGCCCGTCGCCCGCCTTCACGGAGAACCACGCGGCGCTCCTGGATCTCTTCGACGACGAAGCGATGCCCTTCACTGTCGGATACTTCATCGCCAACAGCAACGGTTTCCTCCCCGATTACTGCAAATTCACCGGCGATTATTGCCCGCAGGTGTAGACCGGCTGGGGCGGCCGCCCCGGTCGCTACGCCGGCGCTCGGTACTGCGCCTGGGACCGCATCCGGGTTGATAAAGAATGGACGAAACGGGTCGCGGATGGGGCGTGACTCCAGCACAAGCTCCACGCGTTGGCGTGCGGCGAGGACTGGCACCACAGCGCTGCTAGCGCTGGAATCCACGCGCACCGCCGCTGCCGCATTGGCTCGCGCTGGCTTGAATACGGTCTTCGCGCCAAGTGCTGCCACAGTGAGTGCAGTAGCAGCAAGCAAGAACCCAAACTGCTTCGGCTGCACGCCCAAGCGGCTGCACAGTTCATTCCAACGTACTGCGAGTGGGGCACTCATCGGCGAGCCTCCTTCGCGGGTGCGCTGGTAGATGCTGGCTGTTCAAACCACTCTTCAAAGACGATGGTGGCGCGAATAGCAGCATTGCCGGAGGCCGCTTGCTCAAGCGCGGTACTCATGACCACGATTTCCACCGAACGCGGGGTGACTAGTTGGTTCACGCCCTCGGCTGCATCCAGCACGCCGAAGATCGATTCAAATGATGCCGACATGTCCACCGTGACGTCGCGGCGAAGCACCGGGGTTCCAATCGCGACGCCGTCTACCTGAACCAGCGCACCGGTTCGAATGGACTGTTCGCGCACCACGGTCCCATCGGTCGGACGAGTAATGGTGGAGAGCAGGTGGTCTCGATCCGTGCCTTCGGCAAGCGGCCGGCAGCGGCGGTTGTACTCATCACGGAGGCCAGCAACATTGCGCTCTAAGAGTTGCAGATTATTCTTCTGATTGATGTTCTCGCTGCTCACCGCCTCCAAGCGTTGTGCTTCGTCTTGCATACGAAGTGCGCGCGAGTAATTCGGCACCACAAAGAGCGCAGTGATCATGATTGCCACAATCGACGGCGCAATGGCCCAAACCACTGTTTCCCGGTCGAAGCGTTCACGGATATGCAGGTTGGCAAATCGCAGGGTGCTCATTTTGAGCCTCCTTTGGCGACAGACGCGACTGGGCTTCCGCCGGGGCGCACATACTGAACATCAAGGTCAATGCGGCAATTCACGGCAAACTCCTGGATGCGACCGCGAGCAATGTCGGTCGGCTTGTTTTCAGAAACGGTCACTGCAGCGAATGGCTTGGTGTTTGCAAGCTTGCGCTCAAATTCGTAGAGATCAGCGTTGTCCTGTGCGTACCCACGGATGGTGATTTCCATCCAACGGGCCGGAGCAGGAGTACGAACATTGCCAACGCCGCCCGGTGCTACCGCTGGTTTGGCATTGACGGTCGCAGTGGCAGCCGCGGCGGATTCCTTCACTTCCATGCGCAACATGGAAAGGCTGGTTCGATCCGGCATCAGATTGGTAATGGTGGCAATAATGTCGCTTTGCTCCACGGGGAGGGCAAGGCGGTCGTAGACGCTGAGATAGCGATGCAATTCTCGCTGTTCGCCGGCAAGGCGATCGATGACATCGTCAACCTTGGTGGCGTTGGTCGTGAGAGCAAGTGAAACCCCGCGGCGCGCTTCAGCTTCGTGGAATCGATTCCAGGAGTGACAAGCAACGCCAACGACTACAGCGCCGAGTAGACCAAGCAGCAGCATGCTGCGTCGGCGTGAAGTTGCCAACACTCCACGCCGGCGGACATCCCGCGGCAGGAAGTCAACAATGAACTCGGCTGAGACGGTGCTCACGCGGCAGCTCCTGCAGCAGTAGTGCGGGTGGAAGATTCATGTCGGGTCAGCGACTTTGGCTCGGGCTCAAGAGTGATGATGGAGCTCGTGCTGGTCCGTGGGGTCGAGCGACCACCGAATGCGGTACGGTTGCTGCGCTGGGTGACCACCTCAGCGGGAGCACGCACGTTGCGCAGTAGGGCAGGCAATTCACTGCATGCGGCACCGATCGCAGCGACCCAGGCGTTGCCATGAACGCACGCTTCCGGATCACGAATCATGCGAATCGGCATCGCCAGCGAGGAGCGAACTCCGCAGACGCTCTCAATGGTTGCGGCCGCTTGTGGATCGGTTGCAGCGGGTCCGGTGAGAACAATTTCCTTTGGATACCAACCGCCGGAACTGTGCTCGACATGGCGCAGGCAGCGCAGGGTTTCCTCAGCAAGCGCGCACCAACGCCAGGCGGTTCCTTGGTCATCGGCTCCGTCGGAACCCATGCTGATAGTGCCAGTGTCATTGCCATGCAGCGTGCGACCGGTATGAGTACGGCGATGAATGGTCATGCCGACTGGAGCCCAGTCACCGCGAATTGCACGCATAAACGAAAGTGCTCCGTCGCGAAGCAAGACCAGCGTGGCAATACGATCTTCAAGGTGCAGCATCGCAAAGTCGCGTGACTCAGCGGGATCAGCACACTCACTGGTGCGCTGGCGAGTGATAGTCCGTAGCGCAGCAAGAGCAGCGTGTTCAATGCGAAACGCGGAGGTGTCAGTTGTAGACACCACCGCCGAAGCCGCATTGACGGTGTGCCGCGGAATGGCCATCATCAGAACTTCATTACTTCCGCCAGCGGTGCCGCCAAGACGGATATGGCCAATGACGGAGCTGTCTCCGTCAATGCCAAATCGATCAATGGCTTCAAAGCGAACACTTTCCGTCAGTTCCTGGTCGGTCATGGCGGGAAGGCGCGCAATGTCGGTTTGAAACAATTCGGCGGGGAGGGTGGCGGTGACGCGCTGGCCAGAGAATCCGAGTCCAACAATGGTTTCATGGATTCGCTGCGTCATTGCGGCTGAATCCAAGCGAAGCCCGTTGCCCTCAAAGATTGAGCCGGCGATCTCAGCGGCCGCGGTGCACTTGTACTCAGTACCTGCGGATGCAAGTTGCAAGAGGCGCATGCTGGATCGACCGAAGTCAGCTGCGATCGGTGCAGCGGATCGATTCCGTTGCATCCAGCCGCCGCGACCCTTGTTAAACATTGGTAGTCCAAACATCGTGGTGCCTCCTGTTACTCGTTCGTATCGGAAAAGAGGCGCCGGCACTTCTGCCGACGCCTCTTGATTTCTTACAATCGGCGCTTCAGTGTCCGATTACTGCTCAGGGCTGAACTTGCGAGTCGTGGCGCTCCACGACCAACCCTTGGTGGCGTCAACCTGATTAGCCAGGTCTTCGGCCGAGCAATATCCAGCGGTTACGAGCGGTGCGAGTGTCGTAGCCGTATAGACGGTGTTATCCGTGAGGGTGATACTGGCTCCAGCTGGCTGGAACTGGTTGAGTCGCGTCACCATGGTGGTGATCTGACCACCGCGTGCATCAGCGGCTTCTAGGTTGGCATCATCAAGAGCTCCCGTCACTGATGGAACGACCAGCGCTGCAAGCACGCCGATGATCACTACAACGATAAGGATTTCGATAAGCGTAAAGCCCTTGCGGAGCGTGGTCATCTTCTTGTTGTTGGTGTTGTTCGTCATGGTGAGAACTCCTTGGTTTGCTAGCTGGATCGATCTTTCAGTGATCCGCATTCGAGCAACTCTGCCTGAATCGGTCACATCAACACTCTCGGAAACAAAGGGGGGGTGCTGCAATCAATGCGCCCGAAAAACATGAAATTTCCTTAATCGCAAGGTCCGAAAGACCGATCGGGCTTTGCAGAGGCGGATTTGTATTGGAAGTTCTTTTCGGAGATACCTACTGATGACCAGTCAACCAGCACAACCCACGCCAGCGCCCAAGCCGGAGCACACCGGCTGGCAGATCTCCATGCGGCGCCCGCGCGGGTTCACACTCATTGAGGCGCTGATCGCCTCCATCATTGTGGCGATGGTGGCTGCAACTGCGTCGATGTCCGTGGCAGTCGGATCATCTATAGAACAGCAGAATCGTCTCTCTGTGCTGGCGATGCAGGCCGCTGAACTACAGATGGGCTCTGTACTTGAGCAGTCTTATGAAACCATGAACACGTTGGCTGGCACCGAAGCAGTGGGCCAGCTGTTAGCGCCAAAGCGTCCCGGCGCTGCGGTTCGTGGGCTCTTGCCGGACACATTTTCAGAACTCTCACGTGTGACCACGATTGTTACTGAGAATCGCACGCTTACCCAGTACAACAACTACACCGTTTCTGGGAAGCGAATTGAGGTGACCGTCATCGGACCCGATGGATTGACGCTCGCACGTTTGGTGAGATTCCGTGGAATGGAGCCAACAACTTGATGCGGCAGCAGCCCCGTTGCAGTTCTCGGCGCGTTGGCTTCACATTGGTGGAGCTCTTGGTGTCCATCACAGTGACCGCGATTATTGCGGCTTCGGTGGCTGCTACGGTGTCAGCGGTGGCGGTAGGCATGCAAGGTCAGGATGATGCAGCGCAAGAGGTAGCGCGCCTTGCACGTGGCCAGGCGCGCATTGCGGACCACCTGTTTCGGGCGCGAATGATTCTTTCCCAATCAACCACCGTGGCGACGCTGTGGCTTCCTTCGGAGACGTTTGACGGTTCACCGACCAACGCCACCGAATACGACACGATTCACGGGAACGAACTGCGCTGGTACGTCGTGGACCGAACCAACCGCGTTATCAGCATGCAGCGGGTCACTAACACACTGAATCGCACGGTCTATCCACTCGCCACCGATTGGTCAGCGCTGCGGACGACGCTTGCTGCGTCCGGGTCACTGGTTACCACCACTGTGCTCGAGGGTGTTTTGGAGGCCACATTTCGCTTTACCACCTTTAATCCATGTGCAGACCGCCGATTGGTATTGGATATTCAACTTGATGACGACCACGGCGGAATGAACTTTGAGCTTGGTGGAATCATCGACGCGCTGCAGCGGCATTCGGATTGTCAGTGAACATCGCATGAGCCATAACGCTTTCCAACCTCCACTTCCGCGCCGCCGCCGCGATCGCTCGGTGGGCGCTCAGTGCAACACTGGGAAGGGCATGGGACGCGGTGCAGCGCTCATGCTGGCGCTGTTCGCGATGATGGTGGTTGGCACCACCACGCTTTCCTACGTGGCAAGCCGGGAAACATCTTCGTCCATTGCAGCGAACGCGCAACTAGCAGCGGATGCACGCACGCTTGCCTCATCGGGAATGTCCATTGCCAAGGGCATTCTCCGCTCCAGCGAGACCATTTGGCGTCGTAATCATGTGGGCGGTGTGCTTCTCAACAACTATTCGCTTGATGGTGGCACCGTCACCGTTCGTTTGGTGGATATTGTCAAGCGTGCCAATCCAGCCAATGGCGGCAACATTTTCCCCGATGATGCCACCACCGAAGTGGAGGTCACCGTCAGCAGTACGCGCGGGGGCGCCACTTGGAACTCGGTAGCGAACATGAGCATTCCTAGTGTGGTGAAGGGCGAATACGCGATCTTTGCCAACAAGATCATGATTGTGGATGGCTCAAACAATTTCATTGGTCGTTGGCCAAATGCACCGATGAGCGCACAAAAACTGCGCGTGAATATTGGCACGCAGGCCGACCTGGCCTTCCTGAGCAACGTGTTCCCCTGGTTCGGAAGCGGCGTCTGGCTGCAAGGCGGTTGCCGCTTTGAGTCAGAGGTAGCGGGTTCAACGCCATCGGACGCAGATTCCATGAAGGCCACATGGATTTACTACCCGTACTCGGCCACCGGTCTCATCGTGCAAGGCGCATCGGCTAGTGCCGTTGCCGCGAAGCGCATGGACCCACTGGACTCCATCCGCATGGTCAATCCGCCCGCTCCACCGTCAGTTGGCGGTACCTACAGCAACTACACCAACAACTACATCTTGACGGGCGGCAGTTACAGCCTGAACTCATTCCGAGTCCGCGCCGTGTTCCTTCCGCAGTTGTTCACCAAGAACTTTGAAGTGCGCAGTGGCGCCACGGTCACTTTGAATACCGGCACCTATGAGGTGTACGGTTCATGGATTCTGCGCGATTCGCGCATCATTATCAATGGCGACGTGAAATTCGTGATCAATCCGAACTTGGCACTGACGGGCTTGGACTGGCAGAATTCATCCGTAGAGATCAACCCAAACAGCACCTTTGAGATCTACAACGGATATTCAATGGATGTCCGAAACTGCTGGGTTGGACCGCGGAAGCAGTACATTTGCAATAATGTTGCTATCGATGGCGACCCGCACAAGAAAAATTGGTTTGCACAGTTCACCTCCAATGACTGCTATCCGGTAGCGCCAACTTCACCGCAGTACATGGAGCCGTGGCGCGTTCGCGTGTACCCGATGCGGCAGTTCCTCTCCAGCTTCTTCCTCTGGGATATCCGCGACACTTCCATTGTTGGTTCGCTATTCCTGCCAACGAATCCGATCCGCCTCTTTGGGCGCACCCAGGTGTACGGGCGTGTAGCGGCCAACCACTTGTTGATTTATGACACTGCCAGTTTCTTCTATGACCACGCGCTGGACCTGGTGACTGGATTCACCGAGGGTCGTGCACCTTCACGCGGTGGCGATCCGGAGGACATGTTCCCTTCGCGCATCGTGTCCTATGGATTTAATGCGGAGGCAGCTCGATGATGATTCGTGGCTGTCGCGCCTTCACGCTGATTGAGATGCTCATCACGGCGGCCATCGTCAGCGTGATGGCGGGATTGGCTATTGATATGTTTGGTGGCAGCCGCTTTGAGCGTGTGGACGCTGGCGTTCGATTGCTTGAGGCTGATCTTGGATATGCACGCAGCGTTGCGCTCTCCACTCCTGCCGATCCAGTGTTGCTCCGTATCGCTGCCAATGGGAGCAGTTACCACCTTGCACACACCAGTGCACCGGATACGGCTCTGACTGGTCCAAATGGTCCGCTGCGCACCACGTTTGGCAGTGGTCGGGCAGAGGTGGCCGCGGGTCTGTTGATCACTTCAAGCGGCTCGCGGGACATCACCTTCGGGCCGTTTGGTGGAGTGATGGACCCCGTCCCAACCATCTTTGTGTCCAATTCCGACAGTCCGGAGCGGGCGCAAGTAGTTCTCGACCCCTTTACCGGGGACTTGACTGTTACTTATCAGTCACCTTAATGATCGACAAGAGTTCGGACCCCATGAAGGCCGATCACTTCCTAAGAGGCGCCTGATTCCATATCAGGGCGTCGGCGTGATGTTTCGCCAGATGGAGCGCACTTATGGCAACACCGAACGACAACACCTCACCAGTATCTCCCTTCGCGCGATCGGCGTGGTGTGCTGCAATCGGCACCACACTTGCGGTTGCATCTGTTGCACGCGCGCAGTCTTCCGCATCCGGAGCAGCTGGAAGTGCGCCCAGCACGGCGCCCAGTGCTACACCGAGCACTGCGCCAAGCACTGCACCCACGAAATCTCCAACCGCTGCACCGGTGAGTTCAATATCCGTCAAAGGCGCGGCTACCGCTGGACCCGCAAGCGCAGCGCAATCGGCACCTGCTCCTGCGCCGACCGATGATCCAGGCGCTGACCCCACTGCAGAACTCAAACCAACCGTGTGGGGTGTTCCTGGTCCCAACGCAGCGCAGGGCGGGGTTTCTACTCCGCTGACTGGGCCGGGCGGACGACCACCGTCACCAACGATGGAGCCACCGTCTACACCAGGCGCACCTGCGGGCGCTGGCGCTGCTGTGCCCGCCAGTCGCAGGCCCGACGCGAAAGTGGATGTCACCAGCGAAGGTCGATTCTCCCTCAGTGCGCAAGCGATTGATGTTTCCAAGCTGTTGGAACTGATTTCCATCAAGGCTCGCCAGAACATCGTGGCCAGCGACAAGGTGCGTGGCGTGGTGACCGTGAACTTGTATGACGTGCCGCTTGAAGATGCGCTCAACGCCATCTTGAATGTCAACGGTCTGGCCTGGCGCCGCGAAGGCGACTTCATTTATGTCAAGACCCAAGGCGAAGTTGATGCCGAGCGCAATCGCGTTGCCCGCGTCTTTACGTTGCAATTCCTGTCCGCGGACGATGCGATCGCGTTCGTGAAGCCCATCTTGACCGAAGGCGGCTCGGCTGTTGCGCTCGGGAAAGTGGAGCCTGGCTATCAACCCACGCTTGAAAATGGCGGCGCGGATAGTTTTGCATTCTCTGCCAAGGTCATGGTCAATGACTTCCCGGAGAACATTACGCAGGTTCAGACCTTGATTGCAGAACTCGACACGCCACCGAAGCAGGTGCGCGTTGAGGCAACCATTCTGACTGTGAACCTCACTGATGACACTGCCTTTGGCATGGACATCTCCGTGGTCGGCAACATTGATTTCTCCAGCGTCACTTCACCGCTCTTGGCGTTTGATGATGTAAAGGACGGATTGTTGAAGCCTTCAACTCCGTCGACTGCGTCGCAGGCGTCACTGTATCCATCAGCTACGGGTGCGCCGCCACCGACCGGCAAGGTGGGCATCATGACCAACGATGTGGCCATCTTCTTACAGATGCTTGATCAAGTGGTGGACACCACGGTGCTGGCGCGGCCCACGGTCACGGTGCTGAACCGGCAGCGTGCCCAGGTGCTCATTGGTGAGCGCATCGCCTACCTGTCAACCACGCAGACGCAGACCAGTACCACGCAGGAAGTGAAGTACTTGGATGTCGGTGTGAAACTGATTTTCCGACCATTCGTTTCGCCGGATGGCATGGTGCGGCTTGAACTTGCACCGCAGGTCAGTACCGCGCGCATTAAGGACATTGATGCCGCAGGTGGCGGTAAGGCAACCGTTCCCGATGAAATCTCCCAAGAGCTTCGGACCAATGTTCGCGTGAAGAGCGGACAGACGATCATTCTGGGCGGACTCTTCAAGGAACAGTCACAGGTGACCAACCGGCAGATCCCCGGCCTAGGCGACCTCATTCCGGGCGCATTCAGCGGCGCTTCAAGCCAGATGGTGAAGCAGGAGATCATCTTCCTGATCACCCCAACCGTGGTGGAAGACGCCCAGGACTACAAGGCTGGCGACATGGCGCTTCGAACATCAGAAGCAGCGCGCGTTGGTGGGCGTGCTGGCTTGCTGCCGTTCTCTGAATCACACTTGGCGGGCAATTACCAGTTGCAAGCACTTGAAGCGTGGAAGGAAGGCGATCGATCCACTGCGCTTTACTATGTGGATCAGGCGCTGCGAACGCAGAAGAATTCGCCTTCGATGATTGCGCTGCGCGAATCCATCCGTACCGATCACAAGGACCAGTACCGCACGGAGCTTGATGCGATTGACTTGCTTGATCCAACACAGCGCCAGCCATTTAATGGCGTGCCGCTGTCTGACACCTTTAAGTACTCCAAGGGTTGGGTGACGCCGCCTAAGCCAGAGGACTTGAAGAAGGACATTCCGCCAACTGTAGATGACGACTACTCGCCGTTTGACCCACTTCCACTACCGGATCTTGAGGCGCCGCCGTTGCCCCGTGAATCTGGTCGTGAGAAGACTGCGCGCCCAACTCAGGAGCCAAACCGTTGAATCGCAAATTTATTCACTGCCTATTGGCTGGATCACTTGCTACTGCCACGCTGTTTGCAGCGGGATGCGGCGCGCCGCGTTCGCAGCAGGTTCGTAACGAAGCACGTGGCCGGTATGACCGTGCCGGAGCGCAGATTGCATACGACCAAGCACGTCAATCGTTCCAATCGGGACAGTTTGAGCCAGCGCTTGGGCACATCGATCGCGCCATTGCTCGCTTCCCGAAGGAGTCTTCGTACCAGCTGTTGCGCGGGCGCATCCTTCATGAGATGACCCGCATTGACGAATCGCGTGATGCGTTCCAAGCGGCTGTTGATCTTGACCCAAAGAAGCCAGAGCCGTACTACTTCTTGGGCATCGTGTATCAGCGCTGGCGTGAGAATGACAAGGCTCTGGAGTCGTATGCCAAAGCTGCTGAACTCGAGCCCACCAAGATTCACTTTGTGGCCGCGGAGATTGAGATGTTGACGCTCATGGGGCGTCATGACGAGGCTGACGCGCGCTTGACGGCTGTTGAGAAAAAGTTTGAATTCAGCCCAGTCATTGATCGATTGCGCGCGGATGTTTCCAAGATGCGCGGCGACGATGATCGCTGCGCGCAGCTGCTTGAGCGTGTTTCCATGCGTGAAACAGCATCGCCAGAATTGATCGAAGAGTTGGCGTTTGCTCGCTACTCCAAGGGCGACTGGAACGGATCCATTGCCGCGCTTGAAGATCCAGTGCTGGCAAGCCGCATCGGCAGGCCTGACCTGGCGCGATTGAAGGCACGCAATCTCATCTTGGTGAGCCGGCCGGAAGAAGCCCGGGACATCTTGCTTGCTATTCACGACGACAACGACCCACACGGTCGCACCATGTTGCTCTTGGGTCACGCGGCGTGGCGCATTGGTGATTGGGGACGGCTCCGTGAGTGCGGCGAAGACCTGGTGCGGCGTCATCCAGAAATGGCAGACGGGTACATGTTCCTTGGTGCCAGCGCACACAATGCGGGCCACTTGGAAGAGTCGCTAGCGATGTTTGAACAGGCGGTTGCCCGTGAGCCAGAGCGTGCAGTGGCGCAGAAGCTGCTGACCACGGTGAGTGCCATCCATGGCGCACCTGGAAAGACCGTTCCGAATAGCGCCTCCGCCGGCACGATACGCAGCGAGGCCCCGTGATTCCAGCGTTGGGCACGGCGCGTAAGTGGGTCCGTCGTGCAGTGCTGGGCGGGAGTTGTTGCGTTGCGGCACTGCTCGCAGTCACCGCGTACGGCTGGTGGATTGATCCGCGCATCATTGTGATTCCGTTGCGCCAAGCCGCATACATGCGGCTTGATATCACGTCGCGTTACATCACTGTTGACGGCTATCAGTGGCCGTACCTTGACGCGGGACCTTCGGACGGTCCGGTGTTGCTGCTCTTGCACGGATTCGGGGCAAGTAAGGACGCCATGATGGAACTTTCGGCTCCGTTCGCCAAGCATGGGTGGCACACCATTGCGCCGGATCTACCAGGCTTTGGCGGTCACGCGTATCACCAAGGGGAGCACCATGATGGTGCGTTTTACGCGCGCTCGGTTGATTCGTTCATGACTGCGATGGGGATCAAGCATGCCACCATGGTGGGTTCCTCCATGGGTGCGGCGATCGCATGCGAGTTGGCGATCGAGTTCCCGCAGCGAGTGGACGGGCTGATCATGCTTGCGCCCGCCGGTGTGGAGGCGCCGGTTGTCAACGACTTCATGCGCCGCGTTGCTGATGGAGCAAATCCACTTGATATCGCCAGTAGCGAGGATTTCGATCGTGTGATGAACTTGGTGTTTGTGCGACCACCCGCGGTGCCAGCGCCGTTTCGTCGTTGGTTTGCCGATATGGCGATCGCCCGTCGCCCGCAGACGTTGCTGATTGTGGAGGCGATCAAGCCGTTCCTGAGTGATGGACTGCGCGGTCGCATGGGCGCGGTTGGTGCGCCGACGTTAGTGGTGTTCGGAACGGCCGACGCGGTGACCGACCCATCCATGCTCAGCGTATTTGCATCAGAAATGCCACAGGGCCGCACGGCGCTGATACCTGGCGCCGGTCATGTTGTATTCGGTGATGACTTCGCCGGCACCGTGCGTGCGATGCGTGAATTCCTGGAGTGGGCCGGGCTCGAGCGCGGCTCAGTCGCCTTGCACCGATGACGCTTTGGACTGGCTTGCGGCTTCTGTGTCCGCAGGCGTTGTTTCCGTGCGCATCCGCTGCTTTGGTCCAACATCAACCGGTGCGGTGATTCGGTCGATCCTTGAAGCGAGCGCGGACATTCCGACTGGTGCTGTGGCCTTGCCGTCAAGAATGTCCCACTCGGAGATACCTGCACCGTACGCCGCAACATTCGCTTCGTGATCGATCTTGAAGCCGATGCTGCCGAGGGCGCACGTTCCGTAGACGCCGCCGGCGACAGCCCAGACGCGCACTTGATCGCGTTTCTGAACCGGATCGCTGGTGCGACTATACGATTCGCCAAAGGCACCCTGCGCTTGCGCGAGGAAGTAGCTGCCGTCGGCAACAAATTGATCAAGAGCAGCATCGGTGGAGAACACGATGACCACGCTGCGTCCTTCGCCGCCAATGGTGAGGCCGACTCCGAAGCCTTGCACCTTGATGGCGCACGGTGCGGACCAGCCGGTGCTGGTGCGGCGCAACAAGAGCCCGTCACCGCCCGCGCCGCTGATCACTAGTCCAGCTTGGGTTTCGTCGACGATGGCAATACCGCGTGCCTCGCGGAAGATTTCCGAGTCCACGGGATTCGGCGATGACTGCACGTGGGAGAGCGTGCCGATCGAGTCAGTAATCCGTGACTGCATGGTGGGTGCATCGCAGCCGCACAGAAGGGTGGCGATGACGGTTCCGACAGCGAAGCGCGAGTCCATGCGCATGGCGTTCTCCTAAGAAGGTTGGGTACTGTTCGGATATCGGCAAGTTCTGCCGGATTCCTTCAGCGAAAGCGCGGGTCAGGGTGGCTGACAGCGGGGTTACTTGCCGCCATCCTTCTTGCTGCCATCTTTCTTGCCGCCGGTGATGGCATCGCCAATGCCCTGCAGCAATCCCCCAACGGCATTTCCGCCCTTCGAGGCCGCCTCGCTCATCATGTTGACCGCCGAGGCACCGAGCCGGCCGCCAGATCGAACAGCCCCGTTGATGGGATCGCGCAGCACTGCCGGAAGGTTGTTGCCGGATTCGGCCATGACCGCCACCACCACGGCTTCAAAGACCTGCCCAACCAGTTGTTCTGCTAGTCCCTTGCCCGCGGTCTTGCCGTCAATGTTCTTCACCTCCACCCGGTTCAGATGGACGGCTACCGGAATGTCGCCAACGATCTTTGATCGCTCGGTGTAATAGACATTCACATCTTCCAACAACAGTGCACGGAGCAGGAGATCCATCCCGGGCGTGGTCTTTGTTTCGGCGGCCTTCGGCTCGCTGGAATCGCCCTTGGAGAGATTGGCAACCACGTCGGCCACGTTGTTTCTGTCTCCGTCGCGGATGAACCAGATCGACACCTTGCTCAGTGCCACACTGTCCACGATGAGTTTTTGACTGTTACTTTCGCCAGAGACGCGCACGGCGATACTTCCGGCGTTCAAGAGCAGCGGGGTGCCCCAGCCTGCAGGGTTGGCAACGCGTAAACCCTTTACTTCCACAGCTAAACCGAAGACATCCAGGTGCACCGAATCAATCTCGACGTTCACTCCCAACAGTCGGGTTGCAACACTGCGCGCAATTGATGCGGCAATCACGTCGCGCGCAAACCAGCCGATGGCAGCCAGTGCCGCCACTGAAACAACACAGATGATCGCAATGCGTCGCACGGGATGGCTAGTAGTCATGGCGCGTAGGTTAGTGCGCGCGCCGGACTGCGGTCAATGCAGCAAGGAATCAACCCGCGGCCGCGTGTGGGGGAGCCTGATCCGGAAACCGATTCAAGATCTCGCTCGCCGTCTCGTCCGGGCGACGGACCATGGTGCATTCAGTGGCACCAGGAGCAATCGCATGCCGAATGGCCGAAATCAATGCACGTGCGTCGACTGGCTTGCACAGGTAATCGTGGCAGCCGGTTTCTAAGCACTTTTCCCGGTCGCCCGCCATGGCATGCGCGGTGAGCGCAATGATTGGCGTGCGTTCACCAGCGGCGGTCAGTCGGCGCACCGCTTCGTAGCCGTCCATGACGGGCATCTGCATGTCCATGAGAATCACATCATGCCGGTTCATCCGTGAGGAATCCTGAACCCTTTCAACTGCCTTGGCGCCGTTGTCAACAATTTCCACATTTGCCCCGGCGCGTTCCAGGTGAAAGCGGATCAGTCGTTGATTATCAATTCCATCTTCGGCGAGCAAGACCCGAATGCCGGAGAGCGGCTGCCGAACCGCGGACGGAAGTCGAAGCACGCTGCTGCCTTCCTTGGTTTCATTGGAACGGAGGCGCGCCGCTGGAATTCCGGTGAGGTCGCCGGTGTCAATGGTGAATTCAAAGGTAGTGCCGCTACCAGGGGCGCTGCGCGCGGAAATGGCGCCGCCCATGATGTCGATGCAGCGCCGCGTGATCGCCAGCCCAAGACCGGTTCCGCCGTATCGACGGGTTGTGGAACTGTCGGCCTGCACAAACGGTTGGTACAAGCGCGAAAGTTGTTCGGGGGTCATACCGATGCCGGTGTCGGCCACCTCAAACGCAAGTTTGTCCTGTGCGTCGTCAAGCCGACGCAGGGTCAAGGTGACCGCGCCTTGGTCAGTGAATTTCACTGCGTTACCAAGAAGGTTGATCAGCACTTGGCGCAGGCGTGTTGGATCCGTACTGATGGATTCAGGCACATCTCCATCCATGACCAGGCGAAGTGCAATGCCTTTCTGCCGAGCGCGGTCATCCATGAGGCGCAGCGCATCTTGCACCAGATCAAGCGTGCGAACACGCTGGCGATCCATTCGCATGTATCCAGCCTCGATCTTGGAAAGATCAAGGACATCATTGATGAGTGAGAGCAAGTGCCGCGCATTTCGACGGATTGTTTCCACCGCCTCATCGCGCGTCGGTGCATTTGCTTGGCCATCGCCGTGATCGGCAAGGAGATCAACAAAGCCAATGATCGAGGTCATTGGTGTGCGAATTTCATGGCTCATGTTTGCCAGGAACTCAGTCTTAGAACGGCTGGCTGCATCCGCATCGTTGCGCGCGGTGACCAATGCCAGACTGGCCTTGCGCTGGCTGCGCGCTTGCACCAGCAGTACGCCTGACAGGCCTGCCAGACCAACAATCATGGCTGTTGATGCCGCAGTGACCAATTGCCCGTGACCAACTTCCGCAGCGATCAATCGTGGCTGGGCAACCCCGATGACAAATACGTTGCCGCCCTTCACGGTGCGTAGACCGCTCAGTGGGAACGCGCACGCCATCTGCCCGGATGTAGAAACGCTGGAGCATTTTGCTTCTGATCCATCGAGCGATCCCACCAGACCCGCGAGCGCCTTAGTCGGGATGGTGATCCCAACTTCGCCGCGCTGCGCATGTTCATCAAGGGCATGACCAGTGCCGTCCACAATGACCAAGTCGATACCAGGCGATTCCTCACTTTCAATCAGAGCCTCAATACGTTCAAATCGAATGCGCGTGGTCACCAGCCCAATGCATCGGCCGGTAGTTTCGTCGATGACTTGCGCGCTGCACGCGACGGAGAGTCCGGTTGAATCCCACAAGATCCTGGTGAAATCGCAAGAGGTTTGAAATTCCAGAATCGGAACGGGCGAGTCTGAATGGAGGCAAGCACTCACCACGGGACGCTGCGAAACGTCTTGTTTCATCAGTAGATCAATGCGCGCTGCCGGAAATGGGGTTCCGTGGATATCCACCGAATTCACCGCCAAGAGCCGACCGTCTGCGTCCACAAATGCCAATGCATCCACTGTGCCCGACCGTCGAATTTCTTCGTTGGCAATCTGCCGGAGAAGCGCAGTGTCGTTACGAAGGATGGCGGCAACAACGCCAGGGCGATGGGTTAACGATTCCGTGTGTTGCAGCACCGGGGCTACCGCGTTTGTCACTTCATCGCGAGTGGCTCGGGTTGCATCTCGCAAAAACAGGGCGGTCTGTGGCGCATCGACGGCATCGGCATCCGCATCGGCGCGAGCTTGTAGTTCGGTGCTGGTTGGCTGTGGCGCACGATCAAGGCGCAGATCGCGGACGATCATCACCAATCCAGTAACGAAAGCGAGACCAACGAGGCTGCCATACACCATGGGTCGCAAACGATGACGAATAGCTGTTCCCATGTGCCCTCCAGTCAGCCAAGCACCTTTCCCGCAACGCACGTTGTTGGCAAGCCCAGCATGTATCCGAGAACACCATCGGGAATCCGGGGGCACGAGTCAAGGACGTTCCCGGTCTTCCGGTCATTTCGGTCCCATTTACGTTAAAGTTTTGGTGTGATTCCACGGAATTGATCAGTGAGGTCCGGGAAGCACGCATTTCGCGTAGCGGCGACCCGCGCGTAGCCACGCGCAGCGCCGTTCGGCGTCCCGGAGTGCCCGAGTCACGCATCGCGGGTCTCCGTCCTCAGCGTCGCGGGTCGCCCAGGGTGCTCGGTTGGAGCGTCGTTGGCTCTGTGCCCGGATCCTGCGCAGGGGCGCGCATCCGCCGCAGAGTGTCGGCCTTCCACGCCGGCATCTTGTACTCCCATCCATCACAGGCTTCGGAAAGGGCAGGCCAGTCCGGCACGAAGGGGTCGCCATCATGTTTCGCTGGCGTTGGTACTGGTGCTCCCGGGCGCGGTAGCACGCTCAGCGTGAACCACACACCGTCGGCCTCGGCATGCCCGTTGATGGTGACGAGCGCGGCGCGCGTGTCAAAGCTTGGCGACCATTGTGGTTCCGGGGCGATATCGGTGCGTGCGCGTCGAACGCCATCGATTTCCAATCGCTCTAAGAACGACGGAAGCCCGGTCTTTGCCGAATCAACTTGCTCCACGCTCCAGTGTTCGCGCTCGGGTTCAATCACGGCAATGCCCCAAGGCATGCGTGGCATCCCCGGTTGCGGACCCGGGTCATTCGGGCTTGGCGTGGCGGTGAGTCCTGCAATCGATGCGGACAACGTTTCTCCGCTCGGCAGTGACACCAGCGTCCGATCAATCCACGCCAGTGCATCAGCGGGAACCTGCACGCGTCCCAGTGCTCGCCACGTTTGATCTTGCGCGGGCAACCGCGCAAACACGGCGTCCGGAGCAAATCGCTCGTCGCCAAGAATGACCTCTGCGACTGGTTCAGCGCCCGGCGCGGTGGCCAGGAAGCGAACCAAGCGCGCCTTCCCTGAATCATCAGGCCACGCGAGCCCAAGCTCACTGTGCCGATCCTTCTTTGCAGTCATGCGATCATCAATCGTCAAGCTGCCGATACTGACGAGGAGTGCCCGCACCAGTTCTGTTCGCGCTGGATAGGCATCGCTGGTGGCAACCACCCAACGATCGCCAGCAAGCCGCTCAATCCGCACCGTTGCATTGCCGCGCAACAACTCAATAGCGCCGATCTCAGCAGCGCGCGACTCCAGGCCGGCCACCAGCGCGGAACCACGCGCGCGCTCGGGAGTCATGTCGCGGCTGCGCGCCATGAGGAATGCCGCCCCGGAGAGTGCAAACGCTGCAACAGCGATTCCAATGACTCGATTTTTCCGCATGATTCCTTGGCTCATTGCACTGCCTCCCGGCGGCTGGTACGCCCGCGCACCATGTACCAAGCGAGCGCAACGATGGCCACGGCCAGCGGCCACACGACCGCATTGAGTACAAGAATTCGGGTCCCCAGCAATTCAACATCACGCCGCAGGTCATGTTGCACTTGCCGCAGTTCCTTTCGCGCGGCTGTCATGCGCGTCTGCAACTCCTGAATGCGCTGCGCCTGTTCCGGCGTCAGAACGATCTGTTGCACACCTTCCGCGGTACGTTCGCGCTGCAATTCGCCGATTTGCAATTCGGTGCGCTGAATCTCTTCTTGCAATTCCTTCTCGCGCGCAATGAACTTTGTTTCGGCTTCTTTGCGCATGTCTTCCACCGCCGTGAAGGGGCGACGGAATTGCCCGCGCGCGCGAATCTGCGCGAGCGCAGGATTGCCAGCCGCCAGTTCAACGGCGTTGAGAATCATTGGACCGTTGTCTGCAATAGCACGCTTACCGGCGTTGACACCAGCACTGCGGTCATCAATGACCCATGTGTCGTCTGAAAGTAGATCCGCATCAGCAAACAGCAGGATGTTGGCCTTGCCTTTGGCGGCAACCCCGTCTGCAGATGGGAATGCAGAAACGATCTCGCCGGTGATACGCGCCGCCAAGATCTTTGGTGTGCCATCTGACTTGAAGTCCTTGAGGAGCTGTTCGGGGTCACCAAAGAATCCAAGCTTGAGCGCTTGAATCATCTGCGATTTCTCGCCGGTTTTGACCAGTGCCTCCACCTTGGACATGCTGCCAGGAACTTGCACGATGGCTCCGGCGCTCATGAAGTTCAGCGCCTGCAGCCCGCCGACCAACGGATCGTTGGCAGTAAATGTTTCCCGCGTCATCGATAGCCATGCTGGGTAATCAAGTTCACGCATGCCGCCGTTCTTGGAAGGCGCGCGAATGCGCGTGGCATGAGTGATGTCACCAACCACCATGTCCTTGGCAATATCCACGCCCCACGCATTGAGGAGGGGACCCATGTCATAGGTGGTGCCGCCACGCTTGGCGCCCATCGCGCTTGCGTCGGGGCCGCTGTCGGTTTCCGCGTATGGATCGGCCAGAACCAGCAGCGGCTTCCCGGCAATCGCCCATGCGTCAATGGCGCGCAGCATGCCTTCAGTGAACTTGCGCGGCTGCACAATCATCAGTGCCGCGATGCCATCGGGAAGTTTGTCAGCGGTGGCGTCAATCGGCACCACATCGGCCTGCTCGCCAAGCTGCTGGATGACCACCGGCGGCCCCTTCTGCATCATCGGGTTGCGCGGATCAGCCCCGCCTTCAAGCGGCATGCTGCTCAGCAGACCCACCTTCGGCTTGGTAGGGCGACCAACCGAGGAAATTGCACGAAGCAATTCGTACTCAAGGAGTGGCTCATTCTCTGGCGAGAGATAGGGCAGCGTCTCCTTGCGATCAGTGGGCCCGCGTACAACCAGTCCAAGCGTCAGCGTTCGACCACTGCCGTCAACGGCCAGAGCGGGCAATCCCGCTGCACGTGCTTCATCTTCCGCTTCGCTGAACGGCTCAGGGTCGATGAATCGAATTTCCAGATTGCCGTTGGAACGCTGCCGGAGCTCTTCCAGATACTCCCGCACTCGCTGCCCGTGCGCGCGAATCAGCGGTTGATCTTTGGAACCCTCCTGCGTCCAGAAGTAATCGATGCGCACCGGCTCATCAAGTGTTGCCAGGGTGCTATCAACACCCTTACTGGTGCTGTACAGCCGGTCTTGCGTCAAATCAGCGCGAAGGAACGGCACGGTGATGTCGATCACCGTGTTCAGCGCGACTACGCCCACTGATACAGCGGCGATAGTCAAGAGTGCATTACGTCGAGTTTCGGTGCGTCCTGCCATTGGTGCTACTCCGCCTTCTTCCATTCGACCACGATCCCGTTCAAGAACAAGAACGCCGCCGATACTGACACGAAATACAGAACATCGCGGCCGTCCAGGACTCCGCGCATCATGCTTTCAAAGTGCGTTAAGACACTCATCGCTGCAATGGCCTCCACCGCGGTGCGCGGCAGCCAGCCACTTACAAAGTCAAGCAGCATGGGGAAACCAATGACCATCAGCAAGAAGCATGCCACGCCACTGAGCACAAATGCAATCACTTGGTTCTTGGTGAATGCTGAGAGAAATGCGCCAATGGCAAGAAATGTGCCAGCCATCAGTGCGCTGGCGATATATCCAACAAGAATGGTTCCGTGATCGGGGCTGCCGAGCCATGCCACCGTGATCCACAACGGCGCAGTGAGTGCCAGCGCCACGCAAGCAAACGCCCACGCTGCCAAGAACTTTCCAAGCACCAAGTCACGAACGGAGAATGGCAGAGTCAGTAACAGCTCGATTGTTCCAGTGCGTCGGTCTTCGGCCCAGAGCCGCATGCTGAGCGCGGGTACCAAGAACAAGTCCAGCCACGGCTGCACTTGAAAGAACGGCCGCAGGTCCGCCTGGCCGCGTTCGTACAAGCCGCCCATTTGGAACGTGAGCACGGCAGACATGAACAGGTAGATCACCAAGAAGATGCCTGCCAATGGGCTGGTGAAATACGCCGCAAATTCCCGGCGAAAGATGGTTGCGATGCGTGCAGGGGAGTTCATCGTGATGCTGCCTTTGTGCGCGGGGCGCCACCAATGTCGCTGGTGGTGAGCATGCGGAACACATGATCAAGTCGGTTGCTGGTGACGTTGGCGGCAGCCTTGGCGTCGAGCGCCTTTGGCGTGCCGTCAAAGACAACCCGGCCTTCGTTGATGATCACTGCGCGCGTGCACACTGCTTCCACTTCTTCAAGAATATGGGTGGAAAGCACCACGGCGCGGTCGTCGCCGAGTCGGCGGATCAGTTCGCGTACTTCATGCTTCTGATTTGGATCAAGCCCATCGGTCGGTTCATCAAGTACCAGGATCGGTGGGTCATGCAGAATCGCTTGCGCCAGCCCGGTACGTCGCTTGTATCCCTTGGAAAGCGTGTCTACCAATTGACGGCGATAGGGTTCTAAATGCAGGCGTTCAATGGAGCGATCGACGCGTGACCGCGCATCCGCGCCCACATAGCCGCGCGCACGTGCCACGAAGTTCAAGAACTCTTCGACGCGCATGTCGCCGTAGGCAGGCGCGCCTTCGGGCAGGTATCCGAAGGTGCGCTTGGCAGCAATCGGTTCATCGGCAAGCGGAATGCCGTCCAGGGTGACGGTGCCGGCGGTGGGCTCAAGAAATCCGGTGAGCATGCGCATGGTGGTGCTCTTTCCTGCGCCGTTTGGCCCAAGGAATCCCAACACCTGCCCGGCAGGAACGATGAGATCGATCCCCCGAACCGCTTCGAACGAACCAAAGGATTTACGAAGTCCGCGTGCCGCGATCAGTTCCTTCATGGGGCGATGAGTTTAGCCGCGCATGGGGTGATGTGCGCAAGCAACTGTTGGTCGCGGCGTATCCTGCACAGAATGTCCGCTACCACCAAAGTTCCGGTTGCTGTGCGCGCTCTTGAGAGCTTCGCGAGGCGCTTTGGTGGCCGCCCGACCGTCTTGGCGCGGGCGCCGGGGCGCGTCACTCTCATTGGCGAGCATGTGGATTACTCCGATGGGTTAGTGCTTCCTATGTCCATTGACCGCGACTGCGTTTCTGCAGTGCGCGTGTCAAGCGATGGCAGATGGCGCGCGTGGAGCGATGATTTGCAATCGCTTGCGGAGTTGCCGGATCCCGCCGGGGCGTCTACTGCGCCCCGTGCGACCGGTGCTGCTGCGTGGTCGAACTTGGCGCTTGGTGTGTTAGCGGGATTCGCACGCGAGGGGGTTCGCGTGCCACCGCTGGAGATGTCATTTGCAAGCGATGTTCCGCTGGGCGCTGGTCTCAGTTCAAGTGCGGCGCTCACGGTGTCATTGGCAACCGCTGTGGCAGAGGTGCTTTCGGCGCCGCTCTTTGGCATTCCTCTGGCGCGTATGTGTCAAGAGGCGGAGTCAGAATTCGGCGGCGTTCCATGCGGCATTTTGGACCCGTTGGCCTCCGCACTTGGGCGTGCCGATCATGCCATGCTCATCGATTGTCGGTCGCTTGATGTGCGTTTTGTGCCGTTTCCGCCAGCTTCGCGCGTGGCGCTCTTGGTATTTGATTCTGGCGTTCACCGTTCGCTGTCCGATGGTCGTTATGCGGAGCGCCGGCATGAAGTGCAAGACGCCGCACGTGCCGCCGGCGTTGGCATGTTGCGCGATTTGGACGAAACCAAACTTCGCACGCTGAAGTTGCCAGCACTGTTTGAACGCCGCGCTCGTCACGTAGTGCGGGAAATCCAACGTGTGCAACTGGCAGCCAACGCGCTTCGTCGCGACGACATGGAACTCTTTGGTTTGTTTATGGCGCAGAGTCATCAATCCCTGCGCGATGACTTTGCGGTGAGTACGCCCGAGCTAGACGCGCTCGTTGATGAAGCGCGTGCGCTTGGTACCGCCGGCGGGGTGTACGGCGCGCGCCTCACCGGTGCCGGATTTGGCGGATCCGTGATCGTGTTGGCAGACGCGGCACGAACCGGTATCGGCGAACGCATCGCTGCGGGATTTGAGCGTCGATTCAAGCGCCCGGCGGGATGGCAGCGCGTTTCATCCGGACCGGGCGCCGCGATCATTCCTGCAGCGCGCTGGCCGGCGGCGTAATCTCACCGTATGCAGATCACCATCCTTGGAGCCGCGGGCGAGGTCACTGGTAGTGGTTACTTGGTGCAAACCGCGCGTGCCAACGTGCTCATTGACTTTGGGATGTTCCAGGGCCGCGGCGCGGGTGACGAAAAGAATCGTGAAATTGACCCGGTGGTTCCTGCTCGCCTTGATGCGGTGGTGTTGACGCATGCGCATCTTGACCATGTTGGTCGGCTGCCGCTACTGACTGGTCTTGCCTGTGCGGTGCACGCCACGCATGCAAGTTGTGCGTTGGCGGAATTGATCTTGCGTGACTCTGCCAAGATCCAAGAGGGCGACGCTGCCCGTGAAAACCGCTGGAAAGAACGGACCGGGGCAACGCCAGACGCAGTGGCGCTCTATGGAACCGCCGAAGTGGACGCCATCGTTTCGCGCATGCGCGGCCATGAATACGAACAATGGATTGAAGTGGCCGATGGCATCACCGCGCGATTTCAAGATGCCGGACACATTCTTGGGTCTGCAAGTGTTGAACTCCGCGTCACTGAAGGCGGCACCACCAAGACTGTCGTGTTCTCTGGTGATGTTGGTCAGAAGTGCATGCCCATCCTTCGCGACCCTGTGCCGTGTCCGCCCGCCGACTTGGTGTTCTTAGAGTCCACGTACGGAGATCGTGACCATCGACCTGCTGATGAGACATTTGCGGAATTGCGGGCGATTCTTGAGCAAAGCGCATGGCAGAAGCGCAAAGTGCTGGTGCCAAGTTTCGCAGTTGGTCGCGCCCAATTATTGTTGCATGTGCTTGCAGAGATTGCTCGCGATGGGCGATCGCCAGTGGTGCCGGTTTATCTTGACAGTCCGATGGCCATCCGCGCCACAGAGATCTACAGCAAATTTCCGGACGACTTTGACGATGAGTCCCGCGGGCTGGCGCGTAGTGGGCAAGCGCGGCGCGAATTTGCAAACGTGAACTTGTGCGTGACACCGCAGCAGAGTCGCGATTTGAATGAGAGTTGGGATCCATCCATCGTGATCGCTGGAAGCGGCATGTGTGATGGTGGTCGCATCTTGCATCACTTGCGTCACAATCTTTGGCGGCGCGGGGTGCAGGTGCTACTCACCAGCTTCATGGCGGACGGGTCGCTCGGTCGGAAACTGGTCGATGGAGCCAAGACAGTCCGGATCTTCCGCGAGGACGTGGTGGTACGGGCTGACGTTCGCACCGTTGGCGGGCTCAGCGCGCATGCCGGACAGGGGGGTTTGATCGAATGGTTCATGGGGACGTCCAAAAAGCCTGCCGCGCCCCGGGTGGTGCTCACCCATGGTGAGGACCGCCAGCGGGGCGTGCTTGCCCAAGCATTGACCGGCATCGGTGGCTGTACGGTGACCCAGCCCAAGCGCTTTGAAGTTATTGAAATCTGACGCCGACACCGGTATTTCTCGGCATATTTGCGGGATCCGTCGGTCGGCGGCCGCCGTAGGAATGCCTGATCCAACCGCCAGAATCGGGTTCGGCTATTCTGCCAATCCCGCTCCGGCAGATCGGTTTGCGGGTCGAACGCAGAGGAATCAGTATGAAGATGTCAAGCAAGCACTCCGCCTTGAAACTCACCCTGTCCGCCGCCAAGCTCATTGCAGCGCCGGCCTTGATGTCAGCCATGATGACCGTCATGGTTGTTGGGGGCTGCTACGCGCCCCAGCCCACGGAGCTGTATCGCACCGAGAAGCTCCCCAGCGAGCATTGGTACACGCTGAGCGAAAGTGACTCCCGCGTGGAGGCCTTGCCGCATGCGCTGCGCAATTCATTGACCCAGCAGCGGCAGTTGGTTGCTCTTGAAGAGGGATCAGACAAGAACGCGAAGCAGCCGCTCTCGCCGGAGACCACCAAGAAGGTCGCCGAGCTTGACCAAACCTGCAACGATGCCTATTTGATCTCCTTCGACAGCATCGCCAGCAACCCGACCCCGGACCTCAACGGTCAGTTTGAATCATGGGACCGTCGCCGTCAGAATGACTCGATGATCTACAACCAGAACTTCCGCGCACTCGCTGACGAGTGGAGCCGCTTCTGGTTGATGGAGATGCCAGGCGGTACGCCGTACGACACGGTGAACACCACCGGTCGCTTCTGAGCCGTGCTGAGTTAAAGACGTCCATCAGCCCGCCATCTTCGGCGGGCTGATGTGCTTTGCTTTGAATGACGCACCACACTAGGGCTATGGTGCCTCGCGAGTTCGCCGTGCGATCAAGACGCCCGTGAATCGGCGCCAACGCCCCATGACGGCATCCAAGAGAAGAGTTTCTCAAGCATGGGTGAGGTGGTGCGTTGGTGCTTTGCCATGGCTTGGAATTCACCAGCATCGAAGTACACGCCGCCGCAGCTAGTGCATTGATCAACAAGCACGCCACCGAGCGGAACTTCCTTCATCTTGTTGCCGCACTTGGGGCAGCACATCCAGTGTGCGGCCTTCTGAGCGCTTGCTTGCGCTGCAGCGCGGCGGGCATCAAGCCCTGCACGCATGGACTGCAAGATTTGCTGATCCTTCTCGTGGAACTGGCGGTCTGCTTCGTTGTATCCGGTTGAATCTGGGTTGGGCATCGGTGTGTGCTTTGTGCAGGGGGTGCGAGGCGGTCAAGGATACCGGGGTTCAGACATCGCAGATGCGAACCGCCGCCGCGAGAGCAGTGCGGGCATCGCCACGAGGCATGAATTCCTGAGCTAACCAGCCCTTGAAGCCGGTGGCAACGATGGCTTCCGTGATCCCCTTGTAGTTGAGTTCCTGAGTGTCATCAAGGTTGCTGCGGCCCGGATTCCCGGCGGTGTGATAGTGCGCTAAGTACTGGTGATTGTCACGGATGGTGCGAATGACGTCTCCCTCCATGACCTGCATGTGATAAATGTCGTAAAGCAGTTTGAATCGATCACTGCCGACCGCCTTGCAGAGCTCGACGCCCCACGCGGTGCGGTCGCACATGTAGTCGCCATGGTCAACCTTGGAGTTGAGCAGTTCCATGATGACAGTGACGCCGCATTTATCTGCAAGTGGTGTGATGCGACGCAGCCCGATGGCGCAGTTCTTGAGTCCTTCGGCATCCGGCAATCCGGCGCGATTGCCACTGAATACGATCATTTGCGGAATTCCGGCGGCGGCAACTTTGGGCAGGAGCGCTTCGCTCTTGGCGACTAACTCCTCGTGATTCTCAAGGCGGTTCCAGCCCTTGGTGATACCGCCCGGTCCATTGGCAACCGCGCAAGTGATGCCGTGCTTGGCTGGAACACGCAGTTGATCTTCGGACAGCAACTCCACTGAACCAATGCCCACGTCCTTCGCCATTTCACACAGTTCATCGAGGCTCATGCCGCTAAAGCACCACGCACACACGCTCTGGCGAATGCGACCGCGCCGTGCCGGAGGTTGCTCTTGCGCAGGCGCGGCGGGTGCATGGACGGAACTGGACGCAGCGCCCTGACTGATTCCGCTCAGCGCAGCGGCGGTGGAGGCGGCGAGTCCGGCGTGTACGAATGATCGGCGATCCATAGTGCAGAGCCTACCGGGCAAGCACGGCGTGGTTGCCTATCCTGCACGAATGAGCGAGCCCGTAGCAATCATCATCGTGGACAGCCACACCGAAGGCGAGCCGACTCGTGTGGTGATTGCGGGCGCGCCAGCGCTGGCCGGGCGAACGGTGCAAGACATGGCCGCAGATTTGGCGGCCCACCATGACTGGTTTCGGTCCGCAGTAGTGTGCGAGCCGCGCGGAAATGAAGTGCTGGTTGGTGCGCTCCTGGTTCCAAGCACGGATCCAACGTGTGCCACGGGTGTCATCTACTTCAACAGCGCCGGGCTTCTTGGAATGTGCGGTCACGGGACCATTGGCGTAGTGCGCACGCTGGCGCACCTTGGCCAACTTGCACCTGGACCAGTGCGTTTAGAGACACCAGTTGGCGTAGTAGAAGCGCAGATTTCCGGTGCAACCGATGGCATTGAAGTGGCAAACGTTCGGTCTTTCGTGCATCGCGCCGGCGTGACACTTCAGCTTGATGATGGACGCACCGTACACGGCGACATTGCCTGGGGTGGTAACGGATTCTTCCTGTGCGAAGATCACGGCGAAGCCATCGAACTGCGCAATTTGCCCGCGCTCAACCACGTGGCGTGCGCCATTCAACGTGCACTTGAGCGCGATGGTTTGAGCATGGTGAATTCGTATCCGGTTGATCACGTTGAACTTCTTGGGCCGGCACGAGACCCGGCTAATCACGGCCGCAGTTTCGTCTACTGCCCGGGCGGCGCGTACGACCGCTCGCCGTGCGGCACCGGTACCAGTGCCAAACTGGCGTGCTTAGAAGCGCACGGAACGCTTGCGCCGGGCGAGGTATGGCGCCAGGAATCCCTGATTGGCAGCGTGTTTGACGCGTGGTACGCGCGGGCGCCCCAAGGCGGCGTATTGCCAACCATCCGCGGTCGAGCCTGGATTACCGCGCAAGGAACGCTGCTACTCCATCCCACCGATCCATATCGACACGGCATTGTTCCGTCCGCTGTGCGCTGATTGTCCACTCATCACTATGACACTTATGCCAACATCATCAAAGCCCATGCAGCGTGCCGACTGGAACGGCGTCTTTCCCGCAATCACCACGCCGTTCAAGGCCGATGAATCAATTGACCTTGATCTCTTTGGTCGGCACATCGCTTGGATGGCGGGGCACGGATGTACTGCATTGGTGACACCCGGTTCACTGGGCGAGGGTGGGCTGCTTTCTCTTGATGAGAAGCGCTCACTCTGGACGCGCGCTGTTGAAGTGCTTGGCGATGCGTTGCCAGTAGTGGCTGCAGTGGGTGCATGCGGAACGCGTGAGGCGGTAGAAATTGCCCAAGCCGCACAGTCGTGCGGATGTCGCGGTCTGATGGTGCTTCCGCCCTATGCGTACGTTGGTGACTGGCGCGAGACGCGCACTCACTTTGCGCGGGTGTTTGCAGCCACTCCGCTTGGATGCATGCTGTACAACAATCCACCAGCGTATGGAACCGACGTGCTCCCCGAGCAACTGGAAGAGCTCGCCACTGAGTTCCCCAACCTGCACGCTGTCAAGGAGTCCAGTGGCGACATTCGCCGCATGACGGCGATCCGTGCCCGTATGGGAGACCGACTTGCCGTCTACATCGGTATCGATGACATGGTGCTTGAAGGCGTAGCCGCCGGCGCGGAGGGCTGGATTGCAGGATTAGTGAACGGATTTCCCGCTGAAAGCGTGCGCCTCTTTGAGCTGGCGCGGGACGGTCGCCTTGAAGAAGCCGCGGAACTCTATCGCTGGTTCCTGCCGCTGTTGCGTCTGGATGCCGGACCGCAGTTCGTCCATTTGGTGAAATTGGCAGCCGCGCGCGCTGGTTGGGGCAACGAACGTATGCGCCTGCCGCGCTTACCCGTTGAACCCGCACTGCGCGATCGCGCCATGAGCATTATTGATGTCTCCATGAAGGTTCGGCCCTCTATCGCCCGCTGACCACGCTGCAGCGCGTAGATTGTCCATCCACGTGATCCGCGTCCGCGACATCCGCAAGTCCTTCGGCTCGATCGCTGCGGTCGATGGAGTTACCTTTGACGTGCATCACGGCGAGATCTTTGGGCTGCTTGGACCCAACGGCGCTGGCAAGAGCACGGCGATCGCCATGTGCACTGGTCAGTCGGCGCCCGATAGTGGATCCATCGAGATTGGTGAGGCAGGTTCGCCACGTGCTGCACGTGCGCGCGCACTCATTGGATTGGCGCCGCAGCAGATTGCGCTCTATGAGGAATTGACTGCCCGCGAGAATTTGGTCTTTTTGGCGCGCGTGCACGGAGTGCCAGAGCCAGTACGCCGCGCTGATGAACTGCTCGACATGGTTGGACTGCTGCCCCGCGCGCGCGACCGTGTGGCAACGTTCTCTGGTGGCATGCAGCGGCGCTTGAACTTGGCTGCCGCCCTTGTGCATAACCCAACGGCAATCTTCTTAGACGAACCAACCGCCGGAGTCGATCCGCAAAGTCGCACGGCGATCCTTGATGTAGTGCAGCGCCTTGCCACCGAGGGGAGGGCGGTGATCTACACCACTCACTACATGGAAGAAGCGCAACGCATCTGTTCGCGTGTCGCTGTTATGGATCGCGGTCGAGTACTTGCCATTGGTACGGTTGCGGAGTTGATCGCAGCGCACGGCGGCGAAAGTGTGGTGACGGTTGATTCGCTGGCGGGCGAACATCGGGTTCGTACCCGTGAACCACTGCGGGAAATTGAGCGCGCCCTGGCAGAAGGCGGCGTCACCGCGGTCCGTATTGAGCAGCCGGATTTAGAAATGGTCTTTCTTGCCCTCACTGGAAGGCGGCTCCGAGACTAATGCGCGCCGCTGTGTTTCTAGCACTCAAGGACCTGCGTCTGTTGTTGCGCGATCGCGCGGCAGCGTTCTTTACCTTCGTATTCCCGTTGGCGATTGCACTTTTCTTTGGTTACGTGTTTAGCGGAACCACCAGCGAGCCGCTTCATGTGGCCGCGTTTGTGGAGCAGCCGTCGCCAGCAGCCGCCATGTTGATCAAGGCGCTTGATGAAGATGGTGGATTCAAACTCACCGTTACCGATGCGCGTGCTGCCGGGGAACAGTTGGTTCGTAGTGGAGGGGCGGTGGCGCTATTGATTGTGCCTGCTACCTACGCCGAGGGTATCGACGGAGTGTTTTCGGGCGGCGGCGCCAAGCTTGGGTTGGTCGTTGATCCATCACGCCGCGCCGAAGGCGCCATGCTCGTCGGCAAGATTCATGAGGTTGCCTTCCGTACCGTGTTTGCAGCGGTGGGTGACCCAGTGCAGTTTGCGCGGGTTCTTGACCGGATGGAGGAATCACTCAAAGCATCCGACTTCTCGTTCACGGATCGCTTGGCTATTCGCACGGCACTGTCCCGCGCTCGCGCCATGTCTGCCCAGGGCGCGGACGGATCAGCAGCCACGCAGCCGCAATCCCTTGCTGATTGGAAACCGGTGTCCGTGGAAATTGCGGAACTATCCATGCGTCCTGGAGTGCCCGCGAACAGCTTTGCAATCTCCTTCATGCAGGGCATCGCGTGGGCGCTGTTTGGTGCAGTGCTCTCCTTTGGATCAGGAATTGCAGAAGAGCGGCAGCGCGGCACACTGGTTCGCCTCTTGGTTTCGCCGATGAGTCCAAATCAGATCTTGTTTGGCAAGGCGCTGGCGTGCTTCGTGACATGCCTCGCCACGGAGTGGATGCTGGTGTTCTTTGGCATGTTCTTGTTCCGCGTGGAAGTCTCACACTGGCCGCTCATGGTGGTGGTGACGCTGGTGACCGCGTTTGGATTCTCAGGCATCATGATGCTTCTGGCGGCGGGTTTCCGTACGCAGGGCGGGGCACAAGGCGCGGGCCGTGCAGTGCTCTTGGTACTTGCCATGATCGGTGGCGGAACAGTGCCGATTGTGTTTATGCCGCCATTTCTTCGGGTTGCCAGCAACCTCAGCCCATTCAAGTGGGCAGTGATGGCGGCTGAGGGCGCGACGTGGCGCAGCTGGGGCATGTCAGAAATGCTGCTGCCGCTGGCAGTGCTCACAGCGATCGGTGTGTTTGGATTGACCGTGGGTACCGCATTGGTGCGACGGTCAATCTAACGGCACTCAGCTACGACGTCCCAGCAACGTGGAGAGCACCACGGCGGTCGGCATCAACGGCCATTGCATGCTCACGCGGTGCACGATGAATTCCCCGGGCTTTCGTGACAACCACTGCATACAGTCGTTCACCATTTCCCAATGTCGGGGGGCAATCGGTGTTGACCAAGTGCGTGGATCATCGGTCAATTCCTGAACTTGCTCGGCAACCGGAATCCGTCCCCGCTCACGATCAGGTGAATTTTCACCGGTGCCTCCCGTGAGCAGACTGTATTGCGACACCGTTGGGGCGCCAGTGAAAGGAATCGAGCGCGCAATAAACACCTCTAACAGCACGTTTTCAACGGGGAGGTCGACGCGGAGCATCACCTCCGCGTCGTCCACCGCGCCGTCCCGAAGTGCAGGTCCTGCACCGGTGAGTCGTTCGCCAAAGACGCAGTCGACCACGCCTCGGAGGCCAATGTCTCCTTCAGGAAGTTCGTACCAGAACCCATGGTCGGTTCCAATCGGGCGCAGGCTTTCGCCGCGGATAGTGGAGTACTCCGACAGCATCGGTGCAGCGTCGAGCGCCACGGACGGATCAAGCGGTCGGGCGCTGCCTGCACTGCCTGCACTGCTGCGTCCTTCGTGACCGAGGACTCTGCGCCGCGCCACTGGCCAAGAAAGGTCGCGTCGGCTACGTCGGAGGCCAAGAAATCCACTCACCAGCGCAACATCAACGGCGCCGAGTTCGCCAACCGTGAGGAATGCCATCATCAGTCGCGTGTGTGCTTGGATGCCCCACAGCGCGGCGTTTGCTTCAAAGGCGCCGCGCCGAAAGCCGATTGCTCGATCGTCTGCTTGGGGCTCGTCGGTGCAATGCGTGAGCAGCGCGCGGAACGCGGAGCGTGTGCCAGCATGCTTGGCGATGACGCCTTCAAGTTCTTCAAGCGCGGCATCAAACTGCGCTACCGAGGCGGCGGTGGCACCCGCGGCGTTGACTGCGCGAGCAAAGATTCGGAGGCCCGCTACTCCAGGAAGGTGCTTACTTGCGCTGAAGGCGTTGGGCTCTTCCACGAATCGCACCATGCGCCATGACAGGCTCTTGTCGATCGCAAGTTTGCGGCTCAGCGCCAAGGAGTTGACGTCGCCCAGACCCGCGGATTCAATGGTGGACTTGGTTGCTCCGCGCAGGCGCTCAAGCGCGCGTTTGGCTGCGGTCTCAAACGTTCCTGACCCTTGGCCAGTGAGGGCAACTGTCGCCCGTGCAGATTCGGTAGTGCTCGGCATGTAAGGCATGGCTCGATCGTTCCTGGATAATGGTGCCGCCCGGTTTTTAAGTTCCTCAGGCGCCCTGGCGCGCGTGAAAAGACTTGGATCTTCAAGAAGATAGCCCCAATTGGCGTAATGTCACGAATGGCCATCATTTATATTTGTTATCTTGAAACTTCTTGGTTCCGCCGCAGCGAGCCTCCTGCCCTTACGCTCTGCCATTCATGAACTGGACCCGCTTTCGGCACCATCTGCCGCTCTTGATTGGCCTCGGCACCATCGTGCTCAACGTGGTGGTGAGTCGTGGGGCGGGCGGACAGCACTCACTGCTGACTTTTATCTGGCTCTTCTCGGTGATCCTCGCCTGCGCCTACTCCGCTTCGCATTACGCGGACGTAGTTGCACACCGACTTGGGGAGCCCGTCGGCACCCTGATACTGACGCTTTCGGTGGTTGTGATTGAAGTCTCCATCGTCGCCGCGATGATGCTCGGTGGCGGCAGCGAGCCGACCGTTGCTCGTGACACCATGTTCTCCACGCTCATGATCATCATGAATGGGCTGGTGGGCATAGCGCTCCTCGCCGGCGGGATCAATCGACGGGAGCAATTCTTCAATCTGCAGTCGTCCGCGTCCTATATCACCCTCATCATTCCGCTGGCGCTGATTGCATTGGTTCTGCCGCGCCTCACCGAGTCAGAGCCGGGCGGCTTTATGACGCCGCGCATGGAGATCTTTGTCGCAACTGCATCAGTGCTGATGTACGGAGCGTTTTTGTGGATGCAGACCTCTCGATACCGTTCGTTCTTTGCACACGAGTCCGCGGAAGTTGATGCCGACCAGGTGAACGATATTGGTCGGGTGCATCCTGATTCGCAGCAGACGCTTCACGTTGGAGCTGCAAGGCCCCACGTCGAGTTCGATAAGCCACTCTGGCGTGACGTGACGGGTTTGGTGGTGATGCTCGTGGTCGTGGTGATATTGGCTGAATCGCTCGGGAAGTCCACCGCTGGGTTCTTGAGTCAGACCGGATTGCCGCCCGCGATCGCGGGCGTACTGGTGGCATGCTTGGCGCTTGGACCAGAAGGTCTTGCTGCTATCAAGGCCGCGCGCCGAAATTCCATGCAGCGCACCATGAACATTCTCTTGGGTTCAGCGCTCTCCACCATCGGGCTCACTGTTCCTGCCGTCCTGATACTTGCCCGGATGCTTGGTCACCATATTGAACTTGGGCTGCAGTTGCCAGAGATTGCGCTCTTGCTTGGCACCATGCTCATATCGATCGTGAACTTTACGCACGGGCGCGCCAATCCCATGCAGGGTGTTGTGCACCTTGCACTCTTTATCACCTACATCGCGTTGCTCTTTGATGTGCCGGTGTTGGCAGTGAAGTGAGCGAAGCAACCTGAATTTACGCTTCGCCGCGCTGCGCTGGCTCAAGCAAGCAGAAGCTGGCGCCTTGCGGGTCCCGAAGCACCATGACTGCTCCGATACTTGGGAATCCAAACACTTCCGTGAGTGCAGTGGCTCCAAGTTGAACGGCGGTACGAGCGGCTTCTTCAATGCGCTCAACACAAATGAAGGTCAGCCACGCGGACCCGTCATTGGGGTGCGAGGTGGGCATGATGCCCGCGACGGAGCGGCCGTGCGCGTTCATGCGTCGCGCGCCGTCGGCGCCGCCATCGGGTGGAAGTTCTGACTCCCATCCGAGCAATGCAGAATAGAACTCAACAGCGCGGGCTGGATCGGCTGTCACCAAGTGGTTCCAGACAACGGCGCCTGGACCCAGTTCATTCATGCCGTCCGTCTTGCCGGGGTCTGCTTGGAACAACGCGCATACTGCGCCGGTTGGGTCGCTGATCACACTCGAGCGCCCGATAGAACCCTGCATCACTGGCACGCGAACGGTCGCTCCCAATTCAGCAGCGCGAGCGGTCATCAGTTCAATATCGTCCACCGCGATAGATCCGACCCAATGCGCTTGAACGTCCGCTGGCGATGCCGCGCTGATCGGCATGATGCCCATGAGCGTGTGCGAGCCGATGGCCAGCATGGTGTAGTCGCCGTGCGGCATCGGAATGGTCGTAGCAGTGGCGTTCAACAGTGCTGAATAAAACGCCGTGGAGCCAGCGGCATCACGGGTGTTCAGTTCGTGCCAACAAAATTCGCCGTGCAAGCAAGGGGTGGATTGCCAAATCATCCGATCAGCATAGTTGGTCACCGCAACCGTACATTCCGGGCAAAGTGGGAACGGCGGTCTCAACCAGCGGGACAATGTCAGGCGTGCGATCTGCGTCTATGATCCGATGCCGCGAACGCGGCAGCCGCATTCTCTGTAAGCAGACCCGGTCGTTTTGTACCCCCGCAACGTGTCACCAGTTTGCTCAGGAGATTCGCATGTACGGCATGGTCAATCAGGCAATCGAAGCGATGGTCACCGAGAAATTCGGGGCGCCGCAATGGGAATTGATTAAGGCGCGTGCTGGGGTAGAGGATCCCGCCTTCGTCATGATGAAGCAATATCCGGATGCAGTGACCTATGCGCTTGCAACCGCTGTAGCCGAGCACATGAACATGCCGATCGCCGATGTACTTCACGCATTCGGTGTCTATTGGATTGAGTTTGCCGGTAGGGGTCCATGGGGAAAGTTGATGAAGGCGTCTGGAAGCAACACCTATGAACTACTCGGTGCGCTCGACGCCATGCACACCCGGATTGCGGTCAGCTTCCCAGCGCTTGAGCCGCCATCCTTCCGCGTAGAGCCGCGCGATGGCGGGTTGCTGTTGGAGTACCGATCGCATCGCCCCGGACTTGCGCCCTTTGTCCTTGGCCTGGTGCAGGGTGTTGGAAACATGTACGGCGAACATGTCGATATCAAACAGATCGCCGCCAAGGACGCAGGCGCACCGTGCGATGCGTTTATGGTTCGCACTCGTCCCGCACACACATCGGAGTAACAGCTCATGCTTGGAATGGTGAATCACGCCCTGCAGGAGATGGTGGTCGAGCGTCACGGCGAAGAAGTGTGGGCTGCCATCTGCGCGGACGCGGGCGTTCAGGAGCCGGTTTTTGTCATCATGCGTCCGTATCCGGATCAGGTGACATTTGACCTTGCCGCTGCCGTAGCGCGCCGTCTTGGCGTGTCACTCGCCGACGCGTTGCAAGCGTTCGGACACTTTTGGATGGTCTATGCCGAGCGCCAACCGTGGGGGAAGGTGATGCGCTCCATGGGTACCAATGTTCGGGAAATGTTGCCGGCGCTTGACGCCCTGCACGCGCGATTGGCGTTGGCATTCCCAGGCGTCAACATGCCGCAGTTTCGTGCTGAAACATTGGACAGTGGTGCTATTCATGTTCACTATTTCTCATCTCGGTCCGGTCTGGCACCCTTCGTGAAGGGGGTGCTTGAAGGCATGGGCGCCATGTACGACGAGACAATCGCAGTGACGCAAATTGAGGATCGCGAGAGCGGTGCTGATCATGACGTATTCCTCATTGAGTTTCTAGAACAGGCGGAGTAGTGGTGAACAGAGAGGCACAAACACTGCTGGACACGCTGTTCCCGTTTCACTTCGTGATAAACGGTGATGGTGTCATTGTCAGAACTGGCGCCAGCATGGCCAAGGTGCTTCCTGATTGTGTCGGGTTAAAACTGTTCGATGTGTTTAATGTGTTGCGCCCACGTGCCGACTCGCTGGCAGACGTTCGTAGAAACTTTGGTCAGTTAACGCTCTTGGGCATTCGTCATACCGAGCGACAAATGCGCGGACAGTTTGCCGAGTTGTCCGCGGGTGAGTTTGCATTTGTTGGATCCCCACGGATCGTGGACAACACGTCCATCTGGGCGTGGCCGGTCGGTATTGGTGATTTCGCTCCTCATGACGGTAGTGCCGACTACGCCATGGTGATTGAGGCGATGAATACGCAACTGCAGGACTTTGAGCGCATGGTCAACAAGCTCACCGAGCAGGAGCGCGTGCAACGCGGACTACGTGTTCGTGCGGAGGAAGCGAATACCGCCAAGTCGCACTTCCTTGCCAATATTTCCCATGAAATCCGGACGCCGATGACGGCGATTCTTGGGTTTGCTGAGCTCCTTGGCGATGAGGGGGTCGATGCCGCGGAGCGGAGTGAGTACATCGAAACCATTCGCCGCAATGGTGATCATCTATTGGCAATCATCAATGACATTCTGGACCTCGCCAAGATTGAGGCGGGTGGTTGCACTCTCGATATTGCAGAAGTGGTGGTGCCGGACATCGTGCGCGATGTGGTGCAACTGCTGCACATGCGCGCGGTTGCGAAGGGCATTTCCCTGATCAAAGAAGTACAGGGCGACGCGGCAATGCTGCCGATCCGCAGTGATGCAGTGCGCATTCGGCAAGTGTTACTAAACCTTGTTGGAAATGCCGTGAAATTTACAGACCAAGGGTCGGTGCGCGTGGTGGTGTCTGCGCAGCGATCTGGTTCGCGCGTGGAGACGCGCATTGCGGTGCATGACACGGGCTGCGGTATGTCCGAGGAGACCATCCCGAAACTCTTTGAGCCGTTCTCGCAGTTTGATACAAGTTACGCACGGAAGCACGGTGGAACCGGGCTTGGATTGGCAATCAGCCGTCCCTTGGCGGAACTGCTTGGGGGCAGAATTGACGTGGCCAGCGAGCTTGGGCGTGGCAGCGTCTTTACGTTGATCTTTGAGTCAGAAGTCGCCGGGCCAGCGCTGGTGTTCCCGGTGCCGACGCCGTCGACGCCAGCACCCCGCAGTGCGAATGGTCCGCTGTCGGGTAAGAACATCCTGCTGGTGGAGGACAGCATTGATTCGCAGCGGATTCTGTCCGCGCTGATGTCGCTCGCGGGTGCGCGTGTCGATATTGCATCGGATGGTTTGAGTGCGGTAGCGCGCTTTGATGGCGTCTATTGCCCTGACCTTGTGATCATGGATGTGCAGATGCCCGGTATCGATGGGATCGAAGCAACCGAGCGGATTCGTTCGCGCGGTTTCCGCGGTCGGATTGTTGCGCTCACCGCGGCAGCGCTGAGTGTGGAGCGTGACCGCGCTCTCAACGCCGGCTGTGAGGGGTTCTATTTGAAGCCAATTTCCCGGGCTGATCTGTTGGCGATTTGCAGCGGAAACCAGGCGACGCTGGATTGACGTGCGCTTGTAGCGCGCCCAAGGTGAAGTGCATTGCATTGAGTTGGAGCCGTCCCTTGCGCGCCGATGTGTAGAAATTCCGCAGCAATTTCGGTTGTGGTTTCGGTGATCGTTACCCTGCGGTGATGGTTGGCAATTCAACAATTCGCAGATGTGTTGTAGTGGCGCTGCTGCTTGGGGGCATCGCCGCGATTTCGCATGGGTATTCCGCAGATGGCGACGTGAAGCCCAAAGTTGCTGGCAAGGGCGTTGTTCCCGCCGCGCCTGATTTCCCGATTTCGCTGCCCGCGGGCGCAGTGGTGCCGGAGGCGGTGCGTTCGCTGGCGGTGCCGCCCGACGCATGTGTTGGTCGTGTCATGGCGCTCACGCGGACGCTGCAGTGCCCGCGTTGCTCAGGTACTGGTACCAAAGTGACGCGGCATCGAGATTTCGCTGCGGCGCGGGCGGTTCCCACCATGCGCGAGACGCGTGCCGACTGCGGAGATTGCCGGGGCACGGGCTTCAGCTTGAGTACCGCGCGCGTGAGTCCGGTGTTGGACAGCGTGATTCCGTTGCTGGGGTCCACCGATCCCGCCGCGCCTGCCACAGCCAAGATCCTTGACAAGGCGCGAACGGCCCTTGAGCGTCTGGGGTGTTCCGGTGTACTGGTGGAACGATTGACGGCGACTACACGAAATGCCATTACCAGTGGGCGAATTCCACCTTCGTGCGCTCCGTGTTCGGTGACCGGACAGCTGGGGCAAACGATTCCAATCGGCGGTGGCGCGCGCCTCATTCCGGTCAAAGTGTCCGCCCATTCCCTTGTGTTCCTGCGGGCTCCGATCGTCAACGCCGCACCTTCGGGGGGCATGGTGCTGGTTGGAGGCATGGTCGCGGGGGCGATATCCCAGGTTGAATGGCAGTGGGGTCAAGCAATTGTTCTTGATGGCGGATACATCGTGCCCCTTGTCGTGCCGGAGCACAAGGGACCAGGAGTGGATGCCGACAAGGACGGCGTGATTGACCGGCCACCCGCACCCGCAAACACGAAGCGCGTCGGCTGCGGTACACCACAGCCTCGCACTCCCCGCAGCAGGAACCCCGATGTCGCGCACACCCGCCGAAGCGCAACCCGTCCAACTGATCTTCGACTTTGATAGCACCATCGTGGCGATCGAAGGCCTCGATGAACTTGCGCGGCTCGCGCTCGCGGACGATCCGCAGCGCGTCCGCACCATGGAGGCGATCGAGGCGATCACTCGCGATGGAATGACTGGTGCGATTGGCATCGATGAGAGTCTCCGCCGTCGTTTGGCGATGCTCACTATCAAACGTTCCCATGTGGATGCGCTGGTCAAGCTTCTCAAGCGTCGACTGAGTCCGTCATTTCGAAGGCACATCGCTGCGGTGCGACGCAATGCAGATCGCATTCATGTGGTGTCAAGCGGTTTCCGCGAGTACGTGGAGCCCGTGTGCGCGGAACTGGGCATTCCCGCCGAGCGCATCCACTGCAACGAATTTCGATGGAAGGGCACTGCCGTGGTGGGCTATGACGCCGCCAACCCGGTAGCCAAGCCTGGTGGCAAGGCGAAAGTAGTGCGCGCGTTGAAACTCCCGGGCCGAATTGTGGCGATCGGTGATGGCGTCACCGACGCGGAGATTCGCGACGCCGGCGCGGCACATGAATTCGTTGCCTACTGCGAGAATATTGAGCGTGAGGCGGTGGTGGCGCGCGCGGATCGCGTGGCGCGAACGGTGGACGAAGTGCTGTGGTTGTACCGGCTGCCTGGTTCGCCAAGTTTCCCCAAGAGCCGCATGATTGCGCTGTTGTGCGAGAACATCCACGCGGACGCGGCGCAAGTGTTGCGCGACGAGGGATATCGCGTAGAAACGCTGAGTGATGCACTTGCTGAGGATGAGCTTGCCCGCGCTCTCAAGGGCGTGAGCATTCTTGGCATTCGTTCCAAGACACGCGTCACGGCGCGCGCGCTGGAGTCCGCCGATCGCCTGCTTGCGGTTGGATGCTTCTGCATCGGTACGGAACAGGTGCAATTGCCCGCCGCGGCAGCACACGGCGTTGCGGTATTCAACGCGCCGTACAGCAATACTCGAAGCGTTGTTGAACTGGCCATCGGCGAAATCGTCATGCTGATGCGCCGCGTTCCGGATGTTTCGCGGCTGCTCCATGACGGTGGTTGGCGAAAGTCAGCCACAGGATGTACGGAAGTTCGGGGCAAGACGCTTGGCATTGTTGGCTATGGTCACATTGGATCGCAGCTTTCGATTCTCGCTGAAGCCATGGGCATGCATGTCATCTACTACGACTTGCAGGAGTGCCTAGCGCTGGGCAATGCGCGCAAGTGTCGGTCACTCACGGAACTTCTTGGCAAGTCTGACGTGGTTTCCATGCATGTTGACGGTCGCGCTTCGAATCACCATTTGATTGGCGAGCGTGAACTGCGGAAGCTGCGCCCGGGTGCGCTGCTTGTCAATCTTTCGCGCGGCCATGTAGT
>Ga0247834_1000663_pt1 | contig 65154 bp, 73 predicted proteins | sample LaCruzMarch2015__8_FD_187118 | JGI IMG/M metagenome (GOLD analysis project Ga0247834, IMG submission 187118) | Freshwater microbial communities from meromictic Lake La Cruz, Castile-La Mancha, Spain - LaCruzMarch2015_12m | ecosystem: Environmental > Aquatic > Freshwater > Lake | place: Spain...
AAATATCAGATTTTCAAAAGAAAAAATCCTAGAACTCTATCTCAATAAAATCTCTTTTGGGTCAAATTCATATGGCGTGGAACAGGCATCTCGACGGTTTTTTGGGAAACCATCAAAGGATGTTAATATTATAGAGTCTGCTATTATTGCTTCACTTCCAAAGACCCCTACAGGGTATAATCCTTATTCTCGCCGTGATCGTCTCATGGGTCACATCTATTATCAGGATCTCAAAAATGCTGAAGAGTGAGTTTCTAAAATAGATTCTCTCAATAATCCAGAAGCATTTGCTACGTTTAAACAAGCATTTTCAAAGATGCAGTTTACTACAGAGCGATGATACACTCGTGTGTGTGGTTTAGCGAGTTTTCAATGAAAAAATCCTTTTCAAAAAAAAGTCGGTATTGATTGTCTCACTGTTCCAAAAAAAGATCTCAATGATTTCCTCAATAGTCTCCAATTACCATTTACTCTTACTCAAGAAGGAAGTACTTCAGCTGTATTTATAGAGTATGAAGCAGGAAGAAAAGATCGTGTACTTATGCGAATGTATGAGGATGGATATATCAATGACCTTGAATACCGTGAAGCGCTTTTACTCTGACTAGATTATCAATTTCAGGACCCAAAAGAATCTATCAAGCATCCTCACTTTGTTTTTTATGTGAGGGACTACCTTGTTAGTTTATATGGTGAGGATTTTTTCCAACAATGATGATGGAAGGTGTACACGACTCTCGATCCAAAACTTCAAGAAAAAGCAGAATCATTGATAGTAGAATATGCAAAAACTACATTTAAAAACTATGGTATTAATAATGGTTCCATGGTAGCTCTTGATACAGTGAATCGTGATGTTGTGGCTATGGTTGGTTCCCAGGATTATTTCAACAAGGATATTGATGGAGAAGTAAATATTATGACCTCTATGAAACAACCTGGTTCTAGCATGAAACCATTTATATATGCTCGTGCATTTGAGAAGAATGCTCTTAGTACTGATACTCCTATTTTTGATGTAGAGATGAATTTTGGCACGTATAAGCCAAAGAATTTTGATGGAGAATTCTTATGACCTATGACTCTTCGTACTGCTCTCGATGCTTCTCGCAATATCCCTGCAATCAAGATGTACTATATGGCTCTTCAAAATTCTGGTAATACTGGTTTAGAACAAGAGCATGATTTGGTTTGATATCTCCAAAATCTGTGACTCACGACTATTCAGAAAAGAGAGAAAAGTAATTTGTATGGACCGCCTATAGCTCTAGGGTCTGCAGAAGTTCGTGGAGTTGATTTTGCGAGTGCCTATGCTGCACTGGCTAATAATGGTCAATTATTACCACCAAATCCTATCTTAAAGATTTTTGATCCTCAAGGCAATGAAATAAAAATTGACCCTCCTACTCCTCGACAAGTTATTCTTCCAGGAGCTGCATATATGGTCACTCATATACTCTCTGACAATAGCGCACGACCAGATGGCTGGAATTATTTTCTCACACTTATAAATGGTCGAAAAGCAGCAGTAAAAACGGGTACATCCAGTAAAAAAGTGTGAGAAAGTACTCTTCCAAGAGATCTTTGGACTATTGGGTATACTCCGCAATACACTACCGCTGTTTGGACAGGGAATACAGATGGAAAACAGGCTAGTGCACGAGCAAGCGGTATGGAATCAAGTGCTCTCATTTGGCAAAGATTTATGGATTTTGCCCATGAGACCCTTCCAAAAAAAGATTTTATACGACCTGATGATGTGGGCGGTAGTGGACAGTTTCTGTATATAAATGGTAAAAAACCAGAAGTTCTCAAGTGATTTACTCCTGAGAAGGTACAAATCGACACCCTGTGTGCTGGTCGCGTCAGTGAAAAAACACCACAAGAAGCTATCAAAGATGCGGTTATTCTCGATAAAGCATTTCCCATAGAGGATAGTTATCAAAACTGGCGTGAACCAGTTGATTCTTGGCTTAGTAGTGATAAGGGACGACTATACCTCATCGAAAAACTCTGACTCACTGAAGATATGATCATGGTGACGGCTCCGCCTGAAAATATTTGTGAGCGACCAGATGAAACCATTCCACAGTTTACTTCAACGCTGACTGATACTATGGAACTTTTTTCTGGTATTTATCCAGTTGAGATAGATTACCAATCGGTCAATCCTATGAAAGAAGCCCAAATACTTATCAACGATACAATGTATCGAACCATTAATCTCAATAATCAGAAACAGGGGAAAGCAAAAGCTGAGTTTAGTGTGAGTAGTGCGGATGGCATAGATCAAGTCATCGTATTACGTGTTGTCGATACATTTGGCTATAGTACATCGCGTAATTATCGTGTGAAGGTTCTCAGTAAGGATGCAGTGAATCCTCTTATCAAAACTGATAATCCTTCTTCTATTACTATAAAATCTGGCCAACAAATTCTTCTTTCGGGTACCATTGCTGATGAAAGTGATGTTTCAAAGATTCAAATTTTTGTGAATGATATTATTTATGGTACTCTTCAGGGGGTGAAAAAATATAATTTTACTCTCAAAACTCCCAGCGATCTTGCTCCGTGAAAACATATCATCACTATTCAGGTAACAGACTTTCAAAATAATGTCACTACCCAGGTTCATACTGTAACTGTCCAGTAACCTAGGACATTTTGATGGCGAGTTTTTCTTCTACAAAACCCCTCTCTTTTGCAAATTTTTCTCGTACAAGTGTACGAAGTTTTTCGACATTTTGTAGTGCATTTTTTTGTTCCATTATATCTGGATGGATGAGTTCGCCAGTAGTGACTTTTTTATGTCCTCTGCTTGATGTCATCAGAGTGAAATTATAGAGTGGTTGTTCTATGAGAGCATGAGGAACCATATGTGTATCTATATTTGGTGCCAGTATTTTTGCGTCCGTTGCGCCTACGTGAAATACTGCTATATTACCAACATTCCCCATAATAGCATCCATGAGATGAGGAGATACTTGATTGATATACTGATGAGCTATGACTAATCCTAGTCCATATTTTCTGGCTTCTGAAAATATATCTGCAAAACTGTCGGTGGCAAAATTTTGAAATTCATCAACATAGAGACGGTAGGGTTGTCTTTCATGAGGATCCAGTGCTGCTCGACTCATGACATCGAGCTGAAATTTACTAATCAAAAGAGAACCGATCATCTCGCTCACATCTTCCCCGATTTTTCATTTAGAGAGATTTGCGAGAAATATTTTTTTATTATCCATGATCCAACGGGGCGAAAAACCTGATTGTGGTTGGCTCACAATATTTCGTATGAGAGGTACTGAGAGAAATTGTCCTACTTTGTTGAGTATAGGACTCACAACTTCTGTTTGTTTTGTATTGCTGAGAGTATTAAATTCATCCGCCCAAAATCGACGAAGGAAAGGATTTGTCACTTTGGATATATAATTTCTACGAAACTCTTCATCTGAGAGAAGCAATGTGAGATCAAGAAGTGTACTCCCATCACGTTCTAGAAGTGTCAGTGTAGCATTTCTCAGAATATACTCGAGTCTTGGACCCCAACTGTATCCAAATATTTTTTTAAAGACTCCTACGATTGAACTTGCTATGAGAGAGGGGAATTGGTGGTGTGTATTTTCGAGAATATTGAATCAAATGGGGTACTCTACATCTGTGAGATCAAAGAGAACTACATCATTACTTCTAGATTTAGGTATTTGATGGAGGATTTTTTCATAGAGGTCACCATGGGGATCTATGAGTCCCACACCACGTCCTGCCTCTATATCTTGTAAAATCATCCTTTCCAGCATAGTTGTTTTCCCACTGCCTGTCATACCGACGATAAGCATATGTCGTTTCAACGCCTCTGTATCAACAGAAATGACATTATTTTGATCATTTGTCAGTCAAAGAATGATATTTTCTGAGGGCATTTCTAGGATTCTTTGTGTATTTTCTCGTTTTTGTGTTTTTTCTGCAGTCATATCCTTTTCAAGTACTGTTTTCACGGTTTCCTGTTGTGGTCAGATATCTTGGGGTTTAATGCTGACTTCTTGTTCTACGAATTCAGGAAATTCTCAGTCTAACTCGTTATGAGAGAAGTCGACTGAATTCTCTTCCGCAGGATCTTTATCTGTAAAGAGGAGTGATAAAAAACGTTGAATGTTGGATATTTTCTTATTCACAATATTATATTAGATATAATAACAAAAATATAAATTTGTCAAATATTTGAAATTTCATATTTTTCCTATTTCTCTCTTCAAAAAAAACCTCTGCTTTAATGCAGAGGTTTTTGATAGTAAGAGGAAGATGCTAGTTCTGGATAGTATCACCACTGAGGATATTGAATACAAGGTTTGTAATTGTCCAAGCAAAGAAAATAACCACTATACCGATAATTGCATTGATGATAATTTTTTTACCAGCTTCTTTCCCTTCATCCTCCTCACCCGAAGTAAGGATCTTCCATCCACCCCAAAGTGCCATAACTACCATGACAAGTCCGAGCAATGTTAAAAGTCCTTTTATAAAAGATTGTATAGTCGCTATAGGGTCACCAGTATTTGGTCACTTGAGTCCATCATCAACCCTATCGAGCCCAGGTTCTATCTCGCCGAGGGCGATTTGAGCTGAAGTAAGCGTACCAACGGCTACGTACATATATCGTTTCAGTGCATTCATAGGATGCTATTAATAATTAAATACCTAGTCAGTATAGACTAAAGAGCCATCTGATGCAAATTTTCCCTCTAGACAATAACAAATATATCATCGTATTATCTGTGTGGTTTGCGTAGAAAGTAGTGTTGTATCATGCTGTATATATTTTTTTTGTTTGGAGGCACAGTTCTCGATATGGACAAGAGTATGCCTATTGATAAGAGCATCATGAGGAGTGAAGATCCCCCATAACTCACAAAGGGGAGTGTCAGACCAGTATTTGGGAATATACTGAGGTTGACACTGATATTTACGATCATTTGCCAGAAAATCCAGACCGTGATGCCAAAAGCTACAAATTTTCAGAAATTTTCTTCACAAAATGAGGCAATTAAAAATCATCTATATATAATTGCCATGTATATACAGATAATGAGAAAGGCGCCAATAAATCAGAGCTCTTCTGCGATAACTGAAAATATAAAATCTCCTTGAGGTTCAGGTAAATAACCATATTTCTGCACTGAATCACCAAATCATAAACCAAAAATACCTCCACTCCCTATGGCAATCAATGCTTGTTTATTTTGGTGGTGCATGGTATTGTTTTCTATGGCAGACTTTTTTGATTGAAAAAAAGTATTCATGCGGTCATAAATATAAGAAAATTGTCATCGTTCTTCAGGTTTTTCATATCTCCCCAACACGTAGAGAAATGATGACATAACCAGAGTAATGAGTCCAAGTGCTAAGATAATTCGGATATTGCCACCCGCAATAAAATAAATACTCATTGCTATGGGGAGTATAATCAAAAGAGCTCATAGATCTGGTTGCAATAGTACCAAGAAGCAGGGGAGTCAGATGATGCCCATAAATGGTATAAAACCGTCTATGTTACTCTGCAGGAGATTTTTATACTTTGTACAAAATGCCGATGCGGACAATATTATTGAGAGTTTGAGAAATTCTGTAGGTTGCAGGGAAAAGGGTATCCCTGGAATGTCGAACCATCCGCGAGCACCATTTATTTTTACTCAGAAGATGAGGACGAGTAAAAGCATAACCATGACTCATATACTGATAATTTTGACCTGTTTCTTCCACCAAAGATAGGGTATTTTGAGCGCTATCACCATAGCACAGAGGCCTATACCTGCCTGAAGGAGATTTCTCAATATAAAACGCCAATTATTTGGTTCATTGATTGCCCCAGTTTCTACAAGTCTTTTTGTGATACGATAAGAATCATACACGCTAACAGAGCTGATCATGATAGATCAAAATAAGACGAAAAAGAGTACCAAAAATAGGAGCGTGTAATCTATATCTCTATGTTCTTTCATGGCTTTTACTCTAATGTCTTTTTATGAGAGGAAAGAGTTCACCACTTGAACAATGTATATTTAAATTATTATATATTTTCCTGTATCACTTGTTTTTGTGTGAATCACTCTCTCTCATACAATAATAGAGCAGCACGAGAAAGTCGAAAATTTGCTTTATTTCCGACGTATTTTCATTTGAGCGCCGACATGCATTTGAGGATATTTTCATGCCAATTTGTCTCAGAAGAAGCGTAAATAGGTCACCGTGAATTACCCCATCCTGAGAGTTGATCAATCGTCATATACCCTCAGAGCCAATTGTTATTGACCACAGCGCTGATAGCTCGGATACCACTTCTTGGATCATTGTAATTACGACGTGCACCACTATCTGTGTTTCCCACATTTCCTATATTCCCGGCAGTTGTGAGATTTTTTCCTAGCGTACTTTCTGCAAGTCCTACACACATGACAAAAGTGGGGTCTATACTCTCAGCAATACTTTCTTCTACCCAGATTGTTCTGTCTTGAAAATCCTTACTGGCGTATGTTTCGAGGAGTTTTTGCTGTCTTTCTTTTTCATTTTCTCCTGGAATAAAGAAAAAACCTATAGTTTTCTGAGCTGAGGAAGTATCTGTATTTTTATTATCATCGATATATTTCCATCCATAACGCGCTGGTACCAGACTTGCTGGTAAATTGCTAAAATCAAATTTTTCGAGGGGGTCTATGAGTACACCATTTTCATAAATTTCTAGATGGAGATTATTTTTTCCACTATGCTCAAAATATTCTCGAGATGTCCCGATGATATCACCAGTTGTAATTTTTGAAAATAGCGGAAGACCAGCAGGTACTATGCCTGTATAGAGGGATATAAAACCACCAGGATGTTTCATGATCATAATCCCAGGAAAATTTCCCTTCGGATTCTGTTTAATCAGAATATACCCATCTCATATAGCTTTTACAGGTACTCCTGGTTCTGTGATTATATCGAGTCCATTGTGGTGGATATTATTGAGTTGGAAATATTTTTGATCACGAAAATGGTATCAGAATCATTTTTGTGGGATAATTGGCCATGACCAATTGTTGACCACAGCTCCGCTTGTTATGAGGTCTTTTTCAGCTTTTGTATATCATGCAATCCACGTACAGAGTGTGTTTTTTTCAGTATTGCAGTTATATTCTACTATTTTTGCTTGGAGATTTTTTTCGAATTCAGCAAATTTTGTTTCAATTTTTACACTTACTGTATTTTTCTTTGTAGCTATTTTTTCAATTTTCTTTTGTAGATGTTGTTCTGTAATAGTTTGAGCGAGAACTTCTTTCTTCATTTCTTTTGTATCTGTGAGTTCTGACTGATAGTTTTCAAGACGTGATATGGTACGTTTTTTTGCTTCTATTTTCATAGCTTTTGTTTCATTGAGTTTTGCTAACTCTTCCTCTATTGATTTTTGCCTTTCCAGGAGTTGTATCGCACTATTTTGGAGTGAATTTAGTCTGTCTTTTTGTGAAAGGAGTGAACCAAATGTCCTCTCAAAGAGTATTCCGTAGACAGATGAATCAACATTCTCTTCTATTTGCATTTTATAGGCGTCTACCATCATTTTTCTGACATATGATTTTGTTTCTTCTTGTCTTTTACTTATAGTATTCATTTTTTCATCTATATATGTGATTTCATCTTCCAATTTTTTCATTTGTTCAGTACTGATTGCTATATTTTTCTCTACATCTGACTGCATATTTTCAATTTTTGAGACATATTCCTCTATATCTTTTCGTGTTTGTGACAAAATTGTTTTTGATTCTAGAAAAGTTGTTTCCATATCCGCAAACCTTTTCTCTGCATATGCGAGTTCGTAGATATCTTGGGAATCATCCTCCATGCTTGTGATTATTGCTATCTCTGGTATATTTTTTATCCATCAAGCATTTGAGCTATTCTCTGATATATTTTTTGCGTCAGAAAATGTGATATGACCTAAACATGCTGAAAGGGCAAGGAAAAGAATAATAAAATATTTGTACTTCATATAGAAGCAGATTATCATGTTGTTAGGATTTTAGCAACTTTTTCTTCTTTTCTCCCTATGTTCAAAAACTTCACACCAGAGTACAAATGATACCTACTGACTGCAGAAAACTCAGCTAAACAGCAATGATTTTCCTCTCTTGAGTCGATTGACATTGTCATGGAAATACTTCGTTCTAAGAAATGACATGCCTATGCTATATTTAATGATTTCGGGATTAATGAAAAGGTTTTTCTTGATGTCATGACACATCCAAAATTTGCTCCACTCGTGAATCGAGCATGAGAGTATACAGGTATATCAGAGCTTTTACGTAATGTCATAGTAGCCAGTGTCAAGGTGGCTGCGAGTTTTGAAAAAAAATCTATCGGAATAGAAGATTTTCTCTTAGCCCTGATCAAACAAAATAATTCTTGGTTTCTTGATTTTCTGGACTTTATCCGCATCAATGTACGAGACTTTGAATGAGCGCTTGTCGATCTCAATCGTTCACAGACGGGCTCAACTGGAGGCAATCCAGATCTTGGGAAAATCATGAATGTTTTGGAACAAGGTCTCCTCAGCGGTGTAGCCATGGAAGATGTTGAACAAAATCCAGTATTTTCTCAGATGAGTCAGGGTGATCAAAATCAAAAGCGTCAAGAAAGTCAGACACCTGCTCTCGATTTCTTTTGTACAGATATCACAAAAGAGGCAACAGAAGGAAAAATTGATCCCATTATCGGTCGTGAAAAAGAAATCGATCGTCTCATCTCAATCCTCAATCGTAAAACAAAAAATAATCCAGTACTCACTGGTGACCCTGGTGTCGGTAAAACAGCAGTTGTGGAGGGTCTCGCTCGTCGAATCTCCGCAGGAGAAGTCCCCTTTGCTATGCAACATAAGCGTCTTCTCGTCCTCGATATGACATCTCTGGTAGCTGGTACGAAGTATCGTGGTGAGTTTGAGATTCGCATGAAACAAGTCATCGAAGAAGCAACAAAACTCGAGAATGAGGTTATTCTCTTTATTGATGAAATTCATACGATTATTGGTGCTGGTGGTTCAGAGGGCATGCTCGATGCTGCCAATATTCTCAAGCCAGCCATGGGCCGTGGAAAAATACGTATTATTGGCGCAACGACACTTTCAGAATATCAGAAATATATAGAAAAAGATGCAGCTCTCGAGCGACGTTTTCAGAAAATAGAAGTCGATGAGCCATCCAAAAAAATAGCAGCTGAAATTATTCGTGGACTCAAAGGAACGTTTGAAGACTACCATAATCTCATCATCGAAGAAGATGCTATCGATGAGGCAGTTGAACTCTCTGTTCGTTATATGACAGAGCGATTTTTACCAGATAAAGCGATCGATCTCATCGATGAAGCGTGTAGTGCCAAGAGTATGACGTATGTGCATGCAGAAGATGAGATAAAAACACTGAAGCTCGAAGCTGAAAAACTCCAGAAGGATATCACTGACTTTGTTACTTCTCAGCAGTATCATAAGGCCTCTCGAGCAAAAGACCAACTCTCGGAAATCGAAAATACTATTCGTGAAAAACGTCGAAAGATCACTATTCCTCGAGAAAAACGTCATCATATTCATGCGACTGATATTCAGAAAGTAGTGCACGATATCACAGGTGTTCCGATGAAAACTCTGTCTGCTGAAGATATCAAAAAACTGCAAGATCTCGAGAAGCATATGGGCACGAAGATTATCGGACAGGATGATGCGATAAAAGCTATTGTTTCCACAATCAAGCGTTCACAGGCAGGTATTTCTGATCAACGTCGTCCACTGGGAAGTTTTCTCTTTTTATGACCGACGGGTGTCGGTAAGACAGAGCTCGTGAAAGTCCTCGCGCGTGAATACTACGGTGATGAGAAAGCTCTCGTAAAAATAGATATGTCTGAATTTTCTGAGCGACATTCTGGTTCAAAACTTATCGGTACAACCGCTGGTTTTGTCGGCTATGAAGAGGGTGGTATGCTCACAGAAAAAGTACGAAGAAAACCCTATTCAGTGGTGCTTTTTGATGAAATAGAGAAGGGGAATACAGAGATATTTAACCTCCTTCTTCAAATCATGGAAGACGGCGTCATCAGTGATGGAAAGGGGCGGAAAGTAAACTTCAAAAATACGATTATCGTGATGACGAGCAATATCGGCTCTGAAGAATTCACGACGAGTGCGACAAAAATCGGTTTTGATGTTGCAGAAGCCACTAAAGAGAGGATTATCGATGATTTCGAGCAAATTGAATGAAAGGTAGTGAAATCGCTCGATGAGTATTTCTCTCCAGAATTTATCAATCGTATTGATAAAGTCGTTGTTTTCCGACCACTTGATACAAAAGTGATCAAAAAAATTATCACTCTTCAGCTCACTGAATTGCAAAAACGTCTTCTTGGTCTCGGAGTGAGTCTCGAATGGGCAACTCCAGTTGTTGAGAGAATTCTCAAAGATACCTATAATCCAGAGTTTGGTGCTCGACCAGTCCGTCGCTATCTTCAAACGAAAATCGAGGATGAAATAGCTGATCGTATGATTGGGAAAAAGGTGACTTCTGTGAAAGTCACGAATGCTAAGAAGGAGGGGTTTGAGTTTTCAGTCTTGTAACTTCTTAATTTTTCAAAAAATAGGAAAAGCTCGCCTTTTCCTATTTTTTTATAGAATGTCTCCATACTTTTATTATGACTTCTTCAGACCCACATGATGAACAATCAGTTCGTCTCCAAAAACTCCAAATACTCCGAGCTCTCGGAGTAAAACTGTATCCTGATAGATTCTCAGGGAAACAGGATATTTCTCGTATTCGTGCAAATGCCGAAGGGCAGACTTTTCGTGAAATCGATGCTATTATTCCAAATCCAAAAAATGAGATTCATACAGCAGGGCGTATCATGCTCGTGCGAAGTTTTGGAAAACTCATTTTTGGTACGTTGCAGGACTATTCTGGGCAGATCCAATTCGCTCTTTCAAAGGATTTTTGCCTCCTCTCTCAATATGGCACCGAAATCTCTGAAATAGGAGATGAAAATATTTCTGCGTTTAAAATCTTTGAAAAGTACATAGATACTGCTGATATTATCGGTATTCAGGGGGAACTTTTTATGACGCACAAGGGAGAATTAACTATCTTTGTTCGCTCATTTCAGCTCCTCTCAAAAGCCCTACGCCCACTTGGTGATAAATTTCATGGAATAGGGGAAGATAACCAGGAAACAGCATATCGGCAGCGTTATCTGGATATGATTTTTAATGATTCTACACGGAATCGGATGAAGTTTCGATCTGATTTTATCCGTGCACTTCGTGAATTTTATTGGAAGCATGATTTTCTCGAAATAGATTGTCCTGTTATGACTCCTGCTGCATCTGGTGCAGCGGCTCAGCCATTTGTGACACACCACAATGACTTTGATCTTGATTTTTACCTCCGTATCTGTAACGAAACTGAGCTCAAAAAAGCAACAGTCGGTGGCTTTGAACGTGTCTTTACACTTGCTCCGAGTTTCCGAAATGAAGGATCTGATCCGAGCCATCTTCAGGAGTTTTATATGCTTGAGCATCAAAATGTGTACAAAAGTTTTCATGAAGATATGGACTTCACACAGGAGATGTTTGACCATATATTTACCGCTCTGAAACTGGAGAGAAAATTTGAAGTAAAAGACAAAGAAGGGAATTCAAGACAAGTGGATTTTACCACTCCGTGGCCACGCATTGATTACGTGGAGGGTGTCAATAAGGCGAGTGGTCTCGATATTACTTCGTACACTGCTGATGATGCAGAGAAACTTCGTGCTGATATTCGAGCAAAGGGGATAGAGTTTGAGGGTATGGATAAGATGGGAGCTATGACACTCATTGATTATCTCTACAAAAAAGTCCTCCGACCGACGATTACTGGACCTGCATTTGTGTACAATTATCCGAGTATTATCGCACCGCTTGCCAGAATTAGTGATACTGACCCACGAAAATGTGAAAAATGGCAGGTTGTCGTGAATGGTTGGGAGATTATCAATTCGTATTGAGAGCTTGTTGACCCGATTCGTCAGATGGAAAACTTCGCTGAACAAAGTAAGGCAGAAGCTGCGGGAGATGGCGAAGTCACAAGTGCTGATATGGAATTCGTCAAAGCGATGGAATATGGTATGCCGATTCAGGCAGGATTCGGTATGGGGATTGAGCGAATTATCGCCATCTTAACCCAGCAAGATAATCTCCGAGATGTTGTGATGTTTCCGCTTATGAAGCCAGAGAATCAAGAAAGAAAAGAAGAAAAAAAAGGTATTTCAGGACACTCTTGTGTTATTTTGATTAATGAAGAAGCACAACTTCCTGATTGGAAAGTATTAAATACTGTTGGTCATCTTTCAGCTTCATATTGAGCGAGGGAAGGAAAAAAACTTTTTCATCTCGATGATATCAAAACTACCGATGATTTTCATGTAGAAATGTGTACTCACAATCCAATAATTTTAAAAACAACACCTTCCTCAGATGATATGAGAATAGTTATAAATCAAGCACGAAATATAGGTCTCAAGACTACTCAATTCACAAAAGAGATGCTTGAAATCGCTGAAGATAAAAAACTTCATGCAGCAGTTTCTGCACAGAAATCTGAAGATATCAGTTACTACGGAGTCATGATTTATTGACCAAGTTCATTAGTCAAAGAAATTGTTAGGGATTATCCACTTTTTAAAAGTTGAATTGTCTCTTAGGTGAAATAATTATAATCTCAGTATCTATGAAATACGAAATAGTTATCGGTCTTGAGACCCATGTCCGTGTTGGTTCGATTACCAAGATGTTTGATGCCGTGCCAAATGCTGTCGCACTTGAACGTGATTCAAATATCAATATCTCTCCCGTTTCTCTCGGGCTTCCTGGAGCTCTCCCAACGCTCTCAGAAGGTGTCGTCGATCTCGCAGTGCGAGCTTCACATGGTCTTCGTATGACTGTGAATACTTTCTCACAGTTCGATCGCAAGAGCTATTTTTATCCTGACCTTCCGATGGGGTATCAGATCACGCAGCTTTTTCACCCTCTCTCCGAGCATGGTCATCTCGATGCATTTGTAGGGGAAGAGCTGAAACGATTCAAAATTCGTCGTATCCATATCGAGGCGGATGCGGGTGGTTCGAAGCATTCTGTGACGAAATCTTTGATTGATTTTAATCGTGCGGGAAGTCCGCTGATGGAGATCGTCACTGAGCCAGATTTCCGAGGAAAAGAAGATGTCCTCGAATATTTGAAAGAGCTTCAAAAAATCATGCGATTCGTCGGTGCTTCTGATGCTGATATGGAAAAAGGGCAACTTCGTTGTGATGTGAATATCTCTCTTCGTCCGGAGGGGAGTCATGAACTCCGTAATCGTGTAGAGCTCAAAAATCTCAATTCATTTCAACAAATTGGGCGTGCAATCGATGCAGAAGTGAGGCGACAAGCGGAGATTTATGATGAAAATGGTACGATTGACCAAGAAACGCGTGGCTGGGATGATGAAGCAGGGGAGAGTCATTCACTTCGCTCAAAGGAAGATGCGATGGATTACCGATATTTTCCAGAACCGGATCTTCCACCACTTGTCATCACTCAGGAATATATCGATGAGCGAAAAATAGCAGAACTCCCGATAGATCGTCGTCAGAAGTATTTAAACGAATGGAAGCTCCTCCCGGATGATTCTCGTATACTCAGTTCTGAGCGAGCTATGTCAGATTTCTTTGAAAAAACAGTATCTCTCACAAATGAACCAAAAAAGTCTGCTTCACTCATCCTCACTGTCATTCTTTGAATCCTCAAAAAGGGAGAGGAAGAGATAGATTTTTCTACCCTCAAAATCACTCCAGAAGCACTTGCAAAAGTCGTAAATATGCTCAATTCTGATGAGATTTCTTCGACAAATGCACAGGAAGTCGTTCGAATTCTTTTAAACGAAGGAGGCGATCCGGATGCTATTGTGGATGAAAAATGACTTCGCCAAGTGAACGATACAAGTGCGATGGAAGTCATCGTCGATAAAGTCCTATCAGAAAGTGCTTCTCAAATCGCTGAATATCAGTCATGAAAGGTGAATTTGTTTGGTTATTTCGTATGAAACTGTATGAAAGAAAGCAAAGGTCAAGGAAATCCAAAGATTTTTACGGAAATATTAACTAGAAAATTGACACCAAATTAAGAGAGGAGTAAGATGCATAGGTATGAGAAAAACCTTCTTATTGAGTCTCATTGTCCTCTTTTCAGGGGTTTTTTCCTATGGATTGAGGGATTGTACTGATCTGGAGCATCAATATGAGGATGTAAAAAATGAAGTTCGTACATCACTTCAAACCTGGGAACTCATTCCTGCAGATTCACCTCAAAAAAGTTCCTTTTCATCTTCTATTTCTAATTTACTTGCCAAAGGTGTACAATTGGAAAATGATTATAATTCTTGTATTACCTCTATTGAGGAGATTAATAGTAGTATTGAAACATTTTATTCAACATGAAATGCTTTTTTTACTCTCAAGCAGTGGGATAAGGCAATAGAATTTTATAAAATCATAATTGGTATCAATCCTTCATCTTATCATGCTTATTTTAATGTTTGATCTGCATTTCTGAATAAAAAAGAGTATAAAAATGCTCTTGAATATTATCAAAGTGCCCGTCTTTATGCTCGTGGTTCATTTCAGATCAACGAATCCCAATGAGCAATTAATAAGCTAGCTGGAAAAGTAAATATCCATAAAGAAATTGAAGTGACTTTCAGTAGTGATCCTTTTTCACACCTACAATACTATATTAATAGTCTCAATATACCGGAAGCATGGGGAAAAGTTTCGGAACCTAAACCGGTAGTTGTGGCAGTTATAGATGATGGCGTTAATATAAATCATCCAGACCTTACAGAACATATATGGATAGCTCCTGGTTCAAGTTATGGCTGAAATAAGGTTATCAATTTTGCTGGAGATGCATTGCCAGATAACTTCCCCACAGGAGAGCATGGAACTATGATTTCTGGTATTATCGGTGCTACAATAAATAATAATATTGGTATAGCAGGTATAGCAAAAAATGTTCAGATTATGCCACTGCGAGTTTTTGATTTCAAGGGCGTGGCAAAAGAAAGTAATATTATCCGAGCTATGAGATATGCTGTAGATAATCATGCAAACATAATTAATTTGAGTCTTGGACAGAGTCAATTTACATACAGTAAAAAATATGATGAAATCATGAAATATGCTTATGAAAAGGGTGTCATAGTTGTTGTTGCGGCTGGAAACGGTGATGTGCTTTCTTATAAAAATACAGGTATTAATACTACTATTAATCCTGTTTCTCCCGTCTGTAATAATGGTGGAGATAAGCATTATTCTATTGGTGTAGAATCACTGAACCAATCTTGAGCACGAGCTAATTGGTCAAATTATGGTGCCTGTATTTCTTTTTCCGCCCCAGGGGAAAATATTTTTTCTACTTCTATTGCTGTTTTTAATCAAGAAAATTGAGTTGATTATAGGACGGATAGTGGTACGTCATTTTCCGCTCCCATGATCACAGGTATCGTAGCTCTAGGGTATAATCAATTCTGATATATTTCTCCTGATACTGTTTATGAGAGTTTGAAGGAGAGTCTTCGCGTCAATGATATGGGCAATTTCATTATTGATGCCGGTCTTTATCTGGATGTATTGAGCACAAAACAACAAATAATAACTCTTGAACAAAATCTTCTTTTTCTGACAGGTAAAAATTCTCTCCTAGTTTGAAAAGAGTCTTTAGAAAAACTTTCAGATGCTGATTATCTTGCTCATTTTTGATACATATCAAAAAAATCATCTATTGCATCATATAAACTCAATCAGTATATTCCTAGACAAGAAGTTATCGCTCTCGCAAATGAGATATCAGATCTTGATATTCCTGAGAATTATGTGTGTCAAAATATCTTTGATGATATCACGTCAGATACTCCTAATTCCTGGGCCTGCTCTGCAGTCGAGATTGCGTATCAAGCTGGCATTATTTCGAAAAATTGAGCATATTTTTGACCCGAAGATGCCCTTACTCTTGTTGAGGCAATGAATATATTGATGCGGGCATGAAATATCAAAGTTCAGAAATATAGTGGTTGAGAATTTGAACCGTGGAAGATCAATGTTATCTGAACAGCTTTCAGTCTCGGTATAGTTCCGAGGGATTTTGATTTTTCCCCACAGTTAAAAGCGACAAGAGGTACGGTTTTTAGTATTGCTCGAAAAATATCTGAAATACAGAAAAAAAATATGTAAGTATTTTGATTGATTTTTTTGACCTTTTCGTACCATGTCTGGTGTATGGCAAACAAACACGGACTCAAATGATCAGTTGTAAAAGCCCAAGCAAAAGCTCGTCGGCTCTCAAAGAATGTCAAAAAAACAACCTATCAAGTACATATAGGGAGTGAAAATGGTCAGACTCGCAGTAATCAATCCTTCAAGAAACGAACACATTATCTCGAAAATAAGCAAAACTGGCCAAAGAAGAAATTACCGACGAAAAATTTTCAATCGCTCGTCGATATGGGGCTTCTTGATGAACGTGGCTTCTTCAAAAAAGGAAAAAAGAAAAACTTTCATACGAAATCTATGGTGGATCAGAAGGGGCTAGATTTTTACGGAATGCCGAGAGGAAAATAATTTTATGGTAACGCCTTTTCAAGAACGTGTATATGAAGCACTACTCCTTATTCCAAAGGGGAAAGTTACCACTTATAAATTCCTCTGAGACTTTATCGGTTGTAGAAGTGCACAAGCCATCGGGCAAGCTCTGACCAGGAATCCAGATGCTCCGGTAGTTCCTTGTCACCGAGTTATTCGGACTGATGGAACTATCGGTGGATATGCCTTTGGTGTTTCTCAGAAAAAAGCTATACTAGCATCTGAAGGCGTTTATTTTGATAAAAAAGATTTTTTATTAGCGCCCCAGGATTCACTCTGGCAGTTTATTTCTTAATTTTCTACCATGTCTGCACATTCCCTTCCTACGTTGGCTTATTCTTACGACGCTCTCGAGCCACATATTGATGCTCTTACGATGGAAATCCATCACAGCAAACATCATCAAGCATATATCACAAATTATACAAAACTCCTCGAATGAACTGGTTTAATCGAAAAATACACTCCAGAAGAACTCATTCATCACTTGGATGAAGTCCCTGCGGATAAGAAACAAGGAGTGATCAATAATCTCTGAGGTCATCTCAATCATTCATTTTTCTGGACAATTCTCACCCCAAATCCTCTCAATCGAGTTTTGCCGACTGGTCAATTATCGCGTGCGATTCAAGATACTTTTGGGAGTTTTGACGGATTCAAAGAACAGTTTACACAAAAAGCCATGACAGTATTTGGTTCCGGATGGGCGTGGATCGTAAAGGATGCTAGCGGTCTATTATCTCTTCGTCAGACAGCTAATCAAAATTCACCATTGTCTGAAAATGAAACTCCTATTATAGGTCTCGATATCTGGGAACATGCATATTATCTCAAACATCAAAATAAGCGTGCTGATTATGTAGCTGCATTTTGGAACGTGGTTGATTGGAAAAAAGCGGAAGAGAATTTTTCTCAGTAATAAAAAATATGTATTTTGAAAATCATGGCGGAGAGTAGGGGATTTGAACCCCTGATGCCTTGCGGCATACACGCTTTCCAAGCGTGCGCACTAGACCACTATGCGAACTCTCCTTGTCTAAAAAAGAGCTCCACATGAGCTCTTTTTGATTTCATTGGTGACCCCACGGAGAGTCGAACTCCGATTTACTGGATGAAAACCAGCTGTCCTAACCGCTAGACGATGGGGCCGATGGTCGGGAAGACAAGACTCGAACTTGCAACCCCTGCGTCCCAAACGCAGTGCGCTAGCCAATTGCGCCACTTCCCGACACGGCTACTGTGAGAGACTATCTGCCCATGCTTCGCATAAAGCTACGCAGGGCATTCTCCGCTATACTACTCGCTTACCAATGGCTGTGCCATTCGTAGCTCGTAGAGCGAAGAATGGTGGGTGTGCCTGGATTTGAACCAGGGACCTCGTCCTTATCAGAGACGCGCTCTAACCAACTGAGCTACACACCCATATAAACAGTACGGTGATTATAAAAGCAAAAAGTAAATTGCAACAGAATTTGTCACTCTCTTTACTTTGTATCCTCAAAAATTTCTGTTTTTACTCCGTAGAGTATGACATCTCCTTTCCCGAGATGAGTGGTGTCAAGGCTGATTTTCTTTATGATCTGGTGATACACTTCTTCTCCAGAGAGTGCATGTGTAAACATGTGAGGGAGTATGATTCAGACTTTTTCTTGATTTTGACAGAGGAGTATCATTCCCTCTGTTTCACCATCTAATTCATCAGGATGGTGGAGTATTCGTCTATCTTTGTCATGAAAAATATCTACTCTGAAATTGAGTTTTCTCATCTTTTCATGATTTTCTATATAGGGTTCAAATCTAGGATCATGGGTAATCAGTATGATATTATCGATGAATTCTTCTCCAAAAGTATCATGTGCTGGGTAGATACGACCTGTACTTCATACGACATTTTCCCCATCACGGAGTGTGATAAATACTGGACTTTTTTCATTTGAAAATGGGTGTATTTTTTGGAGATCATCAGTAGAGAGAGTCTTTTTTTCAAAAAGGTAAGATTCTAGAACGATACGTGCAAGTGTGTTCATAAAAATGGGTTTAAGTATGAGTAGGAAAATGAGTTTGTTCAGAAATACTTTTATTCTTTTTCCATTCTATTATTTTTATAAAAATTTCTGAACATTCGCTCAAGACAGGAATATCTGTATTTTTGTCGAAAATTGACTGCGTATATCACCAAAATCATGCCATGATTGATAACATACCGAGCATCATACCCCCTGTTATGACAGCATAGATACTGATAATACTTATGAGAATACCTTGTATTAAGGTAAATTTAAACTCTGTTTTTTTCCATAGACGGATGATAAAGAGTATATTTATCAATGGTATAAATAGAAATGGTGAACATTTTTCCCGTTTTTTATTTTCGTAGAGGGACTTGTAGTCTTCATATATTTTTCCAAATGAAGGTATGCTGGTATGATTGAAGATATCTCTGATGTATCGAAGCAAGCTTTTGAGTATGAGATGTACTTCACGACCGCCAAGAAGTCTATCACCCAAGAGGTGAATTTTACCTGTTTTTCCATCTCCAATACTTTGGTAAACAAGCCAAAATATTGCCACTATCAGCAGCATGATAAAAATTACTAAACTTCGATCTATCGTCATTGCGACCATGAGAGCGATAAAAAGCCATGTACCAAACTTTTCACCATCTTCTGTTTTTCCTCCATATTTTGCGGAGAGATATATACCGAAAAATGGTATATGAGAGAGGAGAATCAGTGTTTTTTCCTCTTCACTGACTGTGACTTCTTTTGAGAATTCTTTTTCGAGATTTTTGAGAGATAAACTCGTCATATTCATACGAGGTTTTTCTCACATAAATGCACTATAGAGACCATTTCATAGTAGAACTAAAAGTCAAAAGAATATAATAAATAGTCCTGCATGCATCCACGAAAAATCATAGATAATCACTGATGAAAAATTTCTCGAATACACGAGAAATATGATGACTAGGAGAAATCAGAGATGTATGAGAGCTGCATAACGTGAATGACTTCTGACAAATGTATTTTTAAATTCTTCTCGCGGAGAAAAAAGCATAAATAATGCTAAAAAACAATAACTAATCATCGCATTGTGTTTTTCTGTCACAGAAGGCATCTCAGTTCTTGTTTCCATAGCTTCAATATAGCATATCTTTATCACGAATACAAGAATTTGATCATAAAAAAACCGATTCTAGGCAGAACCGGTTTATTTTTATGTGGTTTTCTTACTTTCCTACAACGTAGCGATAAAATCCCGCTGCTCACAATGCACCGACCAATTGTCCTGCAAGGATAGCTAGTGTAGCATTCACAGGAATACCATAGAAACCAATACCTAGAAGTACAGCTGGATTAAAAAAACCACCTGATATCTTCCCAACACTTACGGCACCAGCAATCACGATGGCACCGATAGCAATACCGTAATAACTATTACCAGCAGTGAGTTTATTGACAGCTGTATAGTATATGACACTGACTAGAGCGAAAGTAAAGATTCATTCAGCGATAAAGAATGCCTTAAGGTCACCAAATAAGCTCACAGGTGGGAGTGTGATATTGAGCCCTTTATGCATCACCATATAGGCAATAATTGCACCAAGGAGCTGAGCAATAACATATCCAATAGCATCATGCTTACTGATTTTCTTGTTCAGTAAGAGACCAAATGTTACCGCAGGGTTAAAATGAGAACCAGAAATAGCACCCCCCATGTAGACAATAGCTGTGAGAGCTATACCGATATGAACGGCTGTGAGAGCAGAAGCATTGTAAATACTTCAGATAATACTCACAACGAAGAGAAATGTTCCGACACCTTCAACAACATACTTTTTCATACAGGAAAATTAGAAAATAAAATTATGCCTCGTTATTGATAATCTTATCAATAAGGCCATATTTGAGTGCTTGCTTCGCATCCATGAAATTATCTCGATCACAGTCTTTTTCAACCTGTTCAATAGGTTGTCCTGTATGTTTTGCGAGTATTTTGTAGAGAATTGTTCCAGTTTTCAAAATATGTTCAGCAGCTAATCGGATTTCAATGGCCTGCCCCTCAGCTCCACCGAGTGGCTGATGAATCATGATCTCTGTGTGGGGGAGGGCATAACGTTTGCCTTTTGCACCACCTGCGAGGATCACAGATCCCATACTCGCAGCCATACCGACAGCTACCGTGATGACATCTGGCTTGATGTATTGCATCGTATCGTAGATCGCGAGTCATGCTGTGACGTGACCACCAGGACTATTGATATACATAGTGATGGGCGCCTTTGAATCTTGCTTTTCCAGAAAAAGAAGCTGAGCAATAATCGTATTTGCTACCATAGAATCAATAGCTTCTCCGAGAAAAATAACACGGTCTTCGAGGAGACGAGAGTAGATATCATAGACACGTTCCCCTGTAGGTGTTTTATCGATAACAGTCGGGATGAGAGTGCTTACAACTGGGAAAACTTTCTTCTTGGGCATAAATAATAAATAATAAAATAATGACTATATGCTATCAGTAAAAGCGCATATGCAAGAGGATTTGAGACGCTTTACTCTTTTCAATTTTAACTACGATGGTCTTGTACAGTTTCCACTTATTCAAAGGGAAAAATTAGTTTGACGCCAAAATAAAATCATATACAATGGATTTATGACTCATGATAACTATTTTTACCTTTATTATTCTCTTTCTCTTAGCGAAGGATAATTTGTCGTATTTTATACACTTTTCAACCCTTTGCTTACGCGGAGGGTTTTTATTTACTTTATTTTTATTATGAAACCACTGAAACAAGATTTAGAAGAAAGAGGATTTCTTCATCAATATACACACGAAGTAGTCTTCGAGAAATTTAATGTTGGATGACAGAGTTTTTATCTCGGTGTCGATCTCAGTGCGGATTCAATGACCATTGGAAATTTTGTCGCTCTTATGATGGCTGTGCATTTTATGCTGAGAGGGAATAAGGCATACTTACTTGTCTGATGAGCCACTTCAACTCTTTGAAATCCTGCAGGTAAAGATGCAGAAAGACCAATTCTAGAAGAGAAACAATTACTCATAAATCAAGCTGGGATTACTAATCAATTTAGCACACTCATACACAATGTAGAAAAAATTTCTTGAAAAAAATTGGACTTTGAAATCGTCAATAACTATGATTTCTTTAAAGAAATGAATGTACTTGATTTTATGAAAGAAGTGGGGAGATTTATGACAGTGAACTGGATGATAGGGAAAGAAATCGTTAAAAAGAGAATAACTGATCCAGATAAATGGATTAGTTATGCTGAATTTTCGTATATGCTCATCATGTGATATGATTTTTTTCACTTATGGAAAACTAATTGAGTTACACTGGAAATAGGATGAAGCGATGAGTGGGATGGTATACTCTCTTGAGTCGAACTCGTTTCAAAAAAAGAAGGATGAGAAGTCTATGGAGTTACCAATAAGCTCATCACTGACGCGAATGGAAAAAAGTTTGGCAAATCTGAGTGAAATGCACTCTGGCTCGATACAAAAAAGACCAGTTCATACACGCTGTATCAATATTTCATGAATACTCTCGATGTGGATATCAGAAAGTATTTAGGACTATTTACTTTCATGGATATTGTGGAAATTGAAAAAATAGTTCATGAACACAATGCAGCTCCAGAAAGGCGAGTATGACAGAGCTTACTTGCCTATAAAGTAGTAGAAATGGTTCACTGAACTCATGAAGCCGAAACTTCTGCAAAGATTTCAAAACTCCTCTTCGGAGAAGGTGACAGAATGGAAATTCTCAAAAATCTAGAACCAGCAGAATTAACCAGTTTTTATACAGAAATATGATGATTTCACTATACATGAGAAAATCTTTTTGAAACTCTAGTTAAGGCCGGTCTCGCTTCATCAAATTCAGAAGCGAGAAAATCTCTAGAATCTGGGGCGATCTTTATTAATGAGGAAAAAATTTCAGATATGAATTGCACTGTTGGTGAAAAATTCATCAATGATACAGTATTATTGATCAGAAAATGAAAGAAAAGTTTTAAATTAATCACTAAATAATAAATAAAGTATGAAAAAGGTATGAATTATTGGCTGACTGTGACCCGAGACAACAGCTGAGTTTTACTTGGAGCTTGTTTTTTCATGTAAGGAAAAAATGAGTCCTGTGAAACCTGGAATAGTGATTTCAAATTTGCCACTTCCGTATTCTATAGAAGAAGATCTTATTCTAAGGAATCAAGGAGTGGAGAGATATCTTCCATACTTGATAGAAGAAGCAAAGAGACTTGAGCGGTCGTGAGTCGATTTTATCGTTATTCCTTGTAACTCAGTCCATATTTTTTTAGAGGAAATCAGGAAAGTGGTCTCTATACCTGTACTGAGTATAGTTGAGGAAACGATTGCTTTTTTCAAAGAAAATGGATTCAAAAGGATTTGAATGATAGCTACTTCTGCAACCTTAGAACATAGAATTTACGATTCACTTATTGAAAAAAATTCAATGGACTGCATAACTCCAGACGAGTTTGAACAAGCTTTAATCTGAAAACTAATATTGTGACTTATTTCATGAAGACCGAGTAATAGAGACAGAAATGAGCTTATGAAAATCATCGCAAGTTTTGAAGATAGAAATGTTGACTGTCTCGCATTAGCGTGTACTGATTTACAGCTTCTCATCCCAAGTAGTTATACTCTCAAAGTATTTGATACCATGAGAATATTGGTAGATGCTACAGTGAGAGAATTAATAGGGTAATTTTTACTATATAAAAATTACATTATCGAGAAAAATTTGAAATCATAAAATATTTTCTATACTCTCCTTTGTTCGATGGAGGAGTGCGGGGGTAGCTTAAATGAGCGAGAGCACTAAGGCTTCAACCCTTGGAGGTACCGGTTCGAACCCGGCCCCCCGCTCCAATCCTATCAGGTATGCAGACATAGCTCAATTGGCTAGAGCGCCGCCTTGCCATGGCGGAGGTTGTGGGTTCGAGTCCCATTGTCTGCTCCATTTAAATTTAAGAAATCACCTGCAGGGGTGATTTTTCTTTTTCTAAGAAACAAAATTTCACTAATAAGTAACAACACTTATAATCTATAGTGCTACTTAATATTTTCTTATGATTCATACCGAATTCACATGATATACAACATTTATTTCTGCGGGCATTCACATTTGGAAAGTCTGTTTTACTGATGCCTCAGAAAAACAACTTATAGTCTACTACATGATTACCGATGAATACATCAAATTTGCTCGACGTGTTAAAGATGTTATCCCAGATGCAGAATATCATGATTATCCAATACATGGCAATCATTCTCCGGCTCTTGAGCACAATACACGCGCATTCGTGGAGGGGCTCATAAGAACACAAAAGTCTATTATTGATAAGTATTTCAAAGATCACGAATTCAATTCTAAAGAGATCTTCGTTGGTTTCGCAACGGAACAAGAGGGATATGATAGATGACACCATTTTGTGACTCAAAAGTACCCAAATCTTGCTCTTGCAGAACATACGGGTATGTGACAGGATGAAGAGGTTCGCATACTTGGTAAAATACAATAGTTATGACTAAGTATTTATCTTTTTGACAGATGGTCGCTCTTATTGATTCGATTCTTTTCATTTATCTCTTGTCTGTGATTGATTGGGTTGGATTTTCAAATATCAAAGACATCTTCGAAATTCTGTCATGGTTGGTTGGCGGGTCTGCTGTTTTATACGGACTTCATGTTTGGAAAAAACAGATGAAGTGAACTACCGAATATGAGGTCGCCCGGAAAATAATGCATTCTGCGTACAGAATTAGAGATGGAGTTCAAATAATCCGAAATCCGATGATGTGGGCACAAGAGCAGGAGTATACTGGAGACCGTACTGGACTTAATGATGAACAGATAAGGATGAAAGGTAGAATGAACGCATACAACAAGCGCTTTACTACTCTTACAGAGGTACGCGAGAAACTCTTGGTCGATATTATCGAGGCGGAGGTATTATGGGGTGTTAAAATACGAGAGCTTATTTATGACTTATTCTTGCACTTGAGGCAGTTAGAAATAGCTGTAGAAGATGATTTCAGATTTCAGACTCTCACTGATTATCAGCGGAGAACTGACTCGCATTATCAGGTTAGGTCCAGACAAATTCCTGAGATACTCTACTCCATGCAAGGAGGCATGATGATGGTTGAGCCACACGCAGACGATAAATATGCAAATGAACTAAAGAAAAAGATTGATTCTATAGGTGAATACCTCAGAGGTTACATAGATTTTGATTAGGATTTTTAAAATGTGACAAATAAACTGATAGTTTTTTGTAACTTTTTGTTTTTTCTTATACTTCGATTATGAAATTCCTCATTTTCTGAGACATTTACTGAAAAAAATGACGACAGATGCTCGCAAAGTATCTGCCGGATTTGCGTGTAAAATACACTCCTGATGTCGTCATAGCCAATAACGAAAACATCTCACATGGAAAGGGTCCACGGATGAATCAGATTGAGTGGTGTGAAGAGACGGGGATTGATATTTTTACTGGAGGGAATCATTCACTTGAATCCATGGAGGATATTCGTGAATATATGGATAGACCTGACTCAAAACAATTACGTCCTATAAACTCTTTTTGAGATGATATTCCTGGAACTGGTGATAAAATTTTTACTTTCGGTAATAAAAAAGTATTGGTTATCAATCTTCTCGGAACTGCATTTATGAGGGATACCTATGCAAATCCGTTTCCTCTTGTCGATGAAGTTCTTGCTCGGTATGAACAGGAAAATTTAGAAGCGATATTGGTTGATTTTCATAAAGAAACAACGGCTGAAGGGTATGCTATGGCCAATTATCTCGATGGTCGAGCATCACTCCTATGGTGAACGCATACACATATACAGACAGCTGATGCAGAGATCTGGCCAGGATGACTTGGCTTTATCTGTGATATCGGTTTTATATGAGCGAGGCGTAGTGTGGTGGGCGTCGACTGGGAAACAATCAAACATCGATTTATCGAAAATCGTCAGGAATGACTCATGTCCCCAGACGATAACTGAACAGGCGTACTGTCTGGAATGTATGCTGAAGTTATTGAAAAAAAATGTGTAAAGATAGAGCCGTTTAGAATTTGCGAATAATATGCCAATTACAATCACTATCGACTGACCTTCCTGAAGCGGGAAGTGAACAACGGCAAAGCTTCTTGCAGAAAAATTGGGCTTCAAATATCTCGATTCTGGCTCTATGTATCGAGCAGTTTGAGTATATTTGAAAGAAAGAAAAAAAGACCTCGAACATGTGACTGATACCGATGTTGAAGGAATAGAACTTTCTTTTTCTCACTTCGGTGCTGTGCAAATAAACGGTATAGACTATGAGTCTCGTATTCGTACGGCTGAAGCAGGAGTCTATGCTTCATTGATATCTTCGCAGAAGTCAGCCCGAAGTGTCGTGATAGAATCATGAAAAAAATTATTGGAATGAGAGAATTATGTTCTCGAGGGGAGAGATACGGGTACTGTTTGGGCACCAAACGCACAAGTCAAAATCTATCTCATAGCAGATGCATCTGTCCGTGCTCATCGTCGATGGCTCGAACTTCAGAAAAAATGAGATGCTATCACAGAAGAAGAAGTCCTCAAACAAATCTGCGAACGTGATAATCGTGATATGACCCGTACTGACGGCCCCCTTCGAAAACCAGAAGGGGCGTATGAAATCGATACGACACATCTGGAAATAGGAGAACAAGTAGAGAGGATTTATGAGATAGTGCAGGAAGTTTTGCAAATATCAGAAAAATCCTCATAATACAAAAACCCAAGGAGATATGTGCGGTGGATTAAATTCCACTGAGGAAAGTCCGGACATCATAAAAATTCTGAGAGCTAACGGCTCTAGCTCGGATGGCGACATACGAGTATGGAAAGTATCACAGAGACGACACAGTCATAGCATATCAACGAGAAGAATTTTCGGTGCTATGGCCAAGGTGAAAAGTCTCAGCAGTTCTTCCTCGCTGAGAGGCCCCATAGCAATATGAAGGTCTTGGTAAACCCCAGATGATGCAAGTAAATTGGCTCCGCCTCGGCGGAAGATTTACGCTTGAGGTTCCGAGTGATCGGGATCCCAGAGAGATTCATATCGAGATACAGAATCCGGCTTATTACTTGGGTATAAAATCGTCTTCGGACGATTTTTATTTTAAATACATTTGAAATCTTCAATATTTCCTTAGAATGCGAATAATATTTGAGTTTTTCAAGTTTTTTAACTGTAAATGAGAAACTATTAACCATAAATTTTTTATGAAGTATCTTACTATTGCCATCATCGCTCACGTCGATCACGGTAAAACGACGCTCGTCGATGCTCTCCTCAAACAAGGTGGAGCATTTCGTGATAATCAAAGTGTCGAAGTCTGTGTCATGGATTCAAATGACCAAGAAAAAGAGCGAGGAATCACGATTTATGCAAAAAATACTGCTATTCAAATCGGTGATACACAGGTTAATATTGTTGATACTCCTGGACATGCTGACTTTGGTTCAGAGGTAGAACGAGTCCTCCGTATGGCTGATTCTGTCCTCCTCCTCGTCGATGCGTATGAAGGCCCTATGCCTCAGACACGATTTGTCCTCCGTAAATCTCTAGAGCTTGGTCTCAAGCCAATTGTTGTCATCAATAAAATCGATAAACCAACTGCTCGCCCTGCATATGTTCTCGATGCGGTTTTCGACCTCTTCGTCCAACTCGGTGCAACGGATGAACAATGTGATTTTGCTCATGTATATACAATCGCACGAGATGGTGTCGCAAAGAAAGAAGTCGCTGATGAATCATCAGATCTTCAGCCACTTTTTCAGATGATTCTCGAAAAAGTACAACCACGAGAAAATGATGCTACAAAGCCATTTCGTATGCAAGTAGCAAACCTGGCTTATGACTCATTCATGGGACGTCAGGGTATAGGCCGTATCGCTGATGGAGTCGTCAAAAATGGTGCAAATGTCATCATCATCGGAAATGATGGTACCAAGCGTAAAGGAAAAATCTCAAAGATTGTTACTTCCCGAGGACTCAATAAAGTAGAAATCCAAGAGGGAATTGCAGGAGACCTCGTCTCTATTGCTGGTATTCCTGATATATTTGTCGGAGAAACTATTGTCATTGATGAAAATACTGAACCACTTCCGCCAATCACTATTGATCCTCCAACATTAAAAATGCAGTTTTTTGTCAATGATTCACCATTTGCTGGTCGAGAGGGGGATTATGTTACAAGCCGTCATATTCGTGATCGTCTCGAAAAAGAACTCGAAATGAACGTCGGTCTGAAGGTTGATTTTAAAAGTGATGGTACTTTTGTCGTAGCTGGTCGTGGAGAGCTGCATCTCGCAGTCTTGATTGAGACTATGCGTCGTGAGGGGTTTGAACTCCAGGTGGGTGCCCCAGAGGTTATCTTTCATGAAGAAAATGGTGTCAAAATGGAACCATTTGAGAAATGTATGATCAATGTCCCAGATGAATCAGCAGGTGCTGTCATCGAACAGATGGGAAAACGACGCGGTATCATCCAGGATATGAAATCTGAGAGAGGTCTCACATTATTAGAGTTTTCTATCCCAACTCGAGGGCTCCTCGGTTTTCGACGAGAATTTACGACAATGACTCGAGGCGAAGGTATCCTCGCGAGTGCTTTTGATAAGTATGCTCCTTATGGTGGTGACATAAATAAACGAGAAGTTGGTTCTATGATATCTGCTTGTGATGGTGCTGCTATGACATTTTCACTCTTCAATCTCCAAGAGCGTGGTCCTATTTTTATCGAACCACAGACAGAAGTCTATGAAGGTATGATTGTTGGAGAGCATTTGAAGGGTTCTGATCTCGTCGTCAATGTCATCAAAAACAAACAACTTACGAATATGCGAGCATCAGGGACAGATGAAGCAATGCGTCTCACTCCTCCTCGTGTCATGAGCCTCGAAGATGCTCTTGATTATGTCGGTGCTGATGAATATGTCGAAATCACTCCTACGAAAGTCCGTCTCCGAAAGAAAAAGCTCAAAGAGCACGAGAGAAAGAGAGGATAAATAAATAATCTATGAAACTCATCCACCTTAACGTCGAATCGTTTAAATACTTTGATGCTCTGGTGGATTTTTTAATACTTGAAAAACCAGATATACTTTCACTGGTTGAGGCAACTGATGGTGCATTTTTTGGATCACAGGGCGGCCAACGAAGGGATTATATTGGTGAATTATCGAGCAGATTTGGCTGGAATGCTGTTTTTCATCCAACTGTATTTCGGGATATGGGAGAATATAGAGTTGCTCTCTGAGCAGCTGTCTTGAGTCACTTTTCTATTGAGTGAGAGAGTCAGCAATATTTTGGAGAACAATCACCAACTATAGTTCCAAATGATAGCATATCTTTCTCCGACAGGCCAAAATATGAGAGATACCCTCATGCCTGGAAATGGTCACTCCCATTTCTTGTTACAAAAATTCACACAACGCAGTGAATAGCGAGAATTCTTACTGCACATTTTCATGTTTCCTACGATCGTCTCGAAACGCTTCAGATATGGCAAGATGCAGAGAGGGTTGTTGAATATTTAAATTCTGTTGATTCCATTCCGACGATCCTGACCGGTGATCTGAATATTCGCAATGAAAGCATGGCCATCAAGACGCTTTCTCAGAAACTCACTCAACAAACGTGAAATATTTCAAATACGCTCTGTCGTTCTATTCATCCAATTTTTGATGATAAGCCAGGTCATGCAGGGTTATGAATAGATCATATTTTTACAAAGAATGTTTCTGTGAATTCTTGCGAAGTACGAGATTCTGTAGCGGTGTCAGATCATCTTCCTTTAGTACTCGACTTTTCTCTGTAATTACTATACTCACGTTATGATCAATTATATTCTTCATATTGATGGTCGTGGTGGTAGTGGTAAATCCACGCTTGTAAATGCTCTTAATGAAAAATTATGATTAGTAAAGACTGCTAATTATACTACTCGTAAACCACGATATGAAGGTGAAACTGGATATTATTTTGTCACAGAAGAAATATTTCAAAAAAAATTTAAAAATAATGAAATACTTGAATGCTATTTTCGTAAATCAAATCAGTCCTTTTATGGTATACCAGCACCAATAGATACGAGTATCGTTCAGTGTGAAATAATGGGACATATAGCTCTCAGAAAATGGTGTTTTCAAAATGAAATTCCTTTTTTCAGCATCTACCTTGATGTAAACGAGACAACATTACTTCAGAGACTCCAAAAACGCTCTGATACAAATGAATCACCAGAAATTCGACTCAAGGAAGACGAATATTATGAAATATTTCGAGATTGTTATGAAAATGTCTACGACTACAATGACAAAACTGTTGAGGAAGGCATGGAGGATATCATTACTATGATGAGAGAACGTGGTCTTATCTAAATCTCGGTAACTGAAGGTGAGTATATTTTTGTTTATACCAAGCGTAGAGCCCTCATGCTATAGCACCTGCAAAATGCCCCAAGAAACTCACTGTAGCTCCGAAACCAAAAGCAAGGTTTATAACCATCAATAATAGGGCTCACTTATAGTCACTGTGTTTATGTTTGTAGAGGTTGTAGGCATAGACTGCTAAGAGCGACATGGCAAATCCACTCCCGCCAATAGTAGGATTATCAGAAAAGAGGAAAAGAAATATCCCTACAAACAGTGTCGTCCATCACCAGAGGTACCAAGTCCATACTCGACCATATCATATTTCTATGCTTCTTCCAATGGTTATAAAAAAGAGGACATTGCTCAGCACGTGTAGTACCCCACCATGGAGGAAACTGTAGAGGAAAAGTTCGCCTAGAAAACCAAAAATTCCAACTGGGTAATTGTAGATACCACCATAAATAATTATTCACGGTTGTATCATAAAAACCAGAGCTCAAAGCACAGAAAGAGCTGAAATCGTATTTATGGGGCTCTTCCACTCAAACCTTTTAAAGTTTGGCATTTGTATGGTAATTTGTTTCATGAGAATGAGTATATATTTTTCCTTGATTCTGCCAAGAGAGAAGTATCATTCATGTATGAAAAATACTTTTGTTGAAAAATATATCGCTGATAACAAGCTTTCTATTCTCCAGTGTGATGAAGAAAAGCCATGGTGAGCGTACTATGTTATCGAAGAAACTGCTGAGTATGATAAAAAAATTCTCTGGATAAAGCCACACCAGTTTCTGAGTCTTCAATACCATGGAAACCCTTCTCATCTTTGACACAGGGAGGAAGGGGAATGACTCACAGATATGGCTCTTGTACTCGGGAAAACAGATGTTTCCTTACTTAGTGTAGAGGCAATTTATGAACTTATTCCCCAGGATTTGGAAATTCTCACACTAAATAAATGAGAACAATTCCATACTCCTGCCGGAGTCCTCCATGCCTATATCAATCCATTTGATCATGATATATATCTTCTCGAAACTCGGATTTCACAAACTCCAGAACAAGCAAGTGATCGAGAAAAAAACATTATTCGGATTTATGATACAACGATGCGCTGAGGTACACAAGATTGGCCGGAGTGGTTACGAGAAAAAATAGCTACTACTGTTCAATCAAGATAACACTAATTATTCCAAGAATAATACCGACCTTATTCACGATACTGAGATTGTCTTGAAAATAGAGAACTCAAACGAGGACAACTATAATCAGGTTTATAATCGTCATAACGGAAATGGCCTTTGAGAGAAACTCGTATTTTAGAGAGATCCCCCAGATAACTATTCCAATAATATAGAGTAATAATCACAGCATAAAAATCTCATTTCTTGATTCTTGTGACCATTTTTTGAGCACGATATCTCCTGCTGCTTCAAAGAAAGCTGCAATTGATACGAGAACAAGGAAAAGAGTTTGATTATTCATGAGTTTTTTGTTTATACCATACGACATCGTATCCTTCTTTTGGTTCACGAGAGAATTCCTCGTATTGGTCTAGAAACTCTGGGAAATACGTATTACCTTCATAGTTTCCATGAATTTCAGAAACACGTATTTCAGCATCTGGATTTTCCAAGAATTGTTTGTAAATCTCGGATCCACCGAGCACCAAGAGATCCTCATCAGATTTGAGAGCTTGAATAACTTCTTCAATCGAAGTATAGATTTCAATCTCTCACTTTTCACTGCCTTCTACTTTCCATTTTCCATCTTCTCCTTGAATTGTTTGGAATTCACCAATTTTCACAGCAAATGGATCCCGCGTGAGCATGATATTTCTTCTTTTTGGTAAAATCCGACCAATTCACTCATAGGTTTTTCGTCCCATGAGAATCGTTTTTCCACTCGTAAAAGCTCGGAAATCAGCCATTTCTTCTGGTATATCCCATGGAAGTTGGTTATTTTTTCCAATAACACGATTTTTTGTCATCGCAGCGACGAGGATATATTTCATAATTATTGATTAAATTTAGGCCACTGATTATAACCAATTTCTGGATTATTAGATTGGTGTCGCATGATATATTCTACCTCTTTTTTATTTACTTCTTCATCACTAGCAGAATCTCATTGCCATAATATCTCCCTTGTTATAGTGAATACTTTTTTTTCATCCTCAGTAAAGTCGTTTTCAAGTAATTTACTATTCACACTTCCGAAATATCTGAAAGTTCAGGTTAAATCTTTTCCTATGTATATTTTATTATTAGGGTATGTGATTTTATATATCCACTTCATTAGACGGCAATAGGAGCTTTTATCATTGGATCAGGATCATAACCCACGATTTCGAAATCTTCATATTTGAAGTCAAAAATATCTTTTACGGCTGGATTGAGCTTGAGTTTCGGAAGTGTTTTTGGTGTACGTGAGAGCTGTTCGGCTACTTGGTCAAAGTGGTTATGATAGATATGGAGATCACCAGATGTGTGGACGAATTCACTAACCTCTAAATCACATACTTGAGCGATCATGTGTACCAAGAGAGAATAAGATGCGATATTGAAAGGGAGCCCCAAAAAGCTATCAACAGAGCGCTGGTAGAGCTGACAAGAGAGTTTATTGTTAGCTATATAAAACTGAAATAAGCTATGACATGGAGGGAGAGCCATACTGTCAGCTTGAGCAGGATTATAGGCAACAACGAGATTGCGACGACTATTAGGATTGTTTTTGCAATTATTTATTACCTTTTTTATTTGGTCGATATGCTCGCCATTGAAGTTTCTCCATTGATAACCATAGACTGGACCTAGGTCACCCCATGTTTTTGCAAATTCTGTATCATTTTTGATATTTTCAACAAATATTTTGAGTTGTTCGTCCCATTCAGGTGTATATTTTGGATATTTTTCTGAGAGATTATTTTTCTCGAGATAGTTCTGAAATGGCCATTCGTTCCAGATACGGACATCATTATCGACGAGGTATTTGATATTTGTATCACCCGCGAGAAACCAGAGAAGCTCATGGATGATACCTTTTGTGAAGACTTTTTTTGTAGTCAAAAGTGGGAAACCTTCAGAAAGATCACAGCGAAATTGGTAACCAAAAACACTTCGCGTACCAGTTCCAGTGCGGTCTTCACGGTCAACGCCATTATCCATGACGTGTTTGAGAAGGTCGTGATATTGTTTCATGATATTATTTGAGAAGAATTTGAGCTATTGTATCAAAAATAGACGTATCTACCACTCTTTTTTCTGATGATTTTTTAAAAATTTTGTATTTTTCTAGGATATTTGCAAGTTCACTGATATTTTTCTGCTCAAGGAGTTCGTGACCTTTCTTTTCAAATGCTTTAGCATTCCAATATTGGTGATTGTTCCCAGTAAACGGATGGGGAATGAGTATCATATGAAGTCAAAATACTTCAAACTCAAAGATACTGGAACCGCTCCGAGCTATCACGAGGTCACACTTTTGAACAACTTTGAGATAGTCAGTTTGGTTGTAGAAAAAATCAAAGATTTCAACGTTTGCATATTTCTCAAATTTATGACGATAGTCAAGATTTTTCACTCATAAGATAACATGAAAATCTACATCAGAAAAGTTTGGGAGGAGATTGAGCACTGCATCAAAAATACTTGATGAACCCTGAGATCCACAGGAGACAAGTATTTGAGTTCGAGGATTTGGAGGCGTTACTTCACTTGTTTGGGACAGGATTTCAGCCGAAAAAAGTGAGCCATGCCCGAGAATTTTCTTTGTATCAAAAAATCTATCTGCTTCAGAAAATGCACAAAATATTCACGATGAAAAACGACCAACAAGCTTGTTTGCGAGACCAGGGATTGAGTCCGATTCGTGCAGATAGATAGGGATTTTCATAACCCACCCTGCGAGAGCAACGGGAAGAGAAACGTAACCACCTTTAGAGAATATGGCGGATGGTTTTTCTTGGTGCAAAATCACCATTGATTGAAGGATTCCTGTCAGTACCTGTAATGGTGTAAGAAGTGTCTGTAATGAGAAATATCGTCGTAGTTTCCCGCAAACTATAGGAGAGAATGGGATTTGGTTTTTTTGTGTCACTGTTGATTCGATACTTTCTTTTTCACCAATCCATAGAAATAATGCATCAGGATGAATCTCTTTGATAAAATAAAAGAGATTGATGAGGGGAAAAACATGTCACCCTGTACCACCTCCGACAAGTATGATTTTTTTTGTAAACATAACGAGATTATAATAAAAACTCAAAAAAAGAATGTTTTTCTTTTGTTTAGTCAATAAAAATGAAAAATACAATGTATACTGCTTTATTTTTTCTCTATTTTTCTATACTTAATAACAATGAAAAAGTCTTTCCACAAATCCTCAAAACTCATATTATTAGCTTTGTTTGTTACGATTGGATTTATTTTTGGGATCATATATTGATGAAAAGTTCGTTATTTTGCCTATAAGCTCTCTCACTATATATTTGATATACCAGCTGTAGAATCACCCCTCTACATCAATCCTGATGTAGCATCTAAGAAAAAAGGTATTATCTACGTGCCAATTGAGCTAAAAACATCAAAAAGAATTTTTGAGGAAGTAAAAAAAGATAGTAGCACCTCTCTTTCCGTTTATGTCCGTAATCTCAATAACTGACCATGGTTTGGTATTGGAGAAAATGACACGTTTGCACCTATTCGGAGCTTAAAAATGCCAATATTTATAGCATATCTGAAGTGGTCAGAAAAGAACCCAGACCTTCTCAACCAGATGTTCACCCCCGCGGTAGATAGTGATGAGGTGTCGCCTGATCATGTTTTTATCCCACAAAATGCACTCAAAATGACACAATCATATAGTGTAAAAAAATTGCTCGAGGAAATGATAGTAAAATCAAATGATGTAGCCATGAGTACACTTTTGAAAAATATTCCATATTCTTTTTTGACCCAAGTAGATACTGACCTTGGTGTCTTATTGCCTGGAGAAGAAGAAATACGAAATTCTATATCTCTCAAGGAGTATTCTTCATTTTTTCGTATTCTCTACAATGTTTCATACCTTTCACCCGCATCTTCTGAGTATGCACTTTCTCTGCTTACAAAGACAGATTTTTCTCAAGGTATCAGAAAATGAGTCCCTGCTCGTATTCAGATTGCAAATAAATTTTGAGAAAAAGTATCGAGTGATAAAGATGGTAAAAAAATATATCAATTGCATGATTGTTGAATAGTCTACTATAAGCCTTATCCATATATCATCTGTATTTCTGCTAAGGGTGAGTATGTCGAATGACTATCAAGTGTAATTGGTGATACTTCACGTATTGTATTTGAAGAAATATCAAAATCCTACCCATAGTTTATTTATTCACTCTCTGTGTCCTATGTCTATCCTCAATATCTCGACGTCGTATATTGATAATTTTCTTCAAAATTCATCGAAAGATATGTTGCCCATGTGCTCATGAGATGCTCATATATCTCTACAGAATAAAACTTGTAAAGGAGCTGATTTTCTTGGCTGGATAGATCTCCCTGAGGAAATGTCTGATGAAAGAATTGCAGAGATTCAAAATCACGCTAAGATTATTCGAGAAAACTCTGATGTGCTCATTGTATGTGGTATCGGAGGTTCATATCTCTGATCACGCGGTATTATAGAATGTCTCAAAGAATCAATAGGGACTAAAATTCTCTATCTTGGAAATCATATGAGTGGATGAGAATATGAGAGAATTTTCACTAAATACAAAGATAATAATATATCTGCTTGTATCATATCAAAGTCGGGTACTACCATGGAAACAGCTGTAAGTTATCGACTTATTCGAGAGTTTTTATTGAAGAAATATTCAGAGATAGAAGTGCAAAGAAGGATTGTTACTGTTACAGATGAGAAAAATGGAGCATTGCGATCTGAAACAGATAAAAGAGGATACCAATCCTACATTTTACCGGGTAATATTGGTGGTCGTTATTCTGTCCTTTCCCCAGTCGGCTTATTGCCGTGTGCGATAGCGGGAATTGATATTCAAAAATTGATTGATGGAGCTAGAGAAGCAAGAAAAGATATTTATTCTAATCAAAAACACCCTGCATTTGTTTACGCAGAGAAGAGAGTTCAGCTCGAGCAAGCGTGACTTGTTTGCGAGCTTTTTATCACATCAGAATCCTCACTGCATTTCATAGGTGAATGGTGGAAACAGCTCATGGGTGAAAGTCATGGAAAAGAAGGAAAGGGCTTATATCCAGATACGTTGACCTATACGACTGATCTTCATTCACTTGGTCAGTATGTGCAGGAGGGGAGACGGCTCTTTTTTGAGACGATGCTCTGGATAGAAAATTCTCCTTCCAATATTGTTATCCCCCCCATGGAAAATATGTCAGATGGTCTGGATCCCTTGGTTGGGAAGAGTTTACATGAGCTTAATCTTATCGCCCTTGAGTCTACAGCCAAGGCGCATAATGATGGAGGTTGTCCGAGTATGATGATATCTTTGGAAAATCTGGATGCCTATAATCTTGGATATTTCATCTACACGATGGAATACGCATGTGCTCTATCTGGTATAATGATTGGAGTTAATCCATTTGACCAGCCAGGAGTGGAGGCGTATAAATCAGAAATGAGAAAACGACTTAAATAACTGGCTGAAAGAAATCTCCTTCGATTTTGAGGTTTTCCATAGTCTTAATGATATCAGCATCAGATCCAAATATTTTTGCTTCGACATCTTTGCGAGGTCGAGCGTAGACCTGACGAGAGAGATTCCAGATGTCTTGAGAATAGTCGTAGGGAAGTTTTGGTACATTCATAGTGCGTGCAGAGAATGCCTCTGTATTTTCACCATCAATATTGATTTTGAGGTACATTTCTCGCACTCAGAGATTCATGATATCAGGAACAGTAAAGACTGGCTCATATTCTTTTGCTAGTACAGCAGCATCTTCTGCTCCGACACGAAAAGAAATGATATTTGCAACGTTTCCAAAGATAGTTCTTCGCAAACTGGGACTAAGCTGATCCATGTATTGATGAGCAGCAGTGATATTGAGTTTATATTTTCGGACTTCTGAGAGGATATTTTCAAATGTATCGGTCGCAAAGTTTTGAAACTCATCGATGTAGACTGAAAAAGGAACTCTTTTTTCTTCAGGGATCTCAGCTCGCATCATAGCGACTTGATAGATACGCGTAATCATCATAGCTCCTATAAGGTTTGCATTTGACTCTCCGAGTTGCCCCTTACTGAGTTTTACGAGGAGGATTTTTCTGTTATCCATGATATCAGCCAGATTCATTTTATTCTCTGTCTGACAGACAATATTACGAATCATAGGTGAGCTCACGAATTGTGCTACTTTGTTCAAAATCGGCATGATAGCTTCACTGTCGAATTTTTCACTCCAGGCAGCAAATTCATTTGTCCAGAAATTTTTCACAGTCTGATCATTGAGTTGTTTGATGATGGATTGTCGATAGTCACGATCAGTCAGGAGTTTTATGATTGAGAGGACAGTAGCGCCTCAGACTTCGAGGAGCGCAAGGACGCAAAAACGCATCACGTGCTCTAGACGAGCATTCCATGCTTGTCAGAAGAGTTTTTTGAAAATCTCAAGAAATGAATTAGTGAATTCTTGGCGATATTCTTCTGGGACTTCTTCCAGTGGATTAAATCCAACAGGAAAATTCAAGTCTGTCGGATCGAAAACAACGACATCTTTTTTTCGGTTTTCGGGGATGTATTTGAGGATATTATCGACGAGGTCACCGTGGGGATCAAGGAGGGCAAATCATCGTCCATTGATGATATCAGAATAACCAAGAAGCTCGAGAAGTTTTGATTTACCTGAACCTGATTTACCCACCATATAGAGGTGTCTGGCTTTGTCAGCAGTTTTGAGGCCGAAAGGAATTTTTTGACTACGGTAGTTTGTAATACCAAATTTTACGAGTTCTTTTTCGGGAGTATTTTCCCCAGTTGGGAGGCCCAGAGGTGGACGCGCCTTTCTCGAAAGAATTCGGAGGATATGTGGGACTTTATCTTTGAGCTGAGGGAAATGCCAGAGTGTTGCAATCTCGTTGGCATCCAGGAGATATTTTCTCTTTCACAGTACGGGGGCTACTATATTTTGGACATCTCAATCGTTTAGGGGCTGAATATTAAAAATCATCTGATTTTCCTTATTTTCGAGGTCGTAGAGATTCTTGAGAAGTGCCATCATCTTCGCACGAGCAAGAGCCTGTGAAGAAGATTGAATGTAGCAAGTCAGCTTCGCATGATAGAGATTTGCGTGATTTTTGTGCTCGTATTTATGCTCGGCATCATGGGTACGAATATTTATTTTCGTATCGAGAAAACGTCGCTTTATATTCATCGAATTCTTGAAAATATGCCATTTGTACTCGATTCCTCGTTTATAATTCCAGAGGACATTGTGCGTGTGGGCAGGCATGAGAGCGATCTGAAATGTACATTTATCTGTGAGGTCGAGATCACTTGTTTGAGAGAGAATTTTTTTGAGGACACTGTCTCCACCATCGATATAGGTCTGAATTGGGAAGAAATCCATCTCACGCATCGATATAGATGCCTTTACAGAAAGAGCTGGATCGTAGTGCATAGGACTTTTCACTTCTTCTATTTCAATATTTTGAAAGGTGGTATAGAGTTGATTTTCGATGATACTTTTCTCATCCTGAGTAACCTGGAGCGAGAAAAAGAGCTTTCTTCAAAGTACATGAAAATCCATACTAAACACTGAGTGTCCAAGCGTTGGATGAAGTGCCTCAAGCATTTCAGCCACCTCAATAGCACCTCCAGAAAAATCCGAAGGGATGCGTATAATCAGGGTTATATCTGGGCTATGATGGTGTCAGTGGCCGTGAGATGATCAGTGAGAGTCACCGTGAGAAGAACTATTCGACATGCCCCAATTATAATACAAAAATACTAAATACAAAAGACAAAATAGCGGATTTAAAAAATTCTGTTTCCAGTGCGGAGTTTTTCCCCAGTTTTTTCAATACTAGTATATAAATTTCCTGTAGCAATCTTCACACATGACTCTTTCTGGTCTTTCTGATGCATACGTACTCGCCATTGGCTTTTGGCATTCCGCGCAAGTTCTCTGGTATAGAGTGCGTGGATTTCTCATCCCCATTCTCTCCCTATGTCTCTGATCAGGATGTTTTTTCGGGAGGTTGATATGATTTTCTATATAAAAAGCGAGTTCTTGACGAATGACTTTAAAAGGTTTCTTTGTTATTTCGCAGATAAGTATTCAGGCCAGGAGTTCATCAATATTCTTCTGGGCTATTTCGTACCCTACTATTTTTTCATCGTACTGTTCAATACTTTTTGGCTGATAATAATTACCATGATATGATGAAGTTTCTTCTTCGCCTCTCCATTTCCATCATTTTTTTCATATTTCCTCCTCGGTCATCGGGAAATATTCCTGTGCCACGGTCTCATCATACCCAAAAGGGGAGAGTGAATGTGGAAAAAACTCTCACCACTCCCTAGTGGATTGCATATGGTCTATTATTCTACTGCACAGGGATTCGTATTCGTGAATAGAATATGGTGAATTCAAAATACAATGATGTTGTTTGCCGTTGAGACTCGAACAGCCAAAACAATCATTTATGCCTGTCGAATCAGTACAATAGAGGAGATCTTGGCAGTTATTCATACAGCTCAAGCTAAATCGGACCATTCTTCATCCATTTCCGACAAGCTGATTTTCGTAGCATAATTCTGCAGGATACCCCCAGGCATAATGGTCATGACAATTTGTTGCCTTATGCAGCCAGGTACAGTTTTTACAATCCTCGAGGTAGGTACAGTCAAAGCAATTATAACTATTTTTTGAATTCATAAGATAGTCTCCTGTCACACTTTCATTTTGTACGCCATGAAGTACTTTTTTTGGCACCGAGAGGGAAATTTTTCTGAAGAATAATGTTATGTCGTGTAATTTTTCTGGGCTATTTAATACTTCATCATAGTGTTCTTTTGAAACGGGTTTATTGAGTATGTGGTATTTTTTGTGTATGAGCCCAGAGCACCCTATACAGTTATTGCATTCCTGACAGTCTTCACAGAGATAGAGATCACGCGATCAGACACAAGAAGATCAAAAAAATACATTGTAACAATTTTTACAGTCTATTGAGCTGTAGCAATTTTCTGAATCAAAGATAAAACAACTATCAATAATTTTTTTATTTCTCTGTACGTAGGTCGTATAGTAACAATCTTCATTTTCATTGCCTGCAGTGAGAAGGTAACAGTTTTTGTTGTGAGATGAGAGGTGACTGTATTCACTATTTTCATTTGGTGCTTGATGAAAGAGATTCATTTTAGGAGTTTGGAGAAAAAGTTCTCAAAATTGTTCAAAAAATGGTCTCTCAAAATCAAAAGTTCTCCCATAGTCAAGAGGCGACCAGGAATCATTATGCCATACATTTTGGTCGTAGACTTTGTATGGTTTATTTGGGGCATAAATCGAAATTATTTGATTCCCAGTTTTATCACATTTTCTGTGGTAAAATCTTCTCTCATTTCGAAATACTAGTCGTCTTCTCTGCCTCTCATCCGGACACAAAGTTGGACTTGGAATTATATATTTTTTCCCAGTGAAAACGGGAGAAATTTTTTCGTAAAATTCCAGATCTTTGTCGGTTATGAAAAATTCCTGACCGCTAATTTGGCAGGTTTTCTTTTCTATAATCTTTTCTCATGGTGGTATAAAAGTCATACAAAAGATTAATGAACGAGCTTGAGATAACAATCCTCGCAGACGACATTTTTTACAGTTGGTTCATAAGTAGTCTGCAAAGGTTTTTCACAATTATCACATTTTCTCTCATAGATATCTTGTTTGTTTCTGAGAGCATTTCTCTCTCGATGTCGCTGGTCTGGATGCTTCGTAGGAAGGGGAATATTATTTTCGATATAGAATGCGAGTTCTTGTTTGATAATTTTAAATGGTTTACCAGTCACCTCACACTGAAGTATTCAGCTGATAATTGCGTCAATATTTCTCTGTGCAATTTCGTAGCCAACGACTTTTTCATCGCATTCTTTTGTCGGAAGTGGACTGACAAACGGTCCATGGTAAGATGAAGTTTCCTCTTCTCATTTCCACTTCCATCATCTTTCCTTCACATCAACTTCTGAGAGAGGGTAGTATTCATTCGCGACAGTTTCATCGTAGCAAAAAGGAGAGAGCCAAGTTGGGAAAAATTCTCACCATTCACCCGTGTTTTTCATATGATCGATAATCTTTCCAGCGAGGGCATCATATTCAGCCACTGAATAGGATTTGTTTAGAATACAATGATCATGTTTTTTCAGCGATATACACCCAAAATTATCGTGAGAATTGAAACACGAGATACAGTAGATATCGTTGCTACATGTCCAATTTTGTATACAAAAACTATTATTTGAAGAACCTATACCATTATTGATACATTCATACGCCCATTCAGAATCACGTCCTACTGTTGATACATCCATATTGTTTCTGGAGTTTCTCCAGATGTGCTCTGCATATTTGCAGTTCTCTGCATCGTGTACGTGGAAACATTCGAGACAATTTTTACCATTTCTGACATAGTCTCCGATACAATTCTCACCTTGCAATATGTGACCAAACTTCTTCGGGAGAGTGTCTATGAGTTCTTGTCGTTTTCTCAGATATTGTTTTTGTTCATCTGTGTTTGAGTTTAAGAATTTCTGAATAAATGCCTCAAATTGTACTGGGGTTACTTCACGATTGAAGATGTGATAAGATTTATTTATGAGATTCACACATCAGAAACATTTGTGACACGATGAGCAGTTCGAGAGATAGGAACTTTCGCGACAATTATCACAGTTTTGACTCCAGAAGAGGGAATGGCAGTTGTAGCTATCGCTGATTTCGTATCAGTATTTGCATTCATGTATATAGGAGCAATCGAGACAATGTTCGGATTTTTGAAACCAACAACCATATTCACAAAATTCATTGTTTGACGATTCATATATGAGATAACAATTTCTACAGTTGGCTGTGAGATTGGTAAATTCACAATTTTCGTTTTGAGATGTGACTACATTGATTTGAGGTACACTGCGATGGAGTTCTCATAGTTGCTCAAAAAATGGTCTCTCAAAATCAAATGTTCGGCCATAATCACTTGGATTCCAATCATCACCCCACCAGACTTTTTGATCGTAGACTGTATAGGGCTTATCGGGAGAATAGATCGTAATGATAGAGTTTCCCGTCTTGTCACATTTTCTATGATAGAGCTTCCTCTCATTTCTCCAACTCAATCGTCGACGCTTTCTTTCTTCTGGACACAGGGTTGGACTTGATAAGTGATATTTTTTTCATCCGAAAAATGGTGACTTTTTATCGTAATATTCTATATCTTTATCTGTCACGAAAAACTCTTTACCTGAAATCCGACAGATTTTCTTTTCGCAGATAGTTTCTCAAGGTGGAATGAAAGACATAGTATGAATTTAATATACGAGTTTTTTGTAACAGTTTTCACATACTACTTTTTCGGCTCTTTCTGGTGAGTAAGTGGTGATCATTTTTTCTCCACACTCAATACAGTTTCTCTCAAAGAGCGTACGAGGGTTTCTCATCTTCATCCTCTCTTTATGTCTCTGGTCTGGATGTTTGGTAGGAATCGGGATCTGATTTTCTATATAAAAGGCAAGTTCTTGTTTGATGATTTTATATGGTTTTTGGCTTAATTCACAGAAAAGAATTCAGGTGAGAATATCATCGATGTTTCTTTGGGCAGCTTCATATCCTACTATTTTTTCACTATATTCTTTTATAGCGAGTGGCGTATAATATGGACCATGATACGAAGATGTCTCATCTGGGTCTTTCCATTTCATATTTCTATTACTGCTTTCTTCTTTGTCTAGAGGATAATATTCGTGAGCAATAGTTTCATTATATGCAAAAGGTGAGAGTGCTCAGGGAAGAAAGCTTCACCACTCCTCAGTTTGTGAGATATGTTCGATGATTTTCCCGGATAATTCTTGATATTCTTGGATAGAATAGGATTTATTTAATATACAATTTTTTTTATTTTTGAGTCATACACAAGCAAAACAATCTTGAGACGAGTAACAGTTATCACAGTAAAGTATCTGACTACATCCATTACAATTATGGGAAAAAAGAATATTATTTCCTGTTACGGCAATTCCCTGATAACAATATTCTGAACTATCTGATGATGAAAAATTTATGTCTTGAGCATTTTGAAATTGATTTGCAGTTGCACAATATTTGAGATTTTCACTTCTTTTAATATCGAAACATGCATGACAGTTTTTCGAAAAATAAATCGCATTTCATGTAATATTTTCATTTCATATTCACTGAATATGAGGTGTAGGTGTCGATATCTTGAGCTCATTAACTCTATTTACAAAACTTTGTAATTCTAGGAGATTTCTTCAGAGAATATCTCACAGTTTTTGTTTGTATATTTCAGGTGTTACTTCTTTATTAAAAACATAATATGATTTATTTTTGAGTCCTGAACAACCAATACAGTTAGAACATCCAGAACAATTAGAGCAGTAATAGCAGTCCCTACTATCCTTACAATCTTGGCAATATTGGAGTGTGTGGCAACCAACACAATCTATACACCAGTATAGGTTTTCTGATTCATAAATGTAGAGACTGTCGACAACATTATTTGATTTCCAGACTATGTGGCCAAAGAGACATTCTTCATTTCTGAGACATCATGAGACCAGGTAACAATTCTTGGAGAGCCAGCAGAGGTTTGCATAATCACAGTTTTCTGATTCGCGATTCATGATCGCCATACGAGGCACGTCTTTATGAAGTGGAGAGAGATTTTCAAGCAGTGTTTTTTCAAACGAAAAATTTTGACCGTACATATGAGGATCCCAATCGTCTCACCACCATTCTTTTATGCTGTAGACACGTACATCTGTATGAGGGCCATACATACTAATAATTGATGTATTTGATAAATCAGAATGTCTGTGGTAGAGATTGTGAAAATTTCTGAATTGCATTCTGCTTCGTGTTCTTTCATCTGGGCACATGGATGGGCTTGGAATAGAGTATTTTTTTGCACCAAAAACAGGTGATATATTGTCATAAAATTCGAGGTCTTTGTCAGTTATGGCAAATTCTTTTCCAGAGATGCGGCATTTTTTTGTCTGGGCAATGTTTTCTCCGGGTGGTATATAAGTCATAAAATATTATTAAATAAAGAAAAAGTGAAGTATATTCTGGATGAATACAATCTCTCATTGTAGGATAAAACTTTGAGAGTCAAAGCATTGCTGGTGAAAAAATTTTCCACCTGATGAAAAATAGTATATAATGTCTCTATGAATGCACTTATTGAAACACTTACAGAAATGGGACTGACAGACGAAGAAGCAAAAGTATATCTCTCAGCACTATCTGTCGGTACAAATCCTGCTTCGACCATTGCTCGTGGTTGCGACCTCAAACGCGAAACCTGTAATTATACGCTCAAGAAGTTGGTCTCAAAGTGACTTGTATCTACGGTATTCCGAGAAGGGGCGACATTTTATACCCCAGAACCACCGGAAAAACTCCTCACTATAGCAGAATCTCGTCTTCTCACTATCTCTCGTACGGTTCCACTCCTCAGTCAGATGATGAATCAAAAAGGTAATAAACAGGCAAAAGTGAAGATGTATCAGGGAACTTCGGGCATTGAGACAGTTATGGAAGACGTCTTAAAAGTCCCAGGGGAAGCTCTTACGTATACAAATCTCGGCTCTATGCTCGCTTTATTTGGCGAACGTGTGACGGAATTTCGAGAAAAAAGGAAACAATCAAAAGTTACTTCTCGTACTATTTCGACCTATTCTCCTGAGGCAAAAGCATATGTTACTGGTGGGACATTGTTTGAGGGTGAACAGATACTTTTTGTGAATAATCAAGAGTTTATCTTTGGTTCTGATGTCCTCATTTACGGGGATAAAGTAGCGATTATTTCTCTCGAACAAGATGAAAACTTCTGATTTATCGTAGAGAGTGCCTCATTTTCTCGGACACAGCGAGCGATATTTGATCTTGCGTGGATAGGGGGAAATATGTTTGTAGCACAGTAATTTTCTTGCATTGAGTAGGAGGATAGCATATAATAAAATTATGATATATCATTCTCTCGAATCCAGTGAAGTACAGAAACATTTTAGTACTTCAGAAAACGGTCTCAGTACATCTCAAGCTGAGCAAAACTTGAAACAGTATTGACCCAATAGTCTTCCAAAGGTCAAAAGCAGAGGTATTTTGAGTATGATTTTTGAGCAACTGAGTTCCACTCTAGAAATTGTTTTGATTGTTTCTGCGATATTGTCCGCCCTTCTCGATGCTTCTTATAGAGATGATGCACTCGTTATTTTTAGCATAGTCATTATTAATACTATCATTGGTGTGCTTCAAGAGTTTAAAACTGAACGTGCTCTCGAACATTTACGAAACCTCATTACCCCGCAAGCTCGTATTTTACGCGATGGAAAAATGCAGGTTATTGGTGCGTCTGATGTTGTACCTGGCGATATACTCCTCATAGATGAAGGCGAAAAAATCGTCGCTGATGCTCGGATCATAGTATCGAGTGGACTTCGTGTGAATCAGGCAATTCTCACGTGAGAGAGTGTAGCACAAGAAAAAAGTATTCATGTTTTGTCTGAGTCTGTACCGCTTTCTGATCGTTCTAATATGGTCTACCAAGGCACAGCAGTAGCCGCATGATCAGGCAGAGCAATTGTGGTCGCGACAGGTCTTCAAACAGAGCTCGGTACTATATCGAGTATGGTTGGTCAGATCCGAGAAGTTGCAAATCCTTTCTCAAAAAAGCTCGAAGAGTTTTCACGAAAAATAGCTATTGTTGTTTTGATTCTCTGTTTACTCATCGTATGAGTTCTTATCTTTGAATGAGGCACCCCAGTGAATTCATTTCTTGTTGCTGTGAGTTTGGCTGTTTCTGCTATCCCAGAAGGTTTACCTGCAGTAGTTGCATTATCACTTGCCTTTGCTACAAAACGTCTCGTAAAGAGAAATGTACTCGTCAGAACACTCCCATCTTCGGAAACACTCGGACGTGTAACGGTTATATGTACTGATAAAACGGGGACTTTGACACAATCAGAGATGAAAGTAGTGAATATGTATTCTGATAGTATTCTTGATGCCAAAACTCCAAATCCTCTTTTACTCCATATCGCTGTATTATGTAATAAGGCTTGATATGGTACCAATGCATCTGGTGAAGAAAAAATATTTGGCGATCCAACTGAAATAGGACTCTTAGAAACTGCAGAAAATAGGGGATATAATAAAGAGGATCTTGAAAAGAAATATCCTATTATTACTGAGTTTCCATTTGATAGTGATCGAAAGCGTATGTCTATTATTCGTTCGTTTGAAAATGGTTCACGATCATACGTCAAAGGTGCTCCTGAAAGAATTCTTGATAATGTAGTACATATACAAAGAGGTGAAGAAGTCAGCACTATTACTCCAGAAGATCTCATTGAATTAAAAAAGATTCTCGCACAGCTCTCATCTGAAGGAAAGAGGGTATTGGCGATGGCGTATCGTGATTTTTCACTTCAAGAAACTTACACTCTCGAAGAAGCTGAATCTAATCTCGTGTTTGTTGGTTTTATGGCGATGATGGATCCTCCTCGAGCTGAAGTGGCTCAAGCTGTAAGAACATGTCAAGAAGCAGGTATACGTGTCATCATGATTACTGGTGATGCCGAACTCACAGCTGGAGCAGTGGCAGGGATGATCGGCCTTGGAAAAAATACTATTGATGCTACGCTCCTGTCTACTCTTTCTGATGAAGAGCTCGGAGAGAAACTCAAGACTATCGATGTATTTTCTCGTATTGCACCGAAAGATAAGCTCAGAATAGTTCAGATTCTCAAATCTCAGTGACATATTGTCGCGATGACTGGTGATGGGGTGAATGATGCACTTGCCCTGAAACAATCTGATATTGGTATCGCTATGGGTGTACGATGAACAGATGTGGCACGTGATGCGAGTGATATGGTACTTCTCGATGATAATTTTGCTTCAATTGTTTCTGCTGTTGAAGAGGGGAGGAGGATTTATGATAACACGAAAAAATTTATCAAATATCTCTTGGCGTGTAATTTTTATGAAGTCATCCTCTTGGCAGTGTGTGTTCTCGTATACCGCGATCCGCTTATGATTCCTTTTGTTTCTATACAAATTCTCTGGATTAATCTCGTCACCGATAGTTTCCCAGCGCTGGCTCTTTCTATGCAAGAAGCAGAATCGGATGTCATGAAACGAAAGCCCGTCGATGAAGGGCTTTTGGCTGGAATCAATGGATTTATCATTTGGTCTGGTATTATAGGTTTAGGTGTTGTAGGTACTATATTTTTCATTTTTCAGAAGTGAGATCTAGCCCTGGCTCAAACACTTACTGTGACTTGTTCTGTTATTTATCAGATGCTTCGTTCATTGAGTTGCGCGCGATTGAAAGCATTTGATTTAAGGGTCAATAAATGGCTTTTTGTAGCTGTCTCATTTTCTCTTGTAGTTCATTTTGGTCTCCTTGCTTCTCCGTTTGCTGGTGTCTTTAAATTTGTTTCTCTATGGGATTTTGAACCGATACATTTTGCGTGGATTATTGGACTTCCTATTCTTGGGTATATACTTGGGGAATTTAGTAAATATAAAAAATTATGATAATTGCTTTTGCTTGTGATCATGGAGGATTTGTATTTCGTGAGAACATCCTCAAACATCTCGCAGATCTCCGACATACAATTATAGATGTATGACCACAATTTATCGAACCACTTGATGATTTTCCTGACTATGCACTCCGAGTTGCCCAATCTCTACAAGATAAAACTGCAGAGCGATGAATTCTCATCTGTGGAACTGGTATCGGTATGTGTATAGCTGCAAATAGATTTCGATGAATCAATGCTGCTGTTCTCTACTCTCCTGAAATTGCTACAATAGCTCGAAAGCATAATGATGTAAATATTGCATGTTTCGGTGCGCGTACTATGCAGATTGAAGAAGTATTAAAAACCCTAGATATTTTTCTCATAGAGCCATTTCTCTGAGGAAAATATGAAAGAAGGGGACATATGATAGATGATAACTCTTGCGAATCCTGTACTTAGAGAATCTTTGATCAGAGAATCCTGAGTACTTGCTTTAGATCTTTTTTAAGTGGTCAGATAAATTCGTATTTTTCTCACTCTAGTATGAATGATAGTTTCCATGCGTGGAGAAATTGCCGTGTGAGTCAGAAGTGTTTCTGTGTCCAACTATTTTCAGATGTAATCCCGTAAGTGGTATCTCCAATCACAGGATGTCAGATGTTTGCCATGTGCACACGAATTTGATGCGTACGTCATGTTTCGAGTTTTACTTCTGCTAGGGAAAGAGTTTTTCATTCATACTGGAAAACTTCCAAGATTCGGTAGTGAGTGATAGCTTCTCGTCATTCTATAGGATTTTTTATGGTCATCTTGAGGCGATTATTTGGATCTCTTCCTATCACTGATTGGATAGTTCCAGAAACATTTTTTGGTTCTCAGATAACAAGTGCAAGATAGGTTTTTTCTACCTCATGATCATGGATGAGTTTTTGGAGTTTTCGAAGAGTGGTATCATTTTTCGCCACTATTATGAGGCCACTTGTGTCTTTATCGAGTCGGTGAACAATTCAGGGCCTATCTTCTCCTACCTCTCGGTCGAAATTTTTCACTTGAGCAATGAGCTGATTGACGAGTGTCCCAAATCGACCTATATAACTGGGGGTAGGGTGTGTATTTATGCCAGCATCTTTGCTTACGATGAGAAAATCATCATTTTCAGAGATTATTTCAAGAGGTCGGTGGTCTGGCGGGAGAGTTGAAGGAACTGATTGAATGTTCATTTCTATAACATCTCCTTGTCTGAGATAATATTTTGGATTCGAATAGGTCTTACCATCTTTTTTATTGATAACTTTTATCTGGTTCAGAGTAAATCCTTTTTGAATCTGTGACCTGGAATAGGTATCTTCAAAAAGAGCCGATAAGATTTTATCGGCTCGAGTTGTTTGATCAAATAAGATAGAAAAAACTCTCATGTAAGGCAACGAATTAGTTTACGTACACATTCTTCGTATAGTCGAAAATTTCCTCAGGTTTGAAAAATCGAGAAATCTCTATATCTGCCGAATCAATAGAATCTGAAGCATGGAGCAGGTTGTAATCTATTGTACATGAATGATCCCCACGGATAGTACCTGGTGCTGCAAACTGTGGATCAGTTGCTCAGCAGAGATTTCTGACTTGCCTTACAGCATCGATACCTTCGACGACCATAGCTAATACTGGACCATCAGTCATATATTTCACGATTTTTGGGAAATAGGGTTTTTCACTATGATGGCCATAGTGTTCGATAAGAAGAGGCTCTGTCATGACGATAAATTTCATACCTACGATTTTGAGAGATTTTATCTCAAGACGAGAGATGATATTTCCGACAATACCTCGAGCGATGGTATCAGGTTTGAGAAGTATGAGAGTCTTGTGAATATCAAACTGGGTTTTTCCAGCTTCGCTCTCTTTTTTACCTGCATTGTGCATAATGAAAATATGTAATAAATAAAAAACGAGGCGAGTATATCGTTTCATAGCTACTTAGCAAGTCTTTTTCATTGAAAAAAGTACACAAAAAGACTATTATGGTGATAATGACGTTTGTCTTTATATTAAGTATGTTTTCTGTGATATTAGCAAATCTTCACATACCTTTAAAAAAAATATTTCGAATGATTTTATGCGTCATTTTCTATTTTTCGAGTTGTACTTTCGCTCTTGTCGCGGATAACACTCTTAAAAAAACTGATATTCTCGAGGTGGGTATGGATATGTATTCTCTTGCGCAGGACTGGGAAGTCTCATCTATAAGTGGTTATAATGAAGAGGCGTTTAAAAATTTTTCTGATAAGGTGAATACTCTGATACAAGATAATGAAACCTTGCAAGCATCATTCCAGGAACTGTGTGGTGATTGTGATCCAGTGATTTTGAGTACACTCGATGACGACGAACGACTCCTCAACTATCTCAAAAATAAAGCAGAAAGTGGTGCACCGAGTCTCTCTCTCATACTCGCTTCTCATATGGATAAACGATTTGAGAATAAAGCAGTACCTATAAAACTTATCTCAACTCTTGGTAACCTGGTAGAAGAGGAAATTATAGTAGGTATACGTTCTCAGGTCATAGAACAAGTATGATATTTTCGAGATGTGGCGGGTATGGGTCTCTATTATGATGGAGATGTAGAAAATTCTCCCTACGATCTCCTCGCGGATATACGGTCTATAGATGAGATATTTTTTCGAGACCCTCCAGAATATGGTCCTTATAAAAATTCGAGCTCAGATGAAGCTTCTCAATTGATAACTGGTGAAGATGGAACAGGATCATGGTGATCAAGCTCAGATTATTCTTCCCAACTTGATGCCTCTGCAAAAAAATCAGCAACACGAGATGCTTCTGTGGCATGAGAAAAACCAGCTGATGAATCAACAGATGAATGTGAAAATGGCTATTGTGTGACGGTGCAAAAAGTAGAAAGTAGTGATCCCGTACTCTGAACTAGTAAAGAGGATACGTGAACATCGAGCAATGAATCCTCAGATAAAGGAAAAAATTCTTTTCAGGGCTTGTTTGAAGATTGAGTTGCTTGGCTCATCAAAGAAGGTGATAATCTCAATCTCGCATGTCAGGTTTCCCCAACAATTCAATTTTTTGAGAATAAATTTTCTCGTAGTGCGAGAATGGCTGACCTCTTTAGTGGCGCATCTATATTTCCATCACTTACTCCTCCACCGATTTTGGTAAATTTTTTCCAGAGAAAAAAAACTAAAGATGAACAAGAGCAATCAGAAAAACGAGTCCTAGATTCAATTAAGAGATCATTTCTCCGATATGACCTGGATTCTGCTCGTCCTACAAATATCAATGCTACACAATCTCAATCTATCACTACTCGAGCGGTCACTGATACAACAAAACCAGTTTCTATTCAAGATTCTCTCGGTGCATTTTTATTTTCAAAAGAAGATTATGCTCAGATGCGTCGTGCTGCAGGAAGTCTTCAACAGGAAAGACCTTTTGTGAAGGCACTTAATGTGGAATCTATGAAACATATGGAAGTGACTTTTGACGATACGGCTGGTCGCATGCGCATGCTTTTGGAGCTCGTAAAAACACTCGAAATTATCGTTGACTTTATTTCAGAAAAAGGTGATTGCCCTGGCTCATAATTACTCTATGAAAAAATTATTTATATTATTCATCATTTATTCACTTTCTGGATATCAGAGTATTTTTGCAGTAGCTACAGGATGTCCTCTCGATACTACGAGTGATTCTCCTATTCAGAAATATGCACAAAATATTGATGCACTTCTCAAAGCATTAGAAAAAGTTTCTCAAGGTGTTTCTTGCCAAGCTAATCTTGAAGTAGAAAGTATCCCATCTCTCCTAAATGAACTCAAATCTGTAGGATTTGATACGAAGAGTCTTCTCTCTGATATTCGATTCTATTTTGACCCCTCTGATGTCATGCTCTTACCAGCGGCAAAAACACATCAAGAAGTCATCCTCGAAATACAACAAAAAATCCTCAAATCTGCTCTCAGCATCGGAGGTAAATGTGCCCAAACAATAATTATCTCAGAAGATATTTCACTCAGCGGTGCGACATATTCAACAAAAAATAAATACATAAGAGATATTTTGATTGACTCGTACTCTCAAACAAAAAGTCTCTTTATCTTTTTCCGCAATATCACCACAAACATAGCCGATCGTGAATATGCTGATGAAAAATTTCGTATTGCTCCAAAAGGATTCTCAGATGATATGAGACAGTATTATTCTGCCCAGAATATCCAACTCTGCCTTGATCAAAACGACAAAAATAAATCTATAAAAAAAGGCATTCAAGAGTCTTCACGTGTTGCTGTAAAATATAAACAAAAATGGGAAGTTTGGAGAGATAAATTTCATTCCCTCCTTTTTGATACTGATGAACCATCGTGAAATACTCAGAATCAAACAACAGACACAAATTCATCAGAGCCAAAAACACAAGCAGACCTGTGAGGATTGGGGAACTCAAAAGTTTTAATAGATAGACGTCTTTTTGAAGAAACAAAGGAACTTGGTGTACTTGTTCAAACTATTTTTGAATATTTTAATACCTATTCTCTTCGCGCGGCATACCAGCTTCCCGGAGCACTCTTTATACGACAAGTGACCGATGATGTCAGAGAAGAAAATGAAGGTGCGAGTAGTACTGTTTTATTGGAATTTTTAACTTCGGATGATGATGCTACAAGTCTCGCTGTACTGGATAGAAAACTGTATGATGATTATGCTCTTCGTAAACAATTAATTTTTCAGAATAAAGTCCAGGATCCACGCACGACTGTTGGACTTATCCGTGCTATTGAACAACTCGAAATTGCACGACCAATTATTGAGAGAATCGCAAAAAAAATCTGTGATGTCTATGATCGGCAGGCAACCAACGTTTCTGAGCGTCCAACCTGTCAAGAACTTTTTAATGGATAGTGATAGTTTCTTCTGGAAAATCAAGTGTTTCAAGTGATATTTTAAACGCTGCTATTTGCTTTCTGAGGAGCTCTAATCCTGCTTCCCCATACATATAAATTTTTCTATTCACTGTCTCATAGGGGTTATTTTCGACAAAATCAAGCACTCCACTAGAGAGTATCTTCTGCTGATTGGATCCATCCCAGAGAAGTCGGTAAAAGTAGAGTTGACGTTCATATTCCTCGAGCTGCTCTCGTCATTTATCTGGTTTTCCAGTTTTAAAGTCAACTACCTGCATAGTTCCATCAGGGAGATTTTCTACCCGATCAAATACACCAGTCAACCTCACACCTTCAACTACGACCTTCTTCCATCAAAAACGTTCTTCTATAAGTGCTTTTTCAGCAAGAGGACAATTTGTTTTTGAGAGGTATGAGTTGATGACTTCTATTGTTTTTTCGAGGAAACTTGATTGCTCTTTTTTGGTCAGGATTTCGTGGTAAAGAATTTGTTCTATTTTCTGTATCCAGAGTTCTTGAGAGGGGAGTACAGTATTTTCGTTGTAATAGTCTCCTATAAATGCCAATCCAGCGTGCACTGCGGTACCAAATGAAGCACTGGGCATTTTTCCTGCTGGTTGTCTGATGAGATATTTTTCGAGAAATTCACGTGGAGATCGGAGCCATGTATTGAGTGCTGTAACAGAAAGATTATAATTCTTTACTCTTTTTTCTAATTCCGTACGTGTTGCTTCTGACCAATCTGTATGTGGCAAGGGAGCTGTCTGCGTTATGATAACCCTTGCAGGATCAATAGATATTATTTCTTTCTGTATGAGATTTTCAGGAATTTCGTCCATAAAAATAGAAGGTTTCGCTCGTATGTCCTCATTATTTGTAGCGGATATGATGAGATGTTTTTTGGCACGTGTCATGGCGACATACCAGAGCCGACGCTCTTCTTCTAGTTTTTGGTTCTTTTTTTCAGAAGTATCAATGAGATGTTTTTCAAAGAGAGATACAGTGACATTGAGCTTTGATGGATCTCGTGATCATCCCCAATTTTTTGTCGTCGCATCGTAGATACATACCACTTCAAATTCGAGTCATTTACTTCCATGAGCTGTCATGAGTTCTACAGCTTGTGACTCCATACGAATGGGTTGTGTGGTAGGGGAAAGTCCGTAATGATCGAGATCAGTAATATAGCTAATGAATTCTTTGAGATTACTGTCTGGATGAAGAGAGGAGAATGTTTTTATCTCGTCAAAAAACGAATTGAGAATGGATAATCTTTCAATTTTATCTTCTTGTGCGAGTGCAAAACTTCGATATCCGGAAATTTCTAAAAATGATTCAAAAAATTGAACCAATGTCTTATTTGCAGCACTTTGTGTAAAGTCTAGAATTTTTGTTGCGACACTTCTCACAAACATATCATCTTCTTCCAAAAAAGACTGAAAAAGTGATCGACGATACTCACCATTTGGAGCTCTCATTTTTCCCTGAAGAGAGAGCAGATAGTGGAGATCTAGTCCCCAAAAATCAAAGAGCAAAACTTCCCAAAAAAGTTCGTTTTGGTAAGAATTATCTATGATTTTAAGAGTTTTCATGAGTTTTTGTGCCTCCGGATGATGGAGGAGATTTTCTCATTTTTGTTTATGAAAGGGTATTTTCTCTCTCCTGAGATATTCGATGAGATGGAGAGGATTCGAGTTTTTTCTATAAATAATAGCCATATCACTCCATGGAATACCATCACTGTGAAATGTATGAAGTTTATCTGCAAGAGCAGCTATCTCTATCTGTGGGTCAGATGGTGAGAGAAAAATGATGTTTTGTTCTTCGGATAGAGTATTTTTTGTGAGATGTTTGTCGAGATTCAGAGTTTTTTCGAGAGACTCTGTATTGTTTCGTATGACTTCTCGTGATGCATCGAGAATAGTCTGTGTTGAACGATAATTTTCAGTAAGAGGGATCACTGAGAGTCACTTATCTCGATAATGATCACAAAAATTTATGATATTTTCCATCACTGCTCACTGAAATCGATAGATCGACTGTTCATCATCACCGACAACGAGGATATTTGGTTGATCCTGATTATTCATGATATGATCTACTATGCTTGCCTGGAGTCCATTAGTATCCTGAAATTCATCAACCATGATAAATTGATACTGTTCTCTGATAAGAGCGAGAAATTGAGGGTCATCACGGAGTTTATTTCTGACGAAGAGAATCATGTCATCATAGTCATACCGAGATTCTGCTACAAGTGCTTCTTCGTATGCCCTGTAGACGTACGTCAGTTCTCGCTGACGCCAGAGTCGCTGTTCAGAATCAGCATATTCTGCTTTTCTTTCTCCTTTTTTTCACCATTTGGAGTCCTTTTTATAATGAAGCTCTTCATTGTTTGGGAGATCAGCAAGAGCTTCATCGATTTTTGTACGAAAAAACTCAGGAGATATGCCCTCACGTTTGAGTTGACCGACAATCCGGATAACATCGCCCATATACAGTTCTGGGTCATGGCGGGGCTTGAGATAGGTATAATCACCATCCAGGAGTATTTTGGCAACCATACGACGCGCATCGAGTTCTTCGAGCATTTTCATGCCTGGTGAACGGACAAATTTTTCTGGATATTCTTCGTCGATAAGCCCTTTACAGAATCCATGAAATGTTTCAATATTGACTCGTAAAGCATCGGTACCTATAAAACTTTTTAGACGTTCTCGCATAGCGAAAGAACCTGCTTCTGTGTATGTGAGAGCGAGAATATTTCTTGGTGATATATCAGTTTTGGTGAGGATATTGGCTATTCTCAGAGTCAAAAGCTGTGTTTTTCCTGTGCCAGGACCAGCGATGACAACTACCGGGCCATAAATAGTATCTACGGCCAATTTTTGTGCCCTATTGAGATGTGAATACGCGATTTCAAATGGATTCATATAGGATATGAGTGTATCAAAAAGAGGGGAGAAGTCGAGGAACTAATATGTATCAAAATATCCACTCGTTTTTGCTGGTGTATTTGTCGAATTAGCTTGAAAACCCTCTATCACACTCGGAGAAAAAACTACTACATATCAGAGCACTGTAAATACTATGAGTGCTACAGTGAGGAACTTTGCTACCAGGGGGACGTAACAACTCATCTCTATAAAACGTTTTAATTGGAGAAAAATAACTGCAAAAAATATCCATGCACCGATGGCAATAACTGTAAAGTAGACAAGTGCACCAATCTGTATTGACGACATATTTTAATTCCTATTATATGAAGGTTTTTCTGGAGTAAAATCAAATAAAAGTTTGCAAACCCCCAGAATGTGTGCTACAGTATATCTGAATGAACCAATTATGGCTACAATTCAAAAAGGAACTATTACATTTTCGGTCTTGGATGAGATACAAACAAAGTACCCTCGTCTTATTGAGCTCGTACTTGCGACAGAATCTATGGATGATACTGAGCGTCAGTATTGGTTTGATATACTGCCTTCTATGAATGCCGATCAAGTCCAGAGATTAACCGATATACTGGAAACTGAGAGAAAGAAGCTCGATGAATTGGAGAAAAAATATCAGACTGAAATCGAAAACCTTAACGAAAAGCATGTTGTCGAGTGGCAATGACTCGAACTCAAAAAGAAAAAAGAAGAAATTGCTCAACAAGAAGCTGCTGACGCATCAGCAAAGCAGGATGATGCACAAACAGTTCTCACGAACTGGTAGTGTCTTATACTACATTTTTGAGTGGAAATAGGAGTCAATCTCTTGCCTCTAATAATCCATACGTATTATCATCGTATATAATAAAGTATTTCCCATTCTCTTGCGGAGTACTCAGTGGTGTGCTCCCGAGTCGGAGATGCATTTTTTCTTCTGGAGAAAGCTCTAATACTTGGATGTTTGGGAAAAGAACTTCATGTGAAATTGGTGCGTAGCGAATATCGTTATGCTGCATCCACAGATGAGTATCCATTGTCATGTGACCTATAGATAGCCGTTCGAGTTTTTCGAGATATCCCCCAGTTTCCAAAAATATACCTAAATCTCGAGCTATTGAACGGATATATGTCCCCGAGGAAACGGTTATTTCTATGTCGAGAGAAGGCCATCTATACGAGAGAATGCTATAGCTGTAAACCGTTCTTTTTTTTGGATGTATAGTCATATCTTGTCATTTTCGTGCGAGTTCATAGGCCCTACGACCATCAATCCATACTGCACTATACAGAGGTGGTATTTGCATGATATCACCTATGAAATGACCCGTCAGAACTCATTCAATTTTTTGTTGTGTTAATCACTCTAGTGTACTCTCTGAAATATCTACATGTTCTACTGGTTTTTCTAGGTCAAAAGAGTTCGTTGTACCATCTAGACGAATAATTGCACGGTATTTTTTGGGAAGATTTTCTAGGAGAGGGAAGAGGCGAGGTGATCCTTCTGTACCGATGATCATGAGTCCAGTAGCGAGGGGGTCAAGTGTCCCTGCAAATCCTATTTTTTCTACTTTCAGGACTCGTTTTAAAATCTTAACTACAAGATTGCTACTTATACCGAGAGGTTTATCGACAATAAAAAACATGTTACCGTGCAAAAATTACTCGACCAATAACTTCTTCTTGAGGTATGTAGTATGGTTCTGTATTCGTACAATCGCTCACATCTCTACAACCTCGGGAATCACGAGAACTCATACGATTATCTCAAAGTACAAAGTAATGATTTTCGGGTACGGTATAAGTATGAATATCTGTATTGATGCACGCTCCAGGTACACATGTTCGTACATGTTCTTCGAGATAATCTTCCTTGAGGGGATTTTGAGAACCATTCACAACCCTAAAAACCATACCTCTACTGATCTCTATATTCTCATAAGGGAGACCAATAGTTCGTTTTATTCGTACACCATTTTGCCCATCCCTATATACTACAATTTCTCACTGATGAAGAGGGGAGATTTTTGTGGAAACTCTATCTATCAGGACAAGCATTCAAGGTTTCAGACGGGGAAGCATAGAGTCTCACTCAACACGATATACCCGTAGAGAAACAATTGCGTAGAGCACAAACACTATAAACAAGAAAGTCGTAATCTTTTGTAAAAATCGAAATAACATACATTTATTGAATAATCTCTGTGTACCGGTGATAGTTTTGTATATCACGTCATCGAAATGGTATCACTTGTTTCAGTGTTCCTAGTTTTGGATAGGGTAAGAACTGTGAAAAAAGATCAAAATGACCCAGAGAATAGGCGACACGTCCTTGAAGATGAGAAACGGAAACGTATTGTGCGAGAGAATAGTCACCATTACATCCGCTATTACTGAAGCATTTTCGCGCATCGAGTGATTCGGGTCTATTATCCCCCATGAGAAAAAACCGACCAGTTGGAACAGGAAATATTTGAGATTCTTTTGCACATCATGCACTGTTATAGGTGAGACACGTGTATCCAAATTTTTCCTGAAGATAGTCTGATTCATCGAGCTGAACAAAAGTATCAGGATTTTCTTTTGTTGCAATAAAGACATATCCATTTTCTATCTTTACCTTATCGCCTGGGAGACCGATGACACGCTTGATGAGGTAGCGTTTTTCTGGACCAATACCTGGTGTAAATACGACGACATCACCTCGACGAGGAGTAGCAACGCGGTACGTCATTTTATCCACGAGGATAAACTCTCCATCACTATATTGTCTCCCTTTTTTTGAATAAGATATTTCACCACCATAAAATGTCGATTCCATAGAAGGTCAGATAATCTGGAAAGGGGAGATGATGTATGTCCGTATAAAGAAGACAAGAATGAGAACAAAACCCAAATCAATCCATGTATCAAGGCCTACGTATTTTACTTTGGGATGGTGTCGAAAAGGATGTCTGTCTCTTCAAAAAAGGTACGCTGTAAATCCTGCTACGATAGTCAATACAAACAAAAGAAATCGTATAACAATGTGAACGTCATAGAGTCAAAAAAGACAAGCAAGAATCACGACCAGCAATATGTAGAAAAACACCTGATCTGTGATGGAAAATCATCAATGGTAGGTATATTTTTCAGTGTCCTTGAGAAAACCTACGAGTAGAAGTGGGGGAAAGACAATACCAAAGAGTATCCAGCGTGGTTCAATACTGAGAGCTCTAGCACGTTTCAAAGCCACAGCGATATATATCCATAGGCATATTGCAAGACCAATAAATGATCCTATATAGATACCAATCTGAGCAAGATCCACACCACCGCCTATGAGGAGAACAGAGCCAGGATAGATAAAAGCATCGACTGACACACAGAAAAGTAGTACTGTATAGACAATACCATAGATATAATCTGCGCGACCAATTTTTCCCTCAAAAGAAAATAAAAGTTTCTTTAAGATATTCATGGCGAGATTATAGAAAAAAAAAGTAAAAGTAAAAGAAAGGGTTTTTACTAAAACAATAATATCTAAATCTACACATAACATACATTATGTGAAAATAGATTTGGAGGAATTATCATCCCCGCTATAATCTCTGCATGTCTCTCTTTGAAGCTGTTCAAAAATTTCTGATGTATCTGACGATTACTCGTGGTATGAGTCCACGGACAGTCGAACAATATGGCCGTCATATGTGGGCGTTCTTATGCTTCGCTCATCCAGAGGTTCGAAAAATTGTCCCAAAAACTTTCGATTTGGCACGTTTTTATTCTTCCCAGGTATGAATACATTCTGAGGACTCAAAAAACGCGTCTTTTGAAACACTCAAAGAACTTGAAAAACTTCCTTGGATAAAAACAACTCACATTAATCAAGACATCTGTGATCATTTTCGACTGTCACTCGCACAATGAAATATTTCGATTACCACCGTGAATGCGTATATGATTTCACTCAGAGCATTTTTGCATTTTTGTAAAAAGACGCATATTTCAACAGGCATCGAATTCAGTGATATAGAATTGCAGAAAAATCGTGAACGAAAGGTCGAATATTTGACATGAGACGAACTTCAATCGATAGTCGCCTCTATTGGCACTGAGGATATTGCTGACCTCCGTGATCGAGCCATTATTCTCACTATCTTTAGTACTGGTTTGCGCGTCTCCGAGCTCACGGCACTGGATATAAAAAATGTGAATTTGGACACGATGGAATTCGCCATTCTCGGTAAAGGTCGTAAAGTTCGCGTTGTGTATCTCACAGAATGGGCTTGCGAGGCGATTCGAGCGTATCTCGAAAAAAGGGAAGACCACTTCCCTGCCTTATTTTTGAAACACGGATTAATAAAGAGAAAAGATAAAAGAGAAAAGATAAAAGAGGTGGATTATTTGGCATCCATAAAAGATATCTCAAAGTGAAATGAAGATATGCGTTTTGACAGATTCTTGGTCACAAAAATGGTTTCCGATAGAGCCCTGAAAGCAGGCATAGTCAAGCCAGTTTCTGCCCATACAATACGACATTCCTTTGCCACTACCCTCCTCTGAAATGGTGCCGACCTACGCTCTATCCAAGAACTTCTCGGACATAAAAATATCGCCACCACACAGGTCTATACACATGTGACGAATAAACAGCTCCGAGAGGTACATCAGAAATTTCATGTGTAAAAATATAATTTGTTTAGATTCTTCTCCATTTCCAAGAAAATACTTTGCATATATTTGTATTTATTTTGGTTATATAGTACTATGAAGATTAGTAAATGAAAAAATATAATCACATTAATCGAGGATGGACTGTTGCCTTTGCAGGAATGGGCGTAAATTTAGCTCTGGGTGTATTATATTCATGGGGAGCTTTTCAAACTGTCTTAACACAAGAACCATATAACTGGTCAGCTCTTCAATCACAAATACCTTATATGATTGCCTGTTTTATATTTGCGACTTTGATGGTGCCAAGCGGAAGGATACAAGATAAAGCAGGACCAAAATTAGTAGTTAAATTATCATGAATAGCGACGCTTCTGGGATTTGTCTTGTCAGGATATTTTATTTCTCCATTTGGTCTTAGTTTTTCATTTGGTATAATTTTTGGACTAGCTATGAGCATGGGGTATTCTGCTCTTACTCCAGCTGCATTAAAATGGTTTCCTGCTAAAAAGTGGGGGCAGGTTTCAGGAATTGTAGTTGGTGGTTTTTGATTGGCGGGAATTTATATTGCTCCATTAGTAAAATATCTACTTAGTCAGTACAGCCTGTCCGAAACGTTTATTATTCTAGGTTTTTTCTACGGGATTATAATTCTTGTTTTGGCACAATTCATTTCAAATCCACCTAAAAATTATAAACCCGACAAAGAGAAAAATGTATCAAAAATTACTGCTAACACACAAAACTATAACTGGAAACAAGTCCTTAGAACCAAACAATTTTATGGCCTGTGGAGTATGTTTGGTATAGGAACTTTAGCTGGTTTATTAATTATTGGTCAACTCCGATCAATCTGACTGGAACAAGCTTCTCTGTCAACAAACTTAGCTTTCTGGCTAATATCTATTTATGCTTTATTTAATTGGACATGACGTATATGATGTGGAGTAATTACAGACAAAATAGGTACTAAGCTAACATTATTTATCATGTTTGTACTTCAAATGCTTACTTTTTCTCTATTTTCCACTTTTACTACCGCAATATCAATATTTATTGGTACGGCCATTGTTGCCTTCACATTTGGGGGAATGTTGACGATTTTTCCAAAAATAACTGCTGATTATTTCGGTATAAAAAATTTAGGAGTAAACTATGGTTTGGTTTTCACGGCTTGGTGATTTGGTGGAGTCTTTGGTCCGTTACTCGGTGGAATCGTTCGTGATATAACTGGAACATATAATTTTGCTTATATGGTCTCGGCTATTTTGAGCGTAGTCGCTATTTTTATTGTTTTTTCAATCAATCCTCCAAAGACTGCTCAATATTTTGAGAAAGAATAAGAAGTTTCAAAATAAACAACTCCGAGAGGTACATCAGAAGTTTCATGTTAGTTAAAGAGCTTCAAGGCAGTTCGTAAGGTTCATATTTTTCATCAAATCATTTTCTCTGCAGCAGAATGAAAAAGTTTCTTTAATTTATCATCATGTTGAGAGCTTGGGAATTTGATTGTGCCATCAAGTCTCGCCAAAATTTGCACTCCGGTATGCTGTATGACACGTTTTTGAAATCTTTTTTCTTGTGCTTTATCAAAAGTATGTTTGTAAGCTTGCCAGAAATCGCTTATTAGTGAGAGATATTCATTTTTTCTCTCCAGACAAGAATAGGCATAATGTATACATATGCCAATAAAGAATCAACATTCTGCCGCAGGGTCACCAATATGAGCAAATTCAAAATCAATAACTATTATTTGACCATCTTTATCAATAAAAATATTATTAGGTTTAAAATCCGAGTGTACTATACAGATCTCGTTTTTGACTAAATCCTTACTCAGTATATCTATCAATCTCTGTATATTCTGAGGTGCTCACATATTGCTGTATGTCAGAGGTATACGAATTTTTTTGAGACATGTTTTATTGCGCAGGAGTGATTTATTTATGCCACATGTGCTAGCATGAATATGTCCAAGACTTTCCCCCAATTTGATTCAGGTATTCTTGTTTATTTGTCCTGCTAGTAACACATCAGAGAGAAGTTCAAATCACTTTGGTACTACTTCTGTACAGAGTACACAATGCTCACTATCGTAGAAAAGAATTTTTGGAATTTTCACAATATCTTTGATGTATTTTTGTAAAAGAGAAACGACATTGAATTCAAGTTTGAGTCTATGTTTTACTACTGCTGATGTATAAGATTTTTTTGTCCTAGGTTCTGCGTATTTACAGAAAAAATCACCATATTTTGTGTTTATTATATAGGCATAATTTGAGTAGCTGTGTTCTATTTCTTGTATGCTGATAATATCATTTTTGTTTTCAATTATATGGTTTTTTATGAGAGCTTTTTGTATGTTTTCACGTGCTTTTTCCATGGTATAATTTTATATATTTTATGTTAAATACAAAATTTCCCTATACTGCTGTCATGACTTCCCTCCCCACAAATCTCCTCGGTGTTTTCGAAAACATCTCCTCCGCTGATCAAGAAAAAATCGTTACTGGTTGGTCTCATCCTCGTAGCATCGTTTCTTTTCGTGTGAATAATCTCCGTTCATCTCGTACAGAAGTAATTGTAGAACTCGAGAAAGCAGCACTTCCCTACTCTGTTTGGACGCATTCAGAAGATGCTTTTTATATGGATAAGGATAATGAATATGCTCTTCGTGGACTCGAGATATACAAGACTGGTAAAATCTACGTCCAGAGTTTCTCAAGTATGATACCGGCTCTCTGCCTCGATCTCCAGCCCGATCAGAAAATCCTCGATATGGCAGCAGCTCCAGGATCAAAGACAACACAGATAGCGAGCATGCTCGGTGGAAAATGCAAAATCACCGCTCTTGAAAAATTCGGCGTCCGACTCGAAAAACTCGTGCACACTATCAAATCTCAAGGTGCTGAGAATTGCGTCGAAGTCATCAAAATCGATGCCACAGAAGTCGTCGCACACTACAGCAAAGATGAAAAAGGCAATAAAGGAGCAAAGATGTATGATCGTATCCTCCTCGATGTCCCATGTAGCTCTGATGGACGTATCAATCTTAGCGATGATAGAACCTACAAATGGTACAGCGGAGAAAAATCTCACTCAAAATCGACTATTCAACTTGAGATGCTCGAACAAGCTCGCAAGATGCTCGTCGACGGTGGGAAAATCGTCTACTCGACCTGTTCCATCTCTCGCCGTGAAAATGAAGACATCGTCCAGAAATTCCTAAAAACGCATCCAGAATTCACCCTCCTCCCCTCACCTATCACTCCTGACTATACCCTCGAAGACAATATGAATCGCTGGTATCCAAGTCCTATGATGGAAGGGTTTTTTGTGGCGATTCTCGTGAAGAAATAGTTTCTTGTTTATATCTACTACTAAATTTTAACTCTTAATTAGGATTAACACATCTATTGATTCTTTCTTGTACTTCTGCAAAAATTGCTTCTACGTCTTTTCCTCATCTTTCTGAAGTGCATTTTAATCACGACAATATTTGTAATATCTTATCCCTATTTTCTCTCATTAGAAAAAGTACTGCTCTTAATTGATCAATATCTATTTCATTTAATTCCTCATTATTAAAACATTTTCGCACAGCAATTCTGGTTGTGGCGGAGTCATCTTCTAATCACAACATCAATCTGTGCACATGACTAAAAGATCACAAAAATTGTCTAAATGTTGTAGTAGTACTACAACCCAGAGGAGTTCCCATACTTGAAATTACTTATATATTATAATTTTCATAATATATATAAATATAATTTGTCAAAAATCTATTTAAAATGCACATTCCCATTCATCGAATCAACCTTCACTTTATGTTCCTCATAAACCGTTGGTATCCAAGCACTATGATGGAAGGATTTTTTGTGGCGATTTTAGAGAGGAAATAAGTATTAACATCAGCTCTCTACGTCATTCATATCTTCCAAAACTGTATCTGTAAATTCTTTCTTTTGTTTCTTAATCCATAAAAGAATAAGAGCACTAATAAATGCAATTACGGACAACAAAATTAGCCACTTTAAATATTCTGATTTTTTAGTGTCTTCAACTGAAAAAAACGACACCCATCATCACAGTACTGATCAGATAAATAGTAAAACAATATCTTTAAGGTCAAATATTCTATCAGAGATTTTTACTCTCCTTTTGATTGAATTCCACATTCTTCTATCTGTGGGGATGTACTCAATTTTAGGTATTGAAATAGTTGTTTTCTGATTTGTTTGGATTTTATTGTTTGTCATCGGAAGGAATTTTATTTTCTATGACTCAAGACATTATTGCATTAACGAATAATGTATTTCCACAATTATTACAAATTATAGGAACAACAGGAATTATTGGCGCACCTCATATAACCATATTTCCTCATCTAAAAGCTCTAAGCTCATAGGCTTCATCTCATACGTGCCAATTATTTTGACCGCAACATGCACATAAATTATTTTTCCATTTTGAATTGAGAAAATCTAATAATTTTTCTCGATTAATTTTATGTTCATCAATATTTTCCATAAGAAGAATTAAAATTTAGGGTCTAGAGTAGTTGATTACTTCCAGTAATCCTTACTATTCTCTCTATGAAGCCGAAAACAAGACTTCGAAAAAACACACGATTTTCGGAGAAAAAAATACTCCA
>Ga0247834_1000671_pt1:5000-64650 | contig 64650 bp, 43 predicted proteins | sample LaCruzMarch2015__8_FD_187118 | JGI IMG/M metagenome (GOLD analysis project Ga0247834, IMG submission 187118) | Freshwater microbial communities from meromictic Lake La Cruz, Castile-La Mancha, Spain - LaCruzMarch2015_12m | ecosystem: Environmental > Aquatic > Freshwater > Lake...
TCCTAACTTCCTAATTATTGAAGAACTTTTTTTGAGGTTTTTTTTCAAACGATCTTCTGCCTGTCATTACTCCTCAGCCCTGTTCTCCTTTCGCCTTGCTTTCTAAGCGGAGTGCAAAGGTAGTATTATACTGCTTACAATTCAAAGCTTTTATTAAAAAAATATGCATAATTGTTAACTTGGTAGATTAACACTATTATGGTGTAAGCGAGATTGTTTGCTTCATCTTATTCAATCGAAGATACAAATCACCGATATTTTCAAAAATCTTATTAACTTGCCAAGCTAGAAGACACCAATCAGAAGGAGATGGATCAAGCTTATTTCCATTTTCTTTTAAAACACCATAGGTCAGAAAACTGTGAGACATCTCATTCCACATTTCATCCAGGAGCAATTTGATCAGCGCAATTTGCACAATTCGTTGCAAGCATACGTCATGTTTGTAGACTTGTCTGGATTCACCCCTCTCACAGAAACCCTGATGGGTAAAGGAGGAAGGGGTGCAGAAGAGTTATCGTTGATTCTCAAAGAGATTTTTGAGCCTCTGGTGGAAGTCGTTTACACCCATGGTGGTTTCATTCCTTACTATGCTGGCGATGCTTTCACCGCGATTTTCCCACAAAGTGAGGAGATTGGGGTAGATGTCTTTATGGATGCGGCCCTATCGGTAAGGGATCTTTTTAAATTAAGGTCAAACAAATTTGGTGCATTTAAAATTGGGGTGAAGATTGGTTTGTCTTACGGGACGGTAGAATGGGGCATCGTTGGCCGCTATCACCGGGCTTTTTATTTTCGGGGAGATCCCGTTCAACAAGCGGGTGTTTGTCAGGATTTGGCCAAAAATCACTCTTCTTCTATTGCTTTGGATGGAGTACTATTGTCGCAATTGCCACCCAATATCGATGTCATTCCCGTAGGAGATAACTTTTTTTGCCTGGGTCCCGATGTCACCGTACAACCGGTTAACTTGACATTTAAGGAACTTCCAAAATTGCGCCGAGATGTTTTGGAGTTGTTTTTGCCACCAGAGATTATTGATTACAATCAGGTAGGAGAGTTCCGGACAGTGATTTCCGTTTTCATTGCATTTGAAGGCGTACCCAATCATACCTTGCTCAACAAGTTTGCCGGAGTTGTCATTGAGCAGATCAACAACTTCAGCGGTTATTTCAAAGAAATTGATTTCGGTGACAAAGGGGGCGTGATGACCTGCTTCTTTGGTGCCCCTGTATCGTTTGAAAACAACATCGACCGTGCACTGGAATTCATTCATGCATTGAATCAGGAATTGTACGAATTGCGTGCGCAATATGGGGTTCAATTCAAGGCAGCAGCGACCGAAGGTACTGCTTATACCGGCCTCATTGGTGGGCGCGAGCGCTTGCAATACGCAGCGGTGGGCAATCGGGTCAACTTAGCAGCCCGCATTATGGCCCATGCAGAATGGGAAGAGGTATTGGTTGACGGCGAAATTCAAAAAAACCGTTATTTCAGTTTCCAGCATCGGGGGGACATTCGATACAAAGGGGTAAAAGGAGACATCCCTACTTATGTACTGATGGGGCGAAATGAAAGTCGCCAGCAAGTGTACAGCGACAACATGGTTGGTCGGGATGCGGAAATGTTTCAGCTTATCGATTTCACCACGCCATTATTAGAAGCACATCCTACTGGTATTGCCTACGTTTTTGGCGAAGCCGGGATTGGGAAAAGTCGCCTGAGTTATGAATTGAAGGAGTCTTTGATGGCTGATCAAAAAGTGCAATGGTACTCCTGCCCTGCGGATCAAATTTTGCGCAAGCCTTTTAATCCCTTTGTGTATTTTTTAAAGAACTACTTCGATCAGTCGCTCGAAAAAAATACGGCACGCAACCTTCAGCGGTTTGAGGCTCGTTTTCAACAATTGCTCGATAAACTGCAAAGCATTCCTGATGCGCAGGCTTTGCGTGATGACTTGATTCGTACCAAATCCGTTTTGGCGGCGCAGGTCGGCATCGTCTATTTTGACTCTTTGTGGGAACAACTGGACGCCAGAGGCCGCTACCAGAATACCATTCAATCCATCATTGACTTGTTTTTGGCCGAATCACTGATTCGACCACTCACCATAGAACTGGAAGACGGCCACTGGATTGACGAAAACTCTCAGGAATTGCTCGTCGAATTGGTGCGCTACCTGAAGCGTTATCCCATTTTCTTGCTGATAACTTCCCGGTACGGAGAAGAAGGACAGCGGCCACAGATTTTGGATCCTTTGCTATTGGAAACTCACCAGGTACGCGGGCCATTGGAAATAGACCTCAACGTGCTGCAACCTGAAGCCGTACGCCAGTTTGCAGAGATTAAACTACAAGGCCCTATTTCGAATACCTTTTTTGTGCTTTTGCAGCGTGCGGCCAACAGCAACCCTTTTTACCTGGAACAACTGCTGGAATATTTTTCGGAGCAAATGCTGCTCAAAAAGGTGGATGGCTTATGGAACCTGACCGACGAAAATATTCAGTTGTCGAGTTCCATCAACTCTATCCTCACCGCCCGCATCGACCGCTTGTCTTCTCTGGTCAAAGAAACGGTCAAAGCCGCCGCCGTTATTGGCCGCGAGTTTGAGCTGCCCGTGCTGACCGAGGTCATGAAATACAATGAGGAATTTTCCAGGAGCAACCAGGATGTAGAATTGCTGACCGAGCAAATCGGTGTAGCTGAAAAAGTGCAAATCTGGCGGGCAATGAACGAGTTGCGCTACATTTTCCGCCACTCCTTGCTACGCGAAGCGGCTTACAGCATGCAGTTGCGCGCCAGGCTTCAGCAGTTGCACCGATTGATTGCGGAGGCCATTGAGCGCCTATATGCCGATCACATCGAAGAACGGTTTGTGGATTTGGCCTTCCATTATGAGCAGGCAGGGGTATTTGACAAAACCTGTGCTTACCTGCGCAAAGCTGGCGACTTCGCTCGGCGCAACTTCCAAAACCAACAAGCACTGGAATTGTACGAAAAATTGCTCCAGTTGCTGGGCAGCAACCAGGACATTGCCAGTCAAATCAAAACATTGCTTAAAAAAGGCAAAATACAGGAACTGATTGGCAAATGGGACGAATGCGAGGCGAGCTACAAACTCGCATTGGATCTAGCCAAACAGCACCGCGATGTGGTTTTGTTGGGGCGTGCCCACAACAGCATGGGAAGGGTAGTCATGCTGCGCGGGGATTATACCGAAGCAATGCGCTATTACCAAAAATCGGTATTGCTTTTCGAATCCGTAGACGACAAGTTTGGTTTTGCGGAAGTGTACGGCAACCTGGGAAATCTGTATTTTCGACAAGGAAAATACGAAGAAGCCAAAAAACATTTCCAAAGTGCACTAGCCATCGGCCAGGAAATACGGGGATATGTTGTAGATTCTCAAATTGTGGCCAACCTGGGACTCACCTACATGAACCAGGGCAATTACGACGAAGGCATCCGCCAACAACAAGAACAACTGGCATACTGCCAAGCCCACAACGACAAACCGGGCATGGCCACTATCCATACTTACATTGGCATTGTATTGCAAGAAAAAGGAGATTACCAGGAGGCTTTGTTTCACTTTCAGGCAGGGCTCGACCTGGCCAACGAGTTGGGCAATAAGCACCTCACAGCGGTAGCCATTGGCAACATCGGCCTCATTTACGAACGGCAGGGCAAGTACAATGATGCAATGGAGCTATACGTCAAAGACCTTGAACTCACCGAAGAACTGGGCGACAAACAAGGCCAATCTATTGCCCTTGGCTTCATTGGCCAACTGCTCAATATCCAGGGAGATTTCCATAAGGCAATCGAATACATGCAAAAGGCCTTGATGCTGTGCGAAGAATTGGGTTACCAAAAAGGCTTGGCCAAAGCCGTCAACACCCTGGGCGATATTTTTTACAACCTTCAGCAATATTCGCGTTCCTTGCATTTTTACAATCGTGCCATTGACATCACCCGTGCCATTGGCAACAAGCTGGTACTGGGTTTGAGTTTGGCCGAAAAAGGTACGGTTTTACTGGAAACCGGGGAACATGCTGAATTGGATAAAGCTTGCAATGAAGCACTGCAATTGGCGCAAGATCTGGATCATCCCGATTTGCATTTTGAAGGCGCCTTGCTCAACGCCAAACGGCTGAATCTATATGGTCAAGCCTCGGAAGCAGAACAGGTACTGCAAACTTTGCTGAAACGTACGTTGAGTCCTGATCAGCAGGCGGCGGCATACTTTGAACTTCATCGTTTGGATGCCCAAAATGCTGAGCTGACTCGCAATGCGTTGGATTTGTACACCCAATTGGTTGCAAAAACACCAAAGTTTATCTATCAATCCAGAAAAGAGGTGTTGGAGAAAGCCTTAGAAGAATAAAAAGTACACCATATTCAAGTCCACAATTTTGTTTTTCAATCGCTTTTTGCTTTTGTTGGCTTTGTTGAACTTTTCCTGTTGTGCTTTTTCGCAGGAGGATTCGCTCGTCCATTTTCGTTCCCGCAATCAACTTGCCAATTACCTTCGTTTCAACTGGGACCGCCAAAACGCGCTCGAGGACCCCAATCAGGCTTTAGCCATTCTGGATCAAAGCATCAAAAAACTATGGCGTACGCCAAAAAATGCCCTTGAAGCAGAAGAACTGCTCTGGGTTCAACTCAGTCGTGCCGATTATCTTTTCCAATTGGGCAAAGTACTCGAATCGGTGCAGGCGTATGAAGCCGCCTTGCGTTGGCACAAGCGCTATCATTTTCCAGAGATGGTGGAGTACTTGTACAAACCCCTCATTGCCCATTATACCCGTTTGGGTGAAAACGAAAAAGCCCGTGTACTTTACGATCAGGCACTGAAAGAAGCAGACCAGGAAAGTTTGCCCGGATTGTACAACAACCTGGGCGTTACCTACTGGAACGAAGGCCGCAACGCTGAAGCTTTAATTTATTTTGCCAAAGGGCTCCAGATTGAGGGGCTTTCGCCTGCTAAAAAAGGCTTGCTTTACTTGAGTGAAGCCCGCAGCAGATTTGAATTGGGGCAAAACATTCAAGCTTCCGCCGTATTGAAAAAAGCATTGCAGACCCTCGAATCCATTCCCAAAAAAGACCAGGACATTCTGGATTACCTCGCGGGAGCATATACGCTGCAAGGTGCAATGTATCGGCAAAGCGGCGAATACGCTTTGGCTGAAAAAGCGCTTACCCAGGCATTGCAACTGGCCCGCAAAGTGTACGGCACTCAACACCGCGAATACGGCAAAATCAATCTGGAATACGCCAATTTGTTTTTGCAGAAAGGTCAAAATGAACAAGCGATACACTTTTTTGATGCCGCTTTAACCGCAGTGATTCCCCGCTACAAGCCCATTTTACCTACTTCTTTGCCCGATAGAAAGCACCTTTACGAGGAGAATACCCTTTACGAAGCTCTGGCGGGCAAGGCAGAAGCACTTGCAGGTTTGTATAAAAAAAACCGTTCGCTACATTTCCTGGAAGTTGCTTTCCATTGCCACCAGTTGGCCCAGCAAGTAGAAATTTCGCTGCGCAATACCTTGCAATTTGAATCTTCCAAACTCACTTTGCTTGCCTACAGCCGCAAGCGGATGGAAGCCGCCATTGCCGTTGCCTTCGACTTGTATACCCAAACCAACCATACCCAAATTTTGCAAGATGCCTGGACGATGCTGGAACAAAACAAGGCCGCAGTACTCCTAGAAGCCGTGCAAGAAAACCGCATCAAACAAGCCTTGAATACCGGGGATACCTTGCTGCTGAAAGAGATTAGATTAAGAAAGAAAATTGCCTGGTTTGAAAATGCTGCGCTCAGCGCCGACAACAATTCGCTTAATAAAAACTACTTGCGCCAGGCCAACCAAATTCGCGATGAATTGGCGGATGTAAAAAAACAGTTGGCCAAAAAATACCCGGCTTATGCCCATTTCAGAGACCAATTGGCCGCTCTCGATTTTGCAAAAATCCAGCAGCAGCTCCTGGATCAACAGGAAGGAATGGTGCTGGAATTTTTTGCGGGAGCGGATCAAACTTACCTTTTCAGCATGTCTAAGGCAGGGGAATTCAGTTGGGTGAAAATTGGTTCATCCAAAACCTTGCATGCGGAGGTAGGGCAAATTCTACATTTGATCCAGGATAAAACGGGCAATGATGTGCAACATTACCAACAAACCACTTGGCAGCTTTTCTCCAAATTGATTCCCAAGGGGTTGATTCCTTCTTCCTGTACATCCATTGTCCTGGTTCCCGATGCCTGGTTGAGCGGATTGCCTTTTGAAGCGTTGGTATCATCCCAAAAAACCGTGGCAAGGTGGTCGCAAGTACCGTTTTGGTGCCGTCAAGTACAGCTACAGTATGGCTATTCGCTGGGGATTCTGCTGTCTCAGCAAGATTTGCAAACTCCGAAAAAGGCCTGCTTGCTGGCCATTGCACCAGAGTTCACCCAAAAACAAAGGGGCTTGACACCTTTGCGCAACAGCAAAATAGAAGTTGAACAAATCAAGGGAATCGCTAAAAAAGCGCTATTCAATTCGGATGCCAGCTGGCAAAATTTCTCCGAAAATGCACCAAAATACAGTATCCTTCATTTGGCTACCCATGCCTCGGCAGATACTCTGCGCAACACTGCCGGAATAGAATTTTACGAGCGCCGGGCTTCTTTGTCCGACATTTATGCATTGTCCCTGCAAGCCGACCTGGTTTGTCTGAGTGCCTGTCAAAGTGGATTGGGCGAATGGCGCGAAGGAGAAGGCGTGATGAGCCTGGCCCGGGCTTTTGCCTACGCTGGCACCAAGGGACTGGTGGCCACTTTATGGTCGGTCAACGAGGCAGCCAGTTCAACGCTCTTTGATTCTTTTTATGCCCATTTGCGCAGCGGACAACGCAAATCGGTAGCACTCAACCAGGCAAAAATTGATTATTTGGACAATCCGGACATACCAGTTTTTCAAAAAGCGCCTTATTACTGGGCGGCATTGACTTATATTGGGGAAGACAGTGCCATTGCAATGCAGGCACCGTTTCCTTTGGCTTGGGTGCTGGCGGGAATCGCATTGCTGGGCTTGATCCTTTACATTTATTTGAAAAGGCCTAAGACAATTGGCCCCGTGCTTTAATTTAAATCAGTCACTTGTTTTATAATCAAACAATTATTAAATTTACAGCCAAACCTCTTAACTGAAATTCACATGGCAATTCAGCTCATTTCCCGCAAACAAATTGGTATTCGCATCGGTGAGTTGCGTAAGGGGAAAGGCTTGTCTCAAGCAGATTTGGCTCAAAAAATAGAAATATCCAGACCCTCTTTAGCGCAAATTGAGCTTGGAAATCGAAATTTGGACGTATTGGAATTACAAAAACTATCCATTGCATTGGGCTTTTCTTTGGACAATTTTTTATCCGAAGATTTTTCTGCGAGCCAACTCCTGCAAACTATTGGCAATGTTCAATCCATCGAATCAGCCGAGCGCATTTCTACCCCTTCATTACAACTGGTTAAATTCAAAAACGTCTTGCTTTACATTTTAGAAAAATGTGCTGGCAAGCCCAATGTTGGAGAAATTAGCTTGATCCATTTGCTCTATTTTTCAGATTTCAACTGCTATGAATTGTATGAAGAGCAACTAACCGGAGCACAATATTTCAAGTTGCCCCACGGTCCATCCCCTAAAGGGTTTGAAAACATTGCTCTACAATTAGTGGAAAATCAGCACGTACAAAGAGTGAAAACCGATTATGGTGGCCAAATGCAAATGAGGTATCTGCCGCTAATAAAGTCTGATTTGCAGTTTTTAAAAGCAAGTGAAAAAGAAATAATCGATAAAGTTATTGACCAAATGAGCGACTGGTCGGCCTCTTCCATCAGAAATTATACTAAAAAAGACATGCCCATGATGGCAACAAAGGACGGAGAAGAAATCAGTTATGAATTGGTTTTTTATCGAGACACACCTTATTCCGTAAGAAACTACAACGAAGAAATAGATGCCCTATGAATTTTGATGAACTCCCAGATTTCGAACGAGATTTAAAAAGTCTATTAAAAAAATACCGTACGCTCCATGATGATTTAGAGATAGTGAAACGCGTTTTGGAAGTAGAACCCAACGAAAGGCCACCTTTTAGCTACCGAATTGATGGTCTTGGGCTAGAGACTTGCCTGATCAAAGTGAAAAAAATAGCGTGCAAAGCACTGAAAGGCAAAGGTGTAAATTCTGGTCTTCGTCTGATCTACGCCTACTTCGAAGAAGAAAAAAGTATTGTTTTTGTAGAGTTGTACCACAAAAACGAAAAAGACAATGAAGATAGACAAAGGATCAAAGACAATTTCAAATGAAATATTTTTCAAATTCTCTAATCACCCCAACGCGGCCCACAGCACCTCCGCTGGATGTAAAGCCTTTTTACCAGTTCCATCCAAAATCTGATGCCGACAACTCGTGCCGGGAGCTGCAATGATCTCGTCTTTGGCTGCCGAACGGACTGCGGGAAAAAGTACCAGCTCCCCCACTTGCATGCTGACTTCGTAATGTTCCTTTTCGTATCCAAATGATCCCGCCATTCCACAGCAGCCGGAAGGAATCAGCTCCACGCTATAATTGCGGGGCAAAGCCAAAATCTGTGCGGTTGCTTCCGCACCCACGATTGCTTTTTGGTGGCAATGGCCGTGTACTTTTATTTTTTGAGGAGCAGCGGTAAAATCATCAGCGCTAATGCGGCCAGCCTGGGCCTCGCGCAACAAAAACGACTCCAGCACCATCGCATGTTGACCCAATGCAGTAGCTGCGGCAATCCGTTGAGGCGCAACCAGGCGGGGAAACTCATCTCTAAATCCCAGAATAGCCGACGGCTCGACGCCAATCAGCGGCGTATCATCGCTGAGTAAATCTTTGAAAAACACCAAATTGGCATTGGCCAAAGCGCGGGCTTCGCGCAGCATTCCCTTGGAAAAATAGGCCCTGCCACTGTCGGGATGCTGTGGCATTTCAACCTGATAACCCAACCGCAACAACAATTTGATGGCCGCTTGGCCAATAGCCGGGTCGTTGTAATTCGTAAACTCGTCGCAGTAAAAATAGACCTTACTCTTTGGGGTTCCCGTTACGGAAATCGTTTTGCCTTCTTGGTTCCACCAATTGCGCAAACTGCGGGCTACTGGTGGCAAAGAACGTTGAGGCGCCACACCTAAAATCCTTTTGATCAACCCACCCATTATTTTGCTCCCCAATACTGCGTTGCTTAAGCCGGGTAGCATTGCCGCCAGCTTGTTGATTTTGCCAATGTTTCCAAAAACTCTACTGCGCAAGGGCGTACCATTGGTCAATTGGTATTGGTACAAAAATTCTGCTTTGAGCAAAGCCATATCGACATTAGAGGGGCATTCTGATTTGCAACCCTTGCAAGACAAACACAAATCCATGGCCTCATAAATCTCGGGATGATCAAAAGGATTGGACTTGGTGTTCATCGTCAAGAACTCCTTTAAGGCATTTGCCCTGGCACGAGTGGTATCTTTTTCATTGCGGGTGGCCATGTAACTGGGGCACATGGTACCTCCAGAAAAGGCCAGCTTCCGGCAATCGCCTGAGCCATTGCATTTCTCGATGGCCTCCATCAAACTCCCAGCTTCCGAATAGTCAAAAACTGTAGAAATGGGTTCTTCTGGTGGTTCGTTATCGTGGCGCAGAGAGGTGTTCATGGGCGGTGCATCCACAATTTTTCCAGGGTTGAAAATGCGGTCTGGATCCCAGGTTTGCTTGATGCGGCGGAGGATTTGGTAATTTTTTTCACCCAGCATCAAGGGAATAAATTCTCCGCGCACCCGACCATCGCCATGCTCGCCACTGAGCGAGCCGCGGTATTTTTTCACCAGTCGGGCCGACGCTTCAGCAATGGCGCGCATTTCGGCTACGCCTTCAGCAGTTTTGAGATTGACGGAAGGACGCAAATGCAATTCTCCTGCACCAGCATGGGCATAGTAAACCACTTTTTGGTCAAATTGCTTCATGATTTCCGCAAACTCTTCAATGTAAGCGGGCAAATCTGCCAAATCTACTGCGGTATCTTCTACAAATTCAATGGCCTTTTTTTCCCCTTTCATATTGGACAAAACCCCAAAACCTGCAGCGCGAAGCGCCCAAACACTTTTGCTCTGCGGTGCATAAATCTTTGGAAAGTGGTAGCCCAAGCCCCGTTGTTGCATGTCCAGAATCATGGCATTGGCCTTGACTTCGGCTTCAGCCAGAGTCTTACCCCGAAATTCGATCATGAGTACAGCATCAGGATCGCCCTGAATAAAAAAGCGGTTTTTTTGTTGCTCGATGTTGTCTTTGGTGCAATCCAGAATGGTTTTGTCCATCAACTCACACGCACTGGGCTGATGCGCCATGGCCACCAAGGTTGCACGCATGCTTTCGTTGAGGCTGTGATAGTGGGGTGCCACTACCACTTCAAATGGATCTGGCAATGGATCAAGTTGCAACTTAATTTCAGTCACCAAAGCCAGGGTTCCTTCTGAACCACAAATCATGGTAGCAAAATTGAAGGGCTTGCCATTGGGATCGAAGGGTTGCTGTTTCAGCAAAAGATCGATGGCATATCCCGTATTGCGGCGATGGATGCTGGGTTTGGGGTATTGGGCATGAATTTCAGCTTGTACATCTGCCGGGGTTAATTCCTCCATGATTTGGCGGTAAATTTGTCCTTCCAGTGTATCCAGTTTCAGTTTTGCCTCCAGCTCGGCAGCACTCAGCGGTCCAAAAACCACATCTGATCCATCGCTGAGCACACCATGCAGTTCCATTACGTGATCACGGGTAGATCCGTATACGATAGAGGTAGTACCACAAGAGTTGTTGCCTACCATACCGCCCAACATACAACGGTTGGCAGTAGAGGTATTGGGTCCAAAAAAGAGGCCGAAGGGCTGTAAGTAGCGATTGAGTTCATCCCGAATTACTCCGGGCTGAAGGCGCACCCAAAGTTCGGTCTGATTGACTTCCAGAATTTGCGTAAAGTGCTTCGACACATCAACTACAATCCCTTCCCCAACACATTGCCCCGCCAATGATGTACCCGCAGTACGTGGAATGAGCGAGGTGCGGTGTTTGTGGGCAAATGTAATCAGCTTTTTCAAGTCAGCTACCGAACGGGGCAAGACTACGCCCATTGGATAAGCTTTATAAATAGAGCCATCAGTTGCGTAAAGTGTGCGGTGCAGGTTGTCGTAATGCAGCTCTCCTTCTAGTTGGCTGGAGAGTTGGTCTAATGCTTGGTACATGAAATTGGGTTGTAGAGGGGAAAGATAAGGGAAAATAGGGGATTTTGGCTGTTGATTTTGGGCACTTATTTTGGTTTTCGGGAATCCCTTCAAATTTAGTACCAAGAAAAAAACAAATAAACAAAACCCAAATTCATCCCTTCAATTTTCTTAAAACTCAACATAGTTGTTACTTTTGTGATATAGGTAGCCTTTTAGTAATTTAATTACAAAAATTGCTTACCATCAAGAAATTACCATCCACTTCCTTATTCCAAAAATCATGCCATTGTACTCATAAATAAGACAAATTCATATTCTAAGCATGGAAAATCCAGCCACACCTTTGACACCCGTCTTACCTACGGAAAGACAAGCCTTCATCATCAAATCCTTTACCGACAATTATTCCGACCTGATTGCCCTTGATCCTTCGGCCTGGCGGGGCAAATTCCGGAAAATGTCAGAAACGCCTTTCGCTTTCTACCGCGGCAGCGCAGCATTGTTTTACGCTGATATTTCTCAGGACAATGACCCGTTTTTGAACGAAAAAACCAGTCGGGTATGGATTCAGGGCGATTTGCACGCTCAGAATTTTGGTACCTACATGAACGGCAAAGGCATCCTGATTTTTGACGTCAACGATTTTGACGAAGCTTACCTGGCACCTTTTAACTGGGACGTAAAGCGTTTTTGCGCCAGTTTGGCGCTGATTGGCTACCAAAAAGCCTTGAGCGATACTGAAATCCGCGAAATTGTGGCGCATGGTGCACGCAGTTATGCCCGCCAGATTGCGCGTTTTGCCGCAGGCGATGACAAAAACTTTGCCCTAAAGCTGGAAAACACCAAAGGACCACTTCTACAAGTGTTGTACAAAGCCCGACAACTCACCCGTGTTGGACTATTGGACATGGAAACCGACATCGTGGAGGGCGACCGCCAGTTCAAATCAGACAAGATGATCTCTCCGATTAAGGACGAAGCCCTGCGCAAAAAAATCGAGGCGGCCTTATTGGAGTATTACAACACGATCCCCAACCGCAAGCGTCGTTCAAAATTGACCTACGAAATCAAGGACATCGCCTTGCGCCGTGGTTTGGGTATTGGCAGTGCCGGATTAAAGATTTACAGTATTCTGCTGGAAGGTGAAACCCAGGCACTCGAAAACGATTTGATCATTTCGATGAAAATGGCCATGCCTTCGGCTGCCTCCAAATACGTACACGATGAGGAAGCCAAAAACTACTTCCTCAGCGAAGGCCACCGAACTTCTGTTTCTCAACGCGCCTTACAGGCCAACGCCGATCCATTCCTGGGGTACACTTCCCTCGATGGCCAAAGCATGTTTGTAACGGAAATTTCTCCTTACACCGCTGATTTGGACTGGGGCGACATCAATGATCTGGACGATATCCTGGAGGTAGTGGAATACCTGGGTAGCTGTGTAGCCAAAATCCATTGCTGCTCAGATGACGACAGCGATCAAACCCTGATCGACTACTCTACTGAAGAAGCAATCAACGAGGTATTGGATGGAAAAGAGGCCGAGTACGCGCAGTACATGACCGAATTTGGGGAGCAATACGCCGCCAAGGTGCGTGAAGATCACCGCTTGTTTGTAGATGCATTCCGAAACCATCTGTTTCCTGGAGTATAATAAGTGCAACAAGTATTGATAACGGCGGGTAAATTGAATGATTTATCCGCCGTACAAAACAACAGAAAAAATCATGCGCAGCAACTGGGCAGGCAACTACCAATACAAAGCAACCAACCTACACGAACCCAAAACGGTAGAAGAAATTCAAGCCTTGGTCAAAACCCTGGATCAGCAAAAAGCCCTGGGTTCTTGTCATTGTTTCAACAACATTGCCGACAGCCCACAAAACCAGATTTCTACTCAGAACCTCAACAAACTCCTATCGATTGACGAAAAAGCGCAAACCGTGACGGTAGAAGCGGGGGCTCGATAGGGTCAATTTGCCGAGGAACTGCATAAAAAAGGCTACGCGTTGCACAACCTCGCCTCACTGCCTCACATTTCGGTTGCGGGAGCTTGCTCCACCGCTACGCATGGATCGGGGGTAAGCAATGGCAATCTGGCCACAGCAGTAGCTGCGCTAGAACTTGTCAAACCGAATGGAGACCTTGTGACCTTGAGCCGCGACAAGGACGGAGATGCATTCAATGGCGCGGTTGTAGGGCTTGGTGCTTTGGGCATCATCACCAAAATGACGCTGGATATTCAGCCTACTTATATGGTACGTCAGGACCTTTTTCAGGATTTGCCGTTGCAGGCGCTGCAAGACAATTTTGAGACCATCATGTCCAGTGGATACAGCGTCAGTTTGTTTACGGATTGGCAAAATCAGGTCATCAGCCAGGTGTGGGTAAAACGCGAAGTAGAAGTCAATACCCAAGACCTGAGCAATGATTTTTATGGGGCAAAAGCCGCTACCCAAAACCTGCACCCGATTACCCGCCTTTCTGCCGAAAATTGCACCGATCAAATGGGAGAGCCTGGCCCCTGGTACGAGCGCTTGCCACACTTCAAAATGGGTTTTACGCCCAGTAGCGGCAAAGAATTGCAATCAGAATTTTTTGTAGCTCGGGAGAATGCCGTTGACGCAATTTTGGCTTTGGAGAAAAAAGGACATTTGATCTATCCGCAATTGATGATTACTGAAATTCGCACCATCGCTGCCGACAATTTCTGGATGAGTCCTTGTTACCAAAGGGATTGTGTAGCCATCCATTTTACCTGGAAACAAAACACCCCAGAGGTCACCAAATTGTTGCCGATGATCGAAGCAGAACTAGCGCCCTTTCAGGTACGTCCGCACTGGGGAAAACTGTTTACCATTGCTCCAGACATCCTTCATTCGCGTTATGAAAAATGGGCGGATTTTTTGCAGTTGGTCAAAGCATACGACCCTGAGGGCAAGTTGCGCAATGCGTATTTGGATTTGAACATTTACAAATCTTGATTAAGCTTACTTCAAGAAGATCAATTCTACCCGTTCGTTGGCCAATCGGCCTTCGGGCATTGCGCTATCGGCTACGGGGAGCTCGTCTCCGTAGCCGGTAGCTCTCATACGCGCCGGATCGATGCCCATTTTGGACAAGGTTTCCAGGATTGCCGTTGCCCGATCCTGAGAAAGAGTGAGGTGCAAAATTGGATCTCCAACTCCTTGGGTATGGGCAGCAATCTCAAATCTGAAGGCTGGAAAAGCCTGCATAATTTTCGTCAACTGGCTCAATTCCGTCTGCATCCCAGGCAGTACTTGGGATTTGTCTTTTTCAAAATTGAGGGTTTTAAACAAAAAGACTTCCATTCGAAGTTTTTTACCCGCACGAATGGCCTGGTACAATCTGTCTGGTGCCGAACCTGGATCAAATTTCAAAAACGCCAAACTATCCAGCGTTTTAATGGTTTTCTCATCGACGCGATCTTCTTCTGCTTCAGCAATGGCCTTGGTTTCATTTACCATGGCTTCGATGGCAGTCAGGGGGTCTTCCGCTACTTTGGCATTTTCTTTTGCGGTGGGGTTTTGGCAGGAAGCCATCACCAGCAAGATGCCGCCAAGGGTTACCAAATATTGGATACACTGAGGCAAAAACAACTTAAATTGACGCTTTGTCATATCTGGGTACTTTATTGACAATAAAGAAACGTTTTTTTTGAGCTAAGTAATTTTTTACGTCATACTTAATGAGCAAAAAAATTAAACAAACATCTATTTAAAATCATTCTCTTTTAAAAAGAAATGATTTAAGTTTTATTTTTGCACTTAAAACCCCAAAACTCAAAAATGGCATGTCAAATCAAACCAACGGAATAGACCATCAGGAATACATCGAAGTGATTGGAGCTCGCGAGAACAACCTCAAGGATATTGATGTACGCATTCCCCGCAACAAGCTGGTGGTCATTACGGGCATCAGCGGCAGCGGCAAGTCTTCTCTTGCTTTTGACACCATTTATGCGGAAGGGCAACGGCGCTACATGGAAACCCTTTCTTCGTATGCCCGTCAATTTATAGGGGAAATGGAACGCCCGGATGTAGAACGCATCAATGGCCTGAGTCCGGTTATTTCCATCGAACAAAAAACCACAGGCCGCAACCCGCGCTCGACGGTAGGTACCATCACTGAAATTTACGATTTTTTACGTTTGTTGTACGCCCGAATTGGCGAGGCTTATTCGTATGCTTCTGGCAAAAAAATGGAACGCTTCAGCGAGGAGCAAATGCGCGAGCGCTTGCTGGTCGATTACGCCAATAAAAAAGTGTCCATTTTGGCACCCATGGTGCGGGGGCGCAAAGGACATTACCGCGAACTGTTTGAGCAAGTTCGCAAGCAGGGATTCACCAAAATCCGGGTGGATGGCGAAATTTTGGACGTAGTGCCCGATATGCAAGCCGACCGCTATAAGGTTCACGACATAGAGGTAGTGGTAGACCGACTCAGCATCAACCCCCAAAGCCCCGGTCGCTTGTTTGAATCACTGGCTTCTTCTCTAAAAATAGGCAATGGCGTTGTGATGATCCTGGACATGGACACCCAACGCATGACGACCTACAGCAAACACTTGTTCGATTTCGATTCGGGGGTCTCGTATGAAGAACCTTCTCCCAATACTTTTTCTTTCAACTCTCCCTACGGTGCCTGCCCAAGCTGCAATGGCCTGGGATTTGTGAATCAGGTGGATGTAGACAAAGTCATTCCCGATTCGAGCAAAAGTATCAGCGACGGCGGTTTTGCACCTTTGGGCGAATTGCGCGAAAACCTGTCCTTCAAACAGCTAAAAATCATCGCCAAAGAATTCAAATTCGCACTAACCACGCCGATCAAAGACATCCCCAAAGAGGCCATGGACATCATCCTGCACGGGGGCGGCAAAAACCTGGCGATAAAACTGGGGGCAGGAAACGATGAAGATGCGATTTACAACCTGGCGCATGAGGGCTTGCTCAAAATGATGGGCCGCTGGTACGATGAAACAACTTCTGAAAAAATGCGCCTCTGGGCCGAAGAGTTCATGACCATCAATGAATGCCCGGAATGTCACGGATTTCGCTTGCGCAAAGAATCGCTGCACTACCGGGTACACGATCGGCACATCGGTGAGTTGGCCAGCATGGACATTGCCGAGTTGGTCACCTGGATGGACGGCCTCAACGTTTTTCTCAACGATCGGCAGCAGGTCATTGCCAAAGATGTACTCAAGGAAATCAGTCTACGCCTGGGCTTTTTGATGCACGTGGGCTTGGAATACCTTACGTTGAATCGCGCTTCTCGTACCCTTTCGGGTGGAGAATCTCAACGCATTCGTCTGGCTACGCAAATTGGTTCGCAACTCACCGGGGTTACCTACATTCTGGACGAACCAAGCATTGGGCTGCACCAACGCGACAACCAAAAACTAATTGAAGCCCTGCAACAATTGAGCAGTATTGGCAATACGGTATTGGTTGTTGAGCACGACAAAGACATCATGATGGCTTCCGATTATCTGCTCGATTTGGGTCCAGGAGCAGGCAAACACGGTGGAGAATTGGTAGCCGAAGGCAAGCCCCATACTTTTTTGGAAAAACATACCCTCACCTCAGAATACCTGAGCAACCGGCGCAGCATCGAGGTGCCCAAAAAACGCCGTGAGGGAACCGGGCAGGTACTGGAATTGATCGGAGCAAAAGGCAACAACCTGAAAAACGTGTCGATCACCATTCCCCTGGGCACATTTTCTTGTGTAACGGGGGTTTCGGGCAGCGGAAAATCAACCTTGATCAACGAGACCTTGTACCCCATTTTGCGGCAATACATTTACAAAAGCCTCAAGCCTCCGATGCCTTACCAAGAAATCAAGGGTTTGGAATATTTGGACAAAGTCATTGAAATCGATCAATCGCCAATTGGACGCACGCCGCGCTCCAATCCGGCTACCTATACTGGCTTATTCACCGACATTCGCAATATTTTTGCAGAATTGCCGGAGGCCAAAATCCGGGGCTACAAACCCGGCCGCTTTTCTTTCAACGTCAAAGGAGGGCGCTGCGAAGTGTGCGAAGGTTCGGGCATGCGGGTGATAGAAATGAATTTTTTGCCCGATGTATACGTCCACTGCGAAAATTGCCTGGGTAGGCGCTACAACCGCGAAACACTTGAAGTGCTGTACAAAGGAAAATCCATCAACGATGTGCTGGACATGCCTGTAAGCGAAGGTGTGGAGTTTTTTAAAAACATTCCAAAAATCTACCGCAAACTCAAAACCCTGGAGGAAGTAGGGTTGGGGTACATCACCCTGGGCCAACAAGCAACTACGCTTTCCGGCGGGGAGGCGCAGCGGGTAAAATTGGCGGAAGAATTGTCCAAACGCGATACGGGTCGTACCATCTATATCCTTGACGAACCCACCACGGGACTTCACTTTGAAGACATCCGGCACTTGCTGGAAGTACTCAACAAGTTGGTCGAACGGGGCAATACCGTACTGGTCATTGAGCACAACATGGACGTGATCAAAGTGGCAGATTACGTGATCGACATGGGACTCGAAGGTGGCCAAAGGGGTGGAGACGTGGTGTGTACAGGCACGCCAGAGCAAATTGCCAAGCACAAAAAAAGCCACACCGGGCGATTTTTGAAATTGGAGTTAAAGTAAGCCGTTAAGAAATTATACTTTTCAATGTGCCCCCAAGCTGAGGTATTGCGTCAAAATTCGCTGTAAATCTGACTCTTGCGCTTGAATGGATTGATAAAGTGCCATTTGGTTGCGCGCCCGCACGAGGTTGTGCTCGGGGTAACGCACTTTGTAATATTGATCGCCATTGAGGTAGTCGCCCAAAAAGCGCATCATTTGTTCCAAAATGATCCAAAATGCCCCCTGCAGTAAATTATCCCTTTCCACGGGCGTAAGCGCAGCTTGAATGGTTGGCACAAAACCTTGAACCAGCCCTTTGAACAAAGGCATTTCAAGATGGACTTTGCTGGCGTCGGGTTCATCTTCTGAAAAACTGGGGGTCATGCTGCGCACCATATCCCCAAAATCCGACAGAAAACTTCCCGCCTGAATGGTATCCCAATCAATGAGCGCCACCGCTTCGCCACTGTGTTGGTCAAAAAGCACATTGGCAATCTTGGGATCGTTGTGTACAACCCGCAAAGGCAAGCCCAATTGCTGGATTTTTTCAAAAACCCTGGCTTCGCGTTTTACAAATTCAACTTCAGCCTGAACTTCCGACAGTCGTGCTGCCAGATTGTGCTGCACTGCGCTCAAAAAATGCTGGTAACGGCTTAGGCTATCGTGAAAACCCGGCAAGGTATCTTGCACCTCTTGTGGATTGAGATCTGCCAATCCACACAAAAAAGTGCCAACTGCACTCCCGGCTTGGCGTGCCTGAGCAGGCGTTTCGGCACGTTCGATGGCCATGGTATTCGCCAAATATTCCACGGCTCGCCAACAATGGCCTTCTTCATCAAACAAGTACCCTTGTCCATCGATGCCTGGAAAAAGATTGGGCAAATGGAGTTTGAGGTCTTTGCTGCGCAAATGCGACAAAACCACCCGGTAATTGTGCATGATGCGCTCAGGATATGGAAAAACCGTTGAATTGATGCGCTGTAAAACTACTTTTTCTCCTTCCGCCGAAGTCCCCAGCCAGGTATCGTTGATGTTGCCATTGCCCAGAGGGCTAAGTTGTAAATTTTCAGGAAATTCGAAATAGGAGAAAACGGTAGCTGATGGCATGGTGGTATTGGTTAGTAGGCAAAAGACTGAATGAGTAAAGAATTAGTTGGTAAGTCCAGTCCACAAATCTTGTGGATACCGGCCTTCGGCAATGAATTGCTCAAAAGCACGGGTCACCGTTGCGCGGTCTTCCTGGTAGGTAACCCCGTACCACAAGTCCTGACTTGGCAACAAAGTAACTTTCAATCCCTGGTGGTTCATCATGTTGTTGACCGCAGTAGGGATGTAAAATTCGGCTTTGGGGTTGCTCCAATTGTCTTGCACAAACTGCACAAAATCCTGGCGCAGCGACTCAAAAACATTGGTGTGAAAGCCCCAAAAATTCATGGACACATAGGTTTCGTCTGGCAAGGCAACTTTTTGTCCCTGGTCTTCGAAGCAGATGCGTTGGTCTTCTTCCCGATTGATTTTGGTGCGTTCGGTTACACTTAGCAATGTGAACTGGGCATCTACTTCACAAACACCGCGAGAAACGAAACCATTTTCCGAGAGGGTATTGGCCAAAACATAGCCAATCATGCAAAAATGCTGAGGTGTACAATCGGATTGTAAAAAACGCGCCATAGACCGGAATCCGTCTACGCCATAATAGTCATCGGCATTGATGACCGCGAAGGGTTCTTTGATGGCCTGATAAGCAACCAAAATGGCATGACCAGTGCCCCAAGGTTTTTCGCGGTGTGGAAATGCTGAAACGCCTTCAATGGGGGTATCAAACTCCTGGTATACAAAGTCAACTTCAACGAATTGGGACAACTTATTCCCAATTTTTTCCATAAAAGCAGCTTCGATCTCCTTGCGGATCACGAATACCACTTTTCCAAAACCGGCCTGAACGGCGTCGTAAATGGAGTATTCCAATAAGATTTCGCCATTTGGGCCTACGCCATCAATTTGCTTCAAGCCACCGTAGCGACTGCCCATGCCTGCGGCCAGTATTAAAAGTGTCGGTTTCATGCTAGCTGTTGGTTTCCATAAATTTCTTTATGGGTTTCGTTTTAGAATGGAGTAAAATTAGTATTTTTCATAATAACATCACTTAAAATTACCATTGCCGCGACTGATAAGGATAACGAATGTGGTATTGTTCCTTCACCATTTTGAGTAATTTTTCCCTCAATTCATCTACTCCTTCTCTGCTCAAAGCTGAAAGCAACACGTTATCGTGGGCAAACAGGTGCTTGAGGTTGCCCCGAATGCTCATTTCGATTTCCTCTTTGGCATCCTCTTCCAAAAACGGATCGTAATGAATTTCGCGGTAGCGGTCAATTTTGTTGAACACAAAGAGGGTTGGTTTTTGCAAAGCCTTCAAATCATCCAAAGTTGAGTTGACGGTACGGATTTGGTCTTCGTGCTGGGGGTGAGAAATATCGACTACGTGGATGAGAATATCACTTTCCAAAACTTCGTCCAGCGTAGATTTAAAACTTTCGATGAGGTGATGGGGCAATTTGCGGATGAATCCAACCGTATCTGAGAGCAGAAATGGAACGCTTTCCCAGGCTACTTTTCGTACGGTAGTATCCAGGGTAGCGAAGAGTTTGTTTTCGGCAAAAACTTCAGATTTGGCCAATAAATTCATCAAAGTCGACTTGCCAACGTTGGTGTAACCCACCAGCGATACCCGAATCAACTCGCCCCGGTTTTTGCGTTGGGTGGTGGCTTGTCGGTCAATGACCTTGAGTTTTTCTTTGAGCAAGGCAATTTTATCCCGAATGATCCGGCGGTCGGTTTCAATTTCTTTTTCACCGGGTCCTCGCATACCAATACCCCCACGCTGGCGCTCCAAGTGCGTCCAGAGGCCCCGCAATCGGGGCAGCAGGTATTGCATTTGTGCCAGTTCGACCTGGGTTTTGGCCTGTGCTGTTTGAGCACGGGTAGCAAAAATGTCCAGAATCAGGCTACTGCGGTCGATGATTTTGACCTTGAGCGCTTCTTCCAGGGCGTTGGTTTGTTTGCCCGTAAGGTCATCGTCAAAAATGACCATCGAAATTTCTTCGTGGCGCTCAATGTAATCGGCTATTTCCTGTAGTTTTCCTTTTCCGATATAGGTACGCGGATCAGGCGCATCCAACTTTTGGGTGTACCGTTTTATTGACACTGCACCAGCGGTGAGTGCCAAAAATTCGAGCTCGTCCAGGTACTCTTCTACCAACTCTTCCGTCTGCGTTTTGTGAATAACGCCAACCAGCAAGGCAAATTCTGCTTCCTGCACAATGCCTTTTTTACGCTGTTCTCCTCCTACGTTCCACTCGTTTGCCATATGCTTATCTTCTTTCTAACCAAGAAGCGGGATTGAGTTTTTGCTTGTCCCGCCATACTTCAAAGTGCATTTCCGGTTTTTCAGTTCCCACTTGGCCGATTTCTTGTCCAGTGGTCACAGATTCGCCTCGTTTGATGTTGATCGAGGCTATATTGGAATACACGGTATAAAAATTGCCGTGCTGAATGATCACGGTGTATTGATACCCATTGATGAATTGAGCACCTACAACTTTGCCCTCAAAAACTGCCCGAACTTTGCCCGCAGCCTGGGTTCCGATATCCAGTCCGCTATTGGATACTTTTACATCCTTGTACTTTGGGTGTTGAAAAGTGCCAAAACCCTGCAAAATCCGTCCTTGATCTACTGGCCAGGACAAACGGCCCTTTCGCGCTGAAAAAGTGGCACTGGCGGCCAGGTCTTCGCTGCTTGGCGGAAGGTTGTCTGATTCAACCGTACCAGATTTTGGGGCTCGATCGGTTTTATTGCTGTTTACTGCCAGACTGGGGTTGTTGGCGTTGTTTAGTGCTTCAGCGCTGCGGGCTTTCTTGCGTTGGGCCAACATTTCTTGCTGGATTACATTTTCAATGATTCCATTGAGTTTGTTGTGTGCTTTTTGGCGGTCAGTGAGTTCCTTGAGCAGCACTTTCTCATCCGCTTTCAGGTTTTTGAGCGCTAGATCTTTGTCTTGCAATTCTACGCTCAGGGTTTGCTTTTGTTGTTCTACGCCGCTTAGGAGATTTTCTTTTTCGCGAATGCGCTGCTTCAATTGTGCTGTTTTAGCCTGAAGCGTGCCTTGGGTTTCTGCGATCAGCAGTGCTTGTCGTTTGCGGTAGCGCTGGTATTGACGAATGTATTGCCAACGGCGAATGGCATTGTTGAGGTTGTCTGCCGACAGCAAAAACATCAAATAGCTTTGGTTGAGTTTTTGGCGCAAAGCCATGCGCAGGGTTTGGGTATATTCCTGCTTCAAACGCAATACATCCTCCTGGAGGGCAATCAACACATCATTGGTACGTGCGATGCTGCTTTCGTTGAATTCAATTTCTTGCTGGAGGTTACCGATGAGTTGCTCGCGTTTTTTGACCTGGCTTTGAAGCGTTAAAAAAACTTGCAAGGCTGCATTTTTATCTTTACGCTTTGCCGACAAACGGTTGTTGGTCTGATCAATTTCTTCGATCAACTTTCGGCGCTTGTCTTCGAGGTCTTTGCGCGATTGGGCGCAAAGGGGATGCTGCGTACACCAGATCAATCCCAATAGCATAAGGATACGGCCAGTGGTTCGTTTACTTGACCCGTTTAAAGCGCTGCGGAATATCAAATGGCATTGATATAGGGACATTGAGTTCTACCTGTGTGAATTGAATATTGACTTCAACCTTGCCTGTTTCGCGGCTGTCCACCACGAATTTACGAAGGTACGAAAAATCTTGTTTGTCGTTGGCAGCATTGTATTCTTCCAAGTTCAAATTTAGAGATCGGGTAGCTTCTGGTTCCAGGTATTGGAGATTGCGCAAACGCAAGGCACTGGTTTCGATCGACATTTTGATTTCTTTGCCCGAACCAACATCACTTAAGAGGTAGCGGTCACCTTCAGTCGTACTGGTAAATCTGCGGGACAAGAAAAATGGATTGCCCAAAATCACTTGCTGAATCATCAACAGGTTTCCGGGCAATTGGTATTCTTTGCTCAGGTGGTCGAGGCCATACACACTGTATTCGTTGTTGATGCGATCCAAAATACGAACCGAATCCGCTGTAATCAGGGCACGTGCTACTTCAAAACCCAATTTGCTCAAGGTGACCCAAACCGCGCTGTCCTTTTGCATGCGAATTCGGGCATTGCCCGACATGGAGATGTCCTGGCTGCGAAAATCGATTTTGGCCCTGGCATCAAACGTTTTGGCTTTGACTTGTTTGGCTTCTATGCGGCGCACCAAAAGTTCGGTTGAACTGAGATTAGCATCCTTATTGCCGAGTTTTTTGGAGGCTCCGCAAGAGAATCCGAGTACTAGAACCAGTAGGAGAGCAACTGAGTTGATCCTGCTTATTGAAAAAATAGCGTTTTGCCGCTTATTCATGCAATTGTTTTTCATTGATTTTTTTCTTCAAAGACGCTGAAACACTTCCTTTTGTTACGGCCAGGTTCCATTGTTGTAAAGCGGCAGTAGTATCTCCCGATTTAAAAAGCACATCACCGTATTGTTCCAGATAGAGGGGATTTGAACTGGGCAGCAAAGATTCGATTTTGGTTTTGGCATCGTTCAGGTTTCCATTGCGGAATTGCGCGCGCGCCAAGGCATAAATGGCCAAGGAAGACTGAGGCTCGGCCTGGATTGCTTTTTGTGCCAAGCTCAAAGATTGTGGCGCTCCGCTGCGCCGCAACGCAAAACTCAGGGATTGCCAGGCCAGTACTGTTGCCGCATTGGCGTTGATTTTTAAGGCTTCGCCAAAATTTTGATCCGCGCTGTTGGCATTGTTTTGCAGGGTTTGAACCATGGCCAACAAGCTGAGTAGATGCTGACGAGCTACGGGAAATTTAGCACTCAAGGGCAAGCCTAGATCTATCAAATCCTGGGCATTTTTGAGTTGGTTCATGGCCAATTCAGCGCTGGCGGCATAAACGTATACCTCTGGCTTGTTGGGAAATACGTCCAGTGCTTTTTCGCAGGCCTTGGACAATTCGGGCATATCACCGATTGTCTCTAATCCAGCAAATAAACCCTCCCAGTTGTTGAAATCTGTATCGTCTAGTCCTATTGCAGTTCTACTTTTCTCCAATGCTTCTGCTTTTTTCCCTTGTTTGTTCAAAATGGACGCACTGATGGCCAAAGGTTTGGCCTCTTTGGGGTAAAGTTGTTCCAAAATTCCAGCAAGGGTCAGCAATTCTTTGGCCAATCCGGGGTCTCCTGAATTCAAATATTTATTCAACACAGGCTCTATCTTACCCAATTTAACTTCAAGAGCGGTATTGGTGTTTTCAAAAACTTGCCGAAGTGAACTCAGGTATTGGGCATCGTTTTGTTTGCTTACATCTCCACTGGCCAGGGCAAGGTTGGCCTTGGTGTCGTTGGCATCCAATTCCAGAATTTTGCGGTAAACGATCCGAGCCTGTTCCTTTTCACCAATTTGGGTGAAGTATTCTGCCAGGTTGTGCTGGTAGTCCAGTTTGGATGGATGGGCATCGGCCAGGCGTTGCAATTCACGCACTGCTTTTTTTTGATCCCCTTGCGCAACATAAAGTCCATGTTTAAGGCGCACCAAATTTTCGTTCATTCCGGTACGGCGCTCCAGGTCATCGTATACCCGCAGCGCGGCATTGAGTTCATTGGCTTTTACCAGGTAAAAAGCCCATTTGAAGAAGTAATTCGACTGTGTCGGCACCTGTTTTGTCAGTTGCTCGTATACGCCAGCGGCGGCTTTGAATTGCCCCATGGCCTGAAAAGCGTCGGCTTTGAGCACGGCGTACCAAACGTTGGTTGGACTCGCAGTAGCTGCTTTGGTGGCCCAAAGAATGGCTTCTTCTGGTTGGTTCTGTACCATCAAAATCCTGGCCAGTTCATAAGCAGCTACATCATTGTTGGGGTATTCGGTGAGGAGTTGCTTGTACAATTCTTTGGCTTTGTCCAATCGGCCCAATAATTTTTCCTTACTCGCTTCGATGATCAAAGCTTCTCGGGTCACCTCTTTGTTGGCCACCGTTTCGGTTTGTGCAGCCAAGGTCACTACTGCCAAAAGCAGCATCGCCAAAATAGTACTCCTCATAAACCAACTTTTTAAGCGCGACTACCCTTTAAAAGAGGTATAATCGCCCATGTTCAATGCTTTGGGAATCCCTGCGTATTCGCTTTGATTACCCAGCATGGATGCGGTAAGTGAAGCATGCCTTATCTGAGCGTCATTCTGAATCACGCTATTTTCAATAACAGCATTTTCTACGATACAGTTGCTTCCTATTGAAACGAAAGGACCAATGATTGCATTGCGGATCTGGGTATTTGCGCCAATGTAACATGGTGGGATGATTCGGGAATTGTGTACGGATGCTGAAGGAGAGACCAATTCTTCCGTGTTTTCCTTTAGTTCCAGAATGCGTCGGTTGGTTTCCAACACATTGCTCATATTCCCACAATCCAGCCATTCTTCAATGGAAGCCTTGCGAAATCGGGTACCGTTGTTTTTCATAATTTCGAGCACCGAAGTAATCTGAAACTCCCCTTTGTCTTTGATGCTGTTGTCAATGAGGTACTCTACTTTACTGCGAAAATCTTCCCCATCACGGAAATAATAAATTCCAACAATTGCCTGGTCAGAAACAAATACGGGAGATTTTTCAACAAACTCAGTAATAATGTTGTCGGCATCGGTTTTGACTACCCCAAAGGAAGCAGGGTTTTCTACTTGTTTGACCCAGATTAGGCCATCTTCAGTTGCATCAAAATGAAAATCTGCTTTAAATAAGGTATCAGCAAAAGCTACAATGCAAGGGCCACTTAAACTTTCTCGGGCGCAATAGATGGCGTGGGCTGGCCCCAGGGGTAAATCCTGGGTATAAATGGAGCATTTGGCGCCAATTAAGGAGGCGATATTTTTGAGTTGCAGTTCTACTTCTTTGCCAAAATCTCCGATAACAAACGCTACTTCTTCAATTTCACCAGAAAATGATGCATTGAAATCTTCGACGATGCGCTGTACAATGGGCTTTCCGGCAATAGGGAGTAGCGGTTTTGGAATGGTAAGCGTGTGTGGGCGCAAGCGAGAACCTCGCCCTGCCATTGGGATAATAATTTTCATGCATAAAACATTTAAAGTCTACAGATTTGTATTTCACAGGTTTTTAAAATACGCATAAACAAGTTTACGTATTAAAAACCTAAATATACAAATCCGCAGACTTTTATGCTCATAAAAAATGAGCTATATTAATTAGGATTTAAAATTTATTCTACAACGGTAACTTTAAGCATATTGGTGCGGTGGCGGCGGTGCAATGGCGTAGTAGCGGTATTCACTATGATATCGCCTTCTTTAACGATGCCATCGTTTTTCAGGATCATGGTTACGTCGTTGATCGTTTCATCGGTAGTGGTGAATTGATCATAGTAGTAGCAGCGTACCCCCCAAACCAGGTTCAAGGTTGCCAACATATGCATGCGATCCGAGAAAATGTAAATTTCGATGGTATTCTTTGGCCGGTAACTAGACACCTTAAAGGCGGTGTATCCAGAGCTGGTCATTCCGACAATGGCTTTGGCATTAATGTTTTCTGCAGTATTTACGGCATTCATACAAACTGCATCAGAAAGGAAAGTACGTGATTTATGAGAAGGAATTGGGCGACGAGTTCCAATGACAAAATCTTTCTCGGCCTCGATGATGATTTTAGTCATGTATTCCACTACCTTAACGGGGTGTCTTCCTGCGGCAGTTTCGCCACTGAGCATTACTGCGTCGGCACCATCTAGCACGGCGTTGGCTACGTCGGTTGCTTCTGCACGCGTTGGTGATGGGTTGGTGATCATGCTTTCCATCATCTGGGTAGCCACAATAACCGGCCGAGCCCGCTGAAGGCATTTTTTGATGATCATTTTTTGGATGCCTGGTACCTTCTCGATGGGCATTTCAATACCCAAGTCGCCCCGCGCCACCATCACTGCATTGGATGCTTTGATGATTTTGTCGATGCGTTCGATGGCTTCTGGCTTCTCAATTTTGGAAATGATTTTAGCCGGGTGGCCTTTTGCATTCAGGATTTCGCGCAACTCTTTTACATCACTGGAGCGGCGTACAAAAGAAAGGGCAATCCAGTTGACTGGCTGAGTCAGCAAGAAATCAAGATCCTTGAGGTCTTTCTCGGTCAAACAAGGCAAAGAAACTTTGGTATTGGGCAGATTAACTCCCTTGCGAGAAGAAAGAATTCCGCCATAAATCGTTTTAAGCTTAACGGTGTCTTTTTCGTTGGTTTCCACCACCTCAAAAACCAATTTACCATCGTCTACCAAAACGGTTTCCCCTACTTTTACATCTTTGGGAAAATCCTGGTAGCTCATGTATATTTTTTCCATATTGCCTACGCACTTCTCATTCACAAAGGTAATGACATCACCGGGCTTAAGGTCAAGTGCGTTGTTTTCAATTTCGCCCACCCGCAATTTTGGGCCTTGCAAATCGGCAAGCAAACTAACGTGCATTCCGTATTTCTCATTGATATACGTTACATGATTAATCACTTGCAAATGGTCGTCATGGGTACCATGAGAAAAATTGAGACGAAAAACATTCACACCAGCCTTTGCGAGGTCAAGCAGCGCTTCGTAGGAATTGGATGCAGGACCTACAGTGGCTACGATTTTGGTGTTTTTCATTGGGTGAGCAGTAGCTTCCATTTTTGTGTTGAGGGTGTTGGATTAAAATTAAAATTGGTTGATAAGGCGGTTGCACAAAGAAAATTATCTTTTGCAAACTAAGTGTAAATTTTACAATAAACCTCAGTGTAAAAGTACGTTTATATTGGAGAAAACAAAAACTCTTATGGCTACCATTTTGCTAACAGGTGCACGCGCACCTGTTGCGCTTGAACTTTGTCGCGCTTTTGCGCAGCAAGGGCATCGCGTTTTCGTTGCTGACGTATTGTTCTTACCCATAGCACGTTGGAGTGTATATGTTGCCCAGTACTTCGTCATTCCCCCTCCTGCTCAACGCTTGTTGGAATTTGAGCAAGCCTTAAGTGAACTGATTGTAAAGCACCAAATTGAGCACCTGATTCCAACTTGTGAAGAAACTTTTTACGTTAGCAAAATCAAAGACCGGTTACCTTGTCGGGTATGGACGAGTGATTTTGATTTAATGATTCAACTGCACCACAAGCACCGTTTTTTGGATTTGGCCAAAGGTTTCTTTCAAGTACCGGCTACCGTTTCTTGTTCAGCATTTGAAGATTGGCAGCTAGCCAAAAATCATGTTTTCAAGCCCGTTTTTTCTCGCTTTGCCAGTCGGGTCATGATCGGGCCGGATGAAGCGCAATGCACGGAACCCCGCGAACATCCTCAAGACTGGATTGCCCAGCAGCGGCTTTTCGGGCAAGAAATTTGTGTGTATTCCATCTGGCGAAAAGGGTACTTGGGTGGTTTTGCAGCCTACCAACCCAAGCATCGGGTGGGCAAAGGATCCAGTCTTTATTTTGAGCCTTTTTTTCAGCAAGACATTTTTGAGGCGGTGCTGAGATTTGGACAACATTATCAATTTGATGGTCAATTGAGTTTTGATCTGATGCTGTGTCCCGATGGGGTGTATGTGCTTGAATGCAATCCACGCAGCATTAGCGGTGTACACTTATTATGCGATGAATTGGAAGCTTGCTTTTTTTCTGAACAGACCATTGTTCACCGATCGGAAAAAGCCAAAGCGGTGAAATCGGCATGGCTACTTACACAACCTTGGCAACTGTTTTCCCGACACTATGCGGAGACAGAAGATGTGATTTGGCATCCCAAGGATGTTGTTCCATTTTTTCTGCAAGGTTTGAGTCTACTTGAAATGGCGTATTTGTCCATTCGCCACCGCCAAAGTATGCTTGCGGTATCCACCCGCGATATTGAATTCAATGGCGAATAAGAGGGAGAACAGAAAAATCCAGGATATTTTTTCCAATCATGAACTTGTCTTGCCAGCTTTTCTTAATTTTAACCCGATAAAAACAAAACATCATGTCATTCGAAGTAGAAGGAAAACTACACAAGATATATCCTGCCGAAAACAAGTCAGGAAGTTTCCAAGCCAGAGAGTTTGTGATCGAAGTAGAAAGTGGCCAATATCCCCAAATGGTGAAGTTTCAGTTGGTACAGGATCGCTGTAGCCTGATTGACGACTATGCCGAAGGGGATATGATCAAGGTGCATTTTGACTTGCGTGGTCGCGAATGGCAAGGAAAATACTTTACCAACCTGAACGCTTGGCGTTTGGATCGCCCTTCCAAAGCAGAAAAATCTGCTGCTCCAGTTTCATCCGGTGAAGACGATGGTGCCTTTCCTTCCGTTAGCGATGAGCGTATGGGTGGCGGCGGCAGTAGCAGCAGTAGCAAGGACATGGATGACCTGCCTTTCTAAAGGTACGAAGTACGAATATTGAGTGACGAATAATTGCCTCTTTATGGCATTATTCGTCACTTGCTGTTTTTTCTATAATGCTGCCAAAATCTGCTGCGCGTGATTTTTGGTGTCTACCTTTTCTATCACTTGAGTGATCTCCGCATTTTCATTGATGATAAAGGTACTGCGCAGCACGCCTTCGTAGGTTTTGCCGTACATCTGCTTTTCGCCCCAGGCTCCAAAAAGTTTGATCACTTCGCTGTCTTTATCGGCGATCAGTGAAAAAGGCAGGCTGTTTTTCTGAATGAAATTTTGCTGCTTTTTCACAGAATCAGGGCTAACCCCCAGAAGGGCATATCCTTTGGCTTTCAGGTCGGCATATCCATCCCGTAAACTGCAATTTTCGACCGTACAGCTGGGCGTACCTGAAGCAGGGTAGATGAATAAGATCAGTTTTTGGCCTCGAAAATCTTGTAGAGAAACGGTTTCTCCAGTTTGAATAGTAGCCGTAAAATTCGGTGCGTGGTCTCCAGCTTTCAACATGTGTTTCTAGTTTTTGATTATTGGTCAAAACGGAAACAAAAAAACCTGCCTCCGGTTCACCAATTTACCTGCTGAAGTTTTTCTCCCAAATCCGTTTGTTTCCCAACCCATCCCATACCTCCAGGTGAAAAACATGTGCACCCGGTGCAACCCGCTGGTCAAAGCGGTAGGTGATGCGGTCGTATTTTTCATCGTAATCCATTAGTACCCACTGCCCATCTATCTGCGCCCGATAACTCAATCCGGGCATACTTCCTGCCGCTCCGAAATTGTCGCGAATGCGAAAGGATACCGCATTCACTTTGCTCAAAACCGGACTGAAGCGCTCAGGAGTAATAATGGGCGGAACCGTATCCACTTTGATGCAAAATTCGCCAAAAGTGCGCACTTCTGCTTTCAACATGCCGTCTTGCCACTTGCCTCCATAATTGGTGACACGGCCACTGGCATTGCAGTATGCTACGAATGCTTTAGGGCGCAAGGAATCTGGCAAATTGACAGGTTTCAATGCCATCGTGTAAAATAGGTGGACTGGAATCCGCGCGTTGTGCAAGGTATGCACTTTGGAAAAAACATTCGCAGAGCGCTCCGGAACCACGCTGTACTGCATAAAGCAATCTTCGTAAAAAGTACCTTCCGGAAAAGTGACTTTGATGTCGTTGTTGTTGATGATACTGGGTTGGTTGTAAGGCAAGAGGTAATTGTACTGCCTGGCAGGGGCACTGACCAGAACAGTATCCAACTTGACCCAAAACTGGGTCCGCGCTGCATTTCCTGCGGCGTCTTTGATCAGGATATTGACCTTGCGGGTTTGTTTTTCGGAGATGTTGATTCTACCACTTTCTTGTACTTGTGAGTACATGGCCAAAGCATTGCCCGGCAACAAAAAGCATCGGTGGAAATAAGAATTGCGCGAAACCCGTTCTTCGTAATCCACATGTGCATTGATGTAGCGGGTTTCCGAAAAATCCAGTTTTTCGACCGCAAAATGGTACACCCGCCGGTCGTCTACAAACATTTCCAGGCTGTAAATGCCGTTGGTATTGCTCACACCGTCCATGTAATCATAAGCCTTGATGGCCAAGCCCAATTGTTTGGTTTTAATTTTGAGGGTGTCACCGGTTACCCCATATTGGCCATTTTTGAGCAATAAAGGCAAACGTCGGGTTTCTGCCAGCTGCTGGGTTTCGGTAATTTGATACAATTTGAGTTCGTGTACCCTTGGTGGGGTATTATCCAATACCGGAATCCCAAACAACAAGGGGTTGATGGAGCGGTCGGTAGCTGTTTCCCGAATTTCAAAATGCAGGTGGGGTCCGAAGGAATGTCCGGTATTGCCCATTTTTGCAATGTTTTGGCCTTTTTTTACAGGAAAACGCCCCGGTTCTGGGTAAAGCTCTACGTTAAATTGCTGTGCAACATATTGTTTTTCTTCAATGTACCGTGCCAACTCTGGAGCAAAACCGCTCAAGTGGGCATATAGGGTAGTGTATCCATTGGGGTGCCGCAGGTACATGACATTGCCGTAGCCACCAGGATTGATTTTGATGCAGTACACTTCACCATCACCGGCAGCGTAAATGGGATAACCCAAGCCCCCTTTGATGTCAATACCCGAGTGAAAGTGATCGGGGCGCAACTCGCCAAAAGTACCGGAAAGGCGCAAACCTCCGTTGACCGGCGGCGCAAAAAAATCTTTAGGGTAAGTGTCTTCCGTACTTGGCAATACAAAGGCCAATAACAAAACAGGCAGCAAAAGCGAGAGCAGTCGAAGTAGCATGGCAGTTCGTGGTAATTTAAGCACAAAAAAAATCATTGCATCATTTGGGTTTGGGGAGTGGAAAATGTGAGATTTTCACACATTGCAGAGTTGATGGAGCTAAAATAGTTTATTCTGTGAGAAGTTGCGCCCAAGAGCCTGTTAAAGTATCTACATTTTTATTGTCGTCGAGGTATTGTAAGAATTTTTCCCGGCTGATGGGTCTTGCACCAAGACTGCCCAAATGCTGCGTTTGCTGCTGGCAATCTATCAAGGTGAAACCTTTTTCTTTTAATTTTTGTACCAAGGTGATGAATCCAAACTTGGATGCGTTGCTGGTGCGGGCAAACATGGATTCTCCAAAAAAAACTTTCCCAAGAGAAATCCCGTACAAGCCGCCCACCAATTCTTCATTTTGCCATACCTCTACGGAGTGTGCATACCCCATTTGATGAACTTTTACATACGCCTCGATCATGTCTTCGGTAATCCAGGTTTCTCCAGATTGCCCGGTCCGATTGGACAATTGACAACTGCGCATGGTGCGCTCAAAATCATGGTCAAAAGTGACCTCAAATTTTTTTTGGTTGAAATAGGGCCGCATACTTTTGGCCACAATCAATTCGGAGGGAAACAACACGAAGCGAGGATCTGGCGACCACCACAAAATTGGATCACCTTCATTGAACCAGGGAAAAATTCCGGACGCATATGCCTGTAATAACCGAGCAGGAGAAAGGTCTCCACCAACCGCCAGAACTCCCTCAGGAGTAGCGAGTTCAGGTGACGGAAATTCTATAGTATGCTCGTCCAACCAAAAAACAGGCATAATCAAAAATAATTAACATTAAAAAAAGTTTTCCACAAAGTTTTCCACATTTTCATTTTTCGGCACTATTCCGCAGTTGATAGTTGAGAAAAAGTACTATAGAAAGTAACAATAATGCTCCCGCCTGGTGGAAAACACCTAAGCCGATGGGGACAGTTCCTTTACAGTACAAAAGTGTAAAAATTCCCAACAAAACCTGTATAAAAATCATCAATGGAAGTAAGGGAAGTACCGTGTGAAAAATACTTTTTGATGCTTGTGTCATCCCTTTGTAAAAATACCATAACACAATGATTGTCAGTATGTATGCAAGGGTTCTATGCAGGATTTGAACAAGGGCTGACATGAACGGTCCACGGTCGTACTCCGTGAAATTGAGGCTGTTCCATTCACTTCCTTTTAACACGACAGAAGGGATCCACTCACCGTTCATTTGGGGCCAGGTTGGGAAAAAAAGTCCCGCTTTCATGCCCGACATAATGCCTCCCAATACAATTTGTATGGCCAAAAGTATGCCGATGTACAATCCCCATTTTTTCAACAGGGAAGTGTGGATAACTTGTGGATAATGTGAAAAAGTTGTGAATAACGTCCACAATAAGGTACTGTATACTGCCAATGCGATAGACAAGTGAAGGGTAAGTTTGTAGGCATTCACCCATGGCCGATTGACCAATCCACTGGCTACCATGATCCATCCAAAGGATGCGGCGAGTGCGGCGAGAAGTACCACCACTCCCAATCGACGCAAGAGTGGTTTGTCTATCCAGCCCTTGAAATAGAAAAACAAGAAGGGAATCAAAAAAACAAAGCCCATGGTGCGTGCCCAAAGTCGATGAAAATACTCCCAAAAAAAGATGAACTTGAATTCCTTCATGCTCATCCCTTCATTGATTTTTTTGTATTGAGGAGTCATTTTGTATTCCGCAAAAGCTGCGTCCCATTGTACAGCATTGAGTGGCGGGATTGTTCCTGTGGCAATGTCCCACTTGGTAATCGACAATCCTGAACCAGTCAATCGGGTAACGCCCCCGATCACAACCTGCATAAAAACCATAAAAACACCCACAAACAACCAAATCTTAACGGCGTTGGGATAAGTGAAATCCTTCGTATTTTCTGAAGCAAGCGCTGATGACATTCCGGTATGATTTTTAACTGGGACAAATATAGTCGCTTTTTTTTTCAAAAATTTTTAGCCGAAGTTCTCTATGATTAATAATAATGAATTTAAATTAAATAGTAAATCAAGTTCATCATCAGCAGTGTTGGTATGTGGAGAAAAAAATAAGTTAACTCCAGGTTAATTCAGTGTTAATCATTTTTGGGTGAGTTATGCACAGCAAACCAACAGATCGAATCCAATGAAACAAAGCATTCTTCGTTTTTATACACATCTTGCCTTTTACTCATTAACAGAATAACTTTATTTTTTGAAAGGGTGTTTCAATCGTTAGTAGAGGTGGAATTTAGAGCAACTAACCCCGACAAAACACTGTAGAGAATGGGGATAACTTTATTCCCTTCTTCGGAATGTGGATAGGTGTGCATAACCAGGGGGTAAACTGACGCTTATCCACGATAGGTTGGTGGATAACTTATTGGGTTAACTAAATGTAAACCAGTGTTCTAGTCTATTTTCAAAAAATGACCTTGTTGATAACTTTTTTCAATTATTTTTCCACAGTCCTTTTTCACCAAAATAAGAAATGATGTGCGGACGCTATTCTTTTTCAACAACCAAGGCTAAAATAAAGGTACAATTGGATGTTCAGCTTGAATCTGGCACTGAACTTATCCACAATTACAACATCGCGCCAACCCAACAGGCCTATGTGATCAGTGACCAGGCACCGGGCATTTTACAACGGTTTCAGTGGGGACTGATACCCGCCTGGTCTAATGATCCCAAAATTGGGAGCAAAATGATCAACGCCCGTGCAGAAACGGTGCTGGAAAAACCATCTTTTCGAGTCCCCATCCGCCAACAACGTTGTTTAGTAGTGGCGGATAGTTTTTATGAATGGCAAAAAGAAGGGCGGTCGAAGACCCCGTTTCGAATTTTTCCCAGCAACGGCCAATTGTTGGTGATGGGCGGAATTTGGGATACCTGGCAAGGAGATGGAAAAGTTATCCACAGTTTTTCGATCATCACTACTGCTCCCAATCAGGAGATGAGACCGATTCATGACCGAATGCCACTGGTGCTGCAAAACAAAGACGCGCAAAAAAGTTGGTTGGAAGAAAGAAACCCAGCTGTGATAGCAGAGCTGTTGCACCCACCCGAAGATTGGATTCTGGATATGTACCCGGTTTCAACTGCGGTGAATTCGGTGCGGAACAATGGGGAGGAGCTGCATGAGGGGGTGGAGTAAAATGCTTTTAAAAACGAAAAACCCCTGAAACAAACAATGTTCCAGGGGTTTCCTCTCGATTAAGTATAAGCTAGAGGCAATTACCGCATATCTGCGATTGCCTCTAATTTTTGCACATAAGCACCCGCTTCCAATTTCTCTTTGATGTCTTTGAAGGCAGCCAAGGTGAGGTCAACATCCTCATCGGTGTGGGAAGCAGTAGGAATCAAGCGCAACAGAATCATGCCCTTGGGGATCATCGGGAACATCACTACAGAGCAGAAGATGTTGTGGTTCTCGCGAAGGTCTTTCACCAGGTTGCCGGTTTCATCCACCGAGCATTTGAGGTATACCGGAGTTACGCAACTGTTGGTGGTACCCAGGTCGTGACCCATTTCGCGTAGCCCACTTTGCAGGCGGTTTACGATGTGCCAAAGTTGCTCGCGCAGCTCAGGCTTGGTACGCAACAATTCCAAACGCTTCAAGCCACCAATTACCAAAGGCATCGGCAGTGATTTGGCAAAAATCTGCGAACGCATGTTGTACCGCAGGTAGTCGATAATGTCTTTCTCCCCAGCCACAAAGCCACCGATGGAAGCCATCGATTTGGCGAAAGTACTGAAGTATAAATCAACTGCGTCAGTTACACCTTGGGCTTCAACGGCACCTGCGCCGGTTTTTCCCAGCATTCCAAAACCGTGTGCGTCATCTACGAAGAAACGGAAATTGTACTCGGCTTTCATGGAAGCAATTTCTTTCAGGATACCCTGGTTGCCGCGCATACCAAACACCCCTTCCGAAATAACGAGGATACCGCCACCGGTCTCTTTGACATGCTCGTTGGCGCGCTCGAGTTGTTTTTTGAAACTCTCGAAATCATTGTGTTCGAAAGGAAAACGCTTGCCGATGTGCAGACGCACACCGTCGTAGATACAACCGTGGCTGTCTTTGTCGTACACTACTGCATCATGGCGACTCAGCACAGAGTCGATGATGGACACCACCGCCTGGTAGCCAAAGTTGATCAACAAACCACGCTCTTTACCTACAAAAGTTGCCAGCTCCTGCTCCAACTGTTCGTGGTAAGGTGATTCACCAGACATGATGCGTGCACCCATTGGATAAGCCATGCCCCATTCGGCAGCAGCTTGGGCATCGGTTTCGCGCACCTCGGGGTGGTTGGCCAATCCCAGGTAATTGTTCAAGCTCCATACAATGCGCTCCTTACCTTGGAACATCATGCGACTACCAATTTCTCCCGACAATTTTGGGAATGCGTAGTAACCATGGGCCAATGCGGCATATTGTCCTAAAGGACCGCGGTTGTCTAGTATTTTTTGAAAAAGATCCGCCATTACAAGTTTGTTTTTAATTTGGTTTGAACCCTGATCGTGAATTCAGAGGGCAAAGATATATACTTTATCGCTTTTTGCTAACATTCGAACAAAAGTCATTCTGTACCAATTAATCAGCTAAAAACGAAATCCAAAGAATCAAAATTGAACTGGGCCTGTACCAACCCGATCTGCAATGATTTTTCCATCTTCACAAAGCGGCTTCAATTCAGTTTGGATAAATGGAGCAACTTGTGCCGCAATTTCAGCGGGGTAAAGCAAATGCAAATTCGGCCCGGCATCCAGGGTGAAGTAGAGTGGGTGTTGGGTGTCGGCCCGGTATTCTCTGATTTTTTCGATCATGGCCAGGGAGTTGGGTTTCATCAGCAAGTAAGGGGGCTGCGAACTCATCATCAAGGCATGCAGGGTGAGTGCTTCCAATTCTGCGATTTGACCAAAACCATGCAAATCTCCTGTTTTTAAAATATCGATCAATTGCTCAAGGTTGCTGGATGCTTGTTGGTATCGGGCAGGTGCATATGGGTTGCCTTCCATGAGTTGGTGGCCAGCTCGGCTGGACACACTCTTTTCTCCTTTGCTCACAATGAGGATGTCATCGTGAAAGGTATGGAATACGGGATGCACCCAATCTGCACAAGGACTTCCCCAAAGTTCACTGCTCCCGGGTTGTTTTTCAATTTCACCCCAGGATCCCATAATCGGATACAAGGAACGGCAAGCGCTACCCGAACCAAGGCGAGCCAGGAATGAGGCCTTGCGGAAAAACTCCACAGGAGTGTGGAGTGTACCAAACAGGTCTTGCTCCATACTGCACAAACACAAAGCCAATGCACTCATACTGGAGGCCGAAGAGGCAATGCCCGCAGAATGGGGGAAAGAATTGGCAGAGTGGATGGTCAAATGAAACTGGGTCAAAAAAGGTAAAATCTCTTCAACTGCCAATGCTTGGAGAAACTTGACAATTTTTTGAGCAAAAGCTGGTTGAGACTGGCCCTCAAAGAAAAAATCCAAGGAGATATCCGCTCCTACTGTTTCACGTGGAACATAGCTGAGTTCGGTTTCAGTGTAAGCAGCTTGCAGGGTAAAACTGATCGAAGGATTGCGGGGCAGTTGCTGACCGTGTTTACCCCAATATTTGACTATGGCAATATTGGACGGACTTTGCCAATGGATGTCGCCAGAAAAAGCATAGCCCGGAGCCATGCGCAATAGTGGATTGCGGTAATGGTTTTGCATCGTTGAAGGGTTGGTAGGAAATAGAACACTAGGTGTTGGAGAGTGTTCACATAGTGGGGTAAAGTTAGGGAAAATACTTTTGGCTTGACTATTCGATTCAGAGGAAATGACCTTTTATAAATAAGGCAGCAAGTTGAATTGAAAATATTCTCATATTTCAATTCAACTTGCTGATTATAAGTTAATTAGATCCATTGGCCTTCGCTTGAATCTTCTTTGCTTTTTGCATTGGATTGTCTCCGGTTTCGACCATCTGTCTTGGGCCTAAATTCGATCCTTTGAACAATTCAAAACGGCTCTGCTGTGGCTTTGGTGGAAAGTAGTTGTTTTCCATATCCACATCGGCAGTTTCGAGGTAAGGGTCAAGGGTGATTTGAGTCGCTTCTTTTTCGGTAACGAAAACCTTGCTGACTTCCTCATTGTTGAGTCTCCAGATTTCAGCTGGGATGCGGAATTCTTTGAAGGTGTCGTCAGCAAAATCAAAACGCAAAATCAAGGGCATCACCAATCCACCTTTGTTTTTGAATTTGATTTCGTAGAAATTTTTATTGGCGCCCAAAATTTTCTTTTCCTCTTCGTTCAATCCACTCAGGTATTTTTGGTAGTCCTCTTTGTCCAGGATGGTTACTTGCAGTGGATCGTAACTGTAGTAAAAATCACGGATGCTAGGATCCAATTCTTCCTGCGTTTTGGCGATCTCTTTTTCGTTGCGGATACTGGTGATGTTGCGCGGTTGTTTTTCTTGTTCTTTGCGCGCCAAGGTTTTTTCTACATCCGGATTTTTGCTGTCTGGCCGAAACCATTTTACATCTTCCATTGCGATGTCAACATTGTCGCAAGTATAAAACCAGCCATTCCAAAACCAGTCTAAATCAATGCCACTGGCATCTTCCATGGTGCGGAAAAAATCAGAAGGTGCGGGATGTTTGAACTTCCAACGGTTGGCGTACATTTTGAAAGCATGATCAAACAGTTCGCGGCCCATCACAGTTTCACGCAAAATATTCAGTGCAGCAGCAGGTTTACCGTAAGCATTATTGCCCAATTGAGAAACTTGCTCTGAGTTGGTCATGATGGGTTCCAGCATTTTTTTGTCCATCTTCATGTAAGGTACAATGCTATTGGCAAAGCCACGGCGCGATGGATAATCGCGCTCCCATTGCTGTTCGGCCAGAAACTGCAAGAAAGAGTTCAAACCTTCGTCCATCCAAGTCCATTGGCGCTCGTCGGAATTGACGATCATGGGGAAGTAGTTGTGGCCAACTTCGTGGATGATTACCCCAATGGTGCCGTATTTGGTTCTTTCGGAATAAGTTCCATCTTTTTCTACCCGACCATTGTTGAAGCAAATCATCGGATATTCCATGCCGTTGGCCGCTTCTACAGAAATGGCCACAGGGTAAGGATAATCAAAAGTGTAGTGGGAATACCACTTGAGGGTATGGGCGATGGCTTTGGTTGAAAATTGTCCCCATAGTGGATTGGCTTCTTTGGGATAAGCAGACATGGCCAATACATTGGTACCATTGGATTGCTTTACAGACATGGCATCCCAAATGAATTTGCGTGAAGAAGCAAAAGCAAAGTCCCGAACATTGTCGGCCTTGAAGCGCCAGGTCTTCTCCCCTTTTCCCTTTTCTTTTTCATTTTCGCGGGCTTCATCTTCGGTTACAATCACTACGGGAGTGCTGTATTCCGTTTTGGCTTTTTCAAAACGCGCCATTTGTTCCTTGCTCAGAATGTCTTTGGTGTTTTGAAGTGTGCCGGTGGCTACTACGATGTGGTCATCTGGCACGGTTAGACTCACGTCATAATTGCCAAAAACCAGAGTGAATTCGCCGGTGCCCAGGAACTGCTTGTTTTGCCAACCCTCGATGTCGTCGTATACACACATGCGGGGAAAAAACTGGGCGATGGAATACAGATAGTTTTTGTCTTCTGGAAAATACTCGCATCCAGAACGACCACCCAATTTGAGTCGATCAACGATGTTGAACCACCATTTGATCTTGAAGGAATACTTTCCTCCCGGCACAAGGGCCGTTGGCAGATCGACACGCATCATGGTTTTTACGATGGCATATTTCAGGTCTTTTCCGGCGGCATCTTTTACAAATTCAATTTTATCTCCACCATCAAAAGTGGGGGTAAAACCATCCAGTTGGCGCAAAGTCATGCGCTCAGACATGGTACTTGGGCGAGTGGAATAAGTGTCGGATTCATCGTCGAAATGGTTTTGATCCAACTGAATCCACAAGTACTCCAGTACATCGGGGGAGTTGTTGGTGTAAGTGATGGTCTCTTCACCATAGATTCTTTGCTTTTCATCATCGAGCCGAATGTTCATGACGTAGTCGGCTTGCTGCTGATAATAGCGGTGACCTGGGCCACCAGCACCATTGCGGTACACGTTGGGAGTAGGCAATTCTTGGTAGAGTTGCTTGAATTTGTCTTTCTTGTCTGGTGTTTGTTGCCCAAATATTGGAGCAATACACCAGGCTAACGCCAAAAACAGCAGCGCGATTTTGGTAGTATTTGGTTTCATTGAGTGGATGAGTTTTTTGTGAAAGAAAATTTTATCGTGCTTAAATATACAAAAGACTGAGGTTTTCGGGAAAAGATGTTGCTAAAGGGATGGAATTGGTAGATGGATAACGGAGGAGAGTGGGGTGATGTTCCACGTGGAACATTCGTTTTCAGGGAGGCTTTCCCACGAACCCTCACGCCCTCTCCTCACGAACCCCCCTCACGACCCCCCACGAATAAATTCGTGGGTTGTGGCCTTGGTGGCCTCCCATGACTAAAGTCATGGGTTGGCAAGGGCGCTTTCTAGTTATTTTTTTCTTTTGGAAAGTTTATTGGTGTTTTGTAAATTTGGTTTCTCATTGTGCCTTTCAAATTTTGTGATTACACACTCCTTTCGTACGGTTTTTATTTTTCAATCTTAATGCGGTTTTTATGTCTCATTCAAAAGTACGAATTTGGGTGCATGTAGTCTTTTGTACCAAATACAGGAAGCAATGGATTACTCCTGAAATCAAACCAAAACTCTATAATTTACTTTACAGAGAATTATTAAAAAAACGCTGTACTGTAGAAATTATCAATGGCATGCCGGATCACGTCCATCTTCTTTTGCAATTGGATTCTACTGCTTGCCTTGCAGATCTCATCAAGCAATGCAAAGGGGCAAGTGCCCATACGATTAACCAGGAAAGATGGTTTGAAGAAAAGTTTGAATGGTCGGTAGGTTATGGCGCTTTTTCGGTAAGTCAATCTTTGGCAAGCAAAGTAAGAACCTATATTTTGAACCAAGAACTACACCACGAAAGAATCAAATTCAAAGAAGAATACCGGAAATTGCTTGAATTGCACAATCTTAAAGAAGAGAAAGATTGACTTTAGTTTTTTCGTTGTTCGGAAAACCAACCCACGACTTCAGTCGTGGGAGGCAATATCTGCCTCAAACCACGAATTTATTCGTGGCAGAGGAAGATGGATAAAGCGAAGAAGGGGAATGTTCCACGTGGAACATTCCCCTTCTTTGTTGTCTTAGAAAACAAAACCTCTTATTTCGCCATCAACCTTCTCTTCAGTGCTCCGTACTCTGCCTCCAGAAAATCAGCCTTCTTTTCTCGATCTGCCAAATCCGCCAGCCGTTCTGGTACATCAATCTGATGCCCCAAAATCCTTTCTACGTCATCCATAAACTTAGCTGGATGGGCAGTTTCCAGGATTACTCCCCGTGTATTGGGATGTTTTTCCTGATACGCTTCAAGTGCCAAATACCCCACTGCACCATGTGGATCCAATGTATAGTTGTATTTTTGATCTACCAACTGCATGATTTCTGCCGTTTTTGCGTCGTCAAAAGCATATCCACTGATTTGATCTTTAAGATTGTTCCACGTGGAACATTCATCTTCTCCCAAATAAAGATCGATCATCCGTGCAAAATTGGAAGGATTTCCTACGTCCATGGCATTGGAAAGAGTTGGCACGGAAGGACGTGATTGGTATTTTCCACTAGCAATATACTCCGGAACAACATCATTGGCATTGGTTGCGGCAATGAAATGATGTACGGGTAAGCCCATTTTTATAGCCAAAAGACCTGCCGTAATGTTTCCGAAATTACCACTGGGGACGCAAAAAACTACCGGATCTCCATTCTTTGGCAATTGCTTGAACGCCTCAAAATAATAAAAAGACTGAGGGATTAGCCGGGCAATATTGATGGAATTGGCCGAACTCAATCTGATTTTCTGCGTTAGCTCCTTGTCCAAAAAAGCCTGCTTGACCATGGCTTGGCAATCATCAAAAGTGCCATTGATCTCAAGTGCACTGATGTTGTGTCCCAGGGTAGTCAATTGCTTTTCCTGAAGCATACTCACCTTGCCGCTGGGGTATAAAATAACCACTCGAATGCCGGGCGTTTTGTAAAATCCAGCCGCAACTGCACCTCCGGTATCTCCCGATGTGGCCACTAAAATGGTCAGTTCTTTGTCTGCACCTTGGTTGAAATAGCTCATCAATTGCGCCATAAATCGCGCTCCGAAATCTTTGAAGGCCAAAGAAGGACCATGAAAAAGCTCAAGGATGAATTTCTGCTCATCTAGTTTGACTACAGGCGCGGGGAAATCAATGGAGTTGGCCAGGATTTTTTGCAGGTCTGCATCAGGAATAGTTGTCCCAAACAAGGTTGAACAAACCTCGTGAGCAATTTCCAGGAAACTATAATTGGCAAGGTTTTGAATAAATTCAGGATTGAGTGAAGGAATATGCTCAGGCATGTACAAGCCGTTGTCATCTGGCAACCCCTTCATGACTGCCTCTTGTAAACTGGCTTGGTTGTTCTTGTTTTTGGTGCTGTACAAAAGCATAGCAAAATATTTTTAGCGTTCAGATTGAACATCGAGAATTATAATCGAATCGCCCCTTTTTCATTGATGGCAGAGACAAACAACTGGCAATTGATGTTTTCTTCGCGGTAAATTTTCTCCATAGCTAGGCCAACATTTTCAGCCGTTGTTAGGCTCGAACTAAGGGCAAAAATGGAGGGGCCTGCACCGGAAATGCTGCAACCCAATGCACCAGCATTTAAAGCTGCGGCTTTGGTGGCGTAAAAATGAGGGATCAACTGTGCTCGTTGAGGCTCAATGATCACATCGTGCAAAGATCTGGAAAGTAAATCAAAATCACTGTTGTACAAACCAACCATGAATCCCGCCAGGTTTCCACACTGTTCAATCGTAGCACTCAGTGGAACTTCTTTTTTTAGAATCGCTCTTGCATCCCGGGTGAGAACTTCTACCTCGGGATAAAGCACACTGGCATACAATCCTGCTGGAACTGGAATATTGTGTACATCCAAATCTCGATTGCTCCGAATGAGTACTATGCCACCGAATAGGGAAGGGGCTACATTGTCGGCGTGGTAAGCGCCATCTGCCAATTGCTCGCCCAAAACTGCAAAGTGAAGAATTTCGCGCTTGCTCAATCTGCCACCCAAAAGTTCGTTGACGGCCATCACTCCTCCTACTGCGCTGGCAGCACTGGAACCCAAGCCACTGCCAAAAGGCATTTTCTTGTGGATTTCCATATCAATGCCCCATTCGTTTTCACCCAGATGTTCGAGTAATTTATAGGCAGAAAAGCTGGCAGTATTCTTTTGTGGATCCATTGACAGTTTGCCACCATCTCCGGTAATGCGCGTGATCCGCAGTCCAGGTTTATCCGAAAATTTGGCGACGATTTCATCCCCTGGTTTGTCTATCGCAAAACCGAGTATATCAAATCCAACTGCCACATTTGCTACAGAGGCAGGAGCAAAAACGCTTACGGAATTCATGTTTCGTTTGGGTTTTATGGGAGAATTCAGGAGCAAAACAAAGTATAGCATTGCTCCTGAATTTGCCTTAATTTAAATAGTTGCCAATGCGAATGATTTCTGAAAAAATTCCAGCCGCAGTTACTTCTGCACCTGCGCCGGGGCCACGTACCACCAATGGTCGGTCTTTGTAGCGCTCACTCGTAAACACAATCATGTTGTCACTGCCGCTGAGTTGGTAAAATGGATGGGACGCATCTACACTTTGTAGTCCAATGCTGGCCACTCCATTTTCCAAAGACGCCACCATGCGCAGTGCTTTTCCTGCTGCTGAAGCTGTTTCAACCAATTTTTCGAAATGGTCATCAGCTTGTTTTAATTCGCTGAAAAATTCCTCTACTGTCGGTGCATTCCGACATGCATCGGGCAGTACGGCCTGAATTTGTACATCATCCGCTTCAAGTGGCAAGCCTGTTTCTCGAGCCAGGATGATCAATTTACGGCGTACATCAATGCCATTGAGATCAACGCGTGGATCGGGTTCGGTGAAACCTAGTCTTTGTGCTTCTTCAACGATGGCGCTAAACGACACACCTGGCTTAAACGTATTGAAGATAAAAGAGAGTGAACCAGACAAAACGGCCTCGATTTTGAGTATCCGATCACCACTGATGATCAGGTCATTCAGGGTAGAAATCACGGGCAAGCCAGCACCAACATTGGTTTCGTACAAAAATAAAATCCCGCGTTTCTTCGCCGTTTTCTTCAACTTCAAGTATTGCGCGTAAGCGGAGGAAGTAGCAATTTTATTGGGGGTGGAAATAGATATGCTCGCATCCAGAATTTCATCGTAGTGTTCCGCAATTTTTTCGTTGGCGGTATTGTCCACAAAAATGGAACTACTGAGGTTCATCGATTTCATTTTTTCAACATAGTTGTCGATCTTCATTATCTCCACTGATTCGGACAAGTGCTCGCGCCAATTGTCCAGATCGATTCCATTGTCATTGAACAGCATCTTTTTGCTATTGGCCAAACCAACTACTTTAACCTCTAGGCTGTGTTCTTTTTTCAAAAAATCTGCTTGTGCCTTGATTTGTTTCAGCAAGGTGCCTCCAATCAGTCCCACTCCTACCATGAAGAGATTGACCACCGAGGTATCGGACAAAAAGAATGCTTCATGCAAGGCATTCAGGGCTTTCGACTCGTCGGCCCGATTGATTACTACAGAGATGTTCAGTTCGGAAGAGCCTTGCGCGATGGCCACTACGTTGATCCCGTTTTGTCCCAAAGCTTGAAACAAGCGACCCGAGATACCGGGCAAGTAGCGCATGTGTTCTCCGATGATGGCTACCACCGACAGTTCAGCTTCCATCCGCACGGAATCTACCAGCCCCGATTGAATCTCGTATTCAAATTCTTTTTCTACTTGCTTGCGTGCCTTGATGGCTTTATCCGGCTGTATTGCAAAACTGATCGAATGTTCAGAAGAACCCTGGGTGATCAAAATGACGTTGATGCCAGCGCTGGCCAAAGACCCGAATAAGCGCGCCGCGATTCCGGGTACCCCAAACAGGCCACTGCCTTGCAAGGTGAGCAATGAAATATTTCCAATGGAGGAGATGCCTTTTACCGGGGTGCGTGCTTCGTCTTCTTTGTCCGAAACGAGTGTGCCAGGATGGCTGGGGTTGAAAGTGTTTTTGATCCACATTGGGATCTTCTTGGCCAGCACGGGTTGGATGGTCGGAGGGTAAATTACCTTGGCACCAAAGTGCGACATTTCCATCGCCTCTGCGTAGGTCATCACTGGAATGGAAAACGCTTTTTTTACCCGACGAGGATCTGCGGTTAAAACGCCATCTACATCTGTCCAGATTTCCAGCGAATCGGCATCCAAACCTGCTGCAATCAACGCGGCAGTGTAATCTGACCCTCCTCGGCCAAGAGTAGTCGTTAAACCTCCTTTGGCAGCGGCTATGAATCCTGTAACAATCTGAATTACATTGGTTTGTGCATAGTGACTCTTGATTTTTTCATATGTCAAGGTCAAATCGACCTTTGCATTGCCAAAGTTTTTGTCGGTCAGAATAATTTTTCTGGCATCCAGATATGCAGCATTAAGTCCTGCTTGTTGGAGGGCATGGGCAATGATGAATGCGGAATTGCGCTCGCCAAAGCTGATCACGTAATCCATGGTGCGGGTAGAAGCTTCGCGCACGAGGAATATGCCGTAAAGCAAATTCTTCAAAACTTCGTGGTTGTTTTCCAATCCCTCTAGTACCTCACCCAGATAAGGTTCTTGCAATAAATCTCTTGCTGCATCAAGATGCCTTTTGCTAAAAGCCAAAAAATGCTCATAGTAAGATTCATCTCCTTTGGCAGCCAGGCCGCTCATGTTGATCAGGGAATCGGTAACTCCACCAAAAGCAGAAAAAACAACGGTGAAGTGGTCGCCCCGACCAGAGTAATCCTTCAAAATGTCTACAATACCACGAATACGATCAGGAGTGCCCACCGAGGAGCCTCCAAACTTCAGTACTTTCATAACTCAAAGCATTTGCGGTTACAGTTGTATGGTGTCGATTTCTCACACTATTTACACGATAATGTGATGATATTTGGTTGGCAGGCTAAATCATTGGGCAACAAAGGTATAAAAAAGGTGAGTTCTGGCTAAAGAACTAGACTTAAATAAGTCGTTCAAGAAGGAGAAAAAACTGGGACAATACAAAAAAAAGGCGGCTCAGAAAGTGAGCCGCCCAAAATTATTACGGTTTACTAGTTGTCGAAAATAAATGCTCTATTACTGATTGAGCGGTATATTCAAGAGATGTGTTTATTGTTGGCCGGGATTCATCATTTTGCCCATGAAAATTGCCTGATTGGTCAGGCGTTCACTGATGATAAAAATGAATGGGCGGTTCACCAGAAAATAGGGATTATTCGGAACAGATGTTACTCCTATTTCAACTGATGTAGCAGCAGCAGCTTTTGTACCAGCTTCATCCACTTCTATGAATGCCTTGTGTTTGACATTTGAAATGAACAGTTCCTGGTTGCTGGCTATGCCAGAAAAATCAGCTTTTTTCGGGATAAATGCCGTAGGCATTCCGAGTGATTCCAAACTTGAATTTAGGCTGGCTTCGTATCGTAGCGTGAATCTTGGTAGTGCAAAAAATACTTCTTGTGTAGTGTAGGCTTTATTCCAATTGTTCCAATTTGTCAATGTAAGCTCGGGTAGCACATCTTTTACAGTATAACCTTCTTTTGGCAAAATCACCGTCATCGAATAGACTGAATCGGCGTACGGAAGTTTAACTGCTTGTAATTTTTCATTGCTAAAATAAGACAATTTTGCCAAAGAGTTGCTGTACGACATCATTTTTACAGGTACACGCTGATTTTTTTCGGTCGTGAACTCATCATTGTACGTTTTCTTGGGATCAAACGGGTTGCGCCAGGTTCCTTTGAAATAAATGGCGTTGATCAAAAACATAACCGAATTATCGTTGATTTGATCAACAATCGTGGGGATGAGTTTATTGGTTTTGTCACTCACCCAGGCATTGATGATGTCTTTGGCATCGGATTTGCCAAAATCAAGTGGCTTAACTTCGCTGTTGAAATAAGTGGTGTTGGTGGAAAGGAAGTTTGGATTTACCGTAAAGCCCTGGCGGTACCAAATGGAGTTGGCCAAGGTGAGTTTAACTTTTGGATCCAGGTTCGGAAGTTCTTTTAGCAAAGTTTGATACGATTGGTTGAGTTCATCCAAGTTGATTTTTCCTGCCGTCAGTACTTTGAGCATTTCCTCTTTGGTTTGGCCATTTGCGCCATTGAGGGTCATGCCCAGGGCAGAGCTGATGCTGAGAGGAGAAATGAACAAATTATCCTCAGGCTTCTGTGCGTTGAGTTTTTTGAACATGTCAAAACCAAACTGATTGGTGGCTTCTCCCAACTTGCACACATTGGGATTTTGGTCACAGCTTAAGGTGCTGGTATTTGGGCTTGGGCTGTCGCCACCGTCACATTGAAAAAGACAGGAGGAAAGGCCAAAGCAGAGCAGTAAGAAAAAAAGGTTGCGTTTCATAATCATCAGGTTTATTAAGTTTAGACGCAGGACTCCCCAAAAAGGTTGGCGAAAAGTGCAAAACAAAAGAACCGGCCGTAAGCTTGAGTGTCTTACAGCCGGTATCGAAAGCGACTTTAGATTGCAGGAAAGAATAAATCTTTATGCGAAATAAGAGAAGAATACAACAATAATTAACCCTTTGATGCCCACAAAGAAACAGGCGCAAGGTGAATTGAGGATTAAACCCAGGTTAAATTGACTTTAATTAATTTTGAGGTATTCCGTGCAACAATTGCCGTACAATGGGGGTAACCATTTTGGCGCGTTCTGGATCAAATCCATTTAAACTTGCCTTTTTTACGGTGCCTTCGCCTTTGGCGAAAACCAGCAATTCCTGGCGTTCAGGAGGGGTAAATTTGGAAAAGGTTCTCCGCAGCACGGGGAGTGCTTCGCGAAAAACTTCGTAGGGCAAGGTACCCAGCCAGTCATTCAGCATTTGCCACAAGGCTGGGGTGTGAATCAGCAGTTGACCGCTGCCATGCAAAAAACCTTCCAGCCACTCGGCGGCTTCGGTTGCTCCGGCGGCTCTGGAGAGTGCCGCAGATAATTCAGTGCCCGCTTCTTCCGGTTCAAGTTGTTTTTTATCCAACAAAATGCGGGTACATATTCCGGCCAAAAGCGGATGCGTTCCCACCGAACGCATCACCTGGGTCAATGCTTCATTCCACAATTCGGTAGCTTCCTTCTCGTTCAAGAGGGCTACGGCGCGATTGCCTTCCAGGAGTAAACTGAAAAACTGGCGGGCAGGTTCTTCATCCAACTGCCGACAAGCGGCGGGCAATCCGATGCACACTCTGGGTAGGAGTTGATCCAATAATTCCCGTACGGCCAGGGCATCGGTTTGGCGGGTGTTACCGTAGCGTAAAATATTCGCCAAGGGCGGCAGGGCTTCCAATAGTCCCAATACATCACGGGTTTGCGCACCGAGTTCTTGCAATCGTTTGGTCATAGGCCCAATGGCCGCGGGCAAATCCGCTTTGAGTACTTCTCCAAATCTGCTCAGGAGTAAGGAGAGACTGTCTTCACTTTGTACCAGATGCAAGATGTAGCGCAAAGCTGCTTCTTCAACGGTATTGCCCCACATGCCCATTTCGATCAAGCGGATAATGAACTCCGGTGTCCAATCATTGAATTGCCACAATTCATGAAATCCGCCTTTGACTTTTCCGCTTACCGCCAGCGGGCTGGCCCAGGGTACGCCAAGAATGAGCAAGCGGTGGAGCAAATGACTCGCCCGCAAATTTCCGGGCGTGCGCATGTCCAGTTTTTTAGGCTCGTCCTTTTTGTGCAAGCCTTTGTATTCTTTGCTCAAACTTGCACTCTTGACGCAAGCTTCAAAATCTTCTTGCAAAGGAATGCCACTGACCCCTGCTGGAACATTGCCTTGTACCTTGCCTACCACCAACTCCTGATGGATGAGTTTGAGCGGAGCCGGATCACCTGCTCCGAAAACCGCCAGTGCGGCTTCTTCCAATTCGCCAATACCCGTGGTCGCGCGGTGGCGTAGGGCAGCCAGGGCATCGGCCAAACGCACCGCCTCCTGCACATGTGCAGCAGAAGCATCCAGGTGTTTTTCGCGCAGCAATTGGGCAACCCGGATCAACCAACGCATCCCATGTTGCTCGGGATGTTGGTACAGCAATTCGTACCAGGCGGGTGAGAGTACACCCGCCGCATAACCAGATTGGAAGGCCAGACGCTGGTAGCTCCAGGGAATCCAGGTACAACGGGTTTTTACTTTTTTCAATCCCCGCAAAAGTGCATTGTCGTTTTTTGGGGGATAAAGACTCAGATCATGCAGGGCAGGAGAGTGCCAGGCACCACAAACCACCGCAATGCGTTGAAAATCTTCTTTTTGTGCCTTGCGCATGGTTTTGCGCATGAACGCCTCGCGCAGGAGGGTTTCGGTGCTTTCCAGTCGCAGGCCATCTTGTCGCAGGGCAGTCATCATTTCCAGGATGGCTTCGAATACGGCATTGTCGTCACTGTAGGTTTCAAAGGTGTGCTCCCACCAACGCTCGCTGTCGTCATAACCTGCCAGAGTGGCCAGGTAATGCATGGGGTCGCGCAGCATTTGCACCATTTCTGGATCGGGGGCTTCGCTGAGTTGCAATTGGGGCAATGCACTGGCCGAATCACGCAACGCAAAAGTATGCGCCATCGGCAAATCCATTGCACGGACAGGAATACCCTGACTTTGGGCGTAATGCAAGGCTTGCCACTCGGGTGAAAAAACAGCAAATGGCAAAAAACTGGCCTGCTGCAATTGTTGGGGATTGTACAGGAGCAAAGCCGCTGGTGGCTGCAAGTCTTCGTGACTGATCCACTTCAAAGCAGACTCACAATCTTCGGGCAATTCAATCAACACGACATCGGGCTGCCATTGCTCCAATGCGCGGAGCAAACGTTGGGCGGAACCGGGACCGTGGTGGCGGATGCCGAAGATTTTGTGCATGGCAGTGTGCAGAATTTGGGTGGAAAGATAAGGAATAAGGTGACGCTCGAATAATCTATCTTATTTAGGATGACGCAAAAAATCGAGAAGTAAATTTTCTGCGTGGCCAACTCTTTAAACTATAAAAATTTAAATCCATTTATTTGAAATAAACAGTTTATTTTTCCTCTTTACGCAAAACCCCGTATCTTCCACTCGGAAACAAAAAGTCGCCATGTCAGATAAGAAACTGTTCCTACTGGACGGACACGCCCTCGTTTACCGAGCGCATTTCGCCTTCATCACCCGCCCCCTCATCAACTCCAAGGGAGTGAACACCTCTGCCATCAATGGTTTCACCCGTCAGTTGTGGGATTTGATGCGCAATGAAAAACCGACCCATATTGCCGTGGCTTTTGACCCGCATGGGCCAACGTTTCGGCATGAGATGTATGAGCCATACAAGGCCAATCGCGAAGAACAACCCGCCGATATTGGCATTGCCATTCCCTGGATCAAAAAAATCATCGAGGCCCTCAATATCCCCATCGTAATGGTGCAGGGCTATGAGGCCGACGACGTGATTGGCACCCTGGCCAAACAGGCTGAAACCGAAGGCTACACCGTGTACATGGTTACGCCCGACAAAGACTACGGGCAACTTGTTTCCGAAAATATTTTCATGTACAAACCCTCGCGCCAGGGTAATGGCATCGAAATCATGGGCGTCAAGGAGGTGTGCGACAACTGGGGCATCAAGCGGGTGGATCAAGTGATCGATTTACTTGGGCTCATGGGCGATGCGGTAGACAACATACCGGGCATTCCCGGTTTTGGCGAAAAAACAGCGGCCAAATTGCTGGATCGTTTTGATACCATTGAAGGGGTCATCGAAAATGCCCACCAACTCAAAGGCAAAGAAAAAGAACGTGTAGAGCAATATGCCGAACAGGCCAGGCTGTCTAAAACACTGGCCATCATCGATGTCAATGTCCCGATTCAGTTCAATGCGGATCAGTACATTATTGACCCCATGAACCGCGAAGAATTATCGGAAATATTTAAGGAACTGGAATTCCGCAGCCTGGCTACTCAAATCCTGGGAGAGGGCGATCGCGCCAGTGCTCCCGGCCCTGGTCAGCAGGGTTCTTTGTTTGGCGATACCGAACCCGGCCCTGCGCCTCAAAAAGGAGCCAATCTGCTGGCTCATTCCGTAGCAGAAAAAACCATCGACAATACGCCGCACGAATACCACCTGGTCAACACGCCAGAAGCCATGCAAAAACTGGCGCTTGAACTCGGGCAACAAAAAGAATTTTGTTTCGACACCGAAACCACCCACGTAGAACCAACCCAGGCCGAATTGGTGGGCATGTCTTTTGCCTACACACCCGGGGTAGCCTATTATGTGCCGGTACCCGAAGGCAAAGAAAATGCACAAGCCATCGTGGAAATTTTCAGAGGGGTTTTGGAAAATGACAACATCCTCAAAATTGCCCAAAACCTCAAGTACGATGCCATCGTGTTCAAATGGTACGGAGTAGAAATTCGCGGTGCCTATTTCGATACCATGTTGGCGCACTACCTGCTGGAACCCGAAAAACGCCATGGCATGGATTACCTTGCCGAGTCCTATTTGAGCTATTCGCCCATTTCCATCGAAATGTTGATTGGCAAAAAAGGCAAGGATCAACTCAACATGCGTCAGGTAGCGCTCGAAAAAGTAACCGATTACGCTGCCGAAGATGCCGACGTGACTTTACAGCTCAAAAATTTGTTTGCACCCAAATTGGAAGAAGGGGGGGTACAAGAACTTTTTGATACCATCGAATGCCCCCTGGTAAAGGTGCTGGCTGATCTGGAATATGAAGGCATCCGCATCGACAGCGCATATCTGGATGTTTACTCCAAAGAATTGGAAACGCAGATTCAAACCTTGGAGCAATCCATTTACGAGCAAGCGGGTGTAAAATTCAACATCGGTTCGCCCAAACAGGTTGGCGATCTGCTTTTTGAAAGATTGAAAATCCCGTACAAAGGCGCAAAAACCAAAACCGGGCAATATTCCACCGACGAAGACAAGTTGATCGAGCTTGCCCCGGAGTTTCCGATTATCCAAACCATTTTGAACTTTCGGGGTTTGAGCAAACTCAAATCAACCTATGTAGATGCCTTGCCCAAATTGGTCAATCCACGTACCGGCCGCATTCACTCCTCGTTTAATCAGGCTTTGGCAGCTACGGGGCGCCTGAGTTCGAACAACCCCAACTTGCAAAATATTCCGGTACGCACACCTGAGGGAGCCAAAGTTCGTCGGGCTTTCGTTCCCCGCGACGATCAGCACACCTTGCTTTCGGCGGATTACTCCCAAATCGAGCTGCGCCTCATTGCCGACATCAGCGGAGACACCGCCATGTTGGAAGCTTTTCAAAATGGCCTCGACATTCACACCGCTACCGCGGCCAAGGTATTCAATGTACCGTTTGATCAGGTTACCCGCGAACAGCGCTACCAGGCCAAAACGGTCAATTTCAGTATTTTGTACGGAGCAGGGGCAACCAATCTTTCGCGACAGCTGGGCATCAAACGCACCGAAGCCAAAGATTTGATCGACGCCTATTTTGCGCTGTACAGTGGCTTGAAAGGATACATGGTTGAAGTAGTGGAAGAGGCCCGCAAAAATGGATACGTCACTACCTTGATGGGACGCCGCCGTTACATCCGCGAAATCAATTCCAAAAGTTCCCTCGAGCGCAGCAATGCCGAAAGGGTTGCAGTGAACACTCCTGTACAAGGTTCTGCCGCCGACATGATCAAGGTGGCGATGGTCAACATACACCAAACGCTATTGGATCAGGGATTAAAAACCAAAATGATCTTGCAGGTGCACGACGAATTGGTCTTTGATGTACCCAATGATGAATTGGAAATTGTGAAACCGATCATTACGGAAAAAATGCGCACGGCGTTGCCAAAACTGAAAGTGCCGATTGAAGTAGGATTGGGAACCGGGCAAAACTGGCTGGAAGCGCACTGATGGATATGAAAAAAATCAAATTTAAATTATTGATCCTGCTATTCTTGATTGGCCTACTCAATAGTTGCCGAACGGGCTGTGGCTGCCCCATGGCAAAAGGAAAAGAAGAGAAAATCTGGACGAGCACCGCAGTGCTCGTCCAGAAAAAGATGTCTTGATTACATGGCGTTGAGCCTGATCTCGTCGTCGTTGTCGTCAAAGAAACGGTACTTGCCGAGGTGGTAAGCAGAATCCGCTTTGATGTCAATTTTACGGAAATATTGCTTGTACCATTTCCACTGAAAGCTGCTGAACCAACCTTTGGTCAGGTAAGCCTGCAAGTAGGGGTGTACCACCAATTTGATGCGTGACTTTGGATGCGTAGACTGGATGTAAGCCAAATCGCGCTCAATGTCGGTCACCATCAAAATTGACGCATTGGTTTTGCCAGTGCCATTACAGGTTGGGCATACTTCGGTGGTGTCAATTTTTACTTCTGGTCTTACCCGCTGGCGGGTAATTTGCATCAGGCCAAATTTACTCAAAGGCAGAATGGTGTGTTGTGCCCGGTCTTTTTTCATGGCCTGCTTCATCTCCTTCACCAGATCTTTGCGGTATTCGAGATTGCGCATGTCGATGAAATCGACGATGATGATGCCGCCGATGTCGCGCAAGCGCAATTGACGGGCAATTTCTTCTACCGCTTCCATGTTGACCTTCATCACTGCCTCTTCGGCGTTGGTGCTGGACATTTTGTGGCCACTGTTCACATCGACGACGTGCATGGCTTCGGTTGATTCAATCACCAGGTATGCCCCACTGGACATGGTTGCTGTTTTGCCAAAAGAAGCCTGGATCTGCCGGGTAACGCCGTGGGTCTCAAAAATTGGCTTAACGCCTTTGTAATGACTCACAATGTTGACCTGATCTGGTGCGATAGAACCCAGATAACTCTTGATGTTGAGGTAAAGTTCTTTGTCGTTGGCTACGATGCGGGTAAAGGAATCACTCAGCAAATCGCGAAGGATACTGGAAGTTTTGTCCAGCTCGCTCAACAACTTGGCCGGCCCATCGGTTTTGAACATCGATTTGTACATTTCCTCCCACTTTTCCAGCATGTAAGATAGTTCCTCATGGAGGTCAGCTACCTTTTTGCCTTCTGCCGCAGTACGCACAATCACACCAAAGTTCTTAGGTTTGATGCTTTCGATCAGTACTTTCAGACGCTTGCGCTCTTCGTTGTTGGCAATTTTTTTGGAAACGGCCACCACATCTGTAAAAGGGGTGAGTACAAGGTAACGCCCTGGAATGGTAATTTCGCAACTCAGGCGTGGTCCTTTGGTAGAGATGGGCTCTTTGAGTACCTGTACCAATACGTTTTGGCGCTTGTTGAGCACCTGGTCGATCTTGCCATTTTTGTTGATCTCCGGTTCAATGTTGAAATTGTCCAAACTGAAAGTATTGGACTGCCCAGCGGATACCTGCTGGGTAAACTTCAACAAAGACCGGAGCTTAGGCCCCAGATCCGTGTAATGTAAGAAGGCATCTTTTTTATGCCCAATGTCTACAAAAGCCGCATTGAGTCCCGGCATTAACCGACGGACTTTGCCCAGAAAGATGTCACCAACTGTAAAATTGTTGTTGGTTTTTTGGTAATGTATTTCTACCAGTTTACCATCTTCCAAAAGTGCAATTTCGACTTCTGTGGGAGTAGAATTAATAATAAGATCTTTTTCCACAGGCTGCCAAATTTAAGGCTGCCCGGATTGTGTAGAGCGTGCTGATGCGAACAAAAAAGAATGAAATAATAAGGCAAGTACCTATGGTCATACGCTTGTATGGAAATCAAAATAAGAGGAATTTTTTTCTGTTTTGTTGGGGCTGGACAAAGAGACGAAAGTAAGTTACATCAACATTAAAAAGCTCACAACTGCTCTTATTCTAACCTGATCCGTCCAAGCTGGACATAAAAATTGGTAATGCCGTACTAAAAGCCTGTTCAATAATTCGCTGGTGCAGGCTTCAAATGCAACTTTGAGCTAGCCATATGCACATAATCCAGATTGCGGGCAACAAGGCCTACAATCTGGATTTTCCGGCAGATGACAAACACGATGGCTGAAAACTAATTAGCCGCAAGCCATGCCTCTCTACAATTCCCGGAGCCACTTTATAAAAATAAGTAGACCGTTGATGCACGGATAGTATTGAGTTTGAGAATGATGCAAATGCTCCTTTTTCAACAAAATACGTACCACCGCACATCACTATCTGTTCTTCTTCTTATGACGGTTCTTGCGCAATCTTTTCTTGCGCTTGTGCGTGGCAATCTTATGTCTTTTACGTTTTTTACCGCAAGGCATAGTAAAACCTTTTAAAGGTGAATAAATATATTTCTTTGTGCGCGGTCATACAGTCGAGATAAATCCCGACTCTACTGAGCACATTTTTGCGCAAACGAGTCTGCTTTGGCCTGATTTCCCAGGCCAGTATAAGCGTCTGCTAACAAACAAGCCGCTTCTTTTGAGCCAGGTTCAAGTTGTAAAACTCGTTCCAGGCGTTCAACTGCACGATCCAATTGATTGGTGCGAATGGCCAGGCGCCCCAATTGCAATAAAATGGCCGGATTGTCCGGATTACTGTCGTTTAATTCCCGAAGCATCAAGACTCCTTTCATCGGGTTGTCTTGAGGCGGATTATCGGTGTACACCAGCGCTAAATTGATTTTATGCGACAACTCGTCAGGATTGATCGAGATGGCATTTTCAAAAGCTTTGGTGGCATGCGATGCCGCGAATTCACGAACAATAGGGGCACTTACGCTTTGCAATGCCAAAGAATAAGTAGTACCGGCGATAGCCCAACTTTCTTCATCTTTGCTCAATTCTGCAATTTGTTGTGCATAATGGCCAGAAATGACTGCATTGCCCAACCCATACCACTCTCCTGCCAAACGTTTGAGTACAGTGATTTTTGCCGTATCTGTAGTTTGGCGCGCCAATTCCTCTTCCAATGCTTCAACCAGAGCTGCATCATTGGCTTTGAGGCTGTCTTTTGCGGCAGGCAAAAGCACATTGATGTCGGTGTTTTGAGCAACCAGGGATCTGGACTTTTCCAGACCTTTCATTTTAGGCGCTTTGGTTTCACAGCCAAAACGGAGCATCAGCAACAGCAATAATGCAGTGCCGATTACAGCATATTGCAACTTTGTCATCAGTGCGGGTTATCATGCGTTTGATTTCCTTCAACCTTTAAGTTCAACAAATTTACGCTGAATATATCAGCTTTGCTGAGTTAATTGACCTAAGGAAAAAGACCCTACTAATCTTCGTCATCATCGTCATCATCACTGTCTTTAGGCAGTGAATCAACGTTAGACTTTACTTGCTCAACAAACACTTTTGCTGGCTTGAAAGACGGAATAAAGTGTTCTGGGATCTCGATTGCTACATTTTTCTTAATGTGGCGACCGATTTTTTTGGCGCGTCTTTTGATCACAAAACTACCGAAACCGCGAATGTACACGTTCTCCCCTTCGGCCAAAGAGCCTTTAACTTCTTTGAAGAAAGTCTCCAACGTTACCAGTACATCAACTTTTGGTACACCTGTCTTCTCAGATATTGCTGCAACTAAATCAGCTTTTCTCATCGGTATATACTTGGTTTATAGTAAGTTATAAATGTTTCTGGCTAATCCAGAAAGCGAGTCGCAAATTTCGTAATTTTCTTCCTTATTTAAAAACTAATGACGCTTTTATTTCTTTAGTTTTCTTTAATTTTCAATTCGTTATCTTTGTCGATCACACACACCGTATACTTTCAACTGTATGTTATTATCAATGACTGGTTATGGTAGAGTAAGCCGAAACTACCGCGACAAAAACATTATTGTAGAAATTCGATCGCTGAACAGCAAATTCACCGACCTTCGGCTTAAAGCGCCCCAGCATTACAAAGAGAAAGAACCAGATATTCGTAAAGTGCTGACTGAGCGACTAGAACGTGGTAAAATCGATTTTACGCTGGAGATTATTTCCTCTACTGGAGAGGACGGTTTTGCCTTGAACGTGCCTTTGTTCAAGCGGTACATTACCGAACTCCGCCAATTGGGCGAGGAGTTGAAGGTAGAAACCGGAGACCTGATGCTGGCTGTACTACGCTTGCCGAATGTGGTTGCTTCTGCCTCTGACCAAATCGAAGAGCAAGAATGGGACAATGTATATGCCTCAATCATGGAAGCCATTGAGCAGTTTGAATCATTTCGGGCTTCCGAAGGCAAAGTGCTGCAAGATGAATTGCACAATCGAATTATCCTCATCCAGGAGAACCTGGAAAAAGTAGCACCATTGGAAGGCGAACGGGTTGTACGCATGCGCCAACGTTTGCACCAAAACCTGGAGGATTCTTTGGGCAAAGAAAAAATTGATGAAAACCGCTTTGAACAGGAGATCATCCACTACCTCGAAAAATTGGACATTACCGAGGAAAAAGTACGTCTCGCCCAACATTGCAAATATTTCATTGAAGAACTGACCCAACCGGGTACGCAAAAAGGCCGTAAACTCAGCTTTATCAGCCAGGAAATTGGTCGCGAGATCAACACTCTGGGGGCAAAAGCCTATTCATCCGAAATTCAACGCCTGGTGGTCGTAATGAAGGATGAACTGGAAAAGATCAAGGAGCAGGTGGCCAATTGTTTGTAACATGAGTAAGCTCATCATATTGACGGCGCCATCGGGTGCTGGCAAAACGACTATCGTACGGTATCTCCTGGAACAGTTGCCAGAATTGGCCTTTTCCGTTTCTGCAACAACTCGGGCGCGCAGGCCCAATGAAGTGGAAGGCTTAGATTACCACTATATAGGTGTAGAGGCATTTCAAGGTCTGATTGCAGAGGAAGCTTTTGCCGAATGGCAGGAAGTGTATCCCAATCAGTATTATGGTACACTGCACAGTGAGATGGAACGAATTTGGCTGGAGGGCAAGCACATCGTTTTTGACATCGATGTAAAAGGTGCGGTTAACCTTAAAAAAGCTTATCCAAATCAATCATTGGCCATATTTATCAAGCCACCTTCAAGAGAGGCACTTTTTGAACGCTTGCGCCAACGGAATACCGAAACCGAAGAAAGCTTGCGCAAACGGTTGATTAAAGCCGAAGAAGAGCTTACTTTTGAAAATAAATTTGACCATATTCTAGTCAACGACGTATTGGAAGACGCTTTGGCAGAAGCGCTCCAACTGGTGCGACAGTTTTTGCGTCATACATCGTAAGTGCGTTATGGAAACACTCATCACCAACGGCATCAAAATCTCGGTAGAAACCTTCTATCAACCCAGTTATTCCAACCCGGTTGAAGGGAAATTCATTCATGCTTACCGGATCACCATCGAAAACCTGAGCGACCTTACGGTTCAGCTCATGCGCCGCCATTGGATCATTACGGATTCAGACGGCATTGTGCGGGAGGTAGAAGGAGAAGGCGTAATTGGTCGTCAGCCTGTGTTGGAGCCACACGAGGCACATCAATACGTGTCCTGGTGCAACTTGCATACTGGATTGGGGAAAATGGTGGGTGCTTATGAAATGCAAAATATTCACTCTGGGGAGTTGTTTCAGGTAGATATTCCTGCTTTTCAATTGGTAGCTCCGTTTCAACTGAATTGAAAGAAAATATTGGCAAAAAAAAGAAAGCCGGATGGATTGACTCCACCCGGCTTTCTTTTTTTCCATCAGAAATGAATCTGATTACTGCTTAGTGATTTTGAGCAGAGGCGCCATTTCAGGATCAGCAACCAATTCTGATCTGCGGTTTGCCGCTTTGCCTTCCTTCGTGCTGTTGTCTGCTTTTGGCATGGTTTCACCACGGCCAACGGTAGCTACCTGAGCTGGGCTAACGCCAGCTTTGATCAACTCACGGCAGATCGCCAATGAACGCTTGGAAGACAATTCCCAGTTGTCTTGGTAAGCACCACCACCACGTACTTTGTCCGTATCGGTGTTGCCTTCTACCAAAATTTTCAACTTTGGATTGCTTTTTAGTGTAGTTGCCAATTGAGCTACTGCATCACGCTGAGCTTTTGACAAGCCAAAAGAACCAGACTTGTAATCCAGTGGTGCACTGCTCATCAAGTACAAACGACCATCTCTTTCTTCGGCAGTCAAGCCGCTGCTCTTGTAAGCAGAGAAGATTCCGTTTACTTCGTTCTTGATTTTAGTCAATTCAGCCTGACTCATGTCCAATTTCTGCTGAACTGCGCTGATTTGAGCTTTTGTAGCATCAAGATCTTTGCGCAAGTTGGCGATTTCGCCATTCAAGCGTGCTTTTTCAGCTTCCAATTGGGTTTTCAGGTCAGCGTTTTCTTTCTCCAGGTTGGCTACTTTTGTCTGTGTTTCAGCCAAAGCCTTGTCTGCTGCTGCTTTGCTGGCAAGCAGTTCATCAAACTTTTTCTTGGAAACACAAGATTGCATAGAACCTAGCGCAAGAACAACTACTAGTAAGTTGAGTACTAGACGCATGTTTTTCTGTTTAATTTAAAAATGAATAGTTTCGTAACCATGATGGCGCTTTTGCCATAATAAGCTTTGGAATAGGAACGCACCGATTCCAGCTTTTGTCTTGCAAAACAAGGCATATTTTGTGAATAAAACAAAACTACACCTAAATTTATTATACCTCACGGAGTGAGGTTTTGTGCAAATGACTGAAAGTTTAATGTTAAAAGGGATTTGAGATCATTTTTACGAACCGGACAATGATTAATGTCGGTCATAGCATTGACGATAGCTTGATGAA